>SKEQ01000086.1_pt1 | contig 114129 bp, 90 predicted proteins | sample 4826751 | NCBI WGS metagenome assembly SKEQ01 (sample SAMN11008805, study PRJNA524170) | human gut metagenome | biome: Human fecal sample; material: Feces; isolation source: fecal sample from pouch patient p44 | host: Homo sapiens | place: Israel: Tel-Aviv | collected 2013-07-11
ATTCGTAGGGAGTTGCGTCCATTTGCTGCAGTTCACCGAAATAAGCGGCTCTGGGACGGCGGGAATGGGCGTCCTCAAGAGCAACAAGATTAATCTGTATCTGATCCGCTTCTTTCTGAGATTTCGCCGCTTTTTTATCGGCTTTTAATTGTTCTTTGATTCTCTTTTTCTTAGCTTTTGTAGCCTTGGGAGAGAGAATGTATTCAGCTTCGAGAATAGACATAACCGCTGAAGGGGAGATGTAGATATCTTCATGTTTTCCTAATAACTCAGTGAAATGTTCAAAATTGGCATCATAGTATTTGTTGCGGTATAAATCGACAACAAGATTACGAGTTTCATTGGGGATGGTATTGGCTGGTTTACGTCCTCTGTTGCCATGGATAAAATAGGCTTTGCCATGTTCTTTGTAGCCTTTAAGCATACGGTTAATGTGACGTACAGTACAACCGAGAGTAAGGGCAGCTCTCTGCTTGTTAGGGGCTGGATGATCTGCCAATGATTTGATCACCTCATATTTCTTTTGTTCATCCATTGATAATTCTACCTTTCTGATAATCGTTACCTCCATCTGTTGATGGAAGCATTATACTACATTGGGACATTTTCCTTTATGGTATATTAGGACATTATCATAAATGGTTCATAGATTCTTTTGCTTTTGCTTATGTTTGACTTGTTCTTTTTCTTCCGCTATACTAAAATGTGTTTAAAAAATGCTTTCTGCAAGATATGCATCACTGTTTGCGTAAGATTTTTGCAGACTTTTTTTCATATCAAATTCTATTTCAGTACTAAGGAGATTTTTCTATGGATTCAGATAAATTATCAGCTCTGCCTCAGGCTTTTCTTCATCGGATGGAGGATATGCTTGGGGATGATTTTGAACCTTTTCTGGCAGCTTATGAACAGCCGCGTACTTATGGGCTCCGGGTAAACACGGCAAAGATTTCCTGTGAGGAATTTGAACAGATCGTGCCCTTTGAAGTAAAAAAAATCCCATGGGTTTCAAATGGTTATTTTTACAATGAGGATGTAAGACCATCCCGGTGTGCTCTTTATCAGGCTGGACTTTATTATCTTCAGGAACCAAGTGCCATGACCCCCGCTTCCCGTATTCCGGTGGAGCCAGGGGAATATGTGCTGGATATGTGTGCAGCTCCTGGAGGAAAAGCAACTGCAGTTGGTTCCGCCCTAAAGGGTGAAGGACTTCTGGTTGCAAATGATATCAGCACTACCAGGGCAAGAGCACTGCTTCGAAACCTGGAACTGTTTGGGATTCCCAATCTTTTTGTTTCCAATGAAAAGCCTGAAAAAATGGTAAAGAATTTTCCGGAATTTTTCCATAAGATCATTCTGGATGCACCTTGTTCCGGAGAGGGGATGTTCCGTAAGGAGGAAGCTCTTGCCAAAGACTGGACTCCTGAGAAGTCTGAGGAGCTTTCCAGAATTCAGAAACAGCTTTGTCTGAATGCGGCAGACATGCTGCAGCCGGGAGGACAGATGCTTTATTCTACTTGTACCTTTGCACCTTGTGAGGATGAGCAGATCATTTCCTGGCTTCTCAGGGAACGGCCGGAGCTGTCTCTGATTTCCATGGAGGATTATGAGGGCTTTTCCACCGGAAATCCTGAATGGGGAGATGGGAATCCACAACTGAAAAAATGTGTGCGCATTTTTCCCCATAAGATGCAGGGGGAGGGGCATTTTCTAGCCCTCTTGCAAAAGGAGGGAACGGCTGGACCTTCCGCTGGTACTTCTAAGACCAGTCGTCTGGCTGCAGATGTCCGGAAGTATATGGAAGAATTTTTCAGAGAAATCGGGTTGAAAACTTTAGATGGCCAGGAGTTTGACTGGAACCGGGTGGAGGTCCGGGCAGATAAAGTTTATTATCTGCCGTCTGTTTCCTATAATTTCAGAGGACTTACGTTTATTCGGAACGGACTTTATCTGGGAAATCTGAAGAAAAACCGGTTTGAACCGGCTCAGCCGCTTGCACTGGCTTTCCGGAAAAATGAAGCTGAAGCTGTGATTTCCCTTTCTGTAGATGATCCAAGACTGGAGCGGTATCTGAAAGGGGAAACTCTTACGATTGAGCCTGAGGAGGCTGCTCATCCTAAGGGATGGCATTTGCTTTGTGTGGAAGGGTATCCCCTTGGGTTTGGAAAACTTGTGAATGGGACATTGAAGAATAAGTATCCAGCTGGGTGGAGAGTGTAAGGTTGTCAAATTTTTGCTTTTCCTTCCGCCTGCGACGTGCGTGGATGTGGCGTGCCACATCCACGCACCCTCTGCGAACACAAGCAATCATCCTAACAATATCTCTTTTTTCAACGTAAAGGAATAAATATACTTCTCTTTCACCCTGCGCCCAGTCATTCTCTGAAGTGCCTGAGCATAATCCTCCAGCTGAGTGTGATACAGATCAACCAGCTTCTGCTCTTCCCCTCTGCGCACACGATCCGTCTTGTAATCAACCAGCACGATCTCATCCCCTTCCAGAAAATAAGCGTCTATGATTCCCTGCACAAGCACACGTTCCTTGGGATCCCATGCCTCATCTATTTCAGCAGCACTTCTGGAAATGACAAAAGGCTGTTCCCTGAAAAGAAGCCCCGATAATGCAGCGACTTTCATTCTCTGCCCCAGTGCCCCATTCACAAAAAACTGAATATCTGAAATTCTGATACATTCTGCTTCTGCCTCAGACATTTTTTTGCTCTGAACCAATGCGTTGATCTGCTCTTTCAGCTGCTGTGCACTATCCGTTTTATTGTACTCAAGACATTCCATCACACGATGGTAAGCAGTACCTCTTGCCGAACCTGTGAACGCCTCTTCCGTTTCCTTCTTTTCCTCAATAAATCTTGGAACCAGCGGAACAATGTCCGGTTCGAAATATACAGCTTCTTCAATATCCGAATCTTCATGGTAGCTCTTCTTTTTCAGATCCGATACGCTGACCTTCACCGGAATATCTTTACGATATTCATAAGGATATACAAATCCAAAACGCTTTTCCAGTTCCGCTTTGATTTCAGGATCCACGATTTTCTCACAATCCCAGTTATCCAGAATATCGTCTTCCATCTGCCCGACAGCCTGTTCCACCACTTCAGCCTCCGTTAAAGTCCGCGCTGTGATCCTTTTCACCTGAAACTCTGCCGGATCATCATAAAGCAGATTATCATGGGATGGCAGCAATCCAAACTCCTCAAAAAGTTCATCCATGCAGCGGTGCCTTGCAAGCGCAGGAAGCACATAATCCCAGTAAGTTTTTCCATTCAGTCTCGTTTCTGCCGGAAGAAGTTCCTGTTCATTTTCGCGGAATCTGTATAAAGAAAGCAGCCTTTTTTCCAGATTTCCTATTGTTCCGGTCATGATCAGTTTCTCCTTGGCACGCGTCAGGGCAACGTAAAGTACTCGGATTTCCTCCCCCAGAGTCTCTTCCAGAAGCTTACGGCGGATCACCTGCTTATACAGTGTTGACACAATCATCCGCCGGTCTGGCAAAATGGCGTCAGCGCCAAGACCGTAATCCGGATGAATCAGAAGTCTGGCGTTCAGATCCTGCATATTGAACTGTTTTCCCATACCGGCAAGGATTACAATCGGAAACTCGAGTCCCTTGCTCTTGTGGATCGTCATGATTTCCACGGAACCTTCTCCTGCGCCAGAAAGATTTACTTCGCCATAATCAACTTCATATTTTTGCAAATGTTCAATATATCGGACAAAATTAAATAAGCCTCTGTAACTGGTCTTCTCATAATCCATTGCCTTTTCCACCAGCATAGCGAGGTTGGCGCTCCGCTGTGCACCATTTGGCAGAGCTTTCGCATAATTACCATAGCCGGTTCTGCGGAGAATCTCAAGAATCAGCTCATGCACAGGAGTGTACACCGCAAGATCACGCATTTCATTCAGCAGGACTATAAAACCATGTAATTTGTTGTAAAGAGTTCTTTCCTGCCCCTCATATTCTTCCAGGAAATTCAACACGCTGTCATACAGCATCCCCTTCGGATGTTCTTCCCGCAAAACGGCAAGCTCCTGGGTAGTACATCCCACCAGCGGCGACCTCAGCACACCCGTCAAAGGAATATCCTGAAGAGGATTATCGCAGACCTGCAGATAATTCAGAATCGTAACCACCTCAAGTGCGGAAAAATATCCCGTCTTTGAAGCGGCATACACAGGAATTCCGTGGGCAGAAAGCACCTCTGTAAAGGTTTCTGACCAGCCGGAGGCGGTGCGAAGAAGGATTACAATATCTCCGTATTTCGCAGGACGATATTCTTTGGTTTCTTTATCAAGTACCAGCTCTTTTCCCACAATTTCCTTAATTCTGTGGGAAATAGCAAGAGCCTCCAGTTCCCGGGCATCCTTTCCTTCCATCAGATCCTCCAGTTCTTCAGAATCCTTTTCTACCAGAAGAACTTCTGCAGGAAGAAAGCTTTCCTTGTTTCCTTCCGGAAACACAGCTCCAGGATAAAGAGCTGCGGCTTTATCGTAGGCAATTCCACCAAGATCTGTTCCCATAATCTGACGGAAAATAAAGTTTGCACTATCCAATACCTGAGACCGGCTGCGGAAATTTTTATGAAGATCGATTCGCTGTTCCGTACTGTCCGTTAAACTGTACTGTTCATACTTTTCCATAAAAAGCTCTGGTCTGGCAAGGCGGAACCGGTAAATGCTCTGCTTCACATCACCTACCATGAATATATTTTTTCTTCCATCTGCCCAGCCGGAAACACAGTTAGTGATCATTTCCTGTACCAGGTTACTGTCCTGGTACTCATCCACCATGACCTCGTCATATTTCAGGGAAAGTTCACGCGCTGCCGGACTCATGTGATAAATATACTTGCTCTCTCCAGTCCAATTACCGTCGTTTTCGCCATTTTCTTCCGCTGCATGAACCCTTTGAATCAGAATTTCCAGCGCAAAATGCTCCATGTCCGTAAAGTCCAGAATATTTTTTTCCCGCTTCTTCTCTCCATACATACGGATAAATTCCCTGGTAAGCTCCACCAGCATTTCTACAGGCTCCCGGCAGGTTTCCAGAAGCACTGGAAGTTCCTCCTCCTTTACGGAAAAATACCGTGTTCCAATATCCTTTAAAATATCCTTTGCATTTTCCCGAAGAGATTTTACCTGCTCTTTCAGCGTATCATCTACAGGATCTTTTGGTTTCTTTCTGGAAAGAGCGGCAAAAGCCGGTTTGCCAAGAAGCTCTCCTGCTCCGTCAAAATCACCGGCGGCGGCTTTCTCTTCTGCTGCACGAATGAGGATGAGATCACTTTGCAGTGCTTCATCATACAGGTATGGTCCTCCTGGCGCATTGCAAAAGCTTCTTGCCTGGGTAATCAGTTCCTTTGCCTGGCAAAGATCCTCCGTAATGTTTTTCCATAACAAATTCATCCATTCTGATGATTTTACAGACTCTAAATCCATATTTCTATAACTATCTATGCATTCTTCCAGCCAGGTATCCGGATATGGATTGCTCATGGCAGCATTATACAGAGAATAAATCAGTTCTTTGATTCCATCATCTGTTTTGCCTGATGCGTAGCATTCGATAAAATACTTAAACTTTTTGTCATCTTTTATGTAATAGTTCTCCAGAAGCTCCTTCATCACGTCCTCTTTCAGAAGCTTCAATTCTCCCTCTTCTCCTGTCCGATAACCAGGATCCAGACCAATAAGATGGAAATAATTGCGGATCACATAAGCACAGAAGCCATCTATCGTGGTGATCTGCGCCGTATGGATCAAGGTAGTCTGGCGCTGCAGATGCTCATTGTCTGGATTCTCACAGAGAGCATCTTCCAGGGCATTTGCAATTCGTTCCCGCATTTCCCCTGCTGCTGCTCTTGTGAACGTCATGATCAGCAGCCTGTCAATGTCAACAGGATGCTCCGGATCCATCACCTTTTTTAGAATTCGCTGCACAAGCACCGCAGTCTTTCCGGAACCAGCTGCTGCACTTACCAGAATATTCCGGTTTCTTAAATTAATAACCTGCTCCTGCTCTTTCGTCCAGTTCACTGCCATTATTCATCCACCTCCTTCACAAAAGCATCCCACAGCTCTTCATCTGTAAAGTTTTTCAGCCTGCGGAATTCATAGCCTGGAATGTCCATGTCAAAACCGCATACGCCACTGTAAGGACAGTAGGTACAGGCATTTTTCTTTCCCAGCATATATGGAGAAACCTGGGCATCTCCGGTCATAATGGACTGTCTGATATGAGAAATCTTTGTTTTTACATAACGGTTTAAAATATCAAACTGCTCTTTTGAGGCTACAGAAGAATTTTTCCGGAAACTTCCGTCCTTGTTAAAAGATACGGGAATTGACACAAGGGAACTGTCCATTTTTTGTACCAGTTCTTTGTCTTTCAGAACCAGTCCATTCATCTTTAGTTCCTTCAGCACTTTCTCCTGGACAGTCTCTATATCTGCATCTATTTTTTCCTGAATCATAGGATCCTTAATATTGTAATAAAATACCCCTGCAGGAATCACCTCTTTATTCTTATGCTTGTTTTGCTCTACGGTAAGGGCACCGTCCATGTAGATCATCAGCTGCAGCTGCAGCCCATGATACAAGGAAACCAGATCAAAGGAAGTATTCCCGGTCTTATAATCAATGACCCGGACATACAGCTTCCCATCATCTGTCTCCATAGTATCCACGCGATCGATCCGACCGCCCTGAAAAACAACTTCCACACCTTCCGGCTCAAATTCCCCTGATTTCAGCTGTTTCTGAATTGCCCACACAGTTCTTCGCACCATTCGCCTGGTGCGCTGGATCATATATTCATTGCGTGCACTGCTTTTTAGAATGGTATTGCCATAATCTGCACTTATTTCATCTACCAGGCGGTCTGCCAGCGCATCCCGCTCTTCCTCAGAAAGCTCTGCCAGAGAAAGCTTTTCTTTGTTCACTTCCTTTATCAGAGACTCCAGCACCTTGTGCATAATATTTCCCATATCCATGGCGCGGAATTCATATTCTGCACGCTCCGTAAGTTTAAGACCATACTGGAGGAAATGGGCAAAAGCACAGGCAGAATAACGCTCCAGCCTGGTGGCACTGTAGGGCGACACCTCTCCATAGAGAACCTTTGCCACACTTTCGCTGATAATATCAGCAGGCTTTCTGGTTCTGGAAGCCTCCACCAGCTTTTGGGCTAAAGTCCTATATTTGGGACTTCTAAGATACCAGCTGTAAAGCTCGCTGTACAAAGGACTTCCCTGTCCCACAGCGCCCTCTCCAAGACCTTTCAGGAAGCATTCCAGACTGGTTCCCGGAAGCTCCATGGCGTTCAGGCTGAATTCCTCATCACCTGCATTTTTCACCTCCAGTCCGGGATATAGAGCCTGTATACTGTGGATCAGATATGCCGGGCTTATAGGTTCTCCTTTTCCATTTGATAAACTGTAGGAAAGGCACAAATGCTCACTTGGCTTTGTCAGATTTAGGTACAGGTAAAAGCGCTGGGTGTTCATCAGCTCTTTCGGACCTGGTGCAAGCTCCATTCCCTCATCTGCAAAGAATTCTCTGTCCATCTGGGTCAAAATTCCGCCAGAGTCTGTATTTTTCGGAATATTCCCCTCGTTTACACCTACAAAAAACAATGCCTTTATTTCTTTCAGACGGGTTCTTTCCATATCTCCAACAAGGACCTGATCCATACTGGGCGGGATCAGCGCAACCTTTGACTTGGCAAAACCAGTTTCCAGAAGCTGGACAAATTCCGTTCTTGTAATTTCTTCCTCTCCAAGGATCTCTACCATGCGGTCAAGAAGTTCCATAACAATTCCGTATATCTGGGCGTATTCTTTTTCCAGAGCTTTTTCTCCTTTTTCTTTAAAGAAAAGCTCCTGTTTCTTTAGTTTTTTCTGTATTTCACAGCTTGCGATAAACTGATATAAACTATAACAATATTCACATACTTTTCTCTTTCCACTGGAAAATCCCTGAGCCAGGATTTCAGCCTCGCTCACAAATATTTCCCGGTATTCGTTCAAGACTTGAATATCCTCCGGATCCATGGTCCGGTAAACTCTCACCCACTTCTCGGACCACTTTTTGTAACCGCGAATTCCAAGGGCAAGCACATAATTCTCCAGCATATCCACCTGGTCCCTTGCAAGGCCTGACATATCACAGCGCAGATACCGGAAAACACTTTCGTAGGAAAAACCCTTTGTAACCATTTCAAGAGCAGCACGAATATATTCTATAAATGGGTTCATCAGAATGGTGTGCTTCTCATCCAGGAAGTAAGGGATCCGGGATTCCTCGAATACCTGAGATGCAATACTTTTGTACGCCTCCAGATTTCCGGTAATCACAGCGATTTCTCCGTATTTCAGATTTTTTTCACGGACCAGACGGCGTATTCTCCTGGCTGTCTCTTCCAGTTCTTTTACAGGGGATTCTGCTGCAAATATGCAGATTTCTTCCTGTTTCTTCTCATAGACAGATCTTCTGTAGCGGAAAAGATGCTTCTCCAGAAAGTCAAGGGAGGTGAAATTTCCAAAGCGGCCCTTTCTCTCATCTTTCAGAAGAATGGGATCATCCAGATTGCTAGTCAGACCGGACAAGGTGTGGATCATTTTCCTGCTCATATAGAATAACTGATGTGGTTTTCCCATCTGTAAGGGATTTTCTCCGGCATCCATGGTGACAGTTACCAGAACCTTATCGCAGACATTTAAAAGTTCCCGGATCACGTTCATCTGCACCGGAGTAAAACCGGTGAAGCCATCCAGAAGGAGTACGGATTTTTTCAGTTTATCAGAAAAAGGAATGGCTTTTTTCAAAGCGTCCATCACGCCTTCGCCGGTCATATAATGACCTTCCAGATACTGAAGAAAGGCCTGATAAAGGACACCCACATCCTGCATTTTCATATGAAGAAGAGAGTCTTCCCCTGTTTTTCCCAGCATGTCCTGCAGTTCTTCTTCCCGGATATCATACTGCATAAATTCTGAAATCAGAGATTTCACTTCGTCCAGATAGCCCGGTTTGTTCATCTGGTTGCCAAGGTAGGGCAGATTTTTGCGATGCTGCTGCACCAACTTCTGAAGAACCATACTTTTTCCAGTGTCATCCAGAAGCACTTCCATGGCACCGCCTGTCTCCTCGAAAATACGATAGGCAAGGCGCTGAAAGCTGAGCACATCGATATTCAGGATTCCCTTTCCGGGGTGCATTTCGACTACGTTTTTCTGTGTCTGCATGGTAAACTGTTCCGGGACGATAATATAGTACAGGTGCTGTGGATTTTCCATAGATTCCCGGATGATCTGTTCACATGCATAATGCGTCTTGCCAATACCGGAGCTGCCGATGATGAATTGTAGGGACACGTTTTTTCCTCCTTCTGCCAATTGTATGGAATAAAAAAAGCCTGTATCTGATAAAAAATCATTCTGTTTTATATTCTATCATATTTTCCATGCTTTGATAATAGGATAGAATAAGAAGATTAGAGCGTGTTTGAAAAAGGCTTTCTGCAAGATGTGCGTCACAATTTGTGGGAGATTTCGCCCGGATGAGGGCGCCGTAGCGGGCTACGGCAACCGAATTCGGGCAAAATATACCGCAAAGTGGGGCGTGCAGATTGCGGGAATGCTTTTTCAACCAGGCTCTAGAGCCTGGTTTTGCGGCCAGGATTATTTTTTTCATTATCAGTGCGATACAGGAGGCGCAGTCCATGAGTTCGAAAACCAGGATCATCGTGTTACATATGAAGGAAGTGGTATATACCATCGCCTTTCTGATTCTTGCTGTTCTTCTGGGAATCCTGATCTACTTTATGTTCGGGCCTGGAAAAAGCCAGACCACTTCTGCTGCTGGAGAGGGGCTTTATACGCCTGGCGTTTACCGCAGTTCCCTTACTTTGAATAAAAATACTTTTGACGTGGAAGTTACAGTAGATCAAAACAATATCCAGTCTATTGAGCTGGTAAATTTAAGTGAAAGCACCACTGCCATGTTTCCGCTGGTAAAGCCTTCTCTGGAGTCACTGGCCAGCCAGATTGTTGACAGCCAGTCCCTGGACGACCTGAAATATTCCACAGACAGGAAATATACGTCACAGCTGCTTATTTCTGCCATTGAAGATGCATTAAAAAAGGCGGAGAACCATGTAAGTTCTCCGCCGGCAGAGCAATAAACAAACCTAATTATTTCCCACCTTTACAGCTGCATGCTCCGCGAAATACAGCTGTAAAATACATGGAAAGCATACCGCACAATCGTTTTATACTTCAAGCTTCTCCAGAGCTTCCATCCATACCGCTGCGCTTGCATCACTTGGCATACGCAGGTCACCTCTTGGAGACAGCGCCACACTACCTACCTTCGGGCCGTCAGGAAGACAGGAGCGTTTGAACTGCTGGGCAAAAAATCTGCGGTAGAAGATTTTCAGCCATTTCAGAATCGTAGCCTTGTCATAGGTACCCTCAAAGGTACGGCAGGCAATGCGATAGATCTTATCCGGTTCAAAGCCTGCACGAAGCATATAATACAGATAAAAATCATGAAGTTCATAAGGACCAACCAGATCTTCTGTTTTCTGCGCGATCTTGCCGTCCTTAGGCGGCAGAAGCTCCGGACTTACCGGAGTATCCAGAATATCCAGAAGAACTTCTTCCAGCTCTTTCTCTCCGCAGGTATCTGCATAATAGCGGACAAGATGTCTTACAAGCGTTTTGGGAACAGAGGCATTTACACCATACATGGACATATGGTCTCCATTATAGGTTGCCCATCCAAGAGCAAGCTCGGAAAGGTCACCGGTTCCCACAAGAAGTGCTCCCTCCTGGTTTGCCATATCCATAAGAATCTGCGTACGCTCTCTGGCCTGACAGTTCTCATAGGTTACATCATGAACGGAATCATCGTGACCGATATCACGGAAATGGATATTTACCGCCTCTTTAATATTGACCTCCGTCAGAGAAGCACCAAGGCACTGGCTTAATTTGCAGGCATTCTGGTAAGTTCTGTCTGTGGTACCAAAGCATGGCATGGTAATGCAGCGGATATTCTCAGATGGCAGTCCCATCAGCTGGAAAGTACGTGCAATTACAAGCAATGCCAGTGTAGAATCAAGTCCCCCGGAAAGTCCGACCATTGCCTTTTGGCAGTGGATGTGGCTCATTCGCTTCTTAAGTCCCATAGCCTGAATGTTCAGAATCTCCTCACAGCGCATATCACGCTCTTCTTTTACAGAAGGTACGAAAGGATAGGGGGCAAACTTCCTGGTAAGAGAGGTCTCTTCCACTTCCACATCAAAAGGTACGATCTGGCAGTCAGCATCATCAGATGCCGGATAGGTGGAAAGTCGTCTTCTCTCATCTGCCAGTCTCTGCACATCAATTTCTCCGTAGATCACAGTGTTCTGGAAGCGCTTCGCCTCTGCCAGCATGGTGCCATTCTCTGCGATCAGGTTCTGTCCGCCAAATACCAGATCCTGGGAGGATTCACCCTCTCCTGCTGTGGCGTAAATATAGCCGCACACCAGTCTGGCAGACTGACCCTTCACCAGATCACGGCGGTAGGAATCCTTGCCAACCATCTCATCACTGGCTGAAAGATTGACGATAATATGGGCACCGCCCTGTGCCAGATTTACACTAGGCGGAAGTGGAACCCACAGATCCTCGCAGATCTCCGCGCCAACTGTCAGCTCCGGCAGTCCTTCACATGAGAAAATCAGATTGCTGGCAAAAGGTACGCTTTCCTCCCCAACTGTCACATCTGCCCACACATCCGCCCCGGAAGCAAAGTGTCTCTGCTCATAGAATTCATTATAGTTTGGAATGTGAGTCTTAGGTACAAATCCAAGAATATTTCCGTGGTTCAATACTGCTGCCACATTGTAGAGCTTGCCGTTCATCCGCATAGGAAGTCCCACAAAGATCAGCGCATCCACATCCGCAGTCTCCTCTGCAATAGTCAGAAGGCTCTCCCAGGCACTGTCCAGCAGTCTTCTCTGAAGGAAAAGATCCTGGCAGGTATAGCCTGTGATGCAAAGCTCCGGCAACACCATCAGCTTGGCATGCTGTGTCTCCATTTCACGGATTACTTCCAGAATTGCCCTGGTATTGGCCTTACAATCAGCAACTGTAACCTGCGGCGTTCCTGCCGCTACTTTAATAAATCCCTGATTCATATCCTAATCCTCTCTTATCTAACCATTTCCACGCCTTAGAGCATGTTTGAAAAAGGCTTTCTGCAAGATGTGCGTCTACGACGGAAAATAGTGATTCTGTCTCAATTCAGCTTATTTGCATCTTCTTAGAATTTCTTTCAGCTCTTCTACTGTAAAATTGTAGTTGGTATTACAGAAATGGCAGTTCATCTCGATTGGCTTGCCTTCCTGGATCATTTCGTTTAATTCTTTTCTGCCGATGCTGATCAACGCTTTCGCTACTCGCTCCTTGGAGCAGTTGCAGCGGAAACGGGTGTCCATTTTCTCATTGATCTGCACGTCAAAGCCTTCCAGCACTTTCTCCAGCAGACTCTCCGGGGTATGTCCCTCCTCTAACAGGTTGGTGACAGAATTGATCTTCTGTACGTTCTGCTCTAACCTGGAAATCACTTCTTCCTCTGCAAATGGCATCAGCTGTACAATAAATCCACCAGCCTGACGTACTGTATTATTCTTATTCATCAGGACTCCAAGTCCAACTGCGGACGGTACCTGCTCACTTGTTGCAAAATAATAGGTCAGGTCTTCTGCAATCTCACAGGTCTGAAGCATAACCTGTCCGCTGTAAGGCTCTTTTAGCCCCATATCTTTAATCACAGTCAGGAATCCAGGACCAACTGCTCCTGCAACGTCCAGCTTCCCTTTGGAATTTGCCGGAATGCAGACATCTGGATTTCCTACATAGCCCTTTACATTTCCCTGGGAATCGGCAGTTACCGTAATTCCCTGAAGTGGACCGCCGGCCTTGATCTGAAGGGTAAGAACATCTTTTTCCCCCTTCATCATGGAGCCCATCATGGCTCCTGCAGTCAGAAGTCTTCCAAGCGCTGCCGTAGCCACCGGACTTGTATTATGGTGCTCTCTTGCAGTCTCCACCATCTCAGTGGTCACTGCCGCAAATGCACGGATCTGGTCGTTAGCTGCAGTCGCGCGGATGATATAATCATTCATGTGTATTCTCCAATCTATACTGTTATAATGTTAATCGTAATCCTATAGCTATTTATCTTATTATTATATTATCATTTACCATGTTCCCTTACTACAAAGGTAAGCCTGCCGCTATCTTCCTTCGGTGGCTCCAGTGTATAAGCATCATACACTGCCAGAAGCTCCATTCCCGCTTTTCCAATAAGTTCCTTGATCTTCTCCAAAGAATAGGCTCTCTGATAGTGAACCTCCTCATCCTTCTCATAAAGTCCGTCCTCTCTTGGAATAAACAGAGCCAGCTCATACGTATTAATCCCGGTCTCCTCATCATAACTGTTCTCCCAGATAAAGCTTCCCTCATCCCGGTTCTCAGCAATCGTAGTATTCCCGATCATAGTCTGATACTTATAAACCGTATTCATATCAAACAGAAAAATCCCCTGAGGATCCAGATAATTATTTACCAGGGCAAATACATGCTCCAGCTCCTCTTCCTCTGTTATGTAATTCAGACTGTCACACACGCTTACTACAGCCCGTACGGTTCCATAAAGTTCAAACTCCTGCATATCCTGAAGAAGATACAGGATGTCATGCCCGGACTCTACCCGCTTCTCCATGGCCTCTGCCAGCATTTCCCCGGAATTATCCACTCCGATCATGTCATAGCCAGCCTCTGCCAGTATCTCAGTCATGGTTCCCGTGCCGCAGCCAAGATCCAGCACAAGTCCGTCTGTGATTCCCTGCGCTGCAAGCTGCTGCTTCAGCCATTTGCCCCAGGTCTGGTAGTCCACATTGTCCTGGAACATATCATATACTCTGGCAAATTCGCCATAAGCCTGAAAATTATCCATATTCCCTCCAACTGTCACGGACACAGCCATCCATCCCGGGTAGCTGTGTCCGTGTAAGTCAACATTCTGCTTTTTCTGTTATTACTCTACAGGCATATAATATACGTCTGCACCTTCTCCATGCCAGTAATAATCCACATCATTCTGATCGTAAACGTCCTCATTATTTACAAAACGATAGGTATTTCCATCAAAGTCAACCCAGTTTCCATTTCCATCCGGAGTAATTACAAGGGGATGGCCATCGGAGTTACGGTAAATAGTTCTGGTCTGGTTGGTGTCTGTAAGCTGCTCCTGGGTAAATCCGCCGGAGTTTGTGATTGTTCCATCACTACTTCCATCACCTGAGGACGCAGAATCAGTACCTGCACTCTGTGTTCCGTCAGTGGAACCATCTGTACTTCCCTCAGTGCTTCCGTCTGCACTGTCAGAAGACTGTACCGGTGCAGCAGCTTTCAAAGAAGACTCTCCTGCAATTCCGAAGGAATCAACTGCAGCCTTAACTCCTGCATAAGAAGCCTCATCTACAACAGATCCGCAGATATTGTAATACTCATCAGAGCTCTTATAAATTTTATGGATCGCATAAACATATCCGCCGCTCTTGGAAGCATCTGTGTACTTCACAGTGTAAGAATAAACGCCTACTCCCTCCACATCACTGGCGGTATAATCCTGGATCTCAAAGTCAGTACCTTCTGCAAGGTCAGAAGCCTGCTCTAATGCCACAGCCAGATCCTGCGTATCCGGAAGCATAGCAGAAGACATGTCCTCTTCTCCCTGTCCATGAAGGATCAGGATCTTACCCTGCTCCGGGGATTCGAAGCTGAGCATATCTGCCTCATCCGCCTTATTGGACCAGGTAGCATCTGGAAGCTTAATGGAGACAGCCCCATTGCTTGATGTATAGGTGCTGTCCTGTACGTCTGGCGCGATGGTTGGCTCCGGAGTAGGTGTAGCGGTTGCTTCCGGAGCAGGTGTCTCAGTTACCACTACCTGTTCTTCTGGCTCGTCTCCGCCAAAACTGCAGCCTGTAGCAGCTGCAGAAACAATTGCTGATATCGTTAAGATAGCTAAAATCTTTTTGTTCTTCATAGTATCCTCCTTATTTCTTTTCATAAGTAAATTTTGTAAATCTACATGATTCTATTTCATTAACAAAACGAAAATATTTCTCGTTTATAAAAATCTCCCGAGCTGTATTTTACAATTTTATTACAAGCCTGTCAATGGATTTCCCACTGTAGAATCTAAATTGTTACTGTTCACTCCGTTCACAGTAACACGCTTCGCGATGCACAGAAATCATGCTTTGCATGATTTCGCGCCGCAACTCTCGGGTTTTCTGTGAACTTTGTTCACAAAAAACACCTCGCGGAATATTACCAGTGAACAGTAACTCTAAATTGAAAATATTATAAACTTTCGTGACGAACTTTATACATTTTTTCAGAGGGTGTTTGTAAAATCCTATCAGCAAAATGTACATTGCATTTGGCAGCATGTTTCGACAACCTGAATTTCTTTTTTATTTTACGCTCTGTTTGTCATACTTTTGTAATATTTATTTTCCGTATTCGTACATATGCAATTTATGAAGCGCTCTGGTAGCAGCAATATAACGTCCCTGTTTTGCAATCGGGCTCTGATCTGCTGCAGGGAACAGGGAAAATACCTGGTCAAATTCCAGACCTTTTGCAAGATAAAACGTAGTAACTGTAAGGCCTTTGCAGAAGCTGGTACTGTCACGATGCAGGTATGAGAAACGGTTTTCCATATCAAACCCTGTATTTTCCAGTTTTTCTTTCAAAATGCGGGCGGCTTCTTTCGCCTCAGATTCCGTGCGAAGGATCAACGCAGCTGTCTCAAACTGTTCCGCTCCCAGCTGAAGCTTGTTCACAAGCTCATCCAGAGCCGCTTCCATTGCCTGCTGTTTTTTCCCTTTAAAAAATAATTCTTCCACTGGCTGGCCATGACGATCAAACAGATCCATATCTGTAATCCCTGCAAGCTGATTCGCATAAGAAGCAATCTCCACAGTGTTTCGGTAGCTTTTGTTCATGACGATCCTGCGGATCTCTTTTCCGAAAATTTTCGGTAAAAATCCCAGGACATCCTGAGCCTCATCTTCCATAGTCTGGGCTTTGTCCCCCAGAATGGTCATGCGGCAGGGAAACATCATTTTAAGGATCAGATACTGAAGCCTTGAATAATCCTGCATTTCGTCTACTACCAGGTGCTTGATACCATTGTGGCTAGTCTGGCGAAGAAGGCGGTACTTCATGTAAAGTACCGGATAGACGTCCTCATACCGGAGCTTTCGCTCCTGAAGCTGTACATGGGGAAGTCCCGGATAGCCGCAGCTTTCCAGAAAACGGCTGTAGATCACATAGAGATCCTGTGTCTCATACATATTCATGAATTTCTCCATTACAATGGCACGTTCTTCCTCATCCATATCATTGTCCCGAAGCGTCTCTACCTCATCAATGAAATTCTCTGCAACTGCCTCCATACGTGATAACAGAGGGATATCCTGAAATTTAAAATAAAAAAGATCAATGATCTCCTCTTCTTTTTTCGTAAAGCTCTTATATTCCACATCATGAAAATCCATCAGCTCATCTTCTAAGGAGGTGAGATACCCCTCCATCCGATTCAAAAATTCCCTGGACTGTTTTTCCTTATATAAGGAAGGCATATCCGGGAAATTCAGGCTGCGCTCAATCTGATCATAGCGGTCTTCGCAGTCAGATACCGTATCCTTCAGCTGTCTGTAGGCAAAAAGATCAAAGCTCATTTCTTTAATATTTTCCTCTCCCAATTCCGGAAGTATATGGGAAATATAATCAGAAAAGATGCTGTTGGGAGACAGGATCAGGATATTGGAGGATTTTAGGTTCTTGCGGTCGTGATACAAAAGATAGGCAATTCTGTGCAAGGCAATGGAGGTCTTGCCGCTTCCGGCTGCGCCCTGGATTACCATGATCTTATCCCTGGTGTTTCGGATGATGGCATTCTGCTCCTTCTGGATGGTGCGGACAATATTTTTCAGCGCAGTGCTGCCTCCGCTGCCAAGCTCTGCCATAAGAATCTCGTCATCAATCTTCACATCACTTTCAAACTGGTAAATCATACGGCCATTTCGAATCTTGTACTGCCACTTGGAGGCAATTTCACCGCAGATGGTTCCCAGCGGTGCCTGGTAAGACGCCGGACCTTTATCATAGTCGTAGAAAAGCCCGCTGACAGGAGCACGCCAGTCATAGATCAGCGGCGTATGCCCTGCCTCTTCTGCGAAATTTCCGATTCCAATATAAAAAATCTCCGGCTCCTCATCCCCTTCAAATACGAAATCCACCCTTCCAAAGAAAGGGGAATCCAGCATTTTACGAAATCTTTTTCGCAGATGGATCTGCTGCTCGTTGGCGTTGATCTGGTGAAGAAGTGCCTGCTGGTTATCGAAATTTTCGTAACCATACTGGTCCATCTCCGTATAGTTCTCCCAGTAATACTCATGCATTCCTTCGATATCCTTCTGTCCTTCCAGAATGGACTGGCTGATATGGGCGATCCTGGTTTCTAATTTATCTGTAACGTATGCAAGAAAAGCTGCTCCGTCTTTATTATCAATTGTCATTGGGGGTATACTCCTTTAACATTCGCGCTGCAGCCCTTTCTACAAGTCTTTGTAAAAAAACACCCAGGGCTGCTGCAATAAATGAGTTTTTTCGTTGTCATGACTTTGTCCCTGCCTTCCTTTCCGGCAGAAACTTTGCTCCATTATACATTATCTGCGGGTAAAAGTACAGACAGCAAATCCCTGGATTTTTTCTCTCTGAAGACAAAAAAAACAGCAGTTTTTCCGTATATTTTCCGAAAAAGCTGCTGTATTTTTTTATCTGTTTCACTTACTTTTATGCAGTCTGCGTCTTATCAAACTGGCTGTTGTAAAGATCTGCGTAGAAGCCTTTCTTTGCAAGCAGCTCTTCATGGCTGCCCTGCTCGATAATGTCACCATCCTTCATAACCAGGATCAGATCTGCGTCCCTGATGGTGGAAAGTCTGTGAGCGATGACAAAGCTGGTTCTGCCTTTCATCAGGTTATCCATAGCTTTCTGGATCTGTACCTCGGTTCTGGTATCAACGGAGGAGGTAGCCTCATCCAGGATCAGGATCTTATTGTCTGCAAGAATGGCTCTTGCAATTGTCAGGAGCTGCTTCTGGCCCTGGGAAACATTGCTGGTCTCCTCATCCAGAACCATGTTATAGCCTCCCGGCTGCTGCATGATAAAGTTGTGGATATGAGCAGCCTTTGCTGCTGCGATCACTTCCTCATCGGTAGCATCCAGCCGTCCATAGCGGATGTTTTCCATAATGGTTCCGGAAAACAGCCAGGTATCCTGAAGCACCATTCCAAACATTTCATGAAGCTCGCTTCTGTTGAAATCTTTTACATCATGGCCATCTACTTTAATAGAACCACTGTTTACATCATAGAAGCGCATGAGCAACTTAACCATTGTGGTTTTTCCTGCACCAGTAGGACCTACAATCGCAATTTTCTGACCATCTCTGACCTTTGCCGAAAAATCGTGGACAATGATCTTTTCCGGATTGTAGCCGAAGCTTACATGATCAAATTCTACATTTCCGCTGAGCCCGTCAATAGAAACGGCATTCTCTTTGGTAGTCTCCTCTTCCTCCTCATCCAGAAACTCAAACACACGCTCGGAAGCGGCTGCTGAGGACTGAAGCAGGTTAGTTACCTGTGCGATCTGCTGGATGGGCTGGGTAAAGTTACGGATGTACTGGAAGAAGGACTGGATATCACCTACTTCAATAGAGCCTTTGATCGTGAACCATCCTCCAAGAAGGGCTACCATAACATATCCAAGATTTCCAACAAACTGCATGACCGGCATCATGATTCCGGAGAAAAACTGAGATTTCCATGCTGATTCGTAAAGCTTCTGGTTGTCTTTTTCAAATTCTGCAACTACGTCTTCTTCTTTATTAAATACCTTCACTACATTGTGTCCGCCGTAGTTCTCTTCAATCTGGCCATTTACCTCCCCCAGATACTTCTGCTGTGCCTGGAAATATTTCTGGGAGTGCTTCATAACGAAATTGATGATAAGCATAGACATCGGAAGGATCAGAAGGGCAGCCAGGGTCATCCACACATTGATGGACAGCATCATCACAAATACACCGATCAGGGTGGTAACTGATGTGATCAGCTGGGTAATACTCTGGTTCAGGCTCATCTGAAGGGTATCCACATCGTTCGTTACGCGGGAAAGGATTTCTCCGTTTGTCCGGCTCTCATAGTAGTTCATTGGGAGGCGGCTGAATTTCTTTGAAATATCTTTACGTAAATTGTAGGTGACATCGTTGGAAATTCCGGTCATCACATAACCCTGGATAAAGGAGAAGCAGGCACTTGCCAGATACAGTCCTAATGTCCATAACAAAATATAGCCGATTTTTTCAAAATCAATGCTTCCGGTGCCGTTTACCTTGGCTACCAGACCGTTAAAAAGCTCTGTTGTTGCCTTTCCAAGGATCTTTGGTCCTACAATGTTAAAAATGGTTCCTGCAATTGCAAACAGAAACATGAGAACGAAACGGAATTTGTAGCGTTCCATGTATTTCAAAAGTCGTTTCATTGCTCCTTTAAAGTCTTTTGCCTTTTCCCCGGAGTTCATTGCACGGCTCCGACGACCACCCATCATAGGGCCTCTGGCTTTGTTTTCACTCATGCTAATTCCTCCTCTGAAAGCTGTGACATGGCGATCTGGCGGTAAACCTCGCAGTTCTTCATCAATTCCTTGTGGGTGCCGATGCCTGCCATATTTCCGTCATCCAGCACAATGATCTGATCTGCATTCAGGATAGTGCTGATTCGCTGTGCTACGATAATCGTGGTAATATCCTTTGTCTTTTCCTTCAGAGCCTTGCGAAGCTTGCTGTCAGTCTTGAAATCAAGTGCGGAAAAGCTGTCGTCAAAGATCAGGATTTCCGGCTTTTTGGCAATCGCTCTTGCAATGGAAAGACGCTGCTTCTGGCCACCGGATACATTATTTCCTCCCTGGGAAATAGGTGCTTTGTAGCCTTCCGGTTTCGCTTCAATAAAGTCATCGGACTGGGCAATCTGAGCTGCCAGTTTTACATCTTCCTCTGGCATATCCGGCTTACCGTAACGAATGTTGGAATCGATGGTTCCAGAGAACAGGACTCCCTTCTGAGGTACATAGCCCAGACGGTCACGAAGCTCATGCTGTGTCATATTTCGTACATCCACACCATCTACTTTTACACAGCCCTTCGTTGCATCATAAAATCTGGGGATCAGGTTGACCAGTGTACTCTTACCGCTTCCGGTACTTCCGATGATAGCAACAGTCTGGCCTTTTTCTGCCTTAAAGGTAATATCGTTGATGACATTTTCCCCTGCTTCCGGATAAGCGAAGCTTACATGGTCAAATTCGACCGTTCCTTTTTCCTGCTTATCTGGCATTACCGGTTCCTCCGGATCATTTACAGATGGCTCCATTTCCAGGACCTCACAGATTCGGCCGGCTGCCACGTTTGCCCTTGGGAGCATAATGGAGATTGCTGTGATCATCAGGAAGGACATAATAATCTGCATTGCGTACTGGATAAATGCCATCATATTTCCTACCTGCATAGTTCCATTGTCAACGCCATGTGCACCGAAATAGATAATCGCTACAGATACACCGTTCATGATCAGCATCATGATCGGCATCATAAATGTCATACAGCGGTTTACAAACAGGTTTGTCTTTGTCAGATCCATATTTGCTTTTTCAAAACGCTCTTCCTCATGCTTCTCACGGCTGAACGCGCGGATAACCGGGATTCCGGTAAGGATTTCCCTGGTTACCAGGTTCAGACGGTCAATGAGAGTCTGCAGCCTGGTGAATTTCGGCATTGCAATCTGGAACAGTACAAAAATAACAATCAGAATGATAGCTACTGCGGCTCCAAGGATCCAGGTCATGGAGGAATCGGTCTGGAGAACCTTGAGCACGCCTCCGATGCCAAGGATGGGCGCATACAGAACGATTCTGAACATCATGGTCATAACCTGCTGCACCTGCTGCACATCGTTGGTACTTCGCGTGATCAGGGATGCAGTGGAAAATTTATGATATTCGTTGCTGGAGAAATGAATGACCTTGCGGTATACATTATCTCGCAGATCATGTCCAAGGGCTGCTGCCACTCTTGCTGAAAGGAAAGTAACACTTACAGCGGCCAGCATGATCACCAGCGCCATCAGGACCATCTGGATTCCGGATGTCCGGATGTAATTCATCTGAATTGCATCCAGATCCTCGCCCATAGCTTCGTATTCTGCTTTCACACCACTGACAGCGGCCTGTGTAAGAATAGATTCCGGCATGTCGGAAAGCTTCTCATCTGCAGCCTCCAGCATCTGTTTTTTTGCATCCTCCGGCATTGCTGACAAAACCTGCATTGGGTCCGTTCCTTCCGATACCTGCATCTGGGAAAGCATTTTCTGGCTCTCTTCACTGCCAGAGGTAAAAGAGGTGTACATCATCAGAGGTTTGCACAGAAGATCGTTTAATTCCTCACGTTTATCCCCTGTAATGCCATCTTTCAGTTCATATGTGTCTCCATCCAGGACATAAGAGTCCTGAACTTCTTTCTGTGTGTCTTCGTCCATAAAAATCTGCAGATTTTCCATTGTGCTCTGACGCATTTTTTCCGGAACACCATCTGGTATTCCCCCCTGCTGGATCCCTACGTTAATTACCTTGGAGGTGTAATCCGGCAAGGACAGATCACAGTATGCCTGCAAAAACAGCAGTCCAATGATCAGGACGATATAGCCTGCTGATTTTTTCAGATACTTCATTAATTTAATCATGCTTGGGTTGTCCTTTCTACATTTTTTCAAAACATCCGGGCTTTTCTGCCTTTTGCTTTGTTTTTCAGTTTCCTGTGCTACTTTTTATTATGGCAAAAATGTCCCATGCACATTTCTTCCGGTGAAAACTCTGGTGCTGGCATTGCCGCAATATTTTCCTTGATCTGTATGCAGAATCGTTTCATCAGACATAACTCACTTTCGGAAAATCCGTTCAGAACCTGTTTTTCTCCTTCCTTTGCCATGCGCATACCTTCATTAATTATTGCTTTTCCTTCTTCTGTAAGATAAATCCGGCTTATGCGTTGATCTTTTTCATCCTGTTTTCGAACTATAATACCGATTTTTTCCAGGCGTTGGATACTTACGGTAACAGTAGGCGGCTTCACGCCTAACTGGCTGGCCAGTTCTTTCTGGCTACATCCGTCTTCTTTCCACAGAACAGCCAGAATCGGCATTTGTCTTGGATGGATTCCCAGACTTTTAAGTTTACCAAAGCATTTTTCCATATACATGCGGCTGATTTCCATAATCAGACGTTGAATGCTTTTCTCATTGTTGTTTTCCAAATTCTCACCTCACTTGCTGTCTGAAACTGAGATACAAGCTTTGGAGTGTGTATTACAGTTTCAAGTTCCTGTTCAGCTTTCTCATATTAGTTAGCCGACTAATTTTATAGTTTACACTTTTCCACAAGAAACGCAAGTGTTTTTTGTGCAGTTTATATTTTTTTTAGATTTGTGTCTTAAATTTATTGAATTTAAAATATGTATTTATTTTGTCGGCTAATTATTATGTATAAGACCACATTATCTGTTGTCCGGAATTTTCATGGTAAAAAGAATCCTGCTTGCAGGATTCTCCATTTGCGGCGGGTCGCCTGGAGCGACAACACCCCTTCCGCCGCAGTGCAATCCTGCCCGGCAGGCTTTTTATGTAATGCGTAACAGGAATTTCCTGTTACAAAAAAATACCGCCTGCCAAGCGGTTTTCACAGCTTTGACAAGCGGTATTAAATTATTGAATATTGTGATTTCAAATAAACTGGTTGGTCTCTTCGTCGTAGTGGTAGTCGATGGAATCCATCTTATCCAACAGAGATTCCCTGTTCAGTCCGCGGCAGGTACACAGTGCTTCCAGAGAATCGTAATAATCCCGAAGCTGGGTATTTACATAACTAAGCAAAATCATAGGATCTTTTGGTATCATAAGACTTGGACTCCTTTTCTTTTCCTTTACTTGTTACTGTTCACTCCGTTCACAGTAACGCGCTTCGCGATGCACAGAAATCATGCATTCGCATGATTTCGCGCCGCAATTCTCGGGTTTTCTGTGAACTTTGTTCACAAAAAACGCCTCGCGGAACGTTACCAGTGAACAGTAACCTTTACTTCACTTTAACCACATACTCTCCATTCTCCACATCCAGTACCAGTGTATCGCCGGTATGGACTTCGCCTGAAAGGATTTTTCTGGCAGTCAGTGTCTCTACATATTTCTGAAGATAACGCTTCAGAGGTCTTGCACCGTAGACAGGATCGTAACCATTGTCAATGACATCCTTCTTGGCTGCATCTGTCAGTTCAAGGGAAAGCTCCTGGTCGGCAAGCCGGTCATTCAGCTCTTTTACCATCAGATCAACGATACTACCAATATTATCTTTTGTCAATGGCTTAAACAGAATGATCTCATCCAGACGGTTCAGGAATTCCGGACGGAAATGTCCGCGCAGATCATCCATAACCTCTTTCTGTGCTTCTTCCTTGATTTCTCCATTTTCATCAATACCATCCAGCAGATAAGGAGATCCGATATTGGAGGTCATGATCAGAATTGTATTCTTGAAGTCTACAGTACGTCCCTGGGAATCGGTAATACGACCATCATCCAGTACCTGCAGAAGTACATTGAATACATCTGGATGTGCCTTCTCAATCTCATCGAAAAGTACAACGCTGTACGGTTTCCGACGAACAGCCTCTGTAAGCTGTCCGCCTTCCTCGTATCCAACATATCCCGGAGGAGCTCCGATCAGTCTGGATACAGAGTATTTCTCCATGTACTCGCTCATGTCGATACGAACCATATTCTGCTCATCATCGAAAAGAGTCTGTGCAAGGGTTTTGGCAAGCTCTGTTTTACCAACACCGGTTGGTCCAAGGAACAGGAAAGAACCGATTGGTTTGGTCGGATCTTTGATTCCTGCTTTGGAGCGAAGGATGGCATCGGTTACACGGCGTACACCCTCGTCCTGACCGATAACACGTTTGTGGAGCTCATCTTCCAGATGAAGCAGTTTGGCACGCTCTCCCTCTGTCAGCCTTGCTACCGGAATGCCGGTCCAACGGGAAATGATCCTTGCGATCTCATCGTCTGTTACTACTTCGTGGACAAGGCTTCTGTCGCTCTCTTTTGTATTGCGCTCTTCGATTTCCAGCTGCTGCTGTAATTTCGGCAGCTCGCCATACTGCAATTCGGAAGCTTTCTCCAGATCATAGTTCTGTCTTGCGATCTGGATCTGTTTGTTCATATCCTCAATCTGTTCACGAAGCTTCTGAAGCTTCTCTACAGAATGTTTCTCGTTCTCCCACTGAGCCTTCTGGGTGTTGAAAGAATCCTGCATTTCCGCAAGCTCCTTCTGAAGCTCTTCCAGACGCTCTTTACTTAAATTATCGGTCTCCTTCTTCAGAGACAGCTCTTCCATTTTCATCTGATCGATTTTACGGCGCTGCTCATCCAGCTCTGTCGGCATGGAATCCAGCTCTGTCTTGATCAGGGCACAGGCCTCATCTACCAGATTGATTGCCTTATCCGGAAGAAAACGGTCTGTAATATAACGATGTGAAAGTGTTGCAGCTGCAACAAGTGCGCTGTCTGTGATTTTAACACCATGGAATACTTCGTAACGTTCTCTCAGGCCACGAAGGATAGAAATGGTATCTTCCACAGTTGGCTCATCCACCATAACCGGCTGGAAACGACGTTCCAGGGCAGCGTCTTTCTCAATATACTGACGATACTCATCCAGTGTGGTAGCACCGATGCAGTGAAGCTCACCACGGGCAAGCATTGGTTTCAGCATGTTGCTGGCATCCATTGCGCCATCCGTCTTACCTGCACCTACGATCAGATGAAGCTCATCAATAAACAGGATGATCTGACCTTCGCTCTTTTTCACCTCTTCCAGAACTGCTTTCAGACGTTCCTCAAATTCACCACGGTATTTGGCACCTGCTACCAGTGCGCCCATATCCAAGGCAAAAATTTTCTTATCCTTCAGTGCTTCCGGAACATCTCCTGCTACAATTCGCTGTGCAAGACCTTCCACAGCGGCTGTTTTACCAACACCGGGCTCACCGATGAGAACCGGATTGTTCTTGGTCTTACGAGAAAGAATACGGATCACATTCCGGATCTCACTGTCACGTCCGATTACCGGATCCAGTTTCTGGCTTCTTGCCTTTTCCACAAGATCTTCGCCATATTTATTTAAAGTATCATAGGTGGCTTCCGGATTGTCGCTTACTACACGCTGGTTTCCACGTACTGTGGAAAGTGCCTGCAGGAAACGCTCTTTGGTAATGCCAAATTCGCTCCAGATTTTCTTCATACTAGGGCTTGGATATTTCAGCAGGGCCAGGAAAAGATGCTCTACGGATACGTATTCATCTCCCATTGCCTTAGCTTCGTCTTCTGCATTTACAAGTGCCTTATTCAGATATTGTCCAAACCGGAGTTCGCCGCCAGATACTTTGACTTTTGCATCCAGAGCGTTCTTCACTGTGTTCAGAAAATATTCTTTATTTATTTCCATCTTCTCAATCAGTTTGAGAATCAGGCTGTCTTCCTGTGTTAGGAGGGTATATAACAGATGCTCCTGTTCGATTTCCTGGTTGCCATATTCGTAAGCAACCTTCTCCAGATCCTGAACAGCCTGTACGGATTTCTGCGTAAATTTGCTGATGTTCATAGGCTCTCCTCCTTCAGCTGATATTAATATAAAGCGCAGCTTCCGCGGCTCTTTAAAAAAGTAACTCGCAGGGGCTGCGCATTTATAAACATTTATAATGATTTCCTTATTACGGTTATTAATATAGCACCGATTGTTAGCACTGTCAAGAGGTGAGTGCTAATAATTTGAATATTTTTTTGCAAACCGTAATTTTTACAGGGTTTGCAAGGGATTTCAAATTGCACTCACACTCAATTTTCTTGGTTTTACACCATTTTTACACCATTTCATTTGATTTTGGTGTAATGCTTATTTTCTTTACACCAAATTACACCAGTGACCTGAATTTACACCACTGCTGGTACAGCATCTGGCAGGTTCATTTTTGACATTTCATTTTCTACATGAGACATTTCGGCGATATGGTTATATACGTTCATCGTAATCTTTGCATCGGAATGTCCCATCACATACTGCATGACTTTCGGATTGACATTGTTTTCACCCAATCTGGTACAGCCCGTATGCCGAAGCGTATGAGCAGATATATGAGGCATCAGCTCAGGTTCTCTGTTTTCCTGGGCTGCCAATGCCGTTTCCTTTTTGTTATAAGCATTTACAATGTTCTTTAGGAAACTGTTTACACCTGCCGGCATGATCGGACGTCCATGTTTTGTATTGAAGATGAATCCACTACGTCCACCAATCTCTACATTACTCTGCAATCCCAGCATCAGATTCAATTCCTTCTGCTTACGAAATGCGTCATACACAGTCTGCGTCATCGGTATCGTTCTGATGCCCGCATCCGTTTTGGTTTCAGAATCATGGAAACAATAGCCTTCATCACCTTCATAGTAAACAAGCTGACCTCCCACATGGATTTCCCTGTTCTTCATATCTACATCCGACCAGGTCAATCCAATTGTTTCACTCACTCTCAGACAAGCCCCGAACATAATCTGCATCATTGGAAGATGTGGTTTATATACCTTACTATTCTCCACAAATTTCAGAAGTTTTTCCTGCTGTTCCAAAGTCAATGCTTCTTTTTCTTTTGCCGGGGCACCATAATCTCCAAGTGTTCCTGTAACCGGATTCTTTCGGATAATCTCGTCTGCTACTGCCATCTCAAAACTTGGGTTAAGCATAGCATAAAAGCCTTTGATCGTACTGTGTGCCAGCCCTTCATCTGACAGCTGCGAAAAAAATGTCCGTACATGAGAGGTCTTAAAATCTACCACACGAATATTTCCCAGTGTATTACGCACCCGGTGATTCCACATACCGATATAATTCTTCTTCGTTCTTTCCCGGATATTCGTCGTTGCCATATACCGTTCAAACAAGCCATTTACCGTCAGCTTCTTTACAGATGTGTCTGTAATAAGCTGATCATCCATATCTTTATTGACCTTTTTTTCCTGTTCTCTCAGGCTCGCAAGATCCATATCATAGATTGTTATCCGCTTTCCGGTAATCTCATCTTTGTAGCGATACATATAACGTCCATCTGATCGCTGGCTCTCTCCTGTTCTTAAATTTCTGCCTTTGTTGTCTTTTCTTGCCATACTAATCATTCCTTTCACATTCGTTGTTTGTTATTCGGAATGATTTTTGTCCTGTTCGTATCAGTCATAATCTGTCTGATATCTGCTCACAGATTAACATAATATTTTAGGATTTCCAAGGGTAAATTCTTGAAAAACACCAATTTTTCTTTGCACTCTCATTCCGAAGGAAATTCGTTGTTTTCTCCTGTTCTCGTCCATTACACTGCCATTGCATCAAGATATTTTTTTATCTTATCCACGTTATAGAGAACACGTCTGCCAACAATGATCTTTGCTTCTGCACAGTCTGCGATTTTTCTTGCTGTGACTGCACCGCAGGATAGCATTGCCATTAAACCTTCAATATCCACAGTCAGACGATTTTCTGTGTTATACTCTGTTGTCTTTCTCATGATGCACATACCTCCTTTCCTCCGTATTCTTCTGCATCACCTCCCAGACAGCGGTTTCATGCCCGTTGTCAGTACCTTCTTCTGTCGTTTTCGATGTTGTCTAATGATGAATTTTCTTCTGTTCGGCGTGTTGGCTTCCATTCGTACAGGCGGTGTCAACGTTACATTTGACCTCTATCAGAATTTTTCTGAATGCTGCCAGCTCCTTCTCGAGCCTGCCAGCCGTTGCCGGAGTATCTTCGACTTCCACATGCTACTCTCTGGTACAGCGGTGGAATTCTGTGTTGTCCTTTAAACCTCTAAGGGTACCTATACAGCTCATTTAATTTTCAAGGTATATAAAAAGCTCTTGAATTCCCATTCAAAACCTTTTTCTACTAATCACACGTGGCAGAGGCAATAAGGTCATATTTTTCATAAAAAAATTTGATTTTTTCATCCCCGCTTTGTTTATTCGCTTTTATGCGAATATTGATTATGCTGTTATTATATTTCGCTTTAATGTTAATGTCAAGCATTTCATTCGCTTTGTTGCGAATGTTTCTGTTTACATTCTGAGCTTTTGATAGTAAAATAGACTTATCAAATAGAAAGCAGGAAATCTGATATGACAATTGGTGATAAAATTAAAAAAATTCGGACATTCCGGAATATGACACAGGCTGAACTCGGTGCCGCTCTCGGTTGGGGCGATAAGGGTGCAAACCGCCTTGCCCAATACGAAACCAACTACCGGGTTCCCCGTAAAGATCTGGTGACTGAAATGGCTAAAATTCTGGATGTGAACCCACTGACACTACATGAACCAACTACGATGAATGCTTCTGAGCTGATGGAAATTCTGTTCTGGATGGATGAATTTAATCCCGGCATGATCAATCTCTTTCAGTTAGAGACTTATCCGGGTGAAAAATCAAATTCCAGCGACGATACCGCTATCCGCTACCATGATTCTGATAGCTGGCCTGCACATCCACCTGTTGGTATGTGGTTTAATTATGGGGTTCTCAATGATTTTCTGAAAGAATGGACACTTAGAAAAGAAGAACTAAAATCTGGCGAGATAACCCGAAATGAATATTTTGAATGGAAAATCAACTGGCCGCAGACCTGTGATGATTGTGGTAAACGAGAGCCGTCAAAACAGTGGCGAAAATCAAAAGAATAGAACTTAGTGAAACTTAGCAAAACTTAAATTTACTGAATTTTTCTCTTTACTCAAAAAAAGGCACTGTAAAACCAATGGTTCCATGGTTTTCAATGCCTTTTGTACATATTCTCTATTGGATTTCTCGCATCTATTTGTACATGTGAAACTTAGCGAAACTTAAACCAGCATCACTACAAATTATATATTAAGTTTCCAGTTTGCCGCTTCCGTCTGCAGATCAACTAACTTACGATATAGACCATTTTTCTTCATAAGCGTATCATGGTTTCCTTTTTCTGCCACAACACCTTTATCCAGAACAACGATCTGATCCGCTGCTTCAATCGTTCTCATCCTGTGAGCGATTACCAGAACTGTCTTTCCACTGACCAGTTCAGATATTGCTTCCTGTATCTGTGTTTCACTGTCCACATCTAAAGAAGCAGTTGCTTCATCCAGCAAAATAACAGGCGCATCTTTTAAAAGTGCACGAGCAATGGAAAGACGTTGGCACTCTCCACCGGAAAGTGTAGAACCATTTTCTCCTATTACTGTCTGATAACCCTGCGGTAAATTTTCGATAAATTCATGACATTTTGCTGCCTTTGCTGCTGCAATAACGTCTGTATCACTTGCGCCTTTTCGTCCAACACGAATATTTTCCATAATTGTATTATTGAACAGGACAACATCCTGAAATACAATCGAGAAATCTTTCATCAATGCAACCGAATCAAGTTTTGCGATATCAACGCCACCAAGTGTAATCTTTCCTCCATCCAGGTCATAGAATTTTGCGGCAAGTTTTGCTACAGTACTCTTACCACCGCCGGATGGTCCGACTAATGCGGTTACCTGTCCCTGTTTCGCAGTAAATGATACATCCTTTAAGACCGGCTTTCCTTCTTCATAAGAAAATTTCACATGGTCAAAGGTTACGTCATAGCCCTTGGTGTGATAGTCTTTTTGTCCGCTTTCTAAAGGATATTCCTGAATCTCTTTCAGACGATTAACCTGTAAATTTGCACCAAAGAGTTCAGCCATATTTGCCATAGCTCCGGAAAGCGGATCGTACAGGCGTGAGGCTGCGATCAGATACAGAATATACGTAAACAGACTGATCTTTCCATGTAAGATTAGAGAACTTCCCACAACGATCACAGTTACAAGACCAAGTCTTAAGATCATCTGACCGGTTGTAACTAGACTTGCGCTGACCATCTCGCTGGAAATCTGTGCTTTCTCTGCTATATCCATTTTTGCATCCAGTTTCTTAAGATAAGTATTCTCCTGATTACACGCTTTGATATCCTGTACGGTTTCCAGACATTCCTGGATTCCTTCTGACAGATTCATTCTTTCCGTCATATATTTCTTTCCAAGCTTCTCCTGCCATTTTCGTGAAAGCAGTACGATTGCAAATGCCACCGGTGCAACCCATAGCAGTGCCAGTCCCATTTTCCAGTTCATAATCAAAAGTACGATACACACAATCGCTGTCGAGATCAATGCTCCAAAGAACTGAGGAACAGTATGGGAAAATGCATGTTCAAAGCTTGCACAGTCACCCATAATTGTACTTGTCAGATCAGCAAGATCACGTTCATGGAAAAATCCAAGTGGCAACGTCCTAAGCTTTTCTGCAAGTGTAATACGTCTACGTTCACTTTCCTCATAGGTACCAATATAAGCTTTTGTATATTGCAAATAATGAAAAATAAAAATAATAACTAAAATGATAATTCCTGCAGCTGTATACCATGCAAGCCCTGCCGTTTTATCTTCCATTCCAAGAGCCACCGGAAGCATCGCATTTAATACTATTGCAAGTAAAGCAACTGGAAGCATCAAGCTGATATTTGCCAGTACAGAGTAAACAATTGCTTTAAAAAGATCTTTTGCACCCTGATCGCTCAGAGCATATTTTTTCTGCAATCTGTTAATCATGTTTCTTTTCCTTTCCCACAGATTTTCCAACCTTCCAGGTAATCTGTGTCTGATACTCTTTCCACATCGATGCATAAATGCCATTTTGATTCACAAGTTCCTGATGATTGCCACATTCTACGATTTTTCCATCACCAAACACGAGAATCGTGTCTGCATTCTGAATCGTAGACAGACGATGTGCAATCATAAGTACTGTTTTTCCACGGGTCAATCCTTCAAAGGCAAGCTGGATCTGATGTTCATTTTCTGCATCTGCAAAAGCAGTCGCTTCATCAAGTACGATAATCGGTGCGTCCTTGAGAATTGCACGGGCTAATGCAATACGCTGATTTTCACCACCGGACAGATAAGTTCCTCCGTTTCCAACCACAGTATCGAGCCCATTTGGGAGTCTGTCTATGATATCTTTGCACTGGGCTGCTCCCGCTGCTTTCAATACCTCATCACGTGTGGCCTCCGGTCTGGCAGCTCTGATATTTTCTAGTAAAGTGTCATTGAACAGGCGTGTATTCTGGAATACAAATGCAATCTGCTCCATCAGATCATTTTTTGCAATCTCACGAACATCTACACCGCCAACCAGAACAGCGCCTTCCTGCACATCATAAAAACGTGGGATCAGACTTGCCGCTGTAGATTTACCACTGCCGGAAGCTCCGACTAATGCAATGGTTTTTCCTGACGGAATTTCGAAGCTCACATGATCCAGTGCTTTTTTCTCAGTGCCCTGATAAGTAAAGGAAACATCCTGAAATACAACGGAAGCATCCTTTGGCTGTTTTGAAGTATTGGATTCTTCGAGTGGTTTCTCCTGTAAAACAGCTTCAATTCTGCTTATCGCACTTTTGGCTGCCATCAATTGTTCGCTTGCAAACATGATACGGTTCATCATTGTCGTGCAAATCGGTGTAAACAGACTATAAAACAGGAAATCCAAAAACAGCTTCTGACTGTCAGCCTGTCCACTTGCACCCGTAAGAATCAACACTGCTGCCGGAATCAATAAAATGAAAGTTCCATTTAAAGTAACATTAAATCCGGTCAGTGGAATACGACAGCAGATTGCATATCCGCTGGCATATTTTTTGTATTCTTCAATCGCAGCGTGAAAGTTTTTGAAAGAATACACAGTTTGCTGAAATACCTTTACAACCGGGATTCCACGGACAAATTCAACCGCTTCTTTGTTCATTGTTTCTAGGGCAGTCATGTATCCAGACATAAAATCTGCATTATCTCCACCCATCATTTTTTTCAGAAAAAATACGCTGATGACCAACGGAAGCAGACAACAAATTCCAAGTCTCCAATCAAAGACAAACAACAAAATGATAACTGCAACCGGCATAACAACTGCACCGGTCAGATCCGGCAACTGATGTGCCAGAAACCCTTCGGTCAGTCCAGCATTATCATCAATAATTTTCCGAAGTCTGCCACTGGCATTCTGACTGAAATATCCAAGTGGTAATGTAACAATATGATGCATAGCTTCTTTTTTCATATTGGTTGCTGTGCGAAACGCTGCCAAGTGTGAACAACATAGTGCTACAAAATACAAAAAAATGCTAAGCATCGAAAATGCCACAGCGAGCCATGCATAATGTCCGCTGGATGCTGCCAGAGAAATATTCCCCTGCACCATTGCATGTAAGATATCCCTAATCACAAACCAGATGCAGACAAAGGGAATCATAGAAAGTATCGTGGACAGTCCTGCCAGAATACATCCGGCAATGGTCAACCAGTGTCGGTTCCCTGCAAATTCAAACATCCGAGATAGTTCAGGATTTTTCTTTTTATTCATGATCTTATATCCTCCTAAAAAAAGTCGGTGGTATCAGACTCTTTCCAATTTCCACCGACTCAAATTCATTTACTATTCAGACAGATTCTCTTTACAGAATAGTTGTATACAATTCTCAACATCTGCTTGCGTATAGTCAACAGAAATTCCTGCTGCCAGCCAATAAGCATATTCACCTGCGTCATACTTTTCCAGTGCATCCAGATCACTGCCATATCTGAATTCAATATGCCATGTTGTTTTCATCGTATCCGGAGCGATACAGAAATAGGTAAACTCGCCGGAATCAGCATCATCACTTTCGTAAATGTACAGACCACGCGTTTCTTCCATACCTACGTAATGATAAGAATGGCTGAATATATCATTCCCATTTTCATCCACACCTGATATTGTTGTTCCGTCAAACGTAAATCGATCTATATTCTGTAAAAATTCACAGTCGTATGCCATATTTCTATCCTTGTAAGTTTCCACTGCTTCTTCACCAGTGACTGTTCCAGTTACCATAGAAGACATCTTTTCAACAGCCGCCTGAGCATTATCCTCTCCTACAATTGAAGCACTGTCATCCAACCACAGCTGATCGTATTCATCTGCTAGAATAACCGGCCACAGTTCCTGATAAGTACCTTTCAGATCACTTAAAAGTTGATCTGCTGCCTTCTGATTCTCATCAGTTCCACTTTCCTTCTGTACGCTCGTAGTCTGTTCGTCTGTAACACTGCTTTCTGTTTGCTTTGTTTCAGATGTACTGCTGCTTGTATTTCCACAACCTGTCAATAAAGAAATAGACAAAGTCGCTGCTAAAAACAAGCTTGTTAATAGTTTTCTCTGTTTCATTATAATCCTCCTAAATCAAAAAATATGCATTAGTCAGTCTTATCTAACTAATGCATATTTTATCTGGTACTAATATAAAACTCAATGACCTGTCAGACTGGATTCTATCCAATCAGACATTCTTTTTATACTCCGTCGGTGTCATTCCATATTCACCTCGAAATGCCGAAGTAAATTTATTTGGATTTGTATATCCTATTTCTGTTGCAATTTCACCTACAGATAAACTCCCCTCCCGTAATAATTTTTCAGCAATTTGTAAACGATAAGTCCGGAGATACGCATAAACAGGTGCGCCATACATTCCCTTAAAACAACGTTTCATTGCCGTTGGTGATATTTCAAAACGCTCTGCCAACTCCTCAATTGTATAATGTTCTTTGATATGTTCTACAATAAAATCATGAATCTGTCTGGTACAGTTCCTTTGCGATTTTGAAAAATAAACATAGTCGTTCTTAATCCTGTCAAAATCCATTTCTGTTAATATCAATAAAAGTTCCAGAAGCTTTATTCTAATATAACTAGGCTTTATATGTTCCTGAACGGTATATAATTCCGAAAATATATGTTGTACAGTTTCATTTGCACGAACCATATAAAAATCCTGTTTTCCTGCAAACTCTGAAATTTGAGTAAGATTAATAGAAAGAAGTTTCAAGATTCTTCCCATCTCATCTGTAATTCCTTCCAAATCAATCGTTATCGTTATCCCATGATAATGGGAAGTAGGAAATGTTGATGTATGTGATTTCCTATGCAAGGTACAGATGGATAAATTTCCCGCTGCCATATAGCAATAACTACGCTCTCCAAACGCACACTCACACCGCCCCTCCCGACAATAATTAATTTCAATAAATCCAGTACGTGGACTCTGCATCTTATTACAATATTCCATATGCATATCATTATAGACCAACTCCATTCCTGGAAATGTCTGATATACTACGATATCTCCTGTACCACTTTCATTCTCAAGATGAAATCTTGAACATATCGTATCTTCTTTTTTTCTTCGGACAGAAGTTCCATATAAATCAACACTTCTGAAATCCGCTTTCACTTCCGAAGATGCCAAAAGTATATCTCCAGCAATCTTATATGGATTGTCCGCTGCTGTTACTATTCTCATTTTACACCTGTCCACTTTCTTCCGTTGCTGTTCTTACTTTTGTCTCCTCTTTCATAGCTTGTCTCCTTCAATAATTAGCTACATCATACCTTCTCATATAAAAAAATGTTACCTTGTAAAGCTCCAGTTCCTACAATAGGTAACATCGTTTGAGTTTCTATACGCTTTCAGTGTAACATCGTTAGGCCTGACTGACAAGAAAATATAGAAATTCATTATAGCAAATAAATTCGCTTTATTGTTCAATAACCAACATTCTTATTATTCAAATATATTCTAATCAGAACAGCCCCTACATTTATGACCAAAATCACAAACAGCAAATTAAATGGCAAATATTCCCGTATCAAGTTTCCTAATACCACAATAAAGGAAATACTGGCTATCAAAACCATTTTATAAATCTCATCCCATATCTTTCTATACTGCTCAATTCCACCCCATACAAGAAGTACGCACCCGACAATTCCTGCCATAATCACAGCACTTGAAAATATTCGTTCAAAAATCACCTCTCCTGCAGAATATCCAATATAATCCAGCTGTTCAAACCATGCCACATATCCCCTGCACCAATTGATTGGCACCGTGATAAGCTGCAATAAATCCCTCTGAAATGCTCCATTCTGAATAAACGAAAAGAAAATGACACAAAGATATCCCCAATCCCAGAAAAACTGCCTTTCTCTCATATCCTCAACTTCTGATTTTGCTTTTCTCCTGGCTCTTTGTATCTCCACATCTGCCTGTTTTCTTTCTCTTTCCGCCTGATTCTCTGCCTGCCTTGCCTGTTTTTCTGCTTCTTCCTGCTTCTGCTGTGCCTGTTCAACCGCTTCCACAGATGATTGGTTCACCCGTATTTTTAATTTAGAGTTCTGGTTCCGAACGTCTTTTATTTCTTCTTCGAGCTGCTCTTGCTCGCTCCTGGTCATCAATCCGTTTCTGTTCCTCAAATCGTCGTTGCTCTGCTGTAAAGACTGATTGAGTTTCCGCATTTCGGACAATTCTTCTGTCATCTGCTGAATTTCGGCATTCGACTTCTGCATTTCTTCTTGCATTTCGTGATTCTCGAAGAATAGCTGCTGTTTTTCCATTTTCAGACTGTGTGTTCTTTTCTGAAATTCCAGGATAAACTCGTTCATCTTCTGATTTCTCACCTGTAACTCGTCCCTCTCTTTCGTTACCAGCTCCAGTGATGTCGCCTGCTCCTTCGCAAGCAGTTTCCACTTGTCGGTAGTATCCGACAAGTTCTTCATCTGTTCCTGCTGTTCGTTCTGCTTCGGCTCGTACCCTTTCGTAATTTCCATTAAATTCATGCTCCAACGCCTCCTTACTGATATCCAGATGAAACGTTTTGGACAGATTGCTATCACGCACCTTCTTCCCATCCTGATTTTGGAATGTGATATGCTTTCGCTTTTCCGTCCAGTTCACCCTCCATCCGAACTGTTTCATTTTTTCTATAAACTGTTCTTTACTGATACAATTTTCCAGTGCTTTTAATACTGCCATTGCACAGTCCGCTACAAAACTGTCCTTTACCTGTTGACGGAACAGATTATATTTATCTTTGCTCCACGCAATGACCTCCTCTTTCTCGATCTGGCTACCATCAAAATGTTTTCCCTTTTCCACAACTGTCATTCCCCGTTCCCGGCACATCTGGTTTGTGAGCTGCTTCATCCTTTCCAGATCTCTTTTTGTACTGTGCAGCTTTCTCCCATCTTCATAACTGACAGAATTGGTCACCAGATGGCAGTGAATATGGTCTTTGTCTTTATGGACTGCCACTAAGGTCTGAAATCCCGGAAACCACTTTTCTGCAAATTCTTTTCCAAATTCAAATGCCTGCTCCGGTGTGATCTGTTCATCCTTATGCCAGGAGATAATATTGTGAGCATACATTCTGCCGGAATCCTTATTCCACAGCTTTTTTTCTTCCAGGAACGTGCGGTACACCAGATCATAGTTGATCTCATCATAGCAGTATGGGCCAGTCACATAGGCAAGCTGTTCATTGGTCTTGTCCTGACGCAGTACATATTCCATACAGTTTTTCATTGCTCCATGAGAATTTGTCCGCTTATTAACCGTCTTATTAATAGCCATATCTTTTCACTCTCCTTCCGGTATTTGAGGATATTCCGATTCAGGTAATACAAAACTTCTTCCATTGGCATAACACCGTCTGAATTTAGCTTCCGTGTGATCTGATTGATATTCGTAGCCGCACCACGGAGCTGGCTTAGTGTCTCTGCAAGCATCTGGTTTAGCTTTTTCAATTCTTCCACTTCCTCTGCGGATTCAATTTTTAAATCTGCTATTGCATGGAGTACAACCGCTTGTTGGGTTTGCCCGGATTCTTTTACTTTGCTTTGAAGCAGGTCATACTCTGCCTTATTCATTCGTATTGTTACTGTATAATTTCGTTTTCGCATAAATTTTCGACTCCTTTCTTCATTCCTTTTTCCATAAATAGAATCAGCCATAACATTTCCGGCTGGTAAATTAGCAGGGGATATATAAGGGAGTGCAACGCTCCCTTATACAGGTGCAGGACAGCGTCCTAGTCAATCAGTAAGTCTTCCGAAGGAATGTCCTGTGGACATTTTGCAGGATTACTTACGCCATTGACGTGCCGGGGTTCCAAGGGGCAGAGCCCTCTGGCAAGTTTAGGAACAGCCCCAAGGCTGGCTCCGGTGCATAGTGGCTTGCCACTTTGCGAAACTTGCCTGTCATCTGCCGCCCACTGTAAGAATCGGATCGCCATGTCCCCTGCGGCATCTTCCAGAATAAAAAGCGGCTGATGACGGTGGTTTTGTGGTGTGTGGGAAGGCTGCGTAGGAAAGCTGGAATACTCCCCTTTGTAGAGTTTTCCATATTTCCGGAGCAGGCTTTTCACACGCCACTCCGATGCGAAGTATCGGACAATCATGTGCCGTATCCGGCACTCCATTCTTTTTCGCCCTGGCTGCCACTTTCTCTGCCAGATTTCTTTTTATTTCTGTTCTTTTCCTTTCGATTCACCTTTTTTCTGTTTAAAAGCATAAAAATTGGCAGTCATGAACATCTCCAGGATTTTCTCTCCGAAAAATGCCATCACTGCCACTGCTTTCTCTGTTATTTTGTTTTTATGGAACTGTGATATCCTGTTATTTAGCTCCATTCTTTCTGCTATTTTACCTTTTTGACGATATCGAAGACCTCATCCATCAATTTTTCCAATTTCATTTGCAACTACTTAAAAACTATCCGCAAAATCCAATGCCGCATCCAAATCTGCTTCCTGTTCCCAGTCCGTTATATCTTCCGTGTGCTGCTCACTTTCCTTTTCTTCTGTCAGATCGGACAATTCTTTTTCTCCTGCTGATTCTTTCACAAATGGTGCAAGCATCTCAAATAAATTCTTTGCCATAGCCATCGGAACAGATTCTTTCACTCCATTCCGGATAGCTGTCTCCACTCTTTCCAGAAAAGCGTCTTCCTTTTCTCTAGTTTCCAGATATGGATCTTCTTTATTTCGATATTCTCTGGCAAAATAATCATTCAACGCTGCCACAACTGCTTTTGTATAGGATTTATATTTCTGCCTGTCCATGGTCTGAAGATATTCCCATGCTTTCCTATCCTGTTCATCACACAGGTTCAACCGAATATTGGTGTTGATAATTCTCCGTTCTTTTCTCATACCAGCATTCCTCCGTTTTTCTGAATTTTTCTCACCGTCATAGCTTCATATCCTTTTGCGGTTGCACAGATATCCCGTACAATCGTTACTCTGTCTTTGTCATATTCCCCGAAGTTCTGGATCATACAACCACCACCGCCAACTACATATAAACGCATCAGCTCCGGGTTGTATTCCCGTTCTCTCAGCTTATGGAAGATTTCTTTCGTATAATCTCCGGCAGCTTTACGAATAACCGAAAGATATTTTTCACCAATATCTGCCGTCCCGGTGCGGATCACCTGCTCAATCACCAGATCATCTACCACTGTTCCCAGTTCTTTCAACAAAGATTCCCTAACAGCAAGTACACACTGATGTGTTCCATATTTCTCTGTATAGCATTTCTTCTCCACCGGGCGAGAATTGTTGATATACATGATGTTCATAGTTCCGTTTCCAATATCTGCCAGCATATTGATACCTTTGAAATCCTGTAAGCGGTAAAAGGCTGCTGCAAATCCCTGTGGGTAAATATCAGCTCCTGCAAACTCTACATGATACTCTTTATTGCGGAATATAAAATCCACGCTTTCATTCTTGAGAAGATATTTCTGGAAATCTTCTTTCTGTGTAGCTACCCAGGTAAGCGGAAGTCCGGCTGCAATGTGTACCTTTGCCTGATCCATTCCTTTCCCATCAAGTTCCCTTGCGATAGCCGCCAGTGTCAGCACATAATAATCCTCGTCCTGCGTTTTCTCCGCACAGAACTCCTTATGCTCCTCACCGATCTGGTAAAACATACCATGGTAAACAAGAAGGTTATTCTGAAAGATTGGCTCCTTCTCATATCTGGCTACACCGGATGGAAAACATCTGGTTGCAGTTTTCATGTTGCCATAACCATGGTCAATCCCAATCACCATAATTGTCTCGTTTTTGTTTGTTTTCATCATTCTCATAATCATACCTCATTCTTTCTTCTTTATTTTTATTGATAAAAGCACAGCTGGGGCAAAAAGGGCATTTTTTTGAACCTCCTGACAGCCTTTTTATTTTTTTGCCCTGTCCTGACCTCGTTCATTTTTGCCTTTTTTGCCCCAAATGCCCCAAACCATCTGTCATATATTCAATTTTAATTGTTCAGAGTGTTCCTCAAAGGGAGTCCTGTCCCCTGCTTCCAGAGGCTGGAAATCTTCTTCCCGTACAGCAATATCCTGATAACAGTAATCGCCGTTATATTTCCTTGCCTGAAACCCTTTGCCCTCCATATTTTTAAAAAATCCTGATTTTGCATGTCCCTGACGGCCATTGTCCTCGCAGTATTCCTCGTACATCCGGAACACGTCGCTGCGTTTCAGCCGCTTTCCTTTTTCCTTCACCAGTTTCTCCTCCAGGAAAGCACATACACTGTCTGATAACCGCCGCAGTTCCCAGACGCATTCTTTGCTGTGTTCGCTTTCGATAAGTTCCCCACGATCATAAACATCTTTCAATGCTGTCACTGCCATATGAATCGCATAGTCCGCTTCTGCCTTGATCTTTTCTTTCAGCCGGATATCTTTTTCCTCTCTTGGAATCATCTGGTTCATATCCAAAACAAGGAGTCTCCGGTAGAAAGCATCGGATTTGTCTTCCAGATTCTGCGGCATTTCGTTGGTTGAAAAAAGTAGCTTTGCATATGCCTTATAAAAGACCGCATCTTTTCCTTTTTTCTCATACAAAAGTGTATCTTCACCAACTGCCTTTTTCAGCACATCGGTTGTATCCATTGCCTTGCATGGGATATCTGCACAGGCATTTAACAGCTTTCCATACATCCCGGTAGCATAAAACCGTTTGTTCAAGTCCTGCAATGAGATACTGGACGTATTCTCATTTCCGATCACGTGCTGGATCAGTGCAACTGCAACGGACTTTCCGGTACCTCCATTTCCTTTCAGCATCAGGAATTTCTGGAACTGGGTGTCTGTTGTCATGCAATATCCGAAATACTCCCAGAACATCTGCTGTTCCACCTTATCCGGTATGGAAGAATCCAGATACTTTCTGATATTTTCTCCACCTCCCAGGACTTTTTCCCTGTCCTCCGGATAATATGGGAAGGGGATCTGATTGATAGTCAGATACTTCGGATCATGCTCTACCAGCTCATCTGTCAGTACATCATAATAAGCATTTTTGAAATTGATCCAGTGGGCTGGCTGCTTATTCAGCTCATACGAATTCCGGTAAATCTGTGGCTGCGTAATCAAGAGATTATAAACTCTCTGGATGGTGCTGCTGTTGACCTGATCCCGGTAAATCAGCTTTTGAATCCGGTATTTCAGCTTCACACCTCTGGCATCCTCGATAAAAACACCATGCTCATAATAATAGGGAATCTCTCCCCTTACGAAGAAGCTCACATTTTCCACAATATAATCCACAATCTCCATATCCCGTACACCGGTGACTTTCCCTTTGGAATCAAACTTGTGGAACCGGCTTAATTCCGGATAGTTCTTCGGTTCCCGTTCAAACCGCAGGATAAACTGCTCAAGAACTTTACCAAGCTCCTGCTTATTGTCAAAATTTCCAAGATACTCTTTTTCTTTGAACAACTGCCACCCGGATTTTCCGTCCAGTCCGGCATCCTTGCAGAATTCCAGTATCCGGTCATTCATCCATTTGACTGTACAGGCTGCCACATAGTGATAGGAGCTTTGACAGCTTCCCTGAAACTGCATCGAACGCATTTCATCGACAAATCCATCTATACTGTAATAACCGTCCTCTTCTTCCTGCACTAAATAAAGGGACTGATAACCGGAAATTATGATATTTAACGCAATCTCCTGATTATCCACCAGAAAAATATATTTCTGTGCAGTCCCTTCCGGTTCTGTCTCCATATAATGCTTTAGGAACTTCTTGTTCATATTCATCACTTCCCCTCAGAGCAAAAGAAAAGACGTGGGCCACATTTCTATGACTCACGCCTTATCTGCTCACAATATTCTGTTTACTATCAATTTATCTGTTACTTACTGTATTCCTCAATCTTACACGTAGATCAATTCCTTCAAAATAATTTCTTCTGCAACTGCTCTGTGCTGATTAGCTGCTCTTACCCATGCCATCTGGTCTTTCTCCTTATCCGGCAAAGGCTCTTTTTCCTCCAACTGCTTCAGAATAACTTCTTCCCGTTCTCTGGCAGCCTTGTCCACTTCCAGCAGATGCTCACCGATTGTATCCTGCAACAGCATCACCTGATACAAGGAATTACGGTGATTCTTCAGATAATCTCTGCGTAAGAATCCATATTTACCAAGCTGCTCCATCTGATCACCAGATTTGTAGGTAAGGTTCGGAATCAGATATCCATTTACATTCGTATAAGTCAGTTCCATTTTATTAGCACTCTCCTTTTTTCTCTGATTTTTTACACCAAATTTACACCATTTGCAATTCATTTGACGATATTCTACGATACCAGACAAAATGACTGATTGCTCAGAAAGCCCGTAAAATAGGCATTTCTGCGATACACAAAGCAGGACAAAAATCGACTTCCATTATCAAGAGGTGAGTGCTAATTATTTTGTGGAGATTGTGTGAACGCTACGAGCCATGCAAAATAGCGGTTTAAATCTTGTATTATTTTGTCTGTATCCACGCTGTCCTCCTACCTTATAATTTTCCAATTTGATTTTCGTTTTGTTCCGCCCTGTACCAAATGTCCATAATCCTTTTTCCCAGGTGACATCGTCATCACATTCACACCGAGTTTATGCAACCATTTCACGGATGTACGCGCCAGATAATCCTCTGAATCATCCCCGATCATGGCGATCATCGCACAGTCTGAATCTGATTTGCATTTCCAGTATGCGCCATAAAATCCATCTGTTTCCACATCAAAATGACTTTTCTTCATCTGTATCATCTCCTGCTCGTATAATATCAGCCATGTTTCTCCATAACTATTATTTTATTTGAGATGTTCCGAACAATTGGAAACTTTCCTATCACATGATAAATCGGCATAAGCTCTTTCATTCCTTCAATCAGACTGACTTCCTGTCGAACAGAAAATGCCGGTATGATTCTTTGCAGTTCCTTTCCATTCTTAACTCCCCATATGAATTTTGCATTGCTCCCCTCTATAGATTTTTCTTTCACATGTTTTACAACAAAAGGGGACATGGTTTCAATCATTACGGTTACCTTCTGGAATGATTTCTCAATAATAGAAAACATTTTTCTAATATCCTTTTCATACAAATACATTGTAAGACCTTCGATTATTAACAGAACATTCTCACCATGATAATCGATATCATCTACATAGGATTCATCCATTGCAGACTTTGCAATCTGATATACCGGACCAGTTTCGGTAAGGAACTGACTCCTTATCTTCATCGTTTCTGACAGATCCACATTGTACCAGTGCAGATATTTTCTCTCCATCCGATAACATCTGGTATCCAGTCCACATGCAATATTTATAACAACTGTATTTGCATGCTTCTCCAGATATTGCTTAACCATCCGGTCTAATACGATTGTTCTCGCAATTACGCCATAATTCATGGCTTTATCCTTATCTGCTTTGGAAAAGTTATAGTCCAGCTTCTCCACAAGTTCTACTGCAATCTCATCCTTGATTTTGGCATTTTGCTTTTTTGTTTCTTTTGCTCTTGCATACAAAGTCTGTACCATCGTTTCCGGCACACCTGTCACATTCACTTTTTCTTTCATTGCCTGTCGCCTTCTCCCTTAGGCTTTCTCACAACACAATGCATCCTCATACCTTTACGGATTTCAAATTTTTCTACTTTTAACCCTGCTTTTCTGCAGCACTTCATGACCATATCTCTTGTTGGTACCTGGACATCTCCGTGTCCGCATATATTTGCCAGAGGCATTTCCAGTGTATTCATCAGCCATACCAATACTTTATTGTCACTGGTCACATCTCTCAGAATCAATCTTCCATTTGGGCGAAGACATCTTTTCACACTGTCAAAAAATGCCTGTGGATTTGGATAGTGATGGAAGCTCATAGAACAAATAATTGCATCAAATGAATCGTTTTCAAAAGGAAAATTCTCACAGTCTCCCACAACAAATATTGCATTTGGAATATCTTTCTTTTTTGCCTGTTCAATCATCGCAGGAGTCAGATCCAGTCCTGTATAATGCCGGTCTGGATATTTTTCTGATAATAAAGAAATCATCGGAGCAGGTCCGCAGCCTGCATCCAATAAATCTCTAAATGGCTCCTTCTCTAATTCTTCCAGAATATCCGGATAATCCTTCTTGCACATTTCGTAAATACCAGCATGGTTACTTTCATATCTTCCTGCTGCTTTTGTAAACTCGTTGATTGATAATTTTTTGTATTCTTCGTTTTTCATGCTTTTTTCTCCAATCACACCTGCACCATAAATCAATATTCTCATAGAAATCTGTACTCTTTTACATTTCCCAATAAATTGTTATCATGCATATTAGTTGTATCTAACTCATGTTTTCTAAAAAACCGTGTGAAAACAAAATTGGAATCCCACACGGTTTCTTTTCTGCATTCAGTATATCACTTTTATCTGGTTTATCAACCAGTTTTTGTTATTATGTCTCAGTTTCAGAAGAATCCATATTTTTCCATCCATAGCGAAAAATGGAAATCGCCATAGAAACCTCACTGACTATTTCGTCTAATATTCCTGCCCTGGAACCAACAGCAATTTGTAGTAAACAGTATAAACCTCCTGTTATTTAATGCATTCCATAATGATCTTCTCACATCTGTCATATCCAAGCTGTGAACTGTTCAGACACAACGTATAATTACTGGCCTTTCCCCATTTATGCTCCGTGTAAAAGTTATAATTTGTCATACGTCTTTTATCTGTATCGGCCATCATTTTCACAGCTTTCTTCTCATCTACATTATATAAGCGAATGATCCTCTGTGTTTTCTCAGGCATATTTCCATGAATAAATACATTTAGCACATCATCACGGTCTTTCAGGATATAGTCTGCATTTCTTCCAATGATCACGCAAGGGGCCTTCTCGGCTAGTTCTAAAATAACTTTTCTCTGCGCCTCATGTACCATATCCTCCACAGATCTTCCTGTGATGTCACGTCCAGCAAGTGCATATGCAAACATCCCTTTTTTCGGAGATAATTCTGCATTTTCCTGAATGTATTCTGGCGATAATCCGGACTTTTCTGCAATTTCATTAATAACATTTTTATCATAATAGGCAATTCCCAGCTTCTTCGCGACTTCTTCTCCGATAAAACGTCCACCGCTTCCAAATTCTCTGCTGATTGTAATGATTCTTTTTGCCATTTCCAGTTCCTCCTTACCACAAAGTATCAACTTTGTTTTTTCTGATTCTTTTTAAAAATACATATCCTACCAGACATGCAATTACTTCTGTAATTGGAAATGCCCACCAGATCAGTGAAACGCCTGCCTGACCATTTCTTACAAACAGGGAAAAGATTCCTGCCAGCGGCAGAATGATAATAAGCTGTCTCAAAAGTGAAATAACCAATGATTCCACACCACCGTCCAGCGCCTGATAAATGCCCTGATAAGCAACATTGATTCCGGCAAACAGGAAGCTTACCGAGATCACTCTCATCGCGCCGATAAAATATTCTCTTGACTGTCCTGCATTAAACAACGTTGCAAATGCTCCGGGGAAAAACTGTTGTCAACTCTTTGATTCGCTTTGATTCATATAATCAATAATTGTTTTACAGATTTGCTGCTTTGGTTTTCCAAGAGCAATTCCAAGCTCTACATATAACAGATTTTCGGCCACCTGAAAATATCTTGCATCTGTAGTAGTGCACTTTTTTCCTTGTGCAAGCCTTTTTTGTTTTCGTTGATAAATCATTTTTATAATAGCAACTAAGGCTTCAGGATCATTTGCTTTTACTGCCTCTTTATAGCTTTGTTCTCTCATTTTTTCATTATTTGTCCACGCTGTCGGAATCTCTGGAATTCGTTTGATCAGATTCCACGCTTCCTCTTTTGTCAGACACAGTCTCAGCCTCGAAGCTGAATTTGAAACAGGAACATATATTTTTTCCTTTTCATCTTCTACTGGTTTCATGAGATAATACAATTTATCATTTTTTTCATCCTGCGGATTCAAATATAAAATGTTCTCTATTTTACAGATACCTGTAACTGGTTTGCTGACAAAATCTCCAATTTCATATTTCACAAAATCCTCTCCTTGCTGCCCGGAACTTTTATTCTGTAAAAGTATAACGTACAAAAGAACCCTGTTTGTCTCCTGTTACTATTACAACATCTCCACTCTCATTGCATGTGGATTCCAGAACCGGAAATCTTCCGTTTTCTTTTACATAAGCTTCCGGACTTACTGCTTCTGCCTCAATCAAAGTTTTTTTACTGTATTGTTCTCCTCCACACGGATTTATTTCTTCAATAAAGATTTCATATTCATGCATGTATGGTTCCTCCTGAAATTCATTTTATAAACAACAGGCAGCATATAAGATGTTGCTTTCCCGCATCACTACGCTGCCTGCCGTTATTTTTATTATAAAACCATTTTGTTCTTATTTCAAAAGCGTTTTTTACTAAAAATGTATCTTCTTTTTTTAGATATTATTACCATACGTTTACATATACTCAGACTGTTTCATACGTTCCAGATCTTTTCTGGTGTTGTGTCATTATATCTCACTTTCTTCTAGACAGAAAAAACGCAAGCCATACTTCTATGACTTACGTCTTTTTACAAATTTTACAGGAGACCTACTCTGATTTCCTGCGGTGTCCAAGTCGGCCTTTAAAATCCTCGTAGCCGAAATCCGTCAGACGTTCCATGGTTTTATCACCATGCCGCAGCCAGATATCAGGCAGGGGCATTCCGTTAAAGGTATTGTTTTTGCAAGTTGTATATATGGCCATATCGCCAAACATGAGAAGGTCTCCGTATGCCAAAGGCTTTTGGAAGCTGTAATCTCCTATAACATCCCCGGACAGGCAGGTTGGTCCTCCAAGACGGACTGTAACGGCATTCTCTCCTGGCTCCCCTGCTCCAAGAAGGGGAGGACGGTAAGGCATTTCCAGAACGTCTGGCATATGACATGCAGCACTTCCGTCCAAAATTGCAAGCCGGGTATCACCATTTTGCAGCACATCCAGCACGGTTGTCAGAAAGAATCCGGCATTTAAAGCCCACGCCTCTCCAGGCTCCAGGTAAATATCCACCTTCCATTCTTCCTTTGCCGCCTCAATGCACTTTTCAAGCCGTGCAATATCATAACCTGGTCTTGTAATATGATGTCCTCCTCCCAGGTTCAGCCATTTTACCTGAGAAATCAGATCTCCGAATTTCACCTTCACCGCTGCAAGAGTGGTTTCCAGATCAGAGGAATCCTGCTCGCAAAGGGTGTGAAAGTGAATACCATCCAATAATCCGGTCAGATCCGGATGCATTTTCATAGCGGCCTCCCACTGCGCTCTTGTGGTACCCATACGGCTGCCCGGGGCACAGGGATCATAAATTTCATGTCCTTCCTGGGTAGAGCATTCCGGATTGATCCTGAGTCCTACGCTTTTTCCGGCCTGCTTCGCTCTTTTTCCAAATCGAAGAAGCTGGGAGGGTGAGTTAAACACTATATGATCTGCAAAGCAAAGCAGCTCTTCAAATTCCTCCTCACGGTATCCAGCACAAAATACATGTACCTCTTTTCCTGGCATCTCCTGGGCGCCAAGCCTTGCTTCGTACAGTCCACTTGCTTCTGTTCCTGCCAGATAGGGCTCCAGAAGGTGATAGCAGTCATAATTGCTGAAAGCCTTCTGCGCCAGGAGCATTTTACATCCAGTTCTTTCGGCAATCTTTCCCATTAATTCTGCATTTTTTATAAGCGCTGTTTCGTCAAGAACATAACAAGGCGTCTTGATTTTCCGGAATTCCGGCGGAATAACTCCACCGGATGCTGCAAAAGGTGGTCTTGTATCTGTTTTTTCCATTAATCAACCAGCTCCGGATTATGATTTTCACTGCGTGGAAGTCCGTATTTGTCAAGTGCCTCCAGGAACGGATCCGGGTCAAATTCTTCTACTGTATACACTCCTGGACGAATCCATTTTCCGGTAAGCATCATTAATGCCCCACACATGGCCGGAACGCCTGTCGTGTAGCTGATTGCCTGGCTTCCAACCTCCTTATAGCATTCCTGATGGTCACAAACATTATAGATATAGTAGGTTTTCTCCTGTCCATCCTTTACTCCGGTGAAAATACAGCCAATATTGGTTTTACCTTTGGTACGGGGACCAAGGCTTGCCGGATCCGGAAGAAGAGCCTTCAAAAACTGGATGGGAACAATTTCCTGTCCGTTATAGTTGATCGGGGTAGTAGAAAGCATCCCCACATCCTCCAGACAACGCATGTGATCCAGATAGCTCTGTCCAAAGGTCATAAAGAAACGAATTCTCTTTACTTCCGGAATTGTCTGGGCAAGAGACTCGATTTCCTCGTGATGAAGAAGATACATGTCCTTATCGCCAACCTGGTCAAAATCATATTCCCGCTTAATGGCCATCGGAGGAATTTCCACCCAATGTCCATTCTCCCAGTAGCTTCCAGGAGCGCTTACCTCACGAAGGTTGATCTCCGGGTTAAAGTTGGTTGCAAACGCATATCCGTGGTCTCCTCCGTTGCAGTCCAGAATATCAATGGTATCAATCTGGTCGAACTCATGTTTTAATGCATATGCACAGTATGCCTGTGTAACGCCCGGGTCAAAGCCGCAGCCAAGAAGTGCAGTAAGTCCTGCCTCTTCAAATTTCTTCCGGTATGCCCACTGCCAGGAATAATCAAAATATGCGGAAAATCCAGCTTCCTTACAGCGTTTTTCATAAATAGCCCGCCACTCCGGATCATCGGTATCTTCGGGCTCATAATTTGCCGTATCCATATAGTTTACGCCACATGCCAGACAGGCATCCATAATTGTCAGATCCTGGTACGGAAGTGCAATGTTCATTACCAGATCCGGTTTGTAACTGTTGATCAGCTGGATCAGCTGGTTTACATCATCTGCATCTACCTTTGCCGTGGTAATAACTGTTTTTGTTTTTCCCTCCAGCTTCCGGGAAAGGGCATCACATTTTTCTTTTGTCCTGCTTGCAATACACAGTTCTGTAAATACCTCATCTGCCTGACAGCATTTCTGGATTGCTACACTGGCTACTCCGCCGCAGCCGATTACAAGTACTCTGCTCATATTTTTTATCTCCTTATTTTATATTTCACTATCGCAGCTGTTTTTATTTCGCCACTGCCAGCAGCAGTTCCCTGACCACCTTGCATGCTGTGGCTGTGGAAACACCGCTTGGATCCAGCATAGGTGCCAGCTCATTGACATCTGCTCCCACAATATTTAATTCTGATACCTTCCGAATAGCCGCAAGAAGCTCAAGGAAGCTTACGCCTCCCGCCTCCGGTGTACCAGTTCCCGGAAATACGGATGGATTCAGGCAATCCAGATCAATGGTAAAATATACCGGAACCTGCTCCCTGTCCAACTCCTGTATGGTCTCTTCCAAGCCTTCAAAGGTAAAAGGATGAAAATCTGTATGCTCCTTTGCAAACCGGAATTCTTCTCTTTCCCCACTTCGGATGCAAAACTGATGAATCCGTCCATCTCCCAGTATATCATGGCATCTGCGAATGACACACGCATGGCTTAAACGGGCACCAAGATAATCATCCCTCAAATCTGCGTGGGCATCAAAATGAATAATATGAAGCCCTGGATACTTTCTGACTGTGGCTCTTACAGCCGCCAGTGTCACCAGATGCTCGCCGCCTAAAAGCAAGGGTATCTTTCCTGCTTCCAGAATTTCCCAGGCACGATTCTGTATATCAGCAAGTGCCATTTCACTGCTGCCGAAGCAAAGCTCCAGATCTCCACTGTCAAATACCTGAATATCTGTAAGGTCGCGGTCTTGATAAGGGCTGTAGGTTTCCAGTCCAAAGCTTTCATGACGAATGGCAGAAGGGCCGAACCTGGCTCCAGGTCGAAAGCTTGTGGTAGAATCAAAGGGCGCTCCGTAAAGAACAATCCCAGCTTCCTCAAAGCTGCTGTCACAGCCGATAAAATTCTCAATATTAGGTAAAATCATAAATCAGTCCTCCACCTCCTGAAGCATTTCCTCCAGAAAAGCCGGAAGATAAAAGGCGCCTCTGTGAAGCCTTGTGGTATAGTAACGGGTGCGAAGATTCAGGGCGTTCCATGCCTCCGGATCCAGATCATCCACCGGATGGTACTTTTTGCTTGCAAAACCAAACAGCCAGTAGCCGGCAGCAAAGGTAGGAATATGTGCCTGGTAAACACGACTGATCTGGAACGTACTGGCAATTCTTTTGTGACTGCGCTGCATGGCGTGGGCATCCTCAGAATAAAAAGGACTTCCCTGCTGATTGACCATGATTCCATCCTCTTTCAGCGCATTATAACAGTTTCCATAAAATTCACGGGTAAACAAGCCTTCCGAAGGGCCAAAAGGATCGGAAGAATCCACAATAATAAGGTCATATTTATTTTCACAGCGTCGGATAAATTTCAATGCATTTTCATAATGAAGATGCACTCTCCTGTCATCAAGCCTGCAGGCATTTCCCGGAAGATAGGCACGGCAGGCTTCCACTACCATGGGATCCATCTCTACCAGATCAATATGGCGGACACGGTCATATCTGGTCAGTTCACGTACAACTCCACCGTCTCCTGCTCCGATCACAAGAATATCCCTGGCTTCTTTATGGACAGCCATAGGTACATGGGTAATCATTTCGTCATAAATAAATTCGTCACGTTCCGTGAGCATTACATTGCCATCCAGTGTAAGAACCCTGCCAAATTCCGGTGTCTCAAAAATATCAATTCGCTGATAGTCGCTCTGCCTTGAGTAGAGCTGACGGTTTACCCGGATACTATGCTTCACATCCGGTGTATGAAATTCCGAAAACCACATTTCCATTTTCTTTACCTCCCTGCCAGAGTATATTTTAAAATTATTCCCGCAAGATGTGTGTCACCATTTGCAGACAGCCTTTTTCAAACAGTTACTGTTCACTCCGTTCACAGTAACTTCAAACATGCTCCAGCACATTTAACCGTAATATATCCGGATCTTCCGGACCTGTCATGTTGCATCCTTTTGCCTTGGCATATTCAATGTAATCCAGGATTTCCGGGGTGATCCGTTCCCCTGGAGCCAGAATTGGGATTCCCGGAGGATAACACATTACAAATTCACTGCATACCTTTCCTTCCGTTTCCCTGAGAGGAAGGCTGCATTTTTCTGCATAAAAAGCTTCCTGAGGGCTTGTTACTACCTGGGGATCAATATATTCCTGATCCAGCAATCCTGATTTATCCTTCTGAAAACGCCTGCGAATCTCCGCAAGGGCGCTTACCAGCCGCTCTACTTCCTGGGCACGGTCTCCAATTGACAGATAAGCCAGAATATTTCCGATATCACCAAATTCGATCTGAATATCATACTCATCTCTCAGAATGTCGTAAACCTCAATTCCTGCAAGTCCGATATCCAGAGTATGTACACTTAATTTCGTAATGTCAAAATCAAAAACCGAATCTCCATTCACCAGTTCTTTTCCAAATGCGTAATAGCCGCCAATGGCGTTAATCTCTTCCCTTGCATATTCTGCCATATCTGCTACCTGATGGAAAATCTGACGTCCGCGCTGTGCAAGATTCCGCCGGGAAATGTCAAGACTTGACATCAGAAGATAGCTTCCGGAAGTAGTCTGGGTCAGGTTGATGATCTGACGGACATAGCCGGCATGGACGCCAGGTCCAGTCAGAAGAAGGCTGGACTGGGTCAGGCTTCCACCGCTTTTATGCATGGATACAGATGCCATATCTGCACCAGCTGCCATTGCCGAAACCGGCAGGCCTCCTCCAAAATAAAAATGAGTCCCATGGGCTTCATCTGCCAGACACAGCATCCCTGCTTCATGAGCCATCCGCACAATTGCACGTAGATCACTGCAAATTCCATAATAGGTGGGATTGTTTACCAGCACAGCCACTGCATTGGGATGCTCCTTAATTGCCTTTGCCACCTGCTCACGGCGCATTCCAAGAGAGATTCCGAGTCTCTGATCTACTTCCGGATTCACATAAACCGGAATTGCTCCGCACAGAACCAGCGCATTCAGCACGCTTCTGTGAACATTGCGGGGAAGAATGATCTCGTCCCCCCTCTTACAGGCAGTTAACACCATGGTCTGTACAGAGCTTGTAGTTCCGCCAACCATGAGAAAGGCGTGAGCTGCTCCAAAGGCATCAGCTGCCAGTTCTTCTGCCTCCCGGATCACAGATACAGGATGACAGAGATTATCAAGCGGCTTCATGCTGTTTACATCCACGCCTACACATTTCTGCCCCAGAAACTCAGTAAGCTCCGGATTTCCTCTTCCTCTTTTATGTCCTGGCACATCGAAGGGTACCACCCTCATGCGCCGGAAATTTTCCAGAGCCTCGTGAATTGGTGCACGATTCTGGTCCAGTTTAAAACGAGTTCTGTTCATTGCGTCTCCATTTCCAGTTCCTTTGTCTGTATAAAGAATCCTGTTTGTAGGATTCTCCGCCTGTAAAGGGGGCATCTCCAGCGCCATCTGCTCTTCCGCAGTAGTGGAATCCTGTCCGGCAGGGCTTTTTTATATAATAGGAAATTCCAACGGGATTTTCTATTACACAAAAAAAGCAGGCTGCCTCAAAACCGCAAACCTGCTTGGATCATTCTTCCCGATTCTATCTCCATTGACTTATAATAAATACAGGAATCCTCGTATTTACATAAAATAGAAATCCGGATGATATATGTCAGAGTCTATATAGCAATCATACTTTTACTACTCTTATTGACCGTTTCACAAGTCTGCGCATCAGGCGCATAGTGGTTATCAAAGGAACCAACTTATAAAATTTGAGCTTCTAACTCAATCAATAAGGCAACCAAAGTTACCATCAGCGGCAGTGGACCCGGCTGTCCGTATGGCCTTAACCCCAAATGGAGTGATCCAAAATAATTGCTTTGAAAAGACTCTTTCTTTGTCTTTCAAAATCTTCATAAGCATAGCATATATGAAAATGCATGTCAACTGTTTCATTTTATGATACCAGCAGTTTGCGGAAATGATTTACCAAACACGCTCCCGCGCTGCAATGAAGTGAAGGCAAATATTTTTCTTGTCAAAACAAAATATTTTTCTAACCTTTTCATTGAAATTTATGATCGTATATGATATTCTGTGTGTTAGTGTGTTTCTACACAGTACGAATGGCCGTCATGCTCGTACATTTTATAAAAATGTATAGGCAGGTTTTTCGTAACTCAGGAGAGTCTCTTCAAAAAAATATATGGAAGAGCGCCGAAGGTGTACGCAGCATTTGTAATGCTGTTAATCTCTCAGGCAAAAGGATGGAGGAAAGAGAACATGTTTACACAAATCAACAACTTTATCACCTGGTTTGACGGAGTAGTCTGGGGACTTCCGTTAATCATTCTGATCCTGATCACAGGATTCCTTTTAACCGTTCGGTTAGGCTTTTTACAGGTAAGACATCTGGGAAAAGCACTGAAATTCATGGTAAAAAATGAAGAAGGCGGCGAAGGTGAAGTCACAAGCTTTGGTGCGCTCTGCACAGCTTTGTCCGCAACTATCGGAACCGGTAACATCGTAGGTGTTGCCACTGCTATTGCTGCCGGCGGACCCGGAGCCCTGTTTTGGATGATCGTTGCTGCATTCTTCGGAATGGCAACCAAATATGCAGAAGGACTTCTGGCCATCAAATACCGTACCATCGACAAGGACGGACACGTTCTTGGCGGACCATTTTATTATATTGAGAATGGTATGGGAAAACAGTGGAGATGGCTTGCGAAAATTTTTGCATTCTTTGGAGCCGGAGTCGGTCTTTTCGGAATTGGTACCTTTACTCAGGTAAACGGTATTGCTTCTGCAGTAAAGAACTTCTTTGACCCGGATACTGTACACACCGTTTCCCTTTTTGGAAATACATACTCCTGGGCAACTGTAATTGCCTGCCTGATTCTTACCTTATGTGTAGGACTTGTAGTTCTTGGCGGTATTCAGCGTATTGCAAAGGTTTCCCAGATCATCGTTCCATTTATGGCGGTTCTTTATGTTGCACTTGCACTGATCATTGTGATCACAAATATTACTGCAGTTCCTGGTGCCATCGCTACAATTGTAAAAACAGCCTTCAACGGAAGTGCCCTTGCAGGCGGTGCCATGGGAACCATGGTTGTGGCAATGCAGAAAGGTATTGCCCGCGGTATTTTCTCAAACGAGTCTGGTCTTGGTAGCGCTCCTATTGCTGCAGCTGCCGCTCAGACAAAGGAACCGGTTCGCCAGGGACTTGTTTCCATGACCGGTACTTTTATTGATACCATTGTAATCTGTACCATGACAGGTCTTTCCATTGTCATTACCGAAACCTGGAATACAGGACTTGAAGGTGTTGCGATTACTACTGCAGCTTTCCAGAAAGGTCTTCCATTCCCTGCACAGTTTGCCTCCTTTGCTCTTATGCTGTGCCTGGTATTCTTCGCATTCACAACCATCCTTGGATGGGATTATTACGGTGAGCGCTGCCTGGAATACCTTTTCAACCGCAACATGACTGCAGTAAAGACTTACCGTTGGTTATATATCATCTGCGTCTTCTTCGGACCGTACATGACTGTTGCTGCTGTCTGGAACATTGCAGATATCTTCAATGCCTTGATGGCCTTCCCGAACCTGATTGCGCTGCTTGCTTTAAGCGGTGTAGTCGTAAAGGAAACAAAGGATTTCTTTAAAAAACATAAAAATTACCAATAAAATAAAAGTAAAGAAAGAATTCCTCTCCTGAAAAACATAGAGCCTTGTCTGATACGATGCTTTTAGCCAGTCAGACAAGGTTCTTTTATATGTAACTTTCCTGCTAAAAAGAGGCAAAACATGTTTGCCCCTGTCTTTGTTCTAGAGCGTGTTTGAAAAAGGCTTTCTGCAAGATGTGCGTCACAATTTGTGGGAGATTTCGCTCGGATGAGGGCGCCGTAGTGGGCTACGGCAACCGAATTCGGGTGAAATCTCCCGCAAAGTGGGGCGTGCAGATTGCGGGAATGATTTTTCAAACACGCTCTAATCTTATTATAAGGAATCCGGATTAAACAGATCGCTGATGCTGTCTCCGTTTCTATGGATTCCGTCTACAGAAAACTCTGCCCACTCCCCGATGTTGGTGGCGTGGTCGCCAATTCGCTCATAGTATTTGGAGATCATCAGAAGGTCAAGAACCTCGTCACTGGAAAAGCCCATGGTGTTCTGATCCAACGCATTTCTTACTTTATCGAAAAGATTATCCAGAATATCATCACTGCTGATTACCTTTTTTGCCAGATCACTTTTTCCCTCTACATAAGCGGTAACACTGTCGTTTACCATATGCATGGCATAATCTGCCATTTCCTGAAGTGGAATAGCAGTTACTGGTACATGAACGCTGCCTGTGTTCAGAATCTCCGCAATATCAGTAGCCTGGTCGCCGATTCGCTCCATATCTGTTACCATCTTAAGTGCTGCGGAAATTTTACGAAGGTCAGTACCAACCGGCTGCTGTTTCAGAAGGAGCTGCATGCACAGAGCCTCAATATTATGCTCTTTGTCGTCAATCTCCTTCTCAATTCTTCCAATCTCCTTTGTGGCAGCCTCACGAACCTCCATGCTTGCCAAAAGCTGACAGGTCTTCATGATCGCCTGACCGCACAGACTTCCCATTTCCAGGATCTCATCTGAAAGCCTGGAAAGCTTTGCGGTATACACATCTCTCATATCAACCAAACCTCCCTGTAATATACTCTTCTGTTTTCTTGTTCTGTGGTCTGGAAAACAGTTCTGTAGTATCGTTGTATTCAATAATCTCACCCAGCAGGAAAAATGCAGTCTTGTCAGAAATACGGGCTGCCTGCTGCATATTGTGAGTTACGATCACGATGGTGTAACGGTCTTTTAATTCCAACGCCAGATCCTCAATGTGAGATGTGGAAATTGGATCAAGTGCAGAGGTAGGCTCATCCATAAGAAGTACCTCTGGCTCTACTGCAAGAGCTCTTGCAATGCAAAGTCTCTGCTGCTGTCCGCCAGACATACCCAGGGCGCTCTTTTTCAACCTGTCTTTTACCTCATCCCAGATAGAAGCATTTCGAAGAGCACGCTCTACGATATCGTCCAGTTTTTCCTTGGAATGAATTCCATGAGTACGAGGTCCATATGCAATGTTATCATAAATGCTCATTGGAAAAGGATTTGGTTTCTGGAAAACCATCCCAACACGTTTTCTAAGAAGGTTTACATCAATATCACCATAAATATCCTCACCGTCCAGACAAATATCGCCTGTGATCTTGCAGCCTTCCACAAGATCGTTCATACGGTTTAAGGATTTCAGCAATGTGGATTTTCCGCAGCCGCTTGGACCAATGAACGCGGTAATCTTCTTTTCCGGAATCTCCAGATTAATATTTTTCAAGGCATGGAAGCTGCTGTAGTACAGATCCATGTTTTTTACATCTATTTTACCCATAATTCTCCTCTTTTCCTACTACTGTCCGTTTGTGGCTTTGCTTAAATGCTTTGCACAGAAACCGGATACCCAGTTCAGCACAAGTACGAAGATCAGCAGAATAACTGCTGTAGCATAAGCCTGATCCATGTAAAGTCCCTCACTGGAAAGCACATACATATGTACTGCCAGGGTACGTCCGGATCCCATCAGACTGGATGGAACCTTCGCCACAGCACCGGCAGTATAAATCAGGGCTGCAGTCTCACCAACAATACGTCCTGTCGCAAGTACCACACCGGAAAGGATTCCGGGAATTGCACTTGGAAGCACTACTTTAAACACAGTACGGAGCTTTCCTGCCCCAAGGCCAAAGGAAGCTTCTCTGTACGCATCCGGGACACCCATAAGTGCCTCCTCTGTAGTACGGATGATCAGCGGAAGGATCATAATCACCAGTGTCATGGCACCAGCCAGAAGGGAATATCCCCAATGGAGAGCGGTACTGAAAAACAGAAGACCGAACAGACCGAAGATAATGGATGGAATTCCCTGAAGAGTCTCTGTTGTAATACGGATGATCTTAACCAGCTTGCTGCCCTTTTTCGCATACTCAACCAGATAAATTGCTGCAAAAATTCCAAATGGCACAGCGATCACCAAAGATAACAGGGTGATGATCAAGGTGTTGATCAGTGCCGGCATCAAAGATGCATTGTCAGAATTATATTCCAGTGCAAACAAGTCTGGTGTCAGATTTCCAACACCTTTTATCAGAATAAAACCAACAAGAAACGCCATAACTGCCACTGTAATAATTGCAGATAACCATACCAGGAGCCTCAGGATGGCAGAACCAGGATGATTTTTCCAATAAGATAATTTATTTTTACTCATCTTCTGCTCTCCTTTTCAGGGCTGATACACACAGGTTGATAATCAGGATGAATACAAAAAGTACAACACCTGTAGCAATCAGCGCTTCCCTGTGAAGATCGGTTGCATAGCCCATTTCAATTACAATATTTGCGGTCATGGTTCGAAGTCCTTTGAACAGTCCCTGTGGCATCCAGGTCTGGTTTCCAGCTACCATGATCACTGCCATCGTCTCACCAATGGCACGTCCGATTCCAAGAACCACACCAGCTAATACACCTGATTTTGCAGCCGGAAAAACAGTGCCAAATACACTTTTTTCGTGAGTTGCTCCAAGTGCCAGTGCCCCTTCATAATAACTTGTGGGAACACTTTTTAAGGCTGGTTCTGCAACGCCGGTTACCGTTGGAAGGATCATAATTCCAAGAAGCACTGAAGCTGTCAGCATGGTACTTCCATCATGACCAGTAAGCTGTCGAAGCAGCGGGACAAACACTGTCAAACCGAAAAATCCATAAACAACAGATGGGATTCCTGCAAGGAGGTTTACCATTGCCTTTAATGGTGCATACAGCTTTTTCGGACAATAAAATGCAAGGAAGATTGCAAGCAGAAGGGCTGTTGGAACTCCCACCACAATGGCCCCGGCTGTTACATAGATACTTCCAAGAATGAATGGAAAAATTCCATACAGTCCATTGGATGGTTTCCATTTCATTCCAAGCAGGAAATCTGGCAGGCCAATCTTCGCCATTGCCGGGATTCCGTTTGCAAACAGGAAAATGCAGATTAATGCAACGGCTAATACGGAGGTACAGGCCGCTGCAAGGAATACAAATTTCATTACAGTTTCATTGATCGATTTCATATAAAGTAAGTTCCTTTTTTATTCGGAAAATTTGGATCCTGCAAAGCTTTTGACCGGCTTTGCAGGATTCCTTATTTCTATTTCATGTTTCGTAACTGTAAAGGTACTTTATTTCTTTACTATTCACTGGTAGCATTCCACAAGGTCTTTTTTGCGAACAGTAACTTTATTTCTTATTATTTTGCAAGGTCTTCCCAGGTTGTGATGTTTCCTGTGTAAACATCTTTTACCTGCTCACTGGTAAGTTCTTCAATACCGCTGTCGTTGTTTACGATTACAGCGATACCATCTTTTGCGATAACAGTTGCGGTAAGACCAGCCGCAGTCTCGCTGTCTTTTAAATCACGGGATGCCATACCGATATCGCAAAGTCCGTCAATTGCAGATGTCATACCAGTTGTAGAATCACTCTGCTGAACCTCAATATCAACTTTGTCATTTACTGTTTTATAGCCTTCAGCAAGTTTTTCCATAACAGGTGTTACAGAAGAGGAACCAGCTACTACAACTTTTCCTTCTACAGCAGCTGCTTCGTATGCAGGTTTGTCGCCTACTGAGATGTATCCGTTGTCTTCAATGATCTTCTGTCCATCTGCACTCATGATGTATGTAATGAAATCCTGTGCCGCTTCGCTTACATCATCCTTTGTTGCAATGTTGAATGGACGAACTACTTTGTAATCTCCGGATTCAATGTTTTCTGCTGTTGCCTCTGCTCCGTCGATTTTTAATGCTGTTACACTGTCATCCAGAGAACCAAGAGATACATATCCGATTGCATTTACGTCCTGTGCTACTGTGCTTAACATAACGGATGTGCTGTTTGTGATCTTTGCTGCTTCTGTTGTATTGTCTACTTTATTTCCATCTGCGTCTTTTTCTTCAATTCCAAACAGTTCAATGAATGCACCTCTTGTACCGGATCCGTCTTCTCTGGAGCAGATTGTAATATCTCCGGAAGCTGCTGCCATTGCTGTTGTTCCCATTGTTGCTACTCCTAATAATGCCGCCATTGCTACTGCTAAACCTTTTTTCATAATTCATTTCTCCTTTTCTTCGCGGTCCTTATGTTTTTTACCTTTCTCGCGATTACAGTTGTATCTTAATGTTTGGATGTAAAATGCACTAGCTTTTGAATGTAAAATTGGGGTAAAATATAGCAAGGGTATTTTAGATATTTTTTACACAATTGCTATTTAGTGTGTTGGTCGTTATTCCGGACGCGATTTCACAATGTATATTCACCGCCGCGCGTCCAGGCGTTCCGGCAAGCTAATGACTAACTACGACTAAGACGCTCAGGAAAGCCTTCGCGCCTAAGTCTCCGTAAGTCATGGATCTCGCCTCCACTAAAACCGCTCCTGAAATGCGCGGCTTGCGAATATACATTGCAAAATCGCTGGTTACTGGAAAGGGAAGAAAGAAACAGTAACGACAACAACGGGGGTGGGGTGAAGTAGTTGGTATCCCGCAACTTTATTGTTTTTTGCCATCTATCATTGCCAAGAAAGTATAGGGAAGCCAATCACTCACCCTCTCCCCTTTGTTAAAAGTTTATACTAACCAGCCAGTACACATTGTCCAAATGCGTCCGCATTAAAGAACTTTTAATCAACTAAATAGCAATTCAATACGTTGCTTCTTTATAAAAATTCCGCTATAATAAACAATATGAGAAGCTCTTGACGGGGGCTCAGCATTTTACTTGTAGAGAGGTTGAAAGAATTAATTATGACAGAAGAAAAAAAAGCGCCCTGGCTGGATACGCCAGATCCGCAGCGTTTTATCAAAAATGCAGCAAAGTTTAATGATCTGATGATGATGTATAGATGTGCCATCCGGGAGGTACAGACCAAGCTGGAAGTTCTGGATGATGAATTTTCAGTAGAGTATAAGCGAAATCCCATATCTTTTATTAAGACAAGGATAAAGAAACCAGAAAGTATTTACCGGAAACTGCAGAAGCTGGGATATGATTTTACAGCGGAGAATATTCAGGAACAGTTAAATGACGTGGCTGGAGTCCGGGTGGTCTGTGCTTTCATTGACGATATTTACACAGTGGCCAATCTGATTGCCGGACAGGATGATATTAAAGTTATTAAAATCAAGGATTATATCAAGAATCCGAAACCAAATGGTTATCGTAGTTATCATATGATAGTGGAGATTCCTGTATTCTTCTCCAAGGGGAAAACACCTATGAGAGTAGAACTTCAGATCCGCACCAACGGCATGGACTTCTGGGCTACATTGGAGCATCAGCTCCGCTACAAGAAGGGAATCGAGGACTTGCCAGGATATGCAGAGATCAGTGAAGAACTGCTCCGCTCGGCGCAGGCAGTAATCGAAACGGATAACGAAATGCAGCAGATTAAGAATAAGATTGGCATGTTTCATGATATTTAAGACAGGCTCAATCTACATAATTTTACGGCAGACAAAATTAATTGTCTGCCGCTATTTTTTAGCCGAAACTTTAGAAACTTTTCAATTCGGCACTAGTATTCTATTATTACGAAATAATATAACGTAAGTAAGAATAAACTTTTTCTCTGACAATCTCTCTTTTATTTCAGCCACACGAATACACAGAATAAAATAAACAAAAATGCCGCACTTCCAAAGATCAGTCCCACAGTCAGTGACGCCTTCAGTGAAAGCCAGATGATTCCTCTTCTTTCTTCCTTCGTCATCGGCGGATTCTGAAAAGCGCTCAGATCATCCGGTACTTCATTTTCCATTCCCGGTTCCGGTACTTTTACATCAAATTCTTTTCTGCTCTTAGATGGATCGCCAGGAAATATCTGCCATGGTCTTCTGGAATTCCAGGTCATACCATCCACATCCATATTGGCTACTGTGTAATCGGGCAATTCTTCTTTTTTTCTTTTTCCCATGTAGAACCTCCTGTTTTGCTATTTAATGTGTTGGTCGTTATCCCAGACGCGATTTTACAATGTATATTCACCGCCGCGCGTCGCAACGTTCCGGCAAGCTAATGACTAACTACGACTAAGACGCTCAGGAAAGCCTTCGCGCCTAAGTCTCCGTAAGTCATGGATCTCGCCTCCACTAAAACCGCTCCTAAAATGCGCGGCTTGCGAATATACATTGCAAAATCGCTGGTTACTGGAAAGGGAAGAAAGAAACAGTAACGACAACAACGCGGGTGGGGTGAAGTAGTTGGTATCCCGCAACTTTATTGTTTTTTTTAATCTATCGTTGTCAAAAAAGTATCGGGAAACCAATCACTCCCCCTCCCCCCTGTCGAAAGTTCCTATGCACAAATAAGTCCCAGACAGTACACAGCATTCGGGCAATGGTGATTGCTCTAGCGAGCCATTTCAGGCGCGGTTTTAGCGTAGGCGAAATCCACTGCTTACGGAGACTTAATCGTGAAGGCTCTCCTGAACGATTTAGTCGCAGTTAGCAGTTAGTCCGCTGGAGCGTTGCGCCGGCGAGTGAGCAATCACCATTGTCCGAATGCGTCCGCCTTGAACAACTTTCAACACACTAAATAGCAACAGACCAGGTAATCCCTGGCCTGCTTTATTCTTAGTCATACAGATGGCAGCGCACCTTATGCCCATTTCCCATATCTTTCACCTCAGGCACCTGATTCTTACAAATTTCCATGCACTTCCGGCATCTGGTATGGAACTTACATCCCTTAGGCGGATTCGCCGGGGATGGAATATTTCCCTCCAGAATGATACGGTTTCTCTTCAGATCCGGATCCGGCATTGGAATTGCAGAGAACAGAGCCTCTGTATACGGATGAAGAGGATTTGCAAAAATATCTGCTGTAGTACCAGTCTCCACAAGACCTCCCAGATACATAACACCGATGGTATCGGAAATATGCTCTACAACGGAAAGGTCATGAGAAATGAACAGGTAAGTCAGATTTCTCTTCTCCTGAAGTTCCTTTAACAGGTTAATAATCTGTGCCTGTACAGAAACATCAAGCGCGGAAACCGGCTCGTCACACACAACGAACTCCGGATTCAATGCAAGTGCTCTCGCAATACAGATACGCTGTCTCTGTCCACCAGAGAACTCATGGGGATAACGGTCCTTATGATAAGACTGAAGTCCACAGTCATCCATGATCTTGGTCACATAATCTGCATATTCAGACTTGGGAACCAGGTTATGCTCTCTTACTGCTTCCCCGATGATTTCTCCGACTGGCAGTCTTGGAGAAAGGGAAGAATATGGATCCTGGAAAATAATCTGCATCTTGGTACGCATATCGCGCATTTCTTTATTGGAAAGACCGTAAACATCTTTTCCGTTGAAGAGAACCTGTCCGTCTGTTTTCTCAATCAGTCTTAAGATGGTTCTTCCTGTGGTAGATTTACCACATCCGGACTCTCCAACAAGTCCCATTGTTGTTCCTCTTTTTAAAGTAAAGGAAACATCATCAACTGCCTTTACGGCACCAACCTGCTTACCGAACATTCCACCCTTGATCGGGAAATATTTCTTAAGATGGGATACCTCCAGAATGTTATCGGACTGCTGATTCTTTGTATTTTCTGCTGTCTTATTCTCACTCATGAACTTTTCCCTCCTCTCCCGGATGAACATTTGCCAGCCATCCGGCTTCCGGACGGTCTGCATAACGGTAACAGCTTACTTCATGTGTAGGACTTAATTTGATCACGCCTGGATAGCTTCCCTGACACTTGTCACAGCTAAGTTCACAACGGTCACGGAAATAACAGTAATCCGGCATATCAATAGGGTTCGGAACCTTACCTGGAATACTGTAAAGCTTGTCAACCTTCTTGCCTACAACCGGTTTGGAGCGCATAAGTCCAATGGTGTATGGATGAGACGGGTTCTTGAAGATCTCGCTTGCAGTACCCTTCTCAACTACACGGCCAGCATACATAACAACTACATAATCTGCCATCTCTGCAATAACACCCAGGTCATGAGTGATCAGCATAATGGAAGAATTGATCTTATCCTTCAGGTTACGCATCAGATCCAGGATCTGCGCCTGAATTGTAACGTCAAGAGCTGTGGTAGGCTCATCAGCAATGATCAGTCTTGGATTACAAGCAAGACCGATTGCGATACATACACGCTGACGCATACCACCGGAAAGCTCATGAGGATACATCTTATAAACGCCCTCACTGTTGGCAATTCCAACCAGCTTCAGCATTTCGATGGTTCTGGCCTTTACCTGCTCTTTGCTCATATCCGGATTGTGAAGCTTGGTGATCTCATCAACCTGCTCTCCAATGCGGAATACCGGATTCAGTGCAGTCATAGGCTCCTGGAAAATCATGGAAAGCTCATTTCCGCGAAGCTTCTGCATTTCACTTGTAGGAGTATTTACAATATTGTAAACCTTGTCGCCAGTATTAAAACGGATTTCTCCTTCTACGGTCTGTCCCTGAGGACGCTGTACCAGCTGCATAAGGGAAAGACTTGTTACAGACTTTCCACAACCGGACTCTCCAACAACACCAACTGTTTTTCCCTGAGGAATTTCAAAGCTTACACCATCAACGGCTTTAACAGTTCCGATATCTGTAAAGAAATAAGTATGAACATTGTCAAACTCAACTACGTTTTCCGGGTTCTTCATGGTAGTGATATACTCTGACTCCGGAATATTCTTTCTGTTTCTCTTCTTCTCTATCTCATTGGTGATCTTTCGATTCTCTTTGGAGATCCTTTTGGTTTCCTTAGCTGAGATATAGTTTGCGTTTTTCTTACCAAATAATGCCATATTCGCACCTACCGTTTCATTTTCGGGTCAAATGCATCACGAAGACCATCACCCACAAAGTTAAATCCAAGAACGGTCAGCAGGATTAAGAATCCGGCCGGGATCCATACGAACCAGAAGTTGGTCAATACGTATACATCATTTACCGCATTTACAATATTACCCCAGGAAGCGTATGGGAATTTAACACCGATTCCAAGGAAGCTAAGAGTTGCTTCCATCAGGATAACATCACCAAGTCCCATTGTTGCAATAACGATCAGCTGTGGAATAACGTTCGGAATCAGGTGACGGAAAATACGTCTTGAAATACGAACACCGGTAGCTTCTGTAGCAACCATAAATTCCTGCTCACGAAGAGACAGGATCTGACCTCGAACCATACGGGCAATTCCCGGCCATCCTACGATACCAAGAATTGCACAAAGTGCATAAATTCGGATTCGCGGGTCAATTTTGTAATAATCCATAACAGAACCGATGATAATGTACAGCGGCATTGCCGGAATACAGATTACAACATCAACCACACGCATGAGAATGGTATCTACCCATCCTCCAAAATAACCGGACACACCACCGATCAGAATACCAATAATACCTTCAATAATGATAACAACGAAACCGATCATCAGGGAAATACGTCCGCCATACATCAGTCTGGTCAGCATGTCCATACCGTTTCCGTCTGTTCCTAACCAGTGCTTTTTGCTTGGTCCGGAATAAGTATCATTTACAGTAGTTGCTTTCTGGCTTCTTACAACATACTGTGTATTCTTGGTCTGAAGCTGATAGGTTTCTTCTTCGCCAGCCTCATTAACAGCTGTAAATGTAGAAGCTTTGTCAGCAATTGCCTGTTCTACTGCTTCTTTAAAGGAAAGAGAAAGGAACACACCTTTTGCCTGAGGAGATACCAGAAGATTGGAAACAGTAGCATAAACTTCGCCATCCTTTACAACCTCTGTGGATGTCTCTTTCTCTGTTGTAGTCAGCTCATAGGTTGCGCCATCGTATTCAAAAGAAGCATCTCCTGCTTCAATTGCATCAAGTGCTGCCTGCTGGAAATCAAATCCCATCTCTGCATCATTCGTTGCTGCGCTGAATACTTTCTTGGTTGCAAATGCAACTTCGCCGGAAATTGTGATCTGATTCTCACGTCCGGCCTTCTCAATTGTATAGGTAGTTCCATCTACTTCAAAGGTATTGGCATCATTTGCCACAGCCTCTTCATAGCCTTCTTTGATTTCATCTGTTATTTCTGTATTTCCAACCTGTTTATAAGTAGATTTTCCTTTCAGTGTAAGAACGGTTGCTACTGATTCTGAAGAATAAATTGCCCAGTAATCTTCACCTTTTTGTTCCAATCCGTAGGTTACATCATTTGCTTCAAAGGAATCATTTCCCTTGTTTGTAGCAAGGATAAATTTCTGCTGTCCCTGCGCAGGAAATTCTGCACCATTTGCTGTTGTAAAAATATAAGATTTATTATAGGTAGCTCCCGCATAGTCTTTCCATACATGATCTGTTTTACGGAATACCTGGCTTTCATTGTAAGGGCTTACCATACCACCTATAAATGAAAACAAAAACATCGCTACCAGAATTACAAGTCCTGCCACAGCCAGTTTATTGCGGAAGAAACGCTTTGCAACAAGCATTCCTGGTGAAAGGACTTTTACACGCTGTTCATCATCCAGTGCCTTGGAGGTACTGACATGATCGTCTTTTTTCTTTGTTGGATCTGTACTCATGTTTTTCCTCCTAATTTACTCGTACCCTTGGATCTGCCACAGCGTACAGGATATCTGCGATCAGATTGCCGGTTAATGTCAGAAATGCCAGAAATACCATATAGAACATGGTAAACGGAATATCTCCCTGAGTTAATGCCTGGTAGGAGGTATATCCAATTCCCGGAATCTGGAACAAAGTCTCTGTGATCATCGCTCCACCGAACAGGTTCGGAAGTGTACTTCCAAGGATGGTGATGATCGGAATCAGAGTATTGCGGAATGCATGATGAGAAACCACCTTTTTTTCCGGAACACCTTTCGCTCTGGCAGTACGGATATAATCTGCATTCAGAACCTCCAGCATATTGGTTCTGGTATAACGCATAAGGGAACCAACACTTACGATAGTCAGCGTAATAACCGGAAGGATCATATGCTGTGCCATATCCAGTACCTTACCTACACTTCCATAGGACTCATGCATACGGCTTACGATACCATACAGGTCAACCCATTTCAGATTAATAGAGAAAATCCATTTCAAAATGGTAGCAAAGAAAAAGGACGGCAGCGAAATACCGATCAATGCAAAAACGGTAACTGCATAATCAATCCTGCTGTACTGCTTCGTTGCCGATATAATACCCAAAGGTATGGCAATGATAATTTCCAACAGGAAGGAGGCCAGTGCCAGAGCAAAAGAATACCAGATGACACTGGCAAATTTCTGTTTTACTGGCTGATGGAAAATCCAGGATTCTCCGAATTCACCATGAACAGCTTTTCCAAGCCAGATGAAATAACCTTCCAGGACCGGCTTATCCAGTCCATAAGCGGCATTTAACTCAGCAACCAGCTCATCATAGGGCTTCGCGCCCTGTTTCATTGACATATCACGGGCTCTTCCCTCTACATAAGAAGTCGGAAGGGCTCTCTCAATTGAATAAATGATCATGGAAACGAAGAACAGGATCATCGCTCCAAGAAGTACACGACGTACAATAAATTTTTTCATTATATAAATTATCCTTTCAGTATCGGGCGGGAAGACTGACTTACCTTGTTCTTACTGGCAGTGTGTCCTGCCGGTTCTGTCCGTTTTACCGGGCCGGGTTCCAGAGCATGTTTGAAAAAGGCTTTCTGCAAGATGTGCGTCACAATTTGTGGGAGATTGCGGGAATGCTTTTTCAGACACGCTCTAGCCCAAGGCATACTGCCAGTAAGGCAGTGGGTCCACTGGTTATGGTGGACCCACTGCGCTAACAAGTCATTCTTCTTTTATACCTTTAGTTCATTTCGATATTAATGATATCTCCATACCATGGATAGAATGTAGTAACATCTTTCGTAAAGGTATCTGCATTGATACGCTCAGGGCTGTAAATAACGCAGTTCTGTCTCTGATAGATCGGAATCTCTACTGCCCAGTCAAGAATAATGTCCAGACACTGTTTGTAAACAGATTTTCTGTATTCCTGATCAGCTGTGGAACGGGCATCAATAATATCCTGATCCAGTGTTTCATCATTGATGTGGTAGTAATTGCTCTTTACACTTGCGCTATGGTAAACCTGATACATATCAGGATCCACTGTTGCCTGCCATGCAGCTGCCCACATTTCTGCGGTACCTGCATTTAAAGCATCCCACATAATGTTGGAGTCTGTAACATCATTGATCTCAAGTGTAAATCCGATGGACTCAAGAGCTGCCTTCGCATCTGTAAGGATTGCAAAGCTTGGGTGGTCTCCACTTCCGTCAGCGCCGATGATGATCTCATAAGTCATCTTAGCACCTTCCGGAGCTGCTGTTACCTTGCCATTCTCTACAGTGTATCCGGCTGCTTCGAAGAAGCCAAGAGCTGCCTGTGTTGCTGCTGCAAACTTCTCATCATCCGTCATATCATCTGTGTAAAGCGGATTTCCATCAACATCCACAGAGTAAGCTACCTGATAATCTGCATCAGATTTCTGAGGAGCTGCCCAGGATGTATTGGAGATCGGGTAGTTGATTACAGAAGCAGCATCTCCATAATAGGAATCGATTGCTACATCACGATATACAGCAAGTACAGTTGTAAGAGCTTTTCTTAAGTTCTTGGAAGCGTCAGATCCTGGCTCTCCACCAACATTGATTGTGTTTGCATTAAGACCGATGTATCCGTATCCGAGGTTGTCTGTTGCGTTCACGATAATCTTATCACCATTGAGCTCGTCGTTTCCGTTAATGCTCTTGATCTGGTCAAATGCAGATTTGCTTCCGGATGGGTCGGAAAGGTCGATTGTACCCTGCTCAACACCGGCAATCTTATCTGCGTCAGAAGTCTCACGCCACTGAAGGTACTTGGTCTTAGGAGCACCCTTGTAGTAGTTCTCGTTTGCTTCCATGTATACAGTCTTGTTCTCATATTTCACAAATTTATACGGACCTGCGCCAAGTGGCTGGTTGGATTTATCACGTACAGCGGAGAGATCTCCTCTTGTGAAACCGAACTGGTTGTTATCATAATCATAGAGAGAAGCGTCTCCATAATAGTGCATTGGCTCAACGATTACACCAAGCTGATAGATGGTAGTTGCCTCAAAACCATCTGTGGTAACCTCAACCTCGTAATCACCAAGCTTCTTGATTCCCTCGATGTTAGCAACTTCTTCACCTTCACCTGCTGCAGTTTTCTGCTCTACCAGGTACTCGGAAGCGATTGTTGCTGCATCTTCATCGAAGTATGCTTCGTCGCCATAGGCAGCTGCAAGTGCAAGATAATCCTTGCCATACTGGTCTGCGATCTCATTAATGATCGTATCCTGATCTTTACCATCTACAGAATAGTTCTCATCTGCTGCGTAAAGCATTCCAAAGAACTCATCTCCATTTGTAACACCATAAGCATCTGCATAATCTTCCCATGCAGTCTGTGCCCACTCATACTCAGATGTAAGAAGCGGAACCATCAGCTCATCTTTTACTCTTGCAGCAACTTCATCTGGCATATCTGCAAGTGTGTTAGCAACATCCTCATCTGTGATGGAATCTGCTGCTGTGGAATTCAGACGGTAATTCTTCATACCTTTGATATTGGTGGAGTAGAATGTTGCATTTCCATCATAATCTGTATCAGAAAGTACATAATATGTGAAAATCAGGTCATCTGCGGTAAGAGGCTCACCGTCAGAAAATGTTACACCCTCACGAAGCTTGAAATTGTATACAGTCTCATCCTCGCCCTCTGTAACAGTTACGTCGGAAAGTCCTGTATAAGTATAATCCGTTCCGTTATACTCATGTGTCTCACCCTCGATACCATTGTAAATAATAGCACCTGTACGGTCACTTCCAAACAGATACTCACCTACATTCTCTGCGATCTGCTGATCCGGAACTGCCTCGTGGAATAATCCACTGAATTTCTCGGAGAAGTTAGTCTGTCCAATAACAAGTGGTGTATCAGAAGAACCTCCCTCAGCTTCTTCAGCAAAAACAGGTACGCTCACTGTTGATGCTGCCATGACACCTGTTAATAACAGGGCCATCAACTTCTTCTTGTTCATATCTTATCCTCCTTTTTTAAGATATTTTATTGTAACTATTCATCAGAGCCTGTTGGGGACTCTTGAGGCCAGCTACTACAGACAACCTGAAAATTTGTTGTCTTATACCTCTCTATTTTACCATGTTTTATTACATGTGCAATAGCTATATGGCGAAATATGTCTGGAATTTTGTCCATAATTGTCAAAAACTGAAAGATTTTCACTCAAAATTTGTAAATTTCGCTTTAATCTGCCAGTTTTGCGCAGTGCTAACACTTCCCAGTACTAAAATCAACACGGCAGCAGCCTCGAATAATAGTTCCCTTGTAAAAATAAGATTTTCGAAATCTTTTAACAAAAAAATCAGGTTTGCCACGCTTGTAAAAAGTCCCAGTACCGTGATGGCAATGCTGCATCTTACCGGACGTCGCACCCCTTTTTCATATTGGGCACAGGTCATATGCCCTATATGCTCTTCCGGGATTACCACCTGTGAGTGATCTGCTTTTCCCTCCTGCTGTCTGCAAAAAAGGAATAAGGAAGCACCTCCCATGATTCCATAGGAAACAGGGAAGACTACCACCATATAGGGAAGCAATATCCAGAAGATCCTGCTGCCTTCATTGTTCAGCATTAAACTGGCAAAATAAATCACAAGGGCGGCTGCCATAAGGCCTGTATTGTTAAGGGCATGTCTTTTCAGCTCCTTCACTGACAGGCTGCTGCCATACCATTTTCCGGTATATTCAAATTGTTTCCCTCTCTGACGGTAATCATTCCCATATTTTTTCACAATTCTGCCTCAACTTTCCTGTGAATTCCCAATCTCTTACCCGAAATTGCTTTTCCTCTCACAGTCTTTGTCTGATGACTCAACCCAGCTTCTTATCCAGTTCATCCACAATCTTCTGAATGCAGCCATCTGTAAATGGAACTGTAAGTCCCACCTGTTTCAGCATGGACGGATAGAAATCACTTGCAGAAAGCCGGCAGAGCTTCATATAATCAGCCCATGCAGCGTCATGATCTTTCTCCATGCGGATCTTAAACTGGAATGCACAAAGCTGTGCAAGTACATAATCAATATAGTAGAAAGGCATCTCAAAAATGTGATGCTGTCTCTGCCAGTAACCGCCTTCTTCCATAAACCTGCAGCCAGTGGAATCCATATATGGACGGTACTCCTGCTCCAGCTTGTTCCATGCATCACGTCGCTCCTTAGGTGTAAGCTCCGGATTGCCGTATACAATGTGCTGGAATTCATCCACCATTGTTCCATAAGGAATAAAGTCGATGGCATCCTCAAGGTGCATCTTGCGGTAATCATCGCCTCTTTCTCCGAAGAAAAGCTCGATCCATGGTTCCGCAAAGAATTCCATGGACATGGAATGGATTTCTGCTGTCTCCATGGTCAGATACCTGGAGTGATCGGTGATTGGATCCTTGCAGGATACATAACTCTGAAATGCATGTCCACACTCATGTGTGATTACATCCACGTCACCACTGGTTCCGTTAAAGTTTGCAAAAATAAACGGTACACCATAATCCGGAAGCTCCGTCATGTAACCACCGGTAGCCTTATTCTTACGTCCGAATACATCAAAAAGCTCATTCTCCATCATCATGTTGAAGAAATCCCTTGTCTCATCAGACATCTCCGTGTACATTTTGCGGCCGCTCTCAAGAATCTCCTCAGGAGTACCGATCGGCGCCGGATCTCCCTGTGGGAAATAAACACCCATATCATAATAACGAAGTGCGTCTACCCCAAGGCGTGCCTGACGGTTCTTGTGCATTCTGGAAGCTAACGGTACAAATACAGTCTTAATCTGCTCGCGAAGCTTCTGTACATCTTCCTTGGTATAAGAATTACGGTTCATGCGGAAGTAGCCCATATCAATGTAATTCTCAAAGCCCAGCATCTGTGCCTGTCTGGTACGGTTCTTCACCATCAGATCGTAGATTTCATCAAGCTCAGCCTGGTTCTCCTCAAAGAAGCCTGAAAAAGCATCCCATGCTTTCTTACGGGTATTCCGATCCTGGGAGCGCATATACTTACGCATAAGGGAAAGGTTCAGTTCTTCTCCTTCCCACATGATCTTGGCAGAAGCGATCAGCTTGCTGTAACGGGAAGCAAGGGTATTCTCCTCCTGCATCAGCGGAATCAGACTGTCATCGAAAGATTTCATCTCCAGTTCCATGGACTTAAATGCAACCGGTCCGATTTTCTCTTCCATATACTGACGATATGGAGTGGCAAAAAGTACTTTCTTATACTCATTTGTCACTGCGTTCAGTTCCGGGAGCTTCTCATCATAGTAGCTCTTCTCGCCGTCATAAAACTCATTTGTCACATCTCCATCCCTGCGGATATGGGCGATGGTGTAAAGAGTTCTCACATGATCCATCAGCTTGTTAAACTCCTGATGAATCTCGAACTGCTCTTCTCCGCTCTTCGCAGAAGATGCGCGCTGGATAATCTCTTGTGCCTGTGCGATTACAGCTGGAAAATCCACACGAGTGTAAGGCATTTCTGAAAATTTCATCTCGTTCCTCCTTTATAGACACAAATGGGCGGACAAACTTCCTGAAGCTTATCTTCAGAATGCTGTCCGTCCATTGTCGCGTATTATTTACTATATCATAATCACATCTAAATTAAAAGGCTTAAATTTATAAAAAATATTAATAAAAGAACATTATGACGTTAAAAGTGTGTTTTGCCAAATCTTCAGATTTTATTCAGCTACGCCTTCTTCTCCTTCTTCTACGATTTCCAGATCATCAAGCGTGTCATCTTCTTCGGATTCCTCTTCATCATACTCTTCTGGTGTATATGGAGTTTCTGTCACGTTTGCCTTTTCCAGAAGAAGCTCTGTTACCTTGCTCTCATAAAGGGCATTTACAAGCGTTTCCCGTGTATAAAGAGTCTCAAAATCAGCAGGACTCTCGCCATAGTAGTCAGCATACTCATTCACATAATTCACGTATTCCTCTTCTGTTACCTCAATATTATTGGCTTCGGCATATGCACTGATGAAGAGGCGGCGGTTTACAAGATTTTTGGCTTCTTCTGCAATATCATCCTCTGTAACCCCGAACATATCCAGTACATCATTTACATCTCCGTCTTCCTCTACAAACATGGAATAACCGGAGAGTGCCTCTTCCCTGCATGCCTCAAACAGGTCGTCCGGATATTCTCCCGTAAACTCTGTACGTGCCAGGCAAGCAGAAATCAGATCTTCTGCCTCATCATAAGTACTCTGTTCCTCATAGGACTGCTCCAGATATTCTTTTACAGAAGCCTCATATTCTTCCTTCGTGTCATACCCGGTATAATTCTTCACATAATCCTCATCATATTCCGGAGTATTGGAAGCTGTAACATCTGTTATCTCCACTGAAAAGTCAACGGTTTTTCCCTGCCAGTCTTCCTGCCAGGTGTCATCTCCGTATGTGATGCTAAAATCCAGTTTGTCTCCTGTAGAAACACCTGTCAGCTTCTGGTCAAATTCTGCACCAAATTCTTCCTGTCCCAAAGTGATAAAAGTCTCGTCAGGATCAGCAGCTTCCTCACCCTCCACAGTGGCAGTAAGATTCATATATACAATATTTCCGTCCTCGGAAGGTGCATTGGTAGACTGCTCATCGCTGGCATCTGCCAGTTCTTCCTGAATCTCATCCTGCACCATATCATCAGTGATCTCATAGGTGTACCTGGTAACCTCTACACCATCATAGTCTCCAAGAGTTACATAATCAGAAGCATTCTGAACCAGATATTCAGAAGGAGTAATGGGATCAAGCGCCACTTCTTCCTCTGCGTCATCGGCATCGATTACTTCATTATTCTCTACATCCTGGGAAAATTCAGGATCCAGTTCTTCTCCATCTTCATCCGGATCTGCAGCTGTCAGATCATCCTCTGCTGTGCTCTCCTGGGTAGTATTGTCCGTGTTTTTCTGCTGAGAAGCATTATCTCCACAGCCTGCAAATACTGTCATAGCTGCCAGCGCAGCAAGAACATATCTTTTTTTCATATTTTTATTCCTTTCTGATAACTGTATAGCTAAGAGCCAGCTATCCTTTCTATATGTTTCGCATGTTATTTAATGATACCAGTGTCAAAAGGTCAAAAAGCCGTTCGTGCTTGCACGATAAGGCGTTTGAACTTGGGACACGCCAAATATGAGAAAGTAGCGATTTACGCAGTAAATCAGCGGATTTCGAATATTTGGAGGATTGCGGGAGCAGCGTAGCTGCGGAGCAATCCGGGGTATCAAATGAGTGGCAAAAGACCTTTTGACACTCATATCATTTAATAATAATATAACATTTTCGAAATATTTTGTAAACTTTCTTTTCCTATGGACACTTATTTTTCACAAATCGTATTGCCGTCTGAAGAATAAAAAATCCTCTGCATGCTGCACCATACAGCATAAGCAGAGGATTCTGAAATTTCAATATTCTATCAAACCAATCCCTGTTATCTTTCCTCTCGGAAGTAGGAAAGTCCCAGGCTTTCCGGAGGCTGATTTTCTTTTTTCTTTCGGAAGCTTACTACAACCAGAACGATAATGGTAACCACATAAGGAACCATCTGGATCAGGTCTGTGACATAGCTTGCAACCTTGATTCCAAGAATACTTGGAAGGAACTGATACAGCCAGTAGAGCATACCGAAAAGATACGCGCCCCAGATACAGTTCAGAGGTTTCCATGTGGTAAATATAACCAGTGCAACTGCCAGCCAGCCAAGAGCCTCGATCTGTCCCGTTGTCGCCCAGATGCCCTGATTATAATCCAGAACGTAATATAATCCGCCGATTCCGGAAAGACCGGCACCAATACAGGTTGCCAGATATTTATATTTGGTTACATTGATTCCGGCTGCGTCTGCAGTTCCCGGATTTTCACCTACAGCCCGAAGATTCAGACCTACTCTTGTTTTGTTCAGCACGTAATGCAGCACAACAGCAATGATGATTGCCGCATATACCAGAAAACCATAGGCAAAAACAGTTTTACTTACAATTCCCAGCTTACTGGACAGGAATGGAATCTTCTTTGAAAAAGAAGCGTATGCCAGCGGTGCTGCAGTGTAGCTTGCACCATTTAAAATAAATACACCAAAGAAATTAGCAACGCCCATACCGAATGTGGTAAGTGCAAGACCGGTTACATTCTGGTTTGCACGAAGGGTAATGGTAAGGAAGCTGAAAATCAGCCCTCCCAGCATGGAGGCTGCAATTGCTGCCACAAGCGCCAGGATCACACATATCCAACCCTTTGGATCTGCTGAATTTTTCTCGTAAAAATAGGAGCTGGCGAAGCCAGCAAAGCCGCCAAGATACATAATTCCCGGAACACCAAGATTCAGGTTTCCGGATTTCTCAGTGGTGATCTCACCCATGGAACCAAACATGATAATTGTTCCAAATGGAATTGCCCTGATGATCCACGCAATCAGATTACTCATTTAGTGCACCTCCTTTTTGGAACCACGGAAAATCATTTTATAGTTGATGAAGAATTCACTTCCAAGGATAAAGAACAGAATCACGCCTTCAATAATACTTGCTGCATAATCGTTCAGGCTGTATGCAGAAGCAATCTCTGCTGCACCTTTGGAAAGGAAGATCAGCAGGAAGGAGATCAGAGCCATATAAAACGTATTAAACTTTGCAAGCCATGCTACAATAATGGCGGTAAATCCGTTTCCACCTGCAGATGTGGTGGAAATGGTCTGGTCTCTTCCTGCTACGATCAGGAAACCAACCAGACCGCAGATAGCACCGGAAATGATCATGGTACGGATGGTTACCCATTTAACATTAATTCCGGCATATCTTGCTGTGTTCTCAGATTCTCCTACTACGGTAATCTCATAGCCCTGTTTAGAATATTTCAGATAGAAGAACATTACAAACATGAGAATCATTACAATGAGAATGTTAATATTATATCTCTGTCCCATAAACTGTGGGAACCATCCAACCTGTGTAGACATGTTCAACTTACCAAGGCTGGAAGCCTTTCCTCGAAGGATATTGGTCATGCATGCAACAATACTGGTTGCCACATAATTCATCATAAGGGTAAAAAGTGTCTCATTTGTATTCCAGTACGCCTTGAATACTGCCGGAATAAAACCCCAGAGACCTCCGGCAATCACGCTGGTAAGGAACATCACCAGAAAAAGCACCGGGGTAGGAAGGCTGGCACCACATTTTACCATAACCATAGCTGTGGCAAGGCCTCCCATCAGCACCTGTCCCTCTGCGCCAATGTTCCAGAAGCGCATTTTAAACGCAGGAGCAAGGGCAATACCAATGCAGAGAAGGGTTACCAGATCTCGCATTGCCCAGGAAAAACGAATGCTTGTCATAAAAGTACCATTTAACATAACACCATATACAGATAATGGATTCAGGCCTGTTACACTATAAATAAAAATCGCGTCTACTACAAGCGCCAGAATAATGGCAGCCGCACGAACCCATACCTTGTACCCGAAGCTACTTCTGTCACGCTTAATAATTCGGATCAAGGGTTCTTTAGTTTTTGTGTCACTCATTTATTTTCCCTCCTTCCGAAGATTTGTCATAAGAAGTCCAACTTCTTCTTTCGTAGTCGTTCTGGCATCCAGAATACCATTCTCTTTACCGCCGCAAAGTACCAGAATACGGTCACACAGATCAATGAGAACGTCCAGATCCTCACCTACATAGACTACGGCAACCCCCTCTTTCTTCTCTTCATCCAGAAGATTATAGATGGTATAAGAGGTATTGATATCAAGGCCTCGCACTGCATAGGCAGTCATCAGTACAGTAGGTGCTTCTGCAATCTCACGGCCTACCAGAACCTTCTGTACATTTCCTCCGGAAAGACGGGATACCGGAGTATTCAGGCTTGGAGTCACAACTTCAAGCTCTTCCTTAACCTTCTCTGCCATTTTCTTCGGGGTACGCATATCTGTAAGCGGGGATGCACCCTTTCCATAGCTTTTCAGAAGCATATTTCCGGTCATACCCATAGAACCTACAAGGCCCATTCCCAGACGGTCTTCCGGCACAAATGCAAGGTGAACACCTGCATCACGGATTTTCTTCGGTGTTTTTCCAACCAACTGAAGGGGCTGATTTTCTTTTCCTCTTTCGTAAAACTCAATACTGCTGCCCTGGCCTGTAATCTGAAGTCCTGCAATGGCTTCCAGAAGCTCTTTCTGTCCATTTCCGGAAATTCCGGCAATTCCCAGGATTTCACCTCCATAAACGTCAAAGCTTACATCATCCAGCACCTTAATGTCCTCCCGGTTATAGACGGTCAGATGGGAAACAGAAAGTCGTTTCACCGGATTTACAGGTGCGGAACGGGCAATATTCAGTTCCACCTTCTTGCCTACCATCATCTCTGTGAGAGAATTTTCAGTGGCCTCGCAGGTATCTACGGTACCTATGTACTCTCCTTTTCTCAGAATGGCAACGCGGTCGGAAATCTCCAGAACCTCGTGAAGCTTATGGGTAATAATGATAACGGATTTATTATCTGCCTTCATATTTCGGATAACCTCAAACAGACGGGCTGTCTCCTGAGGTGTCAGTACTGCTGTCGGCTCATCCAGGATCAGAATGTTTGCACCTCTGTAAAGAACCTTTACAATTTCCAGAGTCTGTTTCTGGGATACGCTCATCTCGTAAACCTTCTGATTCAGGTCCAGATCAAAGTGGTACCTGTCACAGATAGCCTGTGCTTTTTTACGAACCTCTTTCAGATCAAATTTCTGTTTTTTATCAAGACCAAGCGCAATATTCTCAGTGGCACTGAAGACGTCGATCAGTTTAAAGTGCTGGTGAATCATACCGATTCCCAGATCGTAGGCATCTTTCGGAGAGCGGATTTCCACTTTCCTGCCGTCTATCATGATCTCGCCGGAATCTGGAAAATAAATACCGGAGATCATATTCATAAGAGTGGTCTTGCCACTTCCATTTTCTCCCAGAAGGGAGAGAATCTCACCTTTTTTTACGTCAAGGTTGACATTTTTGTTGGCAACAACTTTTCCAAATGTTTTGGTAACATTTTTTAATTGAATAGCATATTCCAAAGTGTTGTGCCTCCCTTCCCGTTTTATAATCAAGGCAAAACAAGCTCTTCTGGTTTTGCCTATCTTTGAAGCGTTCGCCAAAATCCCACATCCGCGTGGATTTTAACTTTCCCGCTTACGAAACAAAAGGGAAGCCTTTTTACAGCTCCCCTTTTGGATTTCATGTAATTCGATAACTGTTCAGGTTTCTTCCCAGCTACCTGCTCCGCGATGCACAGAAATCATGCTTCGCAGGATTTCGCATTACTGCTTATTCAACAGCGTCTGCGTCCTCTGTGATTCCATCAATACGAAGTGTAAAGTATGGAGCGCTTCTGAATGTGGACTCTGCAAAGTGTCCATCCTCGATAGCCTCAACAGTCTCGCCCTGATATACAACAGTTGCAGGATCAGTTGTGTAATCCATGAAGGAAAGGTCAACCGGTGCAGAAGTAACTTCCTCGCCGCCTACAGTAAATGTAGAGGTATCAAACACCTGAAGAGAACCGTCTTTCAGTTTGCCCTCGATGTCAGCAACGTAATCTGCAGTTCCTTCTGCACAGGACTCACCAAGTTCTGTGATTCCTACTGCATCGTCATTATATCCTGCGGACCAGTCCTGCTCAAGGTCACCACCGCCCATTACGGTTGCAATTGCATGTTTGTAGTATACTGCCCAGTTATTGGTAGCAGAGGTAAGTGCTGCTGTAGGAGCAGTCTCAAGCATATCAATATTGTAGCCTACAGAGTAGCAGATCTTGCCATCATCGTGAAGCTTCTGTGTAGCTGCAGGAGCACCTGTAGAGTCTGCATGCTGTCCGATGATCACACAGCCGTTTGCAATAAGTGCCTCAGCTGCTGCACCCTCTTTGTCAATATCGAACCAGGAGTTTGTGTACTTAACTTCCATTACAGCGTTCGGAACAACGCTCTTAATACCAAGGTAGAATGCAGTATAACCAGAAACAACCTCAGCGTAGCTGAATGCTCCAACATAGCCAACCTTTACATTACCGTCTGCATCAAAGCTGTCTGGCTGTGTCTCTGTAGTAAGAGTACCATCCTCAAGAATCTCTTTCAGCTTCAGACCAGCTACAACACCGGATACATAGCGGGATTCATAGATGTTGGTGAATGCATTCTTGAAATTCTCGCATCCGCTGATTGCTGCAAAATCACCTGTCATGGAAACGAATGTTACATCCGGGTATTCCTGAGCAGCCTGTACCAGATAAGTCTGATGTCCATAGCTGTTACCGATTACCAGGGAGCATCCCTGTCCAACAAGGTCGATTGCTGCATCATAGCAGCTGGAGTCTTCCGGAACTTTGTATTTCCAGATGATCTGGCTGTCGTCAAGGCCCAGCTCTTTAGCTGCTTCCTTAACACCGGCGATATGAGCTGCAGAATATCCTTCTGTCTCATCACCTACAAGAATAACTCCCATCTTGAAGTTCGGATCAGCTTCAACGCTGTCCTCGTCAGCGGCATAAACAACAGAAGCGAAGGCGGTCATTGTAAGCACCATCACTGCTGCAAGAAGAAGGCTGACTACTTTTCTACACATTTTTTTCATTTTACTTCCTCCTTGATATTTTTATTTGCCTGAGACTTTCCCCCTCTATGTAAGAAAAATCTTAAACGTTACAGTTATTTTATTTTTTTTCTAATTAAATGTCAACCATTTATATATAATTCAAAAAATATTTTTGAATAAATGATAATTTTTTTGTAAAAATATTTTTACGCGTTCTTCATAATCTTACTTTATCATTTTTCTTATTAGCCACGCGGAAAGCTCTTGGCGTTACCCCATATCTTTCCTTGAATACACGGTGAAAATAACTGTTGTTCTCATATCCCACTGCTGCAATGATATCGCTGATGGGAAGGTCTGTATCACACATCAGTTCCACAGCCTTGCTAAGACGTTTCCGCTGAAGCAGCTCCTTAAAATTAAAGCCTGTTGTTTTTTTTATCATTTTGCTTAATACATGCATGGGAAGGTGAAGCATATCGCATAGCTCAGTCAAGGTGGCCGTGCGGTATTTCTGCTCAATATAATCCAGAGTCGTCATGGATATCATGTTCTCGTACTGATTTGGAAGGCGCATTTCCACATACTGTACAGAGTCCATAAGGTAAAGAAAAATAAGTCCCATGGTAGTCTGATTGATTTTATTCTGGTTGCCCCTTCCTGTTACAAGGGAATAAATAATATTTTCCAGAAGATTCTGGATCTGCAGCACCTCAGATACCTTAAAATGAAGATATTCTCCCTGCTGGTTATCCCGGCGCAGTACATTCACCAGAAAATCTGCCAGAACATTATTATTTCCTGCCATTGAATATGCCACATCAAAAAACTCCGGCAATACCATAAAATTTATGGCAATGTCACTCCTGCCAGCTGCAAGAATCTCATGATGGGTAAACTGATTCAGAAAAAGCAGTTCCCCTTTTCGCACAATAACCTGTTTGCCATCTATAATATTCGTAAGAGTTCCCTCGCATACGTAGAGTACTTCCACATAATTATGGCGGTGAAGGGGAAAATGAACAAACCTGGTATGGGTGCGGATTGCGATCAGCTTTCCTTCCTCCAGCATCTTATTGCTGTCAATGGTAAAATCGCTTCCAGACGTGTAAAGATCCCTGTCCACTTCTGCGTCTCCGTTCAGGATCCTTCTCTCTTCTTCTGTAATTTCACGAAGCTGCTCCAAGAGTTCTCTCTGCACTGCACATACCTCCTGCTGCATGATTTCTGTCTTTCTAATTATATACACAAAAAGAAGTTAGTGTCAAAACCTCTTTTCACACTAACTTCTTCCGCTATTTTTAATCTCTATTTTTTCTTTTTCAGGACCCTGGTTGCCAGCGGCTGCATAATCTCATCCGCTGCGCCGTAGATCACTTCATATTCTGCTGGAACCGGAACTGCCTTGGTTTCTCTTGCATAGTTCTGGATAAACAGATATTCATTTTCCTGATTTTCACGTAAGGTGACAGAAACCTCTGCCGGTACGAATCCCAGCGGTGCCTGAATGCCAGCTTCCTTTGCTGCCTTTCCGTAGAAATCACTGTAGAAAGCCTGTTCCATATCTGCGCCAACGTAATATACGTGACCTTTTCCATATGCTTTATGTGTCACTACAGGAGCTCCCGCATAGAAGTCATCGCCATAGCGCATAAGCACTTCTGCGTCAGAAACCTTTACCAGCTCACAAAGGTTCTTGCAAGTGTAGGTGCCGCTGATTTCCAGATGATTGCCCGGTTCTGAAATTCCATGGTTCTCTTCCCAGTCATAAAGAGCATCGATCTCCGTAGTACGAAGACCGGCTGCCTCCATAAGCCCGTATGGTGTTCCTCCAAGGAAGCACTTGTCTGTACCATCCACAAGGCCGGTCCAGTAAGTGATCACCAGGGTTCCGCCATTTTCTGCATATGCTCTTAATCTTTCTTCGTAACCATCTTTGAACATATAAGCCATTGGCGCTGCCACGATCTTATAGCTGGAAAGCTCATGCTCCATAGAGATCACATCCACATTCAGTCCCTGTTCCCGCAGGGCGCGGTACTGCTTCTGTACCGCTTCTGTGTAGAACATGTTCTCATTCCGCGGTCCCTGTGCATCCTGGATTGCCCAGTTATTTTCTCTGTCATAAAGGACTGCTGCCGGAGACTTCATCTGGCTGCCGCAGACTTCCTTCAGTGCCTCCAGAGCCTCTCCAACCTCTGTCACTTCTTTAAACACGCGGGTATCCTCTCCGCCATAGTGGTCGATCACTGCGCCGTGGAATTTTTCAGAAGCCCCCTGGCTCTGATGCAGCTGGAAGTATAAAACGCTGTCGGAGCCGTGAGCTACTGCCTGAAGAGAGGCAGCCAGCATCATTCCCGGCTTTTTCAGCTTATTGATGGGCTTCCAGTTTGTGGCAGATGGGCAGGACTCCATGAGAAGAAATGGCTGATTCTTAATGCTCCTCATCAGATCATGCTGCATACCTGCATCAATGGCAGTGAAAAATTCCTCTTTCTTATGCCAGCTTGGATAGTTGTCCCAGGATACCACATCCAGAACATCGCGGAACTTCTTGTAATCAAGACCGTTGTAATCATACATCAGATTGGCTGTTACCGGCAGTTCAGAACCACCTTCACGGATTGCAGCAACCTCTCCTTTGATGAAATCAATGGTGCGGTCTGTAACGAACCGATTCCAGTCAAGCTTCAAGGCATGAAGCTCGTTCTCCCCCTTTGGGGAAGGGGCTTCAATCTGATCGAAGCTATTGTAAATATGGCTCCAGAATGTGGTGCACCAGCTGGAATTCAGCTTCTCAATGGTTCCATATTTTTCTTTCAGCCATTCCCGGAATTTCTGCTGACAAAGAGGGCAATAGCATTCTCCGCCAAACTCATTGGAAATGTGCCACAGAATCACACCAGGATGACTGCCCAGTCTCTGGGAAAGCAGCTTGTCCATATCGTGAACTTTCTGACGATATACCGGAGATGTATAGCAATGATTATGTCTGCCTCCGAAAAATCTTCTGGTGCGGTCCGGATCCATGCGAAGGACCTCCGGATACTTATCGGCCATCCACTTTGGCCTTGCGCCTGACGGTGTTGCCAGGATCGTGGAAATTCCCTCTTTATATAAATTGTCAATAATCTCTTCCAGCCAGCCCAGATTGTACTTTCCTTCTTCCGGTTCCAGTACTGCCCAGGAAAAGATTCCTACAGATACTGTATTAATATGGGCTTTTTTGAAATATTCAATGTCTTTTTTCAGAATGTCCGGGCGGTCAAGCCACTGCTCCGGGTTGTAGTCACCACCATGCAGCATACGGCCATATTCTATTTTTCTTGCCATCTCAATCTCCTTTTTGTTGCCATGATAAGAATATTTTTGTTACTGGTCACGGAGTGAACAGTAATGTATTTTTTCTCAAACTCCCTTAAATACAAATGAAAATTCCATCGGCTTACTTGTATCCAGCAGGTATTCTTCCTGGGTTCTTGCTCCCCAGCTGTCGTCTCCGGCAATTCCCATCTGGCCTTTTGCTACGCGCACTACTGTATAATGAATCTGGGGCAGCTCATATGGATGCATTGCATTTTCCATCTCATGAGGTGTGTATGGCAGGGCAGAGAACATCATCGGGCCGTTTTCTTTATCCATCTCAAAAAGCATTCCTCTGCCTTTCCGGTCTGTGATCTTCGCCCATCTGACCTCTTCCTTGGCACCGCATTCCTGTGGAACCATATATCTTGCCACATTATCTTTTACCATATTATCGTAGATTCCAAGCTTTGCACCTTTCTTACGGTCTGCATAGGTCTCAGCTTCTCCAAGTCCATACCAGGATACATGGTCATAATCTGCATTAAACTTGAAAATCACACCAAATTCCGGCATATCGCCAAGCTCTTTCACTGGATCATAGAAAAGTGTGGTACGAACTCTTCCATCTCCGAAAACTTCATAAGCAAGTGTACACTCAGACGCCGGAATAGTTGGAAGAAAATATGTATAGGATACCTTTACGGAATGCTCTTTTTCCTCTACCTTTGGTACATTTCCAGGTCCATATGCCGCTCCTCGGTAATCCTTATGGTTTACATACATGCTGGCAAGCTTCCACTGTCCATATCGCATTGCCATCAGATTTCCACAGTCATTGTCTGTTGGTGCACGCCAGAAATTAGGCTTCGGAATTGCCTCGATCATTTCTTTTCCTGCGTATTTATAGGAAGCAAGACCACCGTTCAATACGGAGAAAAGCACCTCAAATTCCGCTCCGCGCACGCCAATATTATGGGTACTGTGAATTACCTCCAGATGCTCTGTGCAAGGTTTCACAGCTGCTTCCACCTGGTAAACATACTGTCCAAAGGCAACCTCATGACCTGCTTTCGCCCATGGCATATCCTCTTTCAAATGGAAAGAAACAGTTACCGTGTACTCGCCGGCTTTTTCCTCCTTCTTAAAGGGAAGAGCATATTCCACCTGGCTCAAAGGAGCCACTGCTGTATCCAGTACTTCTGTACGAATTACGTTTCCATCCTTCTGAAGGGTTACTCTGCATTCAAATGTGTCCGTATTTACAAACAGATTTTTGTTGATCACATTCACGGAATCAGCACTTACCTGTGCGGTAATATTCTGATAATTAAATTTCACTTCCTGCATCTTCGGAGACGCATCACGATTTCCGCCATATGCAATACCATTTCCACTGAAATTATAATCAGTAGGACGCTCGCCAAAATCTCCACCATATGCCTGGAACTCTTTTCCATAACGGTCTTTTTTGTAAATAGACTGATCGATATAATCCCAGATAAAGCCACCCTGATATTTCGGCTCTGTATCTGTCAGATCTGTATATTTATGCATGGCACCGCAGGAATTTCCCATGGCATGGGTATACTCACAACAGATAAAGGGCTTGGAAGCATCTTTTGCAAGAAACTCTTTAATTGCTTCCACAGATGGATACATCTGGCTTTCCATATCGCTGGTAGCGTTATATCTGCGGTCATGGCAGACACCTTCATAATGTACCAGACGGGTAGGATCTGCATTTCTAAAGAGCTGGGACATTTCAAAAATATCCTTACCACCGAAGGACTCATTTCCACAGGACCAGATCAGGATTGCCGGATGGTTCTTATCTCTCTGATACATGGAATTGGCGCGGTCTAACATCATAGACTGCCATTCCGGCTTATCATGGGGAACCACATAAGTATAGTCCTTCGTAAATTCCGCTGTATCCCAGGAGCCGTGACTTTCCAGGTTGGTCTCATCGATCATGTAGATTCCAAACTCATCACAAAGCTGGTAGATCAGAGAAGCATCCGGATAATGACAGGTGCGGATGGCATTGATGTTATTCTGCTTCATGATGGTCAGATCCTTGCGTAGCTCTGCTTCGGATACACATCTTCCTGTTATGGAACTGAATTCATGACGGTTCACACCTTTAAATACAATTCGTTTTCCATTTAAAGTCATAATTCCGTCTTTCATTTCAAATCGGCGGAAACCGACTTTCTGAGGGATCACTTCCTGAAGAATACCATTCTCATCGAAAACCTCCATGATCAAATCGTAGAGCTGAGGATCTTCTGCACTCCAGAGAATCGGATTCTCCACTGTCCAGCTAAATGTATCAGCAACACCTTTCTGAACGGTTCTGCCAGCAGCTTCAGTGGCTGCATCTTTTCCGTTCCGGTCACTTCCTGTACTTGCTGCATTTTCGCCTAAGCTCTTATTTTCCTCCAATATGGTCTGTCCTTTTTGGGACAGAACAATATGTACGTTTCCCTTTCCCCAGGTGCTGGTCTTAACTTCAAACCGGGCTTTCTTAAGACTCGCATCCGGGATTGCACGGATCTGGAGATCATACACATGCACATCCGGTACTGTATAAAGATAAACCTCCCGGTAAATTCCGGAGAAGCGATAGAAATCCTGGTCCTCGCACCAGCTGCTGGCTGTCCACTTGAACACCTGAGCTGCCAGCTTATTTTCCCCTTCTTTCACATAATCGGTGAGTTCAAATTCTGACGGGGTAAAAGAATCTTCACTATATCCTACAAACTGGCCATTCAGCCAGAGCGCGATTCCACTTTCTGCTCCCTGGAAGGAAATAAAAAGACGTTTTCCTTTCATCTGTTCCGGCACTGTGAAATATTTCACATAGCTTGCCACAGGATTGAAATGCTCCGGGATCTCCCCTGGTTGAATATCCTCGTGCCCTTCCCATGGGTACTGCACATTGGCATACTGAGGTGCATCGTAGCCCTCCATCTGGATATGAGCCGGTACACGGATGTCATCCCAGTCTTTGCAGGAATAATCTTCTCTCTCGAAGCCTTTTATGGTATTTCCGTAATTGCGGGCATAATGGAATTTCCAGATTCCATTTAAGCTGTGGCGATAAGAAGTCTCACCTGCGGAAGCCTCTTCCTGATTTGCATAGCTGATATGGTCGGAGTGAGCCTCCATTCTTCCGTCTTTAAAATATTCGGGATTCTTAACTAATGAATAATCAAATTCCTTCATATGTAATCCTTTCTCGATACTGTTCACTCCGTTCACAGTAACGCGCTTCGCGATGCACAGAAATCATGCAAAGCATGATTTCGCGCCGCAATTCTCGGGTTTTCTGTGAACTTTGTTCACAAAAAACACCTCGCGGAACGTTACCAGTGAACAGTAACGTAACCCTTTCTCTATAAACATTGCGGGCAATATTTTCCAGATGCCCTGCACTGGTTTTATTATAGTAATATAAACTTTCTATTTCCATGGAATTTTTACAGAATAATATATAAAAATCGTCCATAGATTGCGTATCCATGTTCAGAAAAAAGGGCGCCGCAAATAAATCGCAGCACCCTTAGATTTTCAAACTTATTTCACCGCACCGGTGATACCTTCTGCAAACTGCTTCTGCAGAACGAAGAATACAACCATGGTCGGAATGGAACAGAATAATACGCCGCACATCAGCATACCGTAATCGGTTACATAGCCTGTGATCAAGTTGGCGATCAGCATTGGCATTGTGATGGCTTTGTTATCTGTCATGATTACCTTCGGCCACAGGTATGCATTCCAGGCATTCATAAAGGTAATAACAGCGGCTGCCGCGTAGGTGGATTTCATGGTTGGAATAAACATCTGGAAAAAGATTCTCACTTCGCTTAAGCCGTCAATTCGTGCTGCTTCGATAATATCTACTGGAAAAGCTCTTGCATTCTGTCGGAACATCATGATCATAAACGGTGTGGAAATGATCGGAAGGATAAATCCGATGGATGTATTCAGAAGCTTCGCTTTTGAGAACATCTTAAACAACGGAACCATAGTAGCAACCTGAGGAACCATCATGGCAAGAAGGAGAATAGAAAACAATCTGTCTTTTCCTTTGTCATGATATACTTCGAATCCGTATCCGGCGATGGAACAGATCAGAAGGCAGATCACTGTAGTCAGGATTGCATAGAAGAAAGAGTTTCCAAGTGCTCTCCAAAGTGGCTGCTGGGATGTCAGGTTCTTAAAGTTCTCCATGAAATAGCTTCCCGGAATAATACGTCCGCGTGATACATCCGTGGAGGTATTTGTAGCTGCTGAAATCATCCAGTACAGCGGGAAAACGGAGAAAAATGATACAATGATCAGAAAAATGTATGTAGGAATCAATCTTCTCTGGATTGCAGATTTGTTTTTCTTAGTCACGAGTATCACCTACTTTCAAGTTGATAAATGCCAGAACTGCTACCATAATAAAGATAATAAAGGACATTGCTGCTGCATATCCGAAGTTCGGCACGTTGACAAAACAGGTATTGTAAACATAATGTGACATTGTGATGGTTGAGTTTGCAGGACCACCCTTTGTCAGGTTCATGGACTCATCAAACAGCTGTAAGGTACCGTTGATGGACATGATGAAGGTCATGATAATAGTCGGCTTCAGAAGCGGTACTGTGATCTTCCAGAAGGTTTTCCATCCGTTTGCACCATCGATCTTCGCTGCCTCATAAACAGAATATTCGATGTTCTGAAGTCCTGCCAGATAGAATACCATATTGTATCCGGTCCATCTCCAGATCAGGGCGATGATAATAACAATCTTCGCACTGGTGGAGTTTCCAAGGAAATTATATCCTGTGGAGAGAATTCCCAGTTTCATCAGAACACTGTTGACCAGACCGTCTGTTGCAAACATGGAACGGAAGATCAAGGAATAGGAAACCAGGGAAGTTGCACATGGAAGAAATACACATGTACGGAAAAAGCCTTTGAACTTCAGGTCTTTGTTGTTCAGAAGCTGTGCAAGCAGAATCGCAAGAATCAGCATGATCGGAACCTGAATGATCAGATACAGGAATGTGTTGCCAATGGACTGCTGGAACACTTTATCTGCAAGGATACGTTTGTAGTTACTGAAGATTGGATCTGCAAAACGCATATTTGCGCCGGCACCTGTCTGCAGGGAAATGATAAATGCCCGAATCATTGGATAAAAGCTCATGATGGCGATCATGATAGAAGCTGGTGCCAGGAATATCCATCCGGCAGCTTTCTGCTTCGTAGCCAGTGTCATACCTTTTTTCTTGGAATTCACAGGAACTCCTCCTTTCAAGCCTATATATACTGCAACTTTTCCATCTAACAGCTGTACCAGTGAGCAAAATATTTTTATGTAACTTCCTTTTGCTCAGCCGTACAACTGTTAGATAGGCGCCTGTATGGAGTAACAGGCATTTTCTTTGAACAGAAAACGGAGGACTACTTAGCAGTCCCCCGCCTCCTAATAATTAATTCCTATTTAATTTCAATTACTTGTCCCGGAAAGGATTACTCAGTCATCTTGAATGCCAGTGTATCCTGTGCTTCCTGAAGAGCGTCTTCCTTAGCTGTTCCGTTTACGATATTAACAACAGCTGTGTTTACGCACTCTCTTGCCTCATAGTGATATGGAGTCTTTGTGAACTCCGGAATATGAGAAGAGTACTCTACGATTGTTGAGAAAATCGGCTGTCCGCCAAAGAACTCGTTTGGCTCGTTGTAAACATCAGACTCACCAGCTGGCAGATAGCAGGAAATAGCACCTGTCTCAGAAAGGATTGCATCATAGAAGTCTGTGCTGGAGCCAAATGTGCTTGCAAGGAAGTCCTCAGCAAGCTCTACATTCTTGCAGTTAGAGGTAATATACCAGGAAGATCCACCGTTGTTTGCATAGTTTGTAGCTGTGTCAACACCGTCAACCTTAGGCATTGTGGTGATTCCCCATAAGCCTTTCTGATCTTCTGTGGACATCAGAGTAGCTGTGATCCAGTTACCATTTACAATACCAGCAGCCTCACCGCTTGTGATGGTTGCAATGTACTCATCCCAGTTGTTTACAAGTTTCACAACGTCGTTCTGAACCAGCTCTGTGTAAAGGTCGATACATTTCTCAGCTGTCTCATTGCCAACGATATAAGCTTCGCCGTCTTCGTTAACGAAGTTCGCACCACAGGACTGGATCATCATCATAAGGGTATCGCCGCCTGTTGCTTCGCTTGTAAGAAGGTATTTGCCGGTCTTCTCGTGAATATCTTTACCAATCTCTTCGAATTTGGACCATGTGATATCTGTAAGGTCATCCAGTGTATATCCTGCTTCTTCAAGGATATCGGTACGGTAGCAGGCGATAACAGCACCGTTATCAAACGGAACACCGTAATGTGTATCATCTACCATAGAATAGGACTGTTTCAGAGCTCCGAAATCATCCCAGTTAACATTCATATCTTTCAAGTCTGTGAAAGCATCCGGATAAGCTTTCAGGAATTTCTGATAGCTGTTATCCTGCATGAGAACGATATCCGGAAGTGTGCTGTAGTCACCAGCGTTAGCTGCTGTAGTAAGCTTGGTCTGGCAGTCATCAGAAGATGTCTCGATGATATCTACTGAAAAGCCTTCATGATCAGCTGCATACTGATCAGCTGCGATCTGCATGGACTTGATATTGAAGTTCTGGTCCCATGCCCATACGGTTAATGTGTTGTCGTTGTCCTCTGCAGATACAACTGTTGCTCCTGCTGCCATGGAAGCTACCATTGCACCTGTAAGTAATACGGTAAGTACTTTTTTCTTCATAGAAATATCCTCCCTTAAAATTGTTTCTCTGTATTTCTTATGAATGTATTATACCATCCGCATATAGGGTGATGTATGCAATACCGCCCATATAATGTGCATTTTCGACCATTATGCTTGTTTTTTTCTTTTTCATGTTTCGTTCATTTTTTCAATTTTTTCGTCATGCTTACGAAGTATATGGTTTTTTTTCACTAAAGCACACATATTTCATTTGTTTTTCTGTACTTTTTCACAAACTTTATATGTATATTTTGTGAACTATTCACATTCTTTTCTTTTGTTTCTATGCAAAAAAGACTTTCTGTGGATACCTGGTTTTCAGGGTATGGAGCATCTCTTCTGTAAGATCCAGAAGTAATTTGATCTTACGTCCGTCTTCCTTAATGATCATTGTGTAATAGGGAGTATCTTCTTCATAGGAAGTATAATCATACTTCTTTAAGTGCTCTGTTCCACCGTTCTTTTTGTACTTTGCCACTGAGCTATGCCAGTGAGGGGCTACCACCTCCAGCTGCCGGAGATCCAGCTCATGGGCTGTCTTACGGTACTTGTTTCCATAAATCACATCTATGGTAAGCTGTTCATTTTCCATTATGTATTCATAATCCCGCTGGCAAAAGGTCCCGTAAATAAAATAAAGACCTGCCAGGCAAAAACCAGCCAGCATAAAGGCCTGAGATATGGTAATTCCCATAACAACAAACACTACGGCAAAAAATACCATGGTCTTTTTTAATACTCCGGAAAGCCTCTTTTTCTTTCTGGTCACCTGTTCTACTATTTTGTAATCGTACATTCTACCATCCCTCCTCTGAATGAATATCAAATTTCAAGAGCTGCTGCTCGTAATTTTCCGGGCGTTTCCGCCACTCTGCCGGCGACATTCCCATCAGCTGGCGGAAGTTCCGGTTAAATGTGGAATTTGTTGTAAAGCCACATTTGTAGGCAATATCTGCGATAGACTCATCCGTCTTTTTCAGAATCTCACAGGCTGTCTGAATTCTTACCTTGTTAATATATTCCAGAGGACTCATATGCATATAGGAGGTAAACACTCTGCGAAAATGAGTCTCACTGATATGACAGGCTTTTGCCAGATCACCAATTCGGATATCCTCCATATAACATTGGGAAATATAGTCAATAGACCTGGAAATCATATTGGTGATTTTTCCTTTTTCCTCAATATTTTCTTCCTCAGAGGAACGGTTCATTCTTGCCACTTCCGCAAGTAATGCCAATAATACTCCTTTGGCCTCTTCCAGATAAAACTCATCACTGGCGCGCATAATTTCCAGTATCTTGATTATTTTGTTTGAAAGGCTTTTATATTCTGATTCTTTCAGGCAAAGTGCTTTTGAATAAATACGCTGGATCATTTTTTCTGCCCTGAGGGGCGTTCCTGCAGCCACCTGCAAAAAACCTTCCGCATCAATAAACAAATATTCCCATTTGCTGATATTTCCCACATCGCTGGTGGTCGTATGGGGAAAGTTCGGTGGAATAATGGTAAATTCCCGCCCTGCAAAGCGTACAGGCTCTTCTCCTAACACCAGCTCTCCTTCGCCACTGTAGCAGAAACCGATCTCCAGATAGTTATGAAAGTGAAGGTAATCCACATCCCTTCCATAATTCTGCACCCACTTTTCACCAAGAAGTGCCAGAATGGGGATTCCATCCTGCATCTGGTAATAGCGGAATTCCATTTTCATTTTTCGTTTTTTCGCCATGTAGTCTCCTATAACAAAATTAAAAATATAGTTTTTTTTATCATACCACACTTTCCTTGTAAAAAGGAAATTTTTCTGTTATTCTCTTTTTAGATAAACGCAAAAAGGAGGATACTTATGTCACAAACCCAGATTTTATTATATAATTTTAAAGATGAGGATCGTCTTCACCAGATCCGTAGATATTTGAACCGACACAGAATCTCTGTCCGCATGGTACAGCAACCAGAGTACCTGGAAAGTCTCGGATTTCTCTTCGAGATTCCTGGGTTTTCTAAGAATCCGGTATTTAATCTTGGAAAAAATTTTCAGGAAGAAATGATGGTGCTGAAGGATTTTTCCAGTGAGCAGCTGGATGAATTTCTGGCTTTCTTTAAGGAAAATGGCCTGCTGCCAGTGAACTTAAAAGCTATGCTTACACCGGTTACGGTTCACTGGGATTCTTTGAAGCTGCATGATGAGCTTATGAAAGAACATACGGAGATGTATTCACACAAATAAGCCAAATCAAGATCTGCTTCCTTGTCTGGATGAAGGCGCCGCAGCGGGCTACGGCAACCGAATTCGGGCAAAATGTACCGCAAAGTGTGCGTGCAGATTGCGGGAATAATTTTTCAGACACACTTTAGAGCGTATCTGAAAATCCAGGACGCGAAAAGGCCCTGCACTCGGCAGGGCCTTTTCTTTATTAACATCTAATCTTAAACGGTCTGATTAGTACAGTTTAGCCATCTCTTCGATGTTGTCTGGGTTGAACTCAAGTGGAGCACCAAGAACTACTTCTGTACCACCGTCATCAGCTGCTGTGATTGTGTAGTCGCCAAGGTCACCAGCTGTGAAGGTTTCATCAACAGCACCTGTGATTTCATCATTGATCAGAGCGATTGTTGTCAGAGCGGAAAGTTTTCCAAGGCCCTGCATATCCCACAGATAGAAGTATGGGCAGGAATGCTCATCATCAGCACCTGTGTACTCAAGCATCTCAGATGGAAGTCCAAGACCTGTCAGTTTGCAAGCAGATCCATTGTCCTGAAGGTATTTAGCAGCTGCAGCGATACCAACTGTTGTAGGTGCGCAGATAACTTTCAGATCTGGGTATTTTTCAAGAAGAGCTGCTGTCTGGTCTGTGGATTTCTGTGGCTCGTCATCGCCATATGCAACTTCTACAAGCTCAAGCTTGGAATATTTGTCATCCTCTTCCATAATCTTCTTCATAGCGTCGATCCATGCGTTCTGGTTTGCAGCCTGAGAAGTAGCGGAAAGAATTGCGAACTGTCCCTCTCCACCGGAGATATCAAGGCAAGCATCAAGAAGAGCCTGTCCTACAGCAACAGTACCAGCCTGGTTGATGAAGATCTGACGGCTGTCTGGGTTTGTAGCAGAGTCGAAGCAGGAGATCTTGATTCCTTCATCCATAGCTTCCTGTAATTTTGCCTGAAGTGCGTTAACATCGTTTGCAGAGATGCAGATTGCATCGTAGTCCTGAGAGATCAGGTTGTCAAGAACTTTGATCTGAGCATCTGCTGTAGCTGCCTCTGGGTAAACAGTATCAACTGTAGCTCCCTCTGCTTCAGCTGTCTCTACGAAGGATTTTGCAGCGATTTCGAAGAATGCGTTACCAGCGGATTTACCAACCAGTGCGATTTTCTTTCCATCAGCGGAACCAGCCATAGCCGGAACTGCGGATCCAAGGATCATTGCTCCACAAAGAAGTGCGCTTACGATTTTTTTGTTCATGTTTTTTTCCTCCCATGGAATAATATAGTTTTTGTATTTGTAACTGCCCCGCCTTCTGCAAGGCAGTTTACAAGCTTTATAAGGTTATATATGAGTTCGTTAAGGATTTTTTATTTCGCTGTTTTTGCTTTTTTCTGAATCTCTTTGATGATGTTCGGAAGTGCAACTGCACCGATCAGAAGCACACCGATGATCAGCAGGATAACCTGCGGATGAATGTTTCTCTGTCCAAGACCAACACGAAGGCAGACGATGATAAATGCGGAAATCAGACCGCCGGCGATATTACCTTTACCACCTGTGGAGGAGATTCCTCCGAATACTGCCATTGCGATGGCATCCATTTCAAATCCGTTACCGGTTGTGGTATTTGCACCGAATGAGGAAGACATCAGGAACAGTGCACACAGTCCGGAGATGGTTCCCATCAGAGTGTAGATCACGAAACGGATCTTCTGTACATGGATTCCGGAGTAGTAAGCTGCAAGACGGTTGGTACCGATTGCATATACTCTGCGTCCGAAGGTACATTTTCCAAGGATAACTGCTGCAATGATTCCAAGGATCAGAACCAGGAAAAGAATGTAAGGAACACGTCCTACTTTTCCGCCAAGTGCAGCAAAGCCTTCTGTGTTTGTTACGGAAATACTTCCGCCGCTTCCAAGAACGATTTCTGCAATACCTCTGAAAATGATCTGGGTTGCAAGTGTTACGATCATTGGAGGCAGTTCTTCAAATCTGGTAAGGACAAATGCGTTTACAGCACCGCAAAGGGATCCAACCAGAAGTGTGGCAAGGATTACCACGATGAATGGAGCTCCTGTGTTTGCCATAATACAAGCCATTGTTGCAGAGAGACACACGATAGATCCAACGGAAATATCGATCTCGCCAAGTACCAGAATGTATGCCATCGGCAGCATTAAGAAGATTTCTGCCAGATAAACAGGCATCTGACGGAGCAGACTCTTCAGATTATAGAACTCGGAAAAGTTTGCACAGAAAATATTTACTGCAATAAACAGGAGTACCAGAATGCCTTCCCAGCTGAAGATCATCTGTTTCACAGGGCTTTTCGGCACGTTGTTAATACTTCTTCCAGATTTTCCAGCCATGATTACATCTCCCTTCCCTTTAATGCATTTTTGTCAGCTGTACGCTGTAAAACAATGTTTACAACAACTACTACAAGAATGATAACACCCTTGATGGTATTCAGCCACAGCTGATCGAAGAATGGGATCAGCGGAAGTGCTTTTGCGATGGTTGCAAGAATCAGAGATCCAAGAAGAGCACCAAGTACTGTACCACGTCCACCACTCATGCTTACACCACCGATAACGCAGGCTGCGATAACGTCCATCTCACCGCCCTGCTGCATATCAGGCATTGCAGAAGCGTAAATAGAAACCTGAAGGGCTCCGCCAAGACCGGCAAGAAGACCCATGATAGTGTAAACAAGAAGCTTAATATTCTTTACATTAATACCGGAAACTTCAGCTGCGCTCGGGTTACTTCCTACTGCATAGATTCTTCTTCCGATGGTAGTCCATTTCATGAATACGAAGAAGATCACATAGCAAAGGATGATCACCCAGATTACAAGGCTCATTCCCAGGAATTTTGTTGTTGCAAAATTTTTAAATTCACCAAGGGCTGCTGCACTTGCCCACTCACCATTGTGGGAAACCAGATATCCCATAGCACGGTAAATGTACATGAAGCCCATTGTTGCGATGATCGGAGGAACATCTGCTCTGGAGATCACAAGACCTACCAGGAAACCACATGCGATTCCGATTGCCAGTGCGATCACAAATGCCAGGAAAGTACTGGAAATGTGCTCGTATTTCAGAAGCATACCGATTGACATACCAGTCAGTGCCAGAGTAGACATGATGGAAATATCAATTCCGCCTACCAGCATAACACACAGCATACCAAGTGACATTACCATTGTTACCGCATTGTTTTTCAGCATATCCGTCAGAGACTTGAATGTAAGGAATGACGGGCTGATGATTGTGATTACTACGAAAAGCAGAACCAGGATCACTGCAAGCAGTGCTTCACGGGAACCTGTCAGCTTTTTCATGAAAGATTTCTTTTCCATTATTTAGCTGCCCCCTTTCCTGTTGTACCTTTCTCCATAGCCAGCTCAAGGATCATCTCCTGGGTTGCCTCTCCTCTTCCAAGCTCTCCTGTCTTACGTCCGTTGCACATTACAACGATTCTGTCAGACATTCCAAGGATTTCCGGCATTTCTGAGGAAATCAGGATAATTGCATAACCTTTCTTTGCAAGATCACCCATAATCGCATAAATCTCAGCTTTGGCACCAACGTCAACACCTTTTGTAGGCTCATCCATGATGACCACCTTCATCTCCTGGCTAAGCGCCTTGGCAACTACAACCTTCTGCTGGTTACCACCTGACAGAGAGCTTGCAGGCTGGAAAATATCAACGGCTTTGGTATCAACCTCTTCCAGAAGTCTCTTGGAAAGATCTCTTTCTGTCTTCTCGTCATTGAAGCCTTTTTTTGCATATTTGCTGATAGTTGGAAGTGTTACATTTCTTCCAAGTCCCCAGCTCATGATCAGACCTTCCTTCTGACGATCCTCCGGAAGAAGGATAATTCCTTCCTTCATTGCGTCAGACGGCTGTTTGATATGTACTTCTTTTCCTTCCAGATAAACCTTTCCTTCATCTGGAGTTGTGATTCCACAGACGCTCTCTACAACCTCTGTACGACCTGCACCAACCAGACCTGTAAGACCTACGATCTCGCCAGCGTGTACATTGAAGGAAACATCTTTGAAATATCCGGTGCGGGATAAGTGCTCGATACGAAGCATTTCATCACCGATCTTAACCTCCGGTTTCGGGAACAGATCCTTGATCTCACGGCCAACCATGGCTTTAATCAGGTCTGCATTGGTGATTCCGTCTACATCATAGGTACCAATATACTGAGAGTCACGGAAAACAGTAACTCTGCTTGCCAGGCGGTACATATCCTCAAAACGATGGGAAATGAAGATAATGGAAACACCTTTTTCCTTCAACTGATCTACGATTCTGTAAAGCTCCTCGGATTCTCTCTTTGTAAGAGAAGCGGTAGGCTCATCCAGAATAACGATCTTTGCATTTGTGGACAATGCCTTTGCGATCTCAACCATCTGCTGCTGGGCAACACTTAAGGTTCCCATTTCTGCTGTGGAATCGAAATCTGCATTCAGCTGCTTCAGAAGCTTGTTTGCCTCCTCGTTCATGGCCTTCCACTGGATCATGTGATTCTTCTTGATCTCATGTCCCATAAAAATATTCTCAGCCACTGTTAAATGTGGATAGGATGTGGGGTGCTGGTAAACAGCTGCAATTCCTGCTTCCTGTGCATCCTTCGGACCTTTGAAATCCACTTTTTCTCCAAACAGGTACATTTCGCCTTCTTCTGCTTTATGTACACCGGTAATTACTTTAATGAAGGTAGATTTACCTGCACCGTTTTCGCCCATCAGTGCATGAACTTCGCCAGGCTTTAACTGGAACTGTACATTGTTCAGTGCTTTAACGCCGGGGAAAATTTTCGTAATGCCTTTTAATTCAAGAACATATTCAGACACGGCTTTTTCTCCTCCCTTTCTTGATCTGTTATTATTCTACCACCTGTGCACTTTGTTTGAAAATGGGAAAATATTTTGAAACAGGGTAAAATATTTTCCACTTAATGGGTAAAATTTTCCACTGATCTTAAAAATATTCCACAAAGCAAGGTACTTTTAGTCTCGTATTTTGGATATAATTGTGGTATGATGGGTGTGGCATTTTTTATTAATACGTTTTTATAACCTTACAGATAACTGTTCATTTCTTTCGCAGTTACTGTCATTTCACTAATCAGGAGCTCCGGTGATTTCCGGAGGGATATAACGGAGATTCATTATGAAATTACTGATCGTAGACGATGAAGAGCTCACCCGTACCGGTGTGATTTCTTCCATTGACTGGCAATCCATCGGAATCCAGGAAGTGCTTCAGGCAGATGATGGAATAAACGGAATTGAAATGGCCAGGGTACACAGACCGGACATTGTACTATGCGATGTGCGTATGCCCCGTCTGGATGGAATCGCAATGCTGGAACAGCTGGAAGAAATTCTTCCTGATATTGTTCCTGTTTTTATGAGCGGATATTCGGATAAGGAATATCTAAAGGCTGCCATCAAGCTAAAAGCCGTCAATTATATAGAGAAACCTCTGAACCCAGTGGAAATCCGGGATGCCATTGTGGAAGCCCGTGATCTTTGCCTGGAGAAAAAACGCACCCGGCAAAATGCGTCCATCCATTCCATGGAAAGCGCTTCCCGCCTGGCACTTCTTCTCACCCAGCCTTTCGCACATGCGAAGGAAAGTATTGATCAGCTCATAGCGGAGCTGTCTCTGTCTATCAGCAATACCACTCCTTTTACTGCAATTGTGCTTAAAACCGATACAGAGGAGGAGCTTCCTCTTTCAGAGGCAAACGCCATGTTTCTGTCAGTCCGGGAATTTTTAAAAACCTTCCATATAGATTGTATTTTTGCAGAAAAGCGTGTGCAGTATATGGTTTACTTTTTGTTTGGTTCCACTCCCGGAGCTGCCGTTCGAAAAAGTATTGAAGAATTTTTCTGTAATCTGTATTCCCGCTGCACCAGATTCTGCATCGCAGCCGGAGACACTGTTACAGGTATTTCCAGAGCTTATCAGTCCTATACTTCTGCTGTTATTTCCCTGCAGAGCAGCTTCTTTTTCCCCACAGGTACCTTTCTGTCTCCTTTTTATCAGGCACCTGTTTCCGAAACAGCCGCAGAGCTTTCTGCCAGTCCGGAGAATGAATTTCTCACTCTTCTCACTGAAAAAAATAAGGAAAAAGCAAAAGCTTTCCTTGATAATCTGTTTCTGTATTATAACCAGAATCAGAATATTCTGCCTAATCAGGCCAAGGATCTCTATTACAAATTATTCCGTGCTTTGGACAATGCTGCGCGTCAGCTGAAGCTAACCTTATCAGATACCCAGGAAAATTTAATAGACACATTGGAAAAGATTTTTTCCTATAATGAGATGCACCAGAAGCTGGTGAAAAAGACAGAGATTTTTTTCCAGACAGCAGTCAGCACAGAAGAAGAAAATTCTACTATTTTTCTGATCAAGGATTACATAGGGCAGAAATATATGAACGAGACCTTATCTGTGAAAGATATCAGTGATCATGTATTTTTATCAACCTCTTATGTATGTACCTTCTTCAAAAATGAGACCGGTCAGACTTTAAATCAGTACCTCACAGAATACAGAATGGAAAAGGCCAAGCAGCTGCTGTCTGACCCCAGGTATAAAATTACAGATATTTCCTCGCGGGTGGGATACAGTGACGGGAATTATTTCGGTAAAAGTTTTAAGAAGTATACAGGTTTTTCTCCTTCTGAATATCGAGAGAAAATGAGTTAGTTTTCTGCAACACATAAAAAATTTTATATATTTCAAAACACCTATATATTTTTGAGGAGTGTGAAATAATTTGCATAAGCTTAAGCAATGGTACCAGGATCTGAACCTGCAGTCCAAGTTTACCCTGGTACTTCTTTTGATCGTGTCAATTCCTGCGATCGCCATTATCTTCTTTTTTTATGGAAGAGCCTACGACATGGTAGTTTCCTATACGATCCGCCAGGAACAGGACCGGTCTGCAGAAACGGCGCCGTTGATAGAAGAATCCATTCAGAAAGTCCTGGATGTAAGTGAAGAAATTTCTTCCCTTGATTTTTACCAGACACTTTTTAAAAATGCCATAACCGACTCCTTCACGGATCTGGCAGTTTCCCCGGATGCGGCATCTTTTTCCCAAAAGGTAGATCAGCTGATCACTGGTACACCTGTTACCAATGTCAAAATTTATATGGAGGTACCAAAAGACTCTCCTTCAGACATAAATGCACTTTTAAATAAAGAAGACCTGAAAGATACTTTTCTATCTCTTGATCAGGTCCGTGGAACCTACTGGTATGGTATTTTCCGCGGAAGCCGCGTTTCCCAGCTTTTTTGTCCCTCCTTCTATCTTGGTACAAAGGAACAAAAGGCATATGGAGATCAGGCATATATCACCCATGCTTCTGTGATCTATAACAACGGAACTTATGATGCTTACATGGCGGTCTATTATTCCGGTCATGATTTTCAGCAGATTCTGTCTGAGAATCTTACTCTGGACGACAGTGTATCTTATATTATGAATGAGCGTAACAACCTGGTTTCTGCTTCCAGTGATTCTCTCGCCGGAATTTACTGGCTGGATTACGACAAGATCATGGAGTCCTACATGTCCTCCAACAGTTTCGTGGAGCAGGATATTCTAGGGAAAACCGTTTACGTTGGTTTCTACCGGATCAAACAGCCAGGCTGGTTTATGGTGACGGTACTTCCCTCCCAGCCCCTGATCAATCAGAGTAATATCCTGGTTTTGCAGTTTTTATCCATTTATATTGCGGTACTGGTGCTTGCCTTTTTGCTTGCAAGTACCTTGTCCAAATCCATTACAGGGCGAATTTCCTCCGTTATCAGTCAGATGAGAACAGTCCGTCACGGTCCTCCGGTCCCTATGGACAGCCCAAGTGCGCACGATGAAATTGGTGACCTTATTGATACATACAACTATATGACACGCAAAATGAACCAGCTTATGGAAAAACAGGCCCAGGCTGCTGAGGATCTGCGAATTGCCGAGTTTAATTCCCTGCAGGCTCAGATCAATCCCCATTTTCTTTATAATACCATGGATATGATCAACTGGATGGCCCAGCAGGGACGTACCTCTGAGGTCTGTAACGCAGTGCAAAGTCTTTCCAGATTCTACAAGCTGACACTTAGTCGCAAAAAGGGAATCAGTACTATCGCCAAGGAAGAAGAACATGTTTCCATCTATGTGCACCTGCAGAATATGCGCTATCATGACAGCATTTCCTTCATTTCCGATATTCCGGATGAACTGATGGAATACCAGATTCCAAAGCTGACCCTGCAGCCTGTTATAGAAAATTCCATACTACACGGCATTCTGGAAAAACCTTCCAAGTCTGGAACTATTGTACTTACCGGATGGATGGAGGATGGGGATATTGTACTTCTGATTTCTGATGACGGAGTTGGAATCGCACCAGATAAACTGCCCATGATTCTTTCCGGGGAAGGAACCAGTATTTCAGGTGGAACCAATATTGCGATCTATAATACTCACAGACGGCTTCAGGTGCTTTATGGCGCAGATTATGGATTGACTTATTCCAGCGATGTAGGAAAAGGAACCGAGGTGCAGATTCGGATTCCAGCGAAGAGGGATGAAACCTCTGGCGAAACGCCAAAGCCCCTGTAAACTGATGTTTTCAGCACCGTCTTACGCAGGCGGTGCTTTTTGTATGGAATTTCACAGAAGATAACAAACGGGAGAGTCCACAGACTCTCCCGTTTATTGAATATGAATATGTGTACAGACCATATAGATGGTCTTATTCTTGCTATTATTTACACAACTTTGAAAATTATCTTGTTACAATATCAACCGGTACATTGAAGATCTTTGCAACCTTCAGGATGGTATCAATATGTCTGCCTGTTGCAGCTGCCATATGATGTGTCGGGCCAGCTTCGCTCCAGCGGTTTACAAACTCTCTTGCGCCACATGTAAAACGAGTTCTCATGTTCGTATCGCCAAAGGAAAGGATTGGTCCTTCCTCGTTGATTCCCTCAGCAACAACGAATTTGAAGCGTCCGTCTCCATCCTGTGTGATTGCAAGATAGGTAACCGGACCTGTGTATGGATAGAACTGTGTCAGATATCCGCCGCCTGTTTTGCCATGGAACACTGGTACGATCTTCATGGTAGGTTTCTTATCAGAAATATCGGCATCACCACTTCCAGAATGACCGATAATGCAGATGTCATCATTGAAGTCAATGGAATACATCTCGGAAAGCTGGCCTGTGCCGGAAATTGTCTTCAGAATACTCATTGCCATGGCAACCTTCATATCACCCTCAACAGCACATGCAGTACCCTGTTTGATCAGCATAGAGAATGCCGGAATCAGCATACTGTCAAGGACACCAGCCTTGCCCTGTGCAAATCCGTCATAATGGGAAGCGATCATTCCAAGATGCTCGTCCTTTACCCATTTCTCAAATGCTACAACATATTTTGCCATATCCCATACTTTCTCAATTGTTCCGCCGCCCTCAATATCAAAGGTGTCCAAAATATCCTGAGCTTTTGCACGAATTGCATCCTCATCTGTGATATCATCCGCAATTGCCCACATTTTTTCCCAGTCAAACTGTTTGGTATAAAGGAACATTCTGTTGTACAGGTTAGTCTCATCAATGTAAAGGTCCATCATACCTGGGTAAGGTCTTCCAATCTGGGCAATATTTGTGTCACGGAATCTTCTTCTTACCTGAGCTGCTTTACACCAGTCTTCAATCTCAGCCTGAACATCTGGATCTCCGCCTTCTACAACACCAGTGATAACAGCATGTCTCTTTCCAGCTCTCTCAAGGTCAGCAACAGCTTCTCCAACAGCACCGCAGGCATATCCTTCGCCGAGCCATGTAGCAATGTCTGTGTGATCGTAATCCAGAGCTTTCAGCTTCTGAACATTTACCAGAACAACCGGAACATTCAGGTCACGGATTGCAGGAAGCATGTTGTAGGATGTAGCGTAGGTTAACATCTGAAGGAAAACGAGATCAACGTCTGCTGCACGGAATTTATCCCCAGCAGCCATAGACTGTTCTTTTGTTGTTACCATTCCTCCATCGATGATTTCTACGGTATCCGGAATTGTTTTCTTAAATGCCTCGTACTGAGCCTCAAACTCTGGTACCAGTGAAGGGAACTGAGGCAGATATGCGCCTAAAGCAATAGAAAATACGCCAACCTTTGCTTTTGTGTTTACTAACATAGTAGTACCTCCTGTTTAATTTGATATATTATGCATCTGTGATTCAGGCTGCGAACATAACGCTTATTGCTCATAGGTTCAGAAACAATCTGTTTGCCCATATGCCACAGCTCATAACCACAAATGCCATTATACAAATGATCGTATATCCCGGCTGTTTTAACTTCTCATTAAGCCTGATATACCTTAATTCCAAAGGACTCATGAATGGTAGTACGAGCCTCTTCGATTGATTTAAACTCTTCTGCTTTTAACATCTGAGCGGTAATATTACCGATTGCAGTTGCCTCTCCAGGACCTGCATGAACCTCTTTGCCTGTTGCTCTCGCAGTCAGCTCATTAAGATAGCCTGCATTGGAACCGCCGCCCACTACATGGATACGACTGAAGGTTCTTCCTGTCATCTCTTCCAGTTCCTTTGCTGTCTTTGCATAGCACTCAGCAAGACTGGTATAAATAACAGTAGCAATTTCTCCTAAAGTTTCCGGAACCTTCTGTCCGGTTCTTCTGCAGTAATCTTTAACCTCTTCGATCATGCTTTCCGGAGAAAGGAAGCACTCATCATTTGCATCTACTCTGGATGGGAAATCTTTCGCTTCCTCTGCCATCTGACAGATTTCTGCAAATCCATATTTATCATCATATTCATGACGAACAGACTGGATCATCCAAAGTCCCATGATATTCTTCAGATAACGGAATCTTCCTGCATAGCCGCCCTCATTTGTAAAGTTCATCTCGCAACTCTTCTTGGAGCAGTCAGCTTTTTCTCTTTCAATTCCCATCAATGACCATGTTCCTGAGCTGATATAAATAAAATCGTCGTCGTTTGCAGGAACTGCAAGAACTGCGGATCCGGTATCATGTGTAGCCGGTGCTACAACTTCCACATCAAACCCAACTTCTGCTTTTACCTCTTCTGTAAAGTGTCCAACACTGGTACCAGGCATGATCAGCTTCTGGAACATTTTTCTTGGATATCCAAGTTTATCAATCAGTTCGTAATCCCAGTCCTTTGTTTCTGCATTTACCAGCTGACCTGTTGTTGCCTCTGTATACTCACAGGTTTTCTTGCCTGTAAGAAGATAATGGAAATAATCCGGTACATGAAGCATAGTTTCAGCCTGTTCCAGATATTCCGGATGTTTTGTCTTCACAGCCATCAGCTGATATACCGTGTTGAAAATTGCTTTCTGAATACCGGTACGTGCATAAAGATCCTCAAGAGAAATCGTCTTATATACTTCCTCATCCATACCTTCATTTCTGTGATCACGATATCCCACCGTATTTCCAAGAACCTTGTCGTCCTTATCCATCAGTACAAAGTCAACGCCCCAGGTATCAACGCCCATGCTTACCGGAATCTTGCCGATCTCTTTACATTTCTTAAGACCATTCTTAATTTCCTGGAAAAGTCTGTCAAACTCCCAGCAAAGCTCGCCGTCTTTCTTTACCATTCCATTCTCAAAACGATGAACTTCCTCAAGCTCCATTTTTCCATTCTCAAGATGTCCAAGGATCAGACGTCCGCTGGAAGCACCGATATCTACTGCTAAATAATACTTTGTCATTTTATGAAACCTCCTCAATTGTAAAATTACGCTGTATGTATCAAGGTTCCTGTCTTATTGTCACACACAAATGTCGCATCGAACATTTTCCATAAACAATAACGTACAAATCCTGATGTTCCTCACACAGCTGCCTTTCTAATTGATGATATCATAGTACTATAATATCCATCAATAAATAAGAACCTTGTTTGTCTAAAAAAGTGTCCTTATTTGCAACCAGAATGTTCTGTCCACTATATTCACAAAAACCTCTCACATAAAGTATCCGGAAGATAGTGACAATATTTTCCGTGCTGCAATAATTCCTCTTTCACCCAGAAAACCCCCGGGGCAATGCCCCAGGGGTCTGTTTCATTCACAGTTTATAAACCTGCAAACATTGGACGTTGTATCGTCTCTTTACTTTTTAATTAGTCATAAAGGTTTGGAGCGATGTCTTCAGCGTCGATGTTTGTAGAATCATACCAGTAACCAGCTGTAGGAACATCCTCAAGCTCAGCTCCGTTAGCAGCTGCTGTCAGAGCGTAGATTGCATAATATCCCATCATCAGAGGAGACTGTGTAACTGCACCAAGGAATGTGCCATCTGTTACAGCTGCTTTAATGATAGAACCAGCGTCGAAACCAACACCGATAACGTCGCCGTTAGCTGCGTCAGAACCAAGAACGTTCAGGTTAGCGTTAGCTGCAAGAACACCCTCTGCTGCAACCTGGTTGGAACCGAAAATTGCGATACAGTTTTCCTGGGAAAGGATAGCCTGAGCCTCTGTGGAGCAAAGCTCTACAGTTGTCTGTGCCGGAACTGCAACCTGGATAACAACGTCTGCGTCAGCTTCTTCAGCGTCAGCACCTTCTGCTGCGTTTACATAGAACTCATTACCTTTAACTGCTACTGTTTTTCCATCAGCTTTAATCAGCTCGATCATCTTATTGATGAATCCTGTACCACGCTGCTGGATGTTAAGAGCTGTAGCATCCTGGTTAACCTCACCGATGATAACCTGTCCGTCAGCGTTAGCGATAACGTCTTTGATTGCCGGATACATGTTCTCAGCTGCTACAGAACCAGCCTGATTGTTGTCTGTGCAGACTTCGCAAACTACAGATCCTTCCGGAGCATCAGCGATACCTGTATCAAATGTAACAACCGGGATTCCTTTGTCAACACATGTCTGAAGAGCTTCCTGAACAGAAGATGTATCACAAGCTGCAAGTCCTAATCCAACAGGATTAGCTGCGATAGCTGTATTGATCATGTTAACCTGGTCAGCGATATCGGACTCACTGTTTGGTCCCTGTGCTGTATAGGTAACACCTAATTCTTCAGCAGCTTTGTCCATACCTTTCATAGCTGCTTCCCAGTATGTAGACTGGAAGGATTTAACCATCATTGGGAACTCATAAGCTTCGTTAGCTGTAAGTCCTTCAAACTGATCTTCCGGAGCTGCCATAACAGTTGTTGCTGCTAAACCAGATACCATTGCTGCACAGAGTACTAATGCCATAACTTTCTTTGCTTTCATTTACTACTTCCTCCTTGAAATAAAAAATTATATAGTTTTTTATGATGATACGTCGCTACACTCTCCGACGCTTCACATCCGTTATGAAATTGTTGCTGTTTGCCAGCTGTTCTGCTTATAAACAGAATTTTGCTTTTCTTCAGGCTGACTGTCTGTAAGCCAGCCTGTATGTTTCAGTTATTAGTGTGCACTTTTTTTCTCTTTCAGGATATCGATCAATACTGCAACGATCAATACAACACCTGTGATGATCTGCTGCCAGTTTGCCTGCAGACCGACATATGGAAGACCTGTCTTTAACAGCATGATTACGAAAATACCTACCAGAGTTCCTACTACAGATCCATAACCACCGGAAGCTGCAACACCACCAACGAATACACCGCCGATTGCGTCCATCTCAAGTCCGGCACCAGTACCAGGCTGTACAGTAGGAGTTACTGCTGCGTATGCGATAGCTGCAAGTCCGGTAAACAGACCGCAAACTACGTATACCATTACATGGTAAAACTTAACATTGATTCCGGAAAGAGCTGCTGCTTCTTTGTTGGAACCGATTGCGATGGTGTAACGTCCGAATTTTGTATGATTCAGAACGAACTCCATCAGGATTACCAGAAGGATCATCCAAAGGAAACCGAGCGGGTAACGGGAAGCGCTTCTTCCCTGTCCGATTGTCAGTTTAAAGATGGAATGGAACCATCCGCCTGGCTGATTCAGTGTTGGCCATGGTGTAGCACTGCAAAGAGAACCAGCACCACGGGTAATCATACAGGTACAAAGAGTAGCAAGGAATGGCGGCAGGTTCATGATACCAATGAGAACACCGTTCAATGCGCCGATTGCAATTCCAAGCACTACACAGAGCAGCATTGCTACTACTACTGGAACATTGTTGCTTCTTACAAGTGTTCCGCCGATCAATGCGTAACATACCATACCAGTTCCGATTGACAGGTCTACACCGCCTGTGATAAGCGGGAATGTAACACCGATTGCCATCAGAAGGTCATAATATGAGAAATCCAGCATACTCAGGATTGTGGTGTACTGTCTGAACTCCTTACTCATAAAGGAGAAAACAGCAGACAGTGCAATGATAACCAGCAAAACAATAAATCTCTGATCACTTAAAATACTTTTTTTCTTCTTAGTCATGACGTCCTCCTTAATCGATATTCCGTGTCGCCTTATTCATGATGTGTTCCTGTGTAGCTTCAGAAATATCAATATTTCCTGTCACCTTACCTTCACACATAACGATGATTCGGTCACTCATTCGGAGAATCTCGGTCATTTCAGAGGAAATCATAATAATAGATTTTCCTTCTGCTGCAAGCTTGCTCATTAACTTGTAGATCTCGTTCTTCGCACCAACATCGATACCTCTTGTAGGCTCATCAAAGATCAGGATCTCACTGTCACGGGTAAGCCATTTTGCAATAACTACCTTCTGCTGGTTACCACCGGAAAGATTCACTACCAGCTGGTCTGTAGAAGGAGTCTTGGTTGCAAGCTCTTTTACATATCTCTCTGTAACTTTTTTCTCTTTGGCTTTGTTGATAAATAAACCGTTGCAATATTCTTCCATGGTAGCCAGGGTTGTGTTCTCTGTTACAGATTTCTGAACAACAACTCCATATCTTCTTCTGTCCTCAGACAGATAACCGATACCATATTTAACAGCATCCTGTGGGCTGTTGATGGTTACTTCATGGAGCTGTCCATCTTTACCCATAATGGAAATCTTACCGCTCTGTTTCGGATCTGCCCCAAACAGTGCTCTGGCTGTCTCAGTACGTCCAGCTCCCATCAATCCTGAGAAGCCAAGGATTTCACCTTTACGAAGCTCGAAGCTTACATCCTGAACCATCTTGCCTGCATTCAAATGCTCTACCTTCAAAACAACCGGGGCATCTGGCGCAACCATGCTATGATCCTTCGGATCTTCGTAAATAACACGACCAACCATCATGTTGATAATATCTTCTTTTGTACTGTCTGCTGTGATCAGGGTTCCAACATAGCCACCATCTCGCATGACAGTTACACGGTCTGTGATGACCTTGATCTCATCCATACGGTGTGAGATGTATACAATACCAAGATTCTTCTTACGAAGGTCTTTGATGATTTCAAATAAATCCGCAATCTCCTTCTCAGTAAGAGCTGCTGACGGCTCATCAAAAATGATCACCTCAGCTTTGTGGGAAATAGCCTTTGCAATCTCACACATCTGCTGCTTACCAACAGTAAGATTACTCATTTTTTCTCTCGGATCGATCTCAATATTCAGATCCTGAAATAATTTCCTGGAATCTTCGATCATCTTCTTGTCGTCTACACGGATTCCCTTCTTCGGTTCACGTCCGATAAAGATGTTCTGTGCAACAGTCAGATCTCCGATCATATTTAATTCCTGATGTACGATTACCACTCCGGCATCCTGAGCTTCACGGGTATTGTGAAATTCTGTCTCTTTGCCTTTATATGTAATTGTTCCGGAATCCTTCTGGTAAATACCGGTAAGTACCTTCATCAGTGTGGACTTTCCGGCTCCGTTCTCTCCCATAAGTGCATGTACTTCACCGCGTTTCACTTCGAAATTAACATGATCCAGGGCATGAACTCCAGGAAAGGACTTATCAATATCCTTCATAGTTAAAATAACTTCACCCATTGTCGAATCCTCCCTTATGATCAGTTCTTTCTGCGTCTTGCAGAAACGTCAGCGTAAACTGCTACAATAACAATGATACCTGTAATAATCATCTGCTGTCCTTTGCCAAGACCAAATGCCATGATTCCCTGCTGAAGAAGAGAGATGATAAATACACCGATCACAGTACCGCCGATGGAAGCAAGTCCACCAACCATGGATGTACCACCCATTACACAGCCTGCAATTGCCTCGTTGTTATACTGATCGCCATATCCTGGCTGAACGGTTGTATAAGTAGCAACAAAGAACAGTGCTCCGATTCCTACCAGGAATCCACAGATCACATATGCAAGCATTCTCCATTTTCTGGTATTGACACCAGAAAGACGAACTGCCTCGCTGTTAGATCCAAGACAAAGGATATAACGTCCTGGCTTTGTATTGTAAAGAACAATACCGCAAACCACTGCCATTCCAAGGAAGATCACAAGACCAACCGGGAATCCATTATAAGATGCGATATTACGGAACCATCCGTTTACCGGATCAGAACTCTGCGGCCAGCTGACTGACTGTGTCTTGGTAAATACAGAAGCAATACCTTTTGCAATGTTCATGGAAGCCATGGATACGATAAATGGCGGAACTGACATATAAGAAACCAGCCATCCATTAAATATACCAAATGCAAGACCAATGAGCACACACAGAACCATGGCAGCTGCACAGGGAACTCCATAAGAAGTCATGCAGTAACCGGAAACCAGTGCACAGCAGAACATAACCGGTCCGATGGAGAAATCAATTCCTCCTGTAGCAATTACAAATGTTACTCCAAGTGATAAAAAGCCCAGGAAGTATACATAGTTCAAAGTAGATTTGATACTGTCGCCAACAGGGAATTTACTTCCGAGTACTACCTTGAAAACTACGAACATAAGAACAAGAATACAAACAAGCATGATTCTGTTCAGGCCGAGCTTTTTCACAATTGGATTTTGTTTTAACTTTTCCAACTTTTCACCCTCCTTGATTTTTTGTTATTGTCCAGGTTTACCTCACTCTTCCTGAGCAATAACTTTTTGCACTCTCTGCGTTTTCTATATAATACCTTGAATTCTGCACAATTGTAATAGAATATTTTCCAGAAAAAGGTTAAATATTTACGGTATGGTCATAAATTTTTAACCTTTTATGTGAAATATGCACTAACACTTTACCGTGTAAAATCAAAAAAACCTCAAATTCAATCCTTTTCATACGTAAGAAACGCAAAAGGATCGAACCTGAGGTCTCACTTTATCTGGCAGATTATATTAAAAAGAACTGGTACAGCATAAATCAGGTAACTCTTCCGCAAAACGTGCAGCTGTGAAGATACAGAACAGCTACAAAGTCTGTTTTATGGTATTAAATGGGAAGATCAGCTTTTCGATTTCGCTGGAATACATATTCTCCGGAGTTACAAGCTGACAGCCGGAATTTACATTCTCATCGTAAGGTTTGCCCTGCAGCATACGCACAGTCTCCGTTACACCCAGATAGCCCATCTTAAACGCTTTCTGCACAACAATTCCCTTGAAGACACCCTTTTCCATAAGCTGAACTGCTTCCTGGGAGCTGTCTACCCCCACTACCTGGATTTGGTCTTCCATATCATGTTTCTGTACCGCCCGTGCTGCGCCTACAGAGGAATATTCATTCATTCCTGCAATCATTTCAAGATTCGGATATTTCTCCATCAGTTCTTCTGTAAGCTGGGAAGCCTTATCAAACTGGGAATTACAATATACTACGTCTACAACATTCTTATTATAATCCCCCAGACCTTCCCGAAAGCCCTGTTCTCTTTCGATTGCAGTGGAAACACCTTTTACATGGCTTACAATTGCAATCTGGGAATCCTTATTTAAAAAAGTTCTGGCATATTCCCCCAGTTGCTTTCCTGCTTCCAGGTTATCTGTGGCAACTGTCATATCCTGAATATTGCTTTCTGTATAGGAATCTATAAATGTGATCTTGATTCCCTTATCTTTTGCCTTCTGCAATAATTCATCGGAAGCATCAAAGCTGGAAGGGGAAAACAATATTGCATCCGGATTTTTCTCAATGGCCTCTTCCAGAAGTTTATTCTGTACCTCCACATCCTGTTCTCTCTCCGGTGCCAGCACTTCCAGTTCTGCACCGCATTCCTGCGCCGCCATTCTTGTCCCTGAAATCAGGGAGGTCCAGAAGTCATTGGTTCCATCCTCTGTTTTCGGTATGTAAATTAATGACCACTTTTTGTTATTATTTTTTTGACGAATATAAAGCATTCCTCCGGAAACCAGACACACCGCCAGCGCTATGCATACAAGCATAAGCCATTGTTTACGCTTTTTCATGATGTTCCTCCTGCTCGATCGGAATTACCACTGTAACAGTCGTACCTTTTCCTTTTTCACTTTTATAGCTCAGACCATATTCCTTTCCATAGTACATACTGAGACGTCTTTGAACGTTGTATACACCGACACCATTAGAACGATAATTGACTTTATGCTTCTCAAAAATCCGGTTCAGGGTCTCCTCATCCATTCCCACACCGTCATCTGCTATTTCGATAACTGCATTTCCATCTTTCTGGTATCCGTTAACAGTAAGCATCCCTTTTGATTCCTTATATTTAAGACCATGATAAATTGCATTTTCCACAATTGGCTGAAGTACAAGTTTCACTATATGCACACTGTTAATAGATGGATCCACATTGATCTCAAATTCCAGTTTATCCTTATAGCGCATTTTCTGAATGGTGAGATAACTCTTTACATACTGGATTTCCTGGCCGATGAGGACCGTTTCATCTTCGTTGCTGATACTTTGCCGCAAAAGTCGTGCCAGAGAAGCGGTCATCAATACTACATCTTCATATTTCTTCCCTTCCGCCATCCAGATAATGGAATCCAGCGTATTATAAAGAAAGTGGGGATTGATCTGGGACTGAAGAGCTTTCAGTTCGCTCTTTCGCTTCAGTTCCTGTTCGTGGACATTCTGTGCCATCAGATCTTCAATCTTATGGGTCATCACATTGAATGATGTGGTAAGACTTCCAATTTCATTCTGGGAAGGTATAACCAGATCATCTGCTGCCTTGAAATCTCCTTCCTGAACCCTTTCCATAGAATCACGAAGCTTCTGAATCGGAAGAGTTATGCTTCTGGCAATAAAGCTGGAAATAAGCATGGCGATCACAACCAGCACAATGGCCGTCATTACATATATGTTATTGGCCTCTTTGCTGCTCTTTAAAAGCTCTGCCATATTCATGCAGCCAACAATCGTCCAGCCAGTTATTTCAGAGCGGGCAAGTGTATAGATTTTTTCGTCATCTCCCTCTCCTGTTACTACCGTATCTGTGTCGGCATTCATAACAATATCAATGTTCTCCGTCTGAAGCTCATTATACAGCTGCTGCTGGCTTGGATGATAAACGATGTTTCCATTCTGATCCAGAATAAATACATATCCCTTATCCCCAATGCTGTTCTGGTCGCAGAGCTCACTGATGGCGCTGTAATTCAAGTCAATAAATACAACACCGTCACTGTTTCCCGTGCCATAAAAATTATGGACTTCGCGGCTTAATGTAATCACCCACGGACGCTGGTCCTTAATCACATGCTGGACATGGGAAGAACTGAGACAATACTGATTATAATTATCTACTGCATTGGTGTACCACTCCTGAGTGGAAAGATCCAGATCCGGATTGGTGGCCTGATATCCGCTGTTTATAAGCATAACCCCATCTTTTTGCACGATTCCAATGTTGCAGATGTCATCACGTCCTTTCAATATCGTACTGAATTGTTCCTGGAGACGCTTCCTGTGCCCTTCTTTTACAGCCTCATCCTCACCGATACGCTGGTACAAAAGCTGATACGCATCCTGGCTTTTTGCAATAACTGAGGCAATATTATCCATATATGTAATATACGAATCAACATTCTGATTCAGCTGATGTATAATGGTCTGGGTATAAATGGCAGAGTTCTCATAAACTGTAGAATTCGTATATCTTACTGATACTGCAGTCGCTGCAAGCACCGCACAGAGAACCAGAACAGAAACAGCCGCAAATATAGTGCTTTGAATACTTTTGAAGCCTTTAAGAAATTTTCGTTCTCTTTTGTTTTTATTCATAGGCTGCTCTCCCTTGCGTTTTCTCATTCATTTAACTTTTTATTTTTCATATCTTTCATCACTGATTTCTGTAGAAATAATCCACCTGCTGGCAGCAAATCTTTTTATAGCTGCAATTATTCACTTCCGGATTCAATCATTTCCAGCTCCCACTCTGTCTGAAAATTTCCCTTAAGATTCTCTGAAATATGAATCTTCCCATCATCTGTCACCAGGATCACATTGAATTCTTCCCTGTGCTGCCGCCAGAATTGACAAGCCTTCTCATAGCCCATAATATAAAGAGCCGTGGACATTCCATCCGCAAGTGTACCGTCCTTTGATACGATTGTCACAGACAGCAGATCTCCATCTGCCGGATATCCTGTCCTGGGATTGATGATATGAATATAGGTCTCCCCATTTTCTTCAAAATACCTCTCATAACCGCCAGAAGTAACTACAGCTTGATTTTCCACAGATAAAACGCCAATATAATCCTGCTGTCCGCCTTTTGGATCACGTATTCCCACTTTCCAGCTGCTGCCGTCTGGCTTCGTCCCTATCGCCTGAATGTTCCCTCCAAGAGAAACCAATGCGGAAGAAACGCCATATTCCTGAAAAAGCTCTGCCAGCTTCTGCCCTGTATATCCTTTTGCAATTCCTCCAAAATCAATCTGCTGATCTGCTCCAAGCGTTATAAAATTTGCTTTTTCTTTGCTGGAACTGCCCTTTTCATCAGAGTCCCGGGTCTGTATTTCTACTTTATTTCCATCCACCAGTGCCAGTTTTTTTTGTACTTCAACAGCTGTAGGCACATGATAATTGCCTGTGGGGAATCCCCATAGCTTCATCACCGGATAAATCGTATCGTCAAAAAGTCCGTCAGTCTCCTGATAAATCTCTTTTCCCCGGAGGATCAGCTCTGCCAGATCATCTGTTGCCTGCAGATTTCCCTGTTCGTTTAAGGCATATACTTCACTTTTACTGTTTTCTGCTGATAGCATCGCATCCAGTTTCTGTACTTCTTCTATAGCTGCATCTACAGCCTCTTCGCTGTTTTTTCCATATGCGGTAAACTCCATATAAGTGTCCATCGCAAACAGCTGCTTCTGGCATTTCTGATTCTGAACAAAATACCTGCCTCCTTTTGCAAAAATCAAAATCCCAATACATATGCCGGCTGCCGTCAGTACTTTTCTTTTCATAAGGATCTTTTTTCCCTTGCATACTCGGTAGGAGTCTTACCTGTCATTTTCTTAAAAGAAATCCCAAAATAATGGGGATCTGAAAAGCCCACCTTCTCCGCAATCTCATAGTTCTTAAGTGCAGTCTGTTCCAGGAGTTCCTTTGCCTTTTCCATACGGGTCTTACTGAGGAATTCCAGGAAAGTGCCTCCTGTGGCTTCCTTAAAAATAGTACTGAAATAGCTTGTACCAATATTCAGATAGGAACAGATATCATTTAATCCTAATTCCGGCTCATTGTAATGCTGACGAATATATTCCATAGCAAGTACTGCCTGCTTCTGACCGCTGGAACTGTTCAGGGAAGAGCATCTTTCAAATACCTCGTGAACATAGTCCTCTGCCATTTTAAAAGCTTCCTTAAAAGTTTTCTGTTCGGTTACCCGTCCCATGAGAATTTCTCTTTTGTGGAACAGATCTTCATTCTCGGAAGAAAGAGCTTCCCAGCAGCTTCCTGCATGGCGCAGAATCATCTGAAGGCAGACACAGGCCTGACTTTTATCCACTCTGGCCTTTTTGATCTCAGATTTCATAACAGAAAGAGCCTGATTCATCTCAGCTTCATTGCCTTTCTTGATTCCATCTACCATATCGCTTAATGGCTGCTGCAAAGAAATACTTCTCTCCGGATTCAGTGTTTCTGTGTCAATGAGCAGATTTCCGCCCAGTAAATAGCGCAGTTCAATAGCCTTCTCAGCCTGGTTATGAGACTGGATCGTATCTCCGGGATTCCTTACCCAGCCCCCAATTCCTGCTGAAGCTTCAATGCCGATCACTTCTTTTACTTTTTTCTGGATTTCCTGACAGATTTCCTGTATTTCTCTGGAAAACTCCCTACTGCGGTTTCCCATAAAGAGGATACACACCCGGTTATTTCCTTCCTGATAGGCAATTCCTGCATTACGATCTGTCACGATCTCATCTGCAACATTAAATAAAACAAAAGCCATTAATGCGCTCTCCTGGCGTTTTTCCATATCAATCTGATGAATATCGGAAAACAGATCCATGTCAAATAACGCAACCCGATAAGATGCTGCCTCCAGATTAATTCCCATTCCAGACAATTCCTCCAGGCTCTCCTGCACATCCCGCGTACAGCTTACCAGAGATTCAATCGCTTTCGAACGAATCACCAGAGCATTTTTGTGATAATCCTGAGATGTCTTTGTGAGGGATTCTATTTTCTTCTTTTCTTTTCTCTGCAGATCTACTTTTTCTTTCATTTTGCCAATAACTTCTCTGAGCTCCATAGCAGTTACCGGCTTCAGCATGTATTCGCTTACATTATACTGAATTGCTTTCTTTGCATATTCAAATTCCCCGAAGCCACTGAAGATCACAATTACGATCTCCGGGTAATTATCATGCAGAAAATGGCTCAGTTCCATTCCATCCATATACGGCATCAAAATATCTGTGAGAACAATATCTACCGGATGGCTCTTCACAAAATCTGCTGCCTGCTTTCCGTTTTCGCAGTCTCCTACAAGCTGGCAATCCATGGACTTCCAGTCAATATTCTCCTTTATGGCGTCACGTACCAGGATCTCATCATCTACAAGTAAAATTCGATACATAGTTTTCGCTTTCCCTTTCTATATACAGCATGTACCTCATCGGCTCCCCCCCGGTGCCTGTTTGCACATGGTATTCTATTAATTTCAGCTAAATATTATATTATCACATACCATAAAATCATGCAAACTAAACAAACAATTCCAGAGTGTGTTTGGTGTGTTACTGTTCACTCCGTTCACAGTAACGCGCTTCGCGATGCACAGAAATCATGCATTCGCATGATTTCGCGCCGCAATTCTCGGGTTTTCTGTGAACTTTGTTCACAAAAAACGCCTCGCGGAACGTTACCAGTGAACAGTAAC
>SKEQ01000098.1_pt1 | contig 101480 bp, 89 predicted proteins | sample 4826751 | NCBI WGS metagenome assembly SKEQ01 (sample SAMN11008805, study PRJNA524170) | human gut metagenome | biome: Human fecal sample; material: Feces; isolation source: fecal sample from pouch patient p44 | host: Homo sapiens | place: Israel: Tel-Aviv | collected 2013-07-11
TTGAACGAGTGGTAGATGAGACAGAGATACCGGCTTCTCAAATACTGCCAACACATATCAATCGAAATGAGATGCTTTTTGGCAAGTCGATTGAGTATGCGCTGAAAGGCGGAGCAGTAGACTTTACCGGAAATGAAGATATTGACTATTGGGAAACTATCTGTGATGAGGTACGTGTATGTAATGGTATCAAACGGATGCTGGATGCAGGAGTAAATCCTGACCGCATGACAATTTCTTCTGATGGACAGGGAAGCCTTCCGATGTACAGTAGTGATGGCGAATTCCTTGGAATGGGCGTTGGACAGTCCAGCTGCCTTCTGAAGGAAGTAAAGGAATGTGTATTTAAAACAGAAATTCCTTTAGAAATAGCTATTTCTACAATTACATCTAATCCGGCAGATATTCTTCGGCTCAAAGGAAAAGGTAAGGTTGAAGAAGGCTATGATGCGGATCTTTGTATTCTTGACCAGGAACTTCAGCTTGTTGAAGTAATTGCAAAAGGGAATACAGTTTATACAAAATAAAGTATATTGATGTTAAAAGCACCAGTCATTCAGTTGGCTGGTGCTTTTTGCAATATTAAATTCACTTTAATAAGCACTTTATGATATAATGGGCTCGTAGTCTTTTACAGACATAAGAACGGGTATAAGGAGAATATAGTATTGATTAATCAGACAGCGAAGAAGATTTTGAAAGCTCTGTCTTTTGATGGTGTGGAAGTAGAAGCATTTCGTCATATGGCGGATTTAAAACGATTGGATCCGATGAAGATTTTTTATAAAAAAATAGATGAGAAAATATATAACGGGAGTCATGCAGTCCCGATTCGTATTTTCTTTCCAACTGAAAAAAGTTTTCGTGAGAGTGAAGAAAAGAAACATAATATTCAAGATAAAAAGATGCTTTTGTTTATACATGGCGGCGGCTGGGTTACAGAGAGTATCGATAATTATGAAAGAATTTGTGCCCGGCTTGCTAATGCAACCGGACAATATGTAGTTGCAGTTGAATACCGACTGGCACCGGAAGATAAATTCCCGGTAGGTCTGGAAGATTGTTATGCCGTTGCGAAAACATTATATTCCGGAGATTTTATGCTCAACATAAAACCCGAAAATATTACATTGATCGGAGATAGTGCCGGAGGGAATCTTTGTGCAGCATTATCTTTGATGGCTAGAGATTGTGGAGAATTTATGCCAAAAAGACAGATACTGATCTATCCGGCTACATATAATGATTATACAGAAAATTCACCATTTCCATCTGTTAAGGAAAATGGAACAGATTATCTTTTGACAGCTGGGAAGATGCAGGATTATATTGATCTTTATGCGAGAAATAAAGAGGATAAGAAGAATCCTTATTTTGCACCATACATAGCAGAAGATTTAGCGAATCAACCTGATACATTGATTCTTACATGTGAATTTGATCCACTTCGAGATGAAGGGGAAGCATATGGGAAGCGCTTAAAAGAGGCTGGAAATTATGTGGAGATACATCGGATCAAAGATGCATTACATGGATATTTTGCGTTGGGGATCAAGCAGCTTCATGTACAGGAAAGTTTCACCTATATCAATGAATTTCTGAAAGAGGAAACACTGTGAGTAAGAAAAAAGCACGTTGGAGAAAACTAGATAATGCAGCAAAATTATATTCTGCTGCCAGTAATAAAAAAGATACGAGAGTGTTTCGTTTTTACTGCGAATTGAAAGAAGAAGTAAATCCTGACGTTTTGCAGGAAGCATTGAATCAGACAATAGAAACATTTCCTACGTTTTTAATGGTGCTTCGCAAAGGATTATTCTGGCATTATCTTGAGCCATGTAATTTACGACCGATTGTAAAGGAAGAGTACAAAGAGCCTTGTAGTAGACTCTATATAAAGGATAAGAAGACACTGCTTTTTGAAGTAACCTATTATAAAAAACGAATCAACTTCGAAGTATTCCATGTATTGACAGATGGCACAGGAGCGACAGAATTTTTAAAAGAACTGGTAAAAAATTATCTCTATCTTATTCACAAAGTAAATGGATTAGAACCAGTTTCATTGTTACCAGAAGATATGACGGTACAAGATCAAGAAGTTGATAGTTTTTTGAAATATTATTCAAAAGATCAGAAACGACCGGAAAAAAGAAAACTACATGCTTTCCAGATACGGAAAAGAAAGAAAGATGGAAATCATCTGCACGTCCATGAATCTGTTGTTTCAGTTCAGGTAGTATTGAAGCGGAGCAGGGAACTCGGAGTATCTATGACAGTCTTTTTGACAGCATTATTTATGATGGCAATAAATGAAGAAATGTCTAAAATGCAAAAGAAAAAGCCGGTCGTGTTAATGGTTCCGGTTAACTTAAGAAAGTTTTTCCCGTCTTTATCGATGCTGAATTTTTTTAATTGGATTGAGCCGGGATATAATTTTACTACACAAGATCAAAGTTTTGAGGCAATACTGAAATATACGAAAGAATTTTTTGAGACAGAACTGACAAAAGAAAAGATGTCAGCCCATATCAGCGAGTTGCTTGCTTTGGAACTGCATCCGATTCTGAGGCTTGCACCTTTGGAACTGAAAAATCTATGTATTCAGGCCGGGGCAAAATATTCAGAGAAGAACACGACAGCAATCTTCTCTAATATGAGTGCGGTTAAAATACATGCGAGTTATGTACCTTATATCGAACGATTTGGTGTGTACACAAACACTCCTAAGTTTGAATTGTGTTTGTGTTCTTTTCAGGATAAATTATCATTTGCATTTACATCCAGATACGACACAGTGAACATTGAACGTAATTTTTATCGCTTGTTAAAAGAACAGGGAATTGCATCTGAAAAAGTAAAACCTGAATTTCCAAAGACAGATGAGCCAAGCGAACAGGAAATGAAAGTCTATAAAATTTATAGCTTTCTGTGTATTGCAATTGTTGCAGCAATGCTTGTTACGGAGTATAATTTCCATCCTAGAATTCGCTGGACCTTATTCACAGCCGGAGGCGTTGTGACAATGTGGATTGCCTCATCGATTGGATTTTTTAAACGCTATAACCTGCTGAAAAATGCGATGTGGCAGCTTTTTATCGGTACTATTATCTGCTTTATATGGGATGCACTGACCGGTTGGCACAGTTGGTCTGTAGATCTTGTGCTGCCGATCATGAGTGTATCTACACTTACAGCGATGTTTGTAACCGCTAAGGTGCGGAAATGCCCTGTGCGAGAGTATCTTATTTACGAAATTATGGCTGCCGGATACGGATTGATTCTTCCGGGAATCTTACTCTTATGCAAAGTGGTGAAAAATCCAACAGTAAGTATGTTTGGAGCGTTAATATGTTTCCTGTTTCTTGTAGCAGTGATATTGTTTAAAGGAAGAGAATTTAAAGAAGAGATGCAGAAAAATCTGCATGTATAAAATAGTGTTGATGAAACATTAGAGCGTGTCTGAAAAATCATTCCCGCAATCTGCACGCCCCACTTTGCGGGATATTTCACCCGAATTCAGTTGCCGTAGCCCACTACGGCGCCCTCATCCGGGCAAAATATCCCACAAATTGTGACGCACATCTTGCAGAAAGCCTTTTTCAGACACGCTCTAAAAATGCTGAACTGAATAATTTCACTTTGTCAGAAAGCATTGTTAGAAGTAGCAAAATAAAGGAGTATTTAATTATGAAGTATGAAACAATAGACAGAATTAGAAAATTTACAGAAGATCGAAACTGGGATCAGTTTCATTCGCCGGCAAATCTTGCAAAATCAATCGTAATTGAGGCAGCAGAGTTATTAGAGTGTTTTCAGTGGTCTGATGAAGAATATGATCTGCAACATGTCAAGGAGGAATTGGCGGATGTTTTGGTTTATAGTCAGAATCTGTTAGACAAACTGGAACTGGATGCAGATGAAATCATAAATATGAAGATGTCGCAGAATGAAGCAAAGTATCCGGTAGATAAGGCAAAAGGGAGTGCGGCCAAGTACGATCAGCTATAATAGTGGAAAAGGAAGAGGCGTTATAAGAACAATGATAAAAATACTATTTATATGCCACGGCACTCTTCGAAGAACCCCTTAAAAAGTCAGTAAAATCAATACTTGGAAGATATTTGTGGGGAAGAAATAACCCGAAAATAACCCATAGATTTTTGTGTGAGTGTTACAAGATAAATAATTATAATTTAGGGATGTGACATGATGAGAATGAAAGCTGTAAGAATTCTAATAGTGGAATCTTATAGCTTTTTTTATAAATGAAGTTGAAAGTAAAATCTTTACAACTTGGTATAGCGTGTTTTAAATGTAAAAAAACAGATAGTTCTTTACATATAGATGTAACAAAAGAGGTGCTTTTGTGAAGGTCGTTTATGAGGTGAGGTAAAGAGAGGGGATAGAGGATAGCGGAAGGAAAGGTCGCAGAAATGCGGCCTTTTTTAGGGGGCAAAGCGTGTTCCTTTTTTGGTACATGTGAAGAGTTAAGATTTATTTATAAAAACCAAAGAGGAGAGAACTGTGAATGGAAAAAATGGAATTTATTTATACAAGTGGTTGGGAGAAATTTGAGCAGTATTGCAAAGAGTTGTACCGAGGATATTTGAATAGATATTGTCAAGGAAATGAAAAAGCGTGTGAAGACGAAATCAATAAAGCATATGCAATGGGAATGAACTTCATTCGGGAGAAAGTAAAGGAAAATAAAGAAATTTTGAAACAATTATGGGTAGCGGCGTTTATTGGAAATTTGGCAAGAAAATATGATTTGACAGTTACTGTAAGAACGCAGTCTTGTGTGTTTATTCTTGGCTTGTTCAATCTGCTGCCTTATGATGCTATGAAGACAACGAGTATAAATTATCCCTTTTCAAATCTTTCTTTGACGGAATATGAAGTTGGAGAACTGTTTTATAATACGGCGAAACGGGAAATAGAAGCATTCTTTCATGATAGTGGACAGGAAATTCTGTGGTTGGGTTCTGTGGAAAAAGATGAAATACAACCAATAGGGATTGCTGTTTTACCAGAAGGCAAGACTAAATTAGATTACATTAAGAATTGTGTCAAATTAACAGATGGTTCTATAGGGTTAATAGAAGAAACGACAAGTGCTTACAACGAGACAGAAGAATTTATTGCGGAAATCTATTATTTCCTACCAACAAAAAGAACTACAAAACTTGATATGGATATTTGCGAGGGCTTAAAAATTGACAAAACAGAAAATTTTGTTTGTTCATGGGGAAATATGATTGAAACAGGATTTATGACCTCGGAAGAAGAAGTGAGATTTCAATATCTCAAACCTGATACCGAGTTTGAAATGATGGAAATATTGGCATTATGCATGGCAGATGTAAACTATCCGGAATTAGTAGATGAGAATATATTGTTTAGTGTATATCCATTTACAAGAGAAGATGTATTTAGATACTTAATAAATATATCTATGTCAGAAGAAAATGCATGTTATTGGACGGAAGTAATTCGTAAAGGACAGTTTGCAGATAAATATGAAAAAGGAAATAATAAAAACGAGGCAGATTATTTTGATGACAGTGAGGTTGAGATGTTTAAGGCTGTTAAATATTTGCCTTCGGAGATTTTGGTTTTAACTACGTATGAATTATATAAGAGGTGTGCAGTACAAAATAAGATTACCCAAATTCGCGATTTGGAAAGGCAGAAAGAATGGTTTGGATATAGAGGTAATTAAAGGGATATTATATATTGTTTTCAAATAAAAGCGTGTGATATGATGAATAAAAGGAGATTTACCATGTACACAAAACAACCCAAAAAGATGATCATTATAAATATTCTTGATATATTAAAGCGATATACGGATGAAAATCACCGCCTCAGCCAAAGAGAAATTATGGATATTCTAGAACGGGAATATGATATGAAGGTTGACCGAAAAGCGGTTAAGAGGAATTTAATGAATTTGATTGATTTCGGATATCAAGTAGAATATAGTGAATCAATTCGTCAAGGTAAAAATGGAGAAGAAGAGATTATATTTACGGATTGGTATCTGGAAAAAGATTTTACGGATTCCGAACTTCGGTTATTGATTGACAGTCTTCTCTTTTCAAAACATATCCCATATAGTCAATGCAAAGCATTGATTGAGAAGTTAGAAGGGCTGTCTAATTGCTATTTTAAGTCAAGGGTAAAACATATTCAGACGATGCCGGATACTGAACCGCAAAACAAACAGCTCTTTTATACGATAGAGATGTTGGATAAAGCGATAATAAAAGGCAGGCAGGTGGCATTCTATTATAATGAGTATCATACAGATATGAAAATGTATCCACGGGAAAATGAAAAAGGGGAAAAACGCAGATATATTATCAATCCATATCAAATTGCCGCAATTAATGGCCGATATTATTTAATCTGCAATTATGATAAGTATGACAATGTTGCGAATTATCGACTGGATCGGATTACAGATATAGAGATACTTCCTGTGCCGGTTAAACCGATGAAAAAGGTGAAAGGTTTGGAGAATGGACTGAATCTGCCGAAACATATGGCAGAGCATATTTATATGTTTACTGGAGAAAGTGCAGCAGTAACATTTCGCGCTAAAAAATATTTGGTGAGTGAAATTATTGATTGGTTTGGAAAAGACATCAAGTTCTCAGATGAGACAGAGGATGAGGTAACGGTTCGAGTAATGGTTAATCTGGAAGCAATGAGAAAATGGGCGTTACAGTATGCAGTACATGTGAAAATATTAAGTCCGGGAAAACTGGTGGATATGGTGAAGGAAGATATAAAGAAAGCGAGCGAACAGTATAAGGGGGAACACTAATGAAAAAAGAAATAAAAGAACTTACGGAGTGCAGTACGCTTGAAGAATTATTTGAAACATGGCAAGCAAAGCAAGTGGAAGAAGTGAATAAATTAAGTGAGGCAATTCATAATAGTCCAGAAAAAATATGTGTTAGCGAAATATTTATAAAAGAACATTACAAGAAAAAAGGGAACACGATCTCATCACATTTTATACAATTTTTCGACAAAGATAATTGTAAAAATTGTAGCGAAAATAAGGACTTCTTGAGTGAGGAAGAAACTTCTTGGGAATATGTTTTAAAAAATGCATTTAATTTGGATGGATGTGTAGGAACATTTGACGTAGGAGAGGGATTTGAATACATTTTTCTGTTAAAGGAAGCCAATGATTCGGCAAAGACATGCATTAAAAATTATTTTCCGGGGTTTGAATTGAATCCAAAAAATGTGAATACCTGGCTGTTGGATTGGCTTGATCCAGAGAAAAATAATAAGCCTAAAATGTTAACAAAAATAAATAATGCTATGAAACAATATTTTGGCTTAGAAGAAAAAGAGGAGTTTATTTTCACTTCAAAAGCAGCGTATATGAATGTAAATAAGAGAGGAGGGACTTTCAGCACAAAAGGGTATGATGAGAATGCGGTGATCAATTATGCGAAAGAGTACAGAGAATATATTTTAAAAGAAATTGAATTACTTACAAATCAAAGAGAAAAAGTAACGGTTTTTGTATGTGGGGGAAAAGGTTATTTTGAAAGACTTATGAAAGCACTTGGTATAGAAGCGAATGAATTCAAAAAATATGAAATTCAAAGTGATAATACAAAGGTTGTATTTGTAAACATAGCTCATCCATCAGGCTGGATTTCTGCAGATAAATTGGCAAACAGTATGAAAGAAGGATAGTAATCCAGAGTTAATTATAGGATGTATAAGTTGTCCTTTTGACATTTTTCTCTAAAAATACGACAGTTTTACCTGCCCTGGATATAGCATAGTTGGCTATATCTGGGGCAGGTTTTGTGTTTCTCATGTTAGTGATTGAAGATATCCCTTTTTTGTCCCATGCTGTGAGCTAGAGTATAAGTATGGACCAGGGAAACCAAGAAAGAAAAAGCGAATTAGGGGAGGTAGTGAAAATGAAAGATTCAAAAATATTAGATTTACAGTTTGTAGTGATGGATGATATTGTATTCAAAAACATCCCTTTTGAAGATCGAATAAATACAAAACTTACTTTGTCGGATTACGATTGGATGAATTATGTGTTTGAAACGGAGTTTCGAACAAAAAACCAGGGAAGATTGAAAGTTGAGATTAAGTATTATGGATCAAAAGAATCAGAAATGAATGTAAAAAGGATAGATACTATAGGTGTTTTTGAGTATACATACTTTTTTGAGACTGAAATGTTTGAAGAATATGTTTCTCGATTTATGAGAAAACACCTCATACAGTGGAAAAACCAGGAGGTGTTTTATGGTGGAGATATTGTCCTTGCATTTTATAATGATATACTAAAAAAAGGACGTATGCACAAGAAAAAAGTAGGAACTGTCTAATAGTATTTGCATATCCGTTATATCCAAGACTCTCCAATAAGAAACTAAGAGAGTAATTGTGCAAAGAAATAAATATAAGTATACAGGAAGTGAAGAATATATATGTCAAGTAGTAAAAAAGAACCAATCATATTAACGAAAGAAAATTCCAATAATCAAATTATTGAAATAACTGCGTACCATCTGCAAGATTTGAGTGCGGTTGAGAAAGCGCCGAATCTGTGTAAATTAAATTTAATTGGTGGGGAGCTAAAGAATTTTCAAAGTCTAGAAAAATGCTCTAAATTGCAAGCGTTGAATTTGCGTTTAACAAAAGTTGAGGACTTTTCATCGTTACAAAAAATAAAGAGCATAAGATATTTGGAAGTTGTGGGAATGCAGAAAGAATTAATTGAAACAATTTCAAAAATGTCAGAACTTAAAAGCTTAACACTAAAACATTGCTGTCTAAGTAGTCTGAGAGGGTTAAGAAATTTGGGAAATCTTTCGGAGTTATTCATTGAAGATATGGGGAAAGATCCGGGAATATTGGAGATTTTTTCTATTCCGAGTATCGAAAGGCTAAAATTATTTGTACCAAGAGAATATGAACAAGAAAGAACGGATTGGTATCTTAGATCATTAAAAGTGAATTTGCCAATGTTGCAATGGCTGGAGCTAGAAATGCCGGCTCATGAGTTTCATATAGAAACACTTGAAGGTTTGGAGCTAAGACGCTTTGGGGTGACAAGTAAAAGGTTTGAATTATAACTGTGGGGGAATCAGAAACAGAGATGTACAGGGAATTCAAAGTGAATGTAGGATTGTTCTGATGCAGTAGACCTATTTATAAAAAAAACGAGGTGGAGAAGATGATAGGTGCAATTTTTGGAGATATATTAGGATCCACATATGAATTTGGAGTTAAAGATAAAGAAATTTACTTGATTCATGATGAGGATCATTTTACGGATGATTCAGTATTGACTTTTGCGTTGGCAGAATGGACTATAGAATATGGAAAGGTTTCGTTGGGCAATGGTGAGCATAAATATTTATTGGCGAAAAAATTTTACGAGTTTACCGAGAAATATCCAGATAAAGCATATGGTTTGATGTATATTGACTGGATTTGTAAATATGAAGATACAGAAAAAATACCAATGCCTAATAATAGTTATGGGAATGGGGCGGCAATGCGAGTGAGTCCGGTTGCATATGTGTTTGATGAGATTGAAATGGTGGAGAAATACGCAAGATTGCAAGCAGAGATACGGTTCGGATTTCGGATGCAAAATGTTGGCTGATACATCTTCAGCAGGTAGAAAAGAAAAGCTATAGTTCCATCCATTCAATCCGAGGAGTTCTTCGTCCGGCATTTCAGTTGGCAGTGGATGATGACCTGATCAGGAAAAATCCATTTCAGTTTCAGCTAATGGAAGTGGTTGTGAATGACAGTGTGACAAGAGAAGCAATCAGCAGATCGGAGGAACGTAAGTTTCTACGATTTGTGAAAGAGGATCCTCATTTTTGCAGGTATTATAAGGGAATCTACATTTTATTTAAAACCGGTCTTCGCATCTCGGAATTTTGTGGTTTAACGATTTCTGATATTGATTTCAAGGAGCATACGATCAACATCGATCATCAATTGCAGAAAAAATCAAAAATCGGATATTATATTCAAGAGACTAAAACAACCAGTGGAACGAGAAAGATATCTATGACTGCGGATGTAGAGGAATGCTTTCGGAAAATAATAGAAAAACAGAACCCGCCCAAAGCAGAACCTGTGGTAGATGGAAAAAGTGGATTCTTATACTTTGATAAAAATGAAAGTATTTGTTATTCCCTGCACTGGGAGCATTATTTTCAACACATCATTCAGAAGTATAATAATACTTATAAAGTACAGATGCCTGTCATTACACCGCATGTATGTAGGCACACCTATTGCTCAAATATGGCAAAATCCGGAATGAACCCAAAAGCATTGCAATATTTGATGGGCCATTCAGACATCAGCGTAACGCTGAATACATATACGCATGTAAATCTTGAGGATGCCAGGGAAGAAGTTGCCCGGATTCAGGTTGTGTAATTACGATTTTTAATTGAAAACAGCAAGGTGTAAAATGGAAAAACATACACCTTATTTTACACCTTTTGCGGACGATATTATGCGAAAATAAAGCAGGTTATGCCAAAAAGCAAAAATTCACAAAGGCTCACAAAGCCCGAAATACCAAGAAAAACTAAGAAATGCGAGGATATGCAACAATGATAAAAGTGCTCTTTATCTGCCACGGCACTCTTTGAAAGCTTTGCCAAAAAGCCAGTAAAATCACGGTCTGGAGGGCATAGGCGGTTAGAAAATAACCCGTAAATAACCTACGGTATTTTGTGCAGATATTACATGTAAATATAGATGATGTTTGGGATGCAACATGATAGAAAAGCTGTAAGATTTTGAAAAGAAAATCTTATGGCTTTTTTTGCAAACAAATAGAAGAGGAAAATTATTTTATCATTTACGAAAATAGATCCGCTTGATCTGGAAGCATATAAAGAGTGGATCCAAAGGTTATGATGAATGGCCAATTTCTGAAGAGATGTTGTCTACTGGTAGAACTAAAAAGAAAAAAACTAATTGACATACATCACGAATATAGTTACAATTCTAAATGTTTGAATTATAACTATTATATATGATAAAAGAAGGAGATAAATGATAAATGGATGCTTCATTTCACTACTTATCTATGATAAACCATATGACTGTCCAGAAAAAACTAATGGAACAGTTGAAAGATACAGGTCTTACCTTGGGACAGCCCAAAGTATTGGATTACCTGAAAGATCACGATGGTGTCAGCCAGAAAGAGATTGCGGCAGGATGCCTCATCGAAGCAGGCTCTTTAACGTCCATTTTGAACCGTATGGAAGAAAAAGACCTGATCGAAAGAAAAATACTCAATGGAAACCGTCGTACTTTTCATATTTTTATGACAGAATCCGGAAAGAAAAATCAGAAGCTTGTGGAGGAGGCTTTTAAGAAAATAGAAAAAACTGCATTAAATGGTATTTCTGAAGAAGAGCAGAAGCAGTTTATGGATATTTTTTGCCGGATCTATCGAAATCTTGCAGATATGAAATGATCCGGCGATAAAAAATATGAAATGAGGAGGAAATAAAAAAATGGAGACACTAAAACGATATTTAATATTTCTGGTGGGATTGTTTGTAAACTCCCTGGGAGTCAGTCTGATCACGAAGGCAAACCTGGGAACATCCCCGATCTCATCAATTCCTTACATATTAAGTCTTAATTTTCCATTTACACTTGGAAACTTTACCATCTTTTTCAGTATCTTTCTGATCGTACTTCAGCTGATCATCCTGAGAAAGAACTTTAAATTGGAGCACATCCTTCAGATTCCGGTATCCATCATATTTGGATATTTTATCGATCTTACTATGATTCTTTTTTCCTGGGTCAATCCGGAAGCATACATCATGAAGATTGTATATCTTCTTATCGGATGTCTGATCCTTGGCGTAGGTGTATATATGGAAGTTCTGGCAGACGTTGTCATGCTTCCAGGAGAATCTTTTGTCCGTGCTATTGTTCTTACATGGAAAACAAATTTCGGAACAACCAAGATCTGTTTTGACGTATCCATGTCAGTGATCGCTGCTGTACTTTCTTTCATATTTGCAGGAAGTCTGGCTGGTGTAAGAGAAGGTACCGTTATTGCTGCCCTCCTGGTAGGCTTTATCGCCAGACTCATCGGTAAGAAACTTGCATTCCTGAAAGATATGATTTTCCCGGAAAGCGTATCTGCAGAAAACGAGAACGAAGCAAAAGAACAGACAGCAGGAACCTATGGAAAAAATGTTATTGCCATTGGAAGACAGTTTGGAAGTGGTGGCCACGATATTGGCAAGGCTCTTGCAGAAAAGTTGGGATATGATTTTTATGATGCGGAGATTATTCAGATGACAGCAGGAACCACCGGATACCCACCGGAATTCGTTAAGAAAAACGAGGAAATCATGACAAACAGCCTTCTCTATGATCTGGTCAATCAGATGTATCTGAATATAGACAGGCAGGATGAAGCGCCGAAGGATAAAATTTTCGAGGCAGAATGCCAGGTTGTACGCGATCTTGCGAAAAAGGGCAACTGCGTGATAGTAGGCCGTTGTGCAGATTACGTTCTCAGAAATTCCGGAAACTGTCTGAAAGTATTTTTTTCAGCGCCTCTTGTGAGTAGAATTAGAAGAGTGGCACAAAGACAGAATATCACCGAAGGAGAAGCCAAAGCTACGGTTCAGAAAAATGAAAAACTCCGTGCAGATAACTACCGCTATTACACTCGCCGTATGTGGGGTGCAGCCGGAAACTTTGATCTCAGTCTGAATACAGATTTGGGAGAAGAATTTATTGAGAATTGCATCCGCAGTGCTATGAAATTGTAAAAATATATAAAGCCTTATAATATTTGTTGTAAATGATATAGACCCTTAAAGAACAGTCAATCTAAAAATCATATTTGAGGGACATATCATTTGCAGTAATATTATAAGGCTTTTTCTGTATACAGATAAGACACATACAGGACTTATAAAGTATTGATTGGAAGAAAAACAGATGCGTGACCGGCAGAAAGAGCGAAAAGCAAGGACACGGCTTCTAATTCAGGAAGGTGCAATTTTGGAAAACGCTGCTTTTCAGTTTATTTGATTGTAGTGAGGATACCGAAATTGCTGAGGTTAAAAAGAGTGTTGCGGCTATGGAAGGAAATTTGAAGCAGCTGATAAAGCAGGAAGAAAAAACAGAAGCAGATAGCAGAGCGTAAAAAAATTCAAAGAAACATGAGAAAGAACGGTAAACCGTGGTATTTTGCAAAAATGACCAGAGACAAACTACTGTCGTACCTGTTAGCAGAATCCATATCTTTTGATATATTAATTATACTATATCTTCGATAATTCTAATATTTTTCCATCAATATTTATTGTTACAACTTGCCCTGGTATGAACTTTCCACTGCTTTGAAGTGCTTTCTTTGCTGCCATCTCCAATCCACCACAGCCGTTGCATTGTTTCTGCTAGAATTATAGTATGTTAAATACAACTTGTATGTTTGATTTTCAACAGGAGGAAGGATTTTGGCAGATTATCTTTGTATGGATCGTGCAGCAATGTTTACAGAGATATTTAAGTTACAAAAGAAGGTTTTATAAAAACGAATAGAAATCATTTTGAATTGATTACTTGCAATGAAACAGATTTACAAGCTGACAAATGATGGTATAATTAATTCTACTGTTGAGCTGATAGAAAGGGTATAGGTATGAGAAAAGCAATCATATATGCATCTGTGCATCATGGAAATACAGAAAAATTAGTAAAGAGCATAGCAGAAGAGTGTCAGGTCGATTTGATTGATGCAGTAAAACAGTCAGATGCAGATCTGAGCAGTTATGATATGATCGGGTTTGCATCAGGAATCTATTTTTCAAAGTTTCATCAGTCGATATTGAAATTTGCGGAAAAGAATTTACCAGATGACAAAAAGGTCTTTTTGATCTGTACTTATGGTGGAAGTGCGAATTATAAATCCATAGAGCAGATTTTGGATAAAAAACATGCCAGTGTAGATGGTAAATTTGGATGCAAAGGATACGATACATTTGGGCCGTTCAAACTGGTTGGAGGTATTGCAAAAGGACATCCGGATGATAAAGATATCCAAAATGCAGTGGAATTTGTAAAAAACTTATAAAAATATAAAGAAGAAATAAAAACAATGGAAAGTTATCGTTTTTTGAAAAGAAATATTGACGGTAACTTCAAAAGCTGTATAATAAGCTTAACAGAATCCACCACGCCTCTGATTTTCATGCGCAACCCGGTGGGTTTTTCTTATTCATAGGATATTTTATTTACCAGCAAGTCCCCACCCACTGCTTATTGCTTTTCGCAATTGAAGCAGGGGACTTACTTGATTCGGTTAAATACGGCAAAATAAAAGTGAGATATTCCATAATAAAATAGATTTATTGCCGATATTATGGTATACTTATAAAGATAGATTTGTGACTGGAAAAGTAATCGCATGAAGAATATGAGGTAAACCATGCTTGAAAATAAATTAGGTATTACAGATTCTACAGAATTAGCAAGAATGGAAGAAAAAATCAGTAAGCAAAAAGCGCTTGAAATGTTTGAAAGTGGCTTTTTTGAGACATTAGAACCGGGGACTTATAAAAGTCTTGCGATGATCCATCAATATCTTTTTGATGAGATTTATAATTTTGCCGGTAAATTACGAAAGGTTAATATTTCAAAAGGAAATTTTAGATTTGCTCCGTTAATGTATTTGGAAACAGCGTTACAGAGTATAGACAAAATGCCACAGTCAACTTTTGATGAAATTGTCGAAAAATATGTTGAAATGAACGTGGCTCATCCGTTCCGAGAGGGAAATGGGAGAAGTACGAGAATATGGCTTGACTTGATGTTGAAAAAAGAAATCGGCTATGTGGTTGACTGGAGCAAGGTGGATAAAGAGGATTATCTGCTTGCCATGGAGCGAAGTCCTATCAAAGATATCGAAATAAAGTTTCTTCTGAAAAATGCTCTTACGGATAATGTAAATGATCGAGAAATTTATATGAAGGGTATCGATCACAGTTATTACTATGAAGGTTATTATGTGTTTAAGATGGAAAATTTGACGGACACAAAGGATTAACTTGATTTAGCATTAGAAAAGTGGAGGAATATGGATGCAATATCGTTCAGTTAATGAAATAGCGAAAAAATGGAATGTGTCGGAAAGAAGTGTTCGAAATTACTGCGCTCAGGGGCGGGTAGACGGTGCGTTTCTTACCGGCAAGACCTGGAATATTCCCGAAAATGCAGAGAAACCGGAGCGTTCCAATAAAAAGAAAGAGCAGCCGATTACCTTACTGGATATTCTGCAGGAGCAGAAAGCAAGTAAGTATTCCGGAGGCATTTACCATAAGACACAGATTGATTTGACATACAATTCCAATCATATTGAAGGCAGCCGTCTGACCCATGATCAGACCAGATATATTTTTGAAACCAACACCATCGGTGTAGAAAAAGAAGTGCTGAATGTGGATGATGTGATTGAAACAGTAAATCACTTCCGTTGCATTGATATGATTATTGATAATGTAAAAGTGGCTTTAACAGAAAAGTTTATTAAAGAACTACATCTGATTCTGAAGAATGGAACAAGTGATTACAGAAAAGATTGTTTTGTTGTCGGTGATTACAAAAAATTACCAAATGAAGTTGGCGGCATGGGAACCGCACTTCCGGAAGAAGTTGCCGATAAAATGAAAGTGCTGCTGACAGAGTACAATGGAAAAGAAGAAAAGATTTTTGAAGATATTCTGGATTTTCATGTGAAGTTTGAACGAATCCACCCGTTCCAGGACGGCAGTGGCCGTGTAGGCAGATTGATTATGTTCAAGGAATGCCTGAAATATAATATCGTGCCGTTCATCATCGAGGACAATCTGAAGATGTTCTATTATCGTGGATTGAAAGAATGGAACAACGAAAAAGGCTATCTGACAGATACCTGCCTGATAGCACAGGACAAATATAAGACATATTTGGATTATTTTAGGATTATGTATTGAAATTGAACAAAACAATATGATGTGTGGGGTGAATACATGCTTATTTATGCAGGTACAAAAAGTGATTTTATGATTGATACAGAGAATGATCGTTTGGAAACAAAATTATATGAAAATATAAAATTAAAGATGAACCGAACGACAGGATTAAGTGAGCTGAATGCCTGGCGGAATTCATTAAAAGAAATGTATATTACATTGAATGATTCCGATATTCCAAAGGATGCAGGTGTGGCGATTGAATATAATATTCCCCAGACTTCAAAACGGGTAGATTTTCTTATTTCTGGTTATGGATTGAATGGAAAAGGAAATGTTGTTATTGTTGAATTGAAACAATGGGAGAAATTAACAGCTATAGATGGTCAGGATGCAATTGTTGAAACATATACGGGTGGAGCGAACCGAAGAGTTGTACATCCATGTTATCAAGCCTGGTCTTACGCAGCGTTAATCAGAGATTATAACGAATATGTTCAGGACAACGAAATCAGTCTTCATCCCTGTGCGTATCTTCATAATTATCCAAGAATCGAAAATGATCCATTGGATAAAGAACAATATCAGGATATTATGGAAGAGACTCCTGCATTTACTTATGGGCAAAGGGAAGCTCTTCGTACATTTATCAAAAAGCAAATAGTAACAGGTGACAAAGAGGATACACTGCTGAAAATTGAACATGGAAAAATTAAACCTTCTAAACAACTTCAAGATGCACTTTTAAATATGCTTAAAGGGAACCAAGAATTCGTTATGCTGGATGAACAGAAGGTTGTATATGAAAGTATTCTTGATTATTCTTGTCAGTGTCAAAAAGATGGAAAGAAAAGAACGATTATTGTAGAAGGCGGTCCCGGAACCGGAAAAACAGTCATTGCAATTAATCTACTGGCTGAACTCACGAATCGAATGCAATTTGTTCAATATGTTTCAAAAAATGCTGCACCGAGAACAGTATATCAATTCAAATTAAAGGGACACATGAGGAAAAACAGTGTAGATAATCTCTTTAAAGGTTCTGGAAGTTATACCGAAGCACCAAGAAATTCAGTCGGAACATTACTAGCTGATGAAGCCCACCGGCTTAATGAAAAATCCGGTATGTTCCAAAATATGGGAGAGAACCAGATAAAAGAAATCATTCATGCCGCTGCTTGTAGTGTGTTTTTTATTGATGAAAGTCAGAGGGTTACACTATCAGATATTGGAAGTGTAGCTGAAATAGAAAAGTGGGCGGCTTTGGAAAAATCAGAAATTATAAAAATGCAGCTTGTTTCTCAGTTCCGCTGTAATGGTTCTGATGGATATCTGGCATGGTTAGATCAGGCATTGGAAATCCGTGAAACAGCAAATTATGATCTTGACGGAATTGATTACGATATTCGCATCTGTGATACACCTGCAGAAATGGAAACAATTGTGCTTGAAAAGAATCGTGCCAGAAATAGAGCAAGAATTCTTGCAGGCTATTGTTGGAACTGGCCGAAGGCTACCAGAAATAATACAAATTTCCATGATATCGAGATTGGAAATTATTCCATAAGTTGGAATCTAAATGGTGGAGATGCATTTGCAATCAGTGAAGAGTCAATTCATGAAGCCGGATGTATTCATACATCGCAAGGATTAGAATTCGATTATACGGGTGTTATCATTGGTGATGATATGCGATTTGAAAATGGAAAAGTGATTACAGATTACACAAAACGTGCAAAGACCGATAATTCCTTGAAAGGAATAAAAACACTAGCGAAGAGAGATAAAGAAAAAGCAGATCAGGTTGCAGATGAAATTATAAAAAATACATACAGAACACTCATGACAAGAGGTATGAAGGGATGTTATGTATATTGCACGGATGCCGCCTTGGCGCAATATTTTAAGAAACTGTTAAAACAAAAATGATAAAGGGGTAAAAGTTTATGAAGGAAAAAACAATAGAGCGTATTCGCAAATTTACAGAAGACCGGGATTGGGATCAATTTCATAGTCCGGCAAATCTTGCAAAATCGATTGTGATTGAGGCAGCAGAGTTGTTGGAGTGTTTCCAATGGAGCGATACAGAGTATGATCTGCAGCATATAAAAGAAGAACTGGCAGATATACTTGTTTATTCACAAAATCTTCTTGATAAATTGGAACTTGATGCAGATGAAATTGTGAATATGAAGATGAAACAGAATGAAGCAAAGTATCCGGTAGATAAAGCAAAAGGAAATGCGACGAAATATACGGAGCTGTAGTCTGATTATTATCAAAGGTGTGAATTGGAAGAAATTGGCCGTGTTGTTTTGAAGCTGGGATATTTTATTGATTAGGAAGAAGATTGCAGGCTCCGTTGAGTGTGGTGTTGTCACTGACAGGAGAAGACTAAGAATTCTGGATTTTCTTGTAAAACAGGGCATTCCGAGACAAATCAAGGAGAAACAAAACAATGATAAAAATACTATTTATATGCCACGGCACTCTTTGAAAGCTTCGCCAAAAAGCCAGTAAAATCACGGTCCGGAGGGTATAGGCGGTTAGAAAATAACCCGAAAATAACCCACGGTATTTTGTGCAGATATTACATGTAAATATAGATGATGCTTGGGACGCAATATGATAGAATAGTTACAAGAAAAATTTGTAGGAATATAGAGATATGGAATTAAGATTATTACGCTATTTTCTGACAGTAGCAAAAGAACAGAGCTTTACAAAAGCAGCAGAACAATTGCATATTACCCAGCCAACGCTATCCAGACAAATGGCGGCATTTGAAGAGGACCTGGGAATAACATTATTTATTCGAAACGGGAAGAAAATATCGCTCACTGATGAAGGAATTTTATTAAAAAGGCGTGCCTTGGAGATTCTTAATCTTGAGGAAAGGACGCTTGAGGAACTGAAAGGAAAAGAAGAGGTTGTAGAGAGCACGATAACCATTGGATGCGGTGAATTTGCAGCAGTGGAGACATTGGCGAAGATATGTAAAACATATAAAGAAAAATATCCGCTGGTTCAGATTGTATTGCATACTGCAACAGCAGATGCAGTGTATGAGATGATGAACAAAGGAATTGTAGATATTGCATTATTCATGGAGCCGGTGGACACCGAAGGGCTGGATTATATCCGGATCACAGATTGCGATCACTGGTGTGTCGGAATGCGGCCGGATGATCCGCTGGCAGAAAAAGAGTTTATAAAAAAAGAAGATCTTATTGGAAAGCCCTTGATCCTGCCGGAAAGAATGAACGTTCAAAGTGAACTTGCCAACTGGTTTGGGAAAGACTTTTCAAAATTACAGATTGCTTTTACGAGTAATCTTGGAACGAATGCCGGAGTTATGGCGGCAAATGGACTGGGGTATCCAATTTCAATTGAGGGTGCTGCAAAGTATTGGCGAGAGGATATTCTTGTACAGCGAAGAATTTCTCCTGAAATCAAGACTAGTACGGTGATTGCCTGGCGACGGAATATCCCATATTCTTTGGCAGTCCGTAAAATGATCGAGGAGATTAATGCTTTTCAGGCATAAAACAAAATTCAATATAAGCATTAGACATAATGAAGCGATAGAGCTTAAAATAGATGTGTAAGATGAATGTAAATCTTATACATCTATTTTTTTGTGAAAAATACGTATAGAAAGGGGATTTTTATTATGAGTAAAAATTTAGTCGCATTTTTCAGTGCAAGCGGGACAACAAAAAAAGTAGCAGAAATGATTGCAGAGGAAGCAAAAGCGGATTTATTTGAGATTGAGCCAAAAGTTCCATATACAAAGGCTGATCTTGACTGGATGAATAAAAAATCCCGCAGTAGTGTGGAAATGAGTGATAAGAAATACAGACCGGAGATTATGAAGAAAAAGATGGATATGAGTTCTTATGACGAGATCCTTCTGGGATTCCCAATCTGGTGGTATGTAGCTCCGACAATTGTCAATACATTTTTGGAAGCCTATGATTTCAGTGGCAAAAAGATTGTGCTCTTTGCAACATCCGGTGGAAGTGGATTCGGTAATACTGTAAAGGAATTACAGCCATCTGCACCGGATGCGGTTATCACAGAAGGCAGCCTGTTAAACCGTGGAACAAAACAGGAAATCAGTGAGTGGGTAAAATCTTTATAAATAACAGTGCTATGGAGGTATACAGAAAATGGGAAAAATAATACAGACAGCAGGAAGAAATGCACTTGGTGAATTTGCACCGGAGTTTGCACATTTTAACGATGATGTCCTTTTCGGTGAAAACTGGAATAACCAGGATATTGACGTAAAAACAAGAAGTATCATCACAGTGGTTGCTCTGATGGCTTCCGGAATTACAGATTCTTCTTTAAAATATCATCTTCAAAATGCAAAAAATCATGGTGTAACACAAAAAGAGATTGCCGCAGTAATCACACATGTCGCATTTTATGCAGGATGGCCAAAAGCATGGGCTGTTTTCAATCTTGCAAAGGAAGTGTGGGAGACAGGCGAAGGAGATTTGCCATACGAAGAGGAAGCGATGCGGGCGCATGCAAAAGAGATGGTATTTCCAATTGGTGCACCAAATGATGGTTTTGCACAGTATTTTTCTGGCAGAAGTTTTCTTGCACCGATTTCCACTTCTCAGGTTGGCATTTTCAACGTGACATTTGAACCCGGATGCAGGAATAATTGGCATATTCATCATGCAAAAAGCGGTGGCGGGCAGATCTTAGTATGTGTAGCCGGCCGAGGGTTTTATCAGGAAGAAGGCAGGGATGCGGTAGAAATGAAACCGGGTGACTGTATTAACATTCCGGTAGATGTAAAGCACTGGCATGGGGCCGCTCCGGATGAATGGTTTTCCCATCTGGCAATTGAGGTGCCGGGAGTGGATTGTTCCAATGAGTGGTGTGAGGCGGTATCGGAGAAAGAGTACGCTGGATTAAGATAAGGAGAGCACTATGGAATACGGTAAACTCGGAAATACAGATATAGAAGTGTCAAAATTATGTGTGGGCTGCATGAGTTTTGGGAAAGCTGGAACCATGCATGACTGGACGTTGGATGAAGCTGAAAGTGAGAATGTTATCAAGCATGCACTTGATTTGGGATATAACTTTTTTGATACGGCAAATGGATATTCAGCAGGAACAAGTGAGGAATATTTAGGTAAAGCATTGAAGAAAAATGTAGCGAGAAATCAGGTTGTGATTGCATCCAAGGTATATTTTAATGAAGGTCGTTTATCAAGACAGGCAATCATGAGGGAAATAGATGGAACTCTGTCACGTCTTGGAACCGACTATCTTGATTTATATATCATCCATAGATTTGACTATGATACACCAATTGAAGAAACTATGGAGGCACTGCACGATCTGGTAAAAGCAGGAAAGGTCAGGGCACTTGGTGCATCTGCCATGTATGGATATCATACAGATAGTTAAACGTGTAGCGGAGCTTGCCGAAAAGTATAACTGCAAAATGTCCCAGATAGCCATTGCATGGCAGTGGGCAAAGGGAATTCTATCGCCTATTATTGGGGCAACCAAAACGCAGTATCTGGATGATTCAGCCGGAGCATTTGACATTAAATTAACTGCCGAAGACCTTGCATATCTTGAAGAGCCATATGTTCCACATGAGATAGTTGGTGCAATTGATAAAAACCCGGCGCAAGGTGTTATTTTGCTTGATGAAAAGAAATAAAGTTTCAGTAATCATAGAGTGTATGGATTCAATTCCATCGGTAAGACGTAATCCTATAAAATGTCTGTGATTCAGTTCTTTATCTTTGTTTTCTGTTCTCATACTCCTCCTTCCACTGAGACTATTCCTCCCTCCGGGAGTCCACGTATTTCAATATCGGCTGTCCCTTCCGATATTAGAAATAGTGCTGTGAACACTTTCAGGTGGAACCAACAGACAAGTGAAACGTCTGTTATTGAGAGGGTATGGGGAGATCCCCATCAAGATAAATCCCATAGGAGAACAGGATGCCAAACGGCAATACTGTTAAACATGGGTGGATCTTGCTCTTATTTGTATCCCTCTATATAACGAAACGCTCAGAGGCTGTTTTACAGTGGGGGGAAAAGAAAAAATATCAAAAAAATGTTGAACGGAATGTATTAAATGTAATTGACTACTTATACAACTATACCAAGATAAAAAAATATACAGATTTTCTATCCAATATTATTGACGTGTAAAAAACTTCATGGTATTTTTATTTTGGGAAAAATGAAAATTATTTTAAAGGCAAACCTGTTGAAAGGCAGGGGCGCAAAGCCAGAAGGGACTAAAGTCAGAAAGCTTGACCATGTCAGCCGGTTGCCACTGTTTCCATATCAACATAATATATGGAAAAGATGTTTGAACAGAAGAGATTCCGATACCTTTTATACTATATAGATGTGTGATTTAAAAAAATATAATAGGGACACTGGCAGATTTTGGCAAGTGTCCTTTTTGTATGCAAAAATGGGTAACAAAACTAGCAGGGACAGGTTTTCTGTATACAGATAAAAGCAGGATGAAGAAGGCATAAGACGGAGAGAGGACTTTAAAAAAATGAAAAATTATGAGGACAAAATATATTCCTTAGGTGAGACTGTACCGGGACAGACACAGGCCATGTCACAGGCAGTACAGAAAACACTGGAAAATAATGGCGGGGTAGGCATAATGACAGGATATTATGACCAAAACCTGTCTGTTTTATCTGTGAGCAATCTGCTGTTACATAGTACAGGATATACATTCGACTCTTTTATGAAGCAGACAAACGGCTCATTGAAAAATTTCTTTTATGGCGAGGAAGATATACTGGATCGAGATCGTTTTTTGCAGCTTCACGGAGCAGGGGAATCACAGATCCTTACAGCAGACGGTACAGTGAATAATGTACGGCTTTATAAAGAAGATGCGACAGATGAGGCGGGCAGACAGATCTGGGTTATGTCTGTACAGGTCAACTGGGATCATGTAAATCTGGCACTGCTCAATGAGGCTATCTGTTCCGGCTTCTGGTATTTTGACTGTGACGAAAACAGTGAGATTGTGAATGCAAACTGGAGTCATGAATTCCGAAAAATGCTTGGCTATCATGACACTCTGGACTTTCCGAATAAACTGGAATCCTGGTCAGATCTTCTGCATCCACAGGATAAAGAAAGAGTAATGGTGCAGCTTCAGGCGGCAATTAAGGATAAGACGAACCAGATAAAATACCAGGTAGAGTATCGTATGAGAATGAAGGATAATCAATACCAGTGGTTTCGGGCATCGGCAGAAGTAATACGCCGTCTGGATGGTTCTGCCAGCAGGATTGCCGGGATTTTTATTAACATTGATGGGGAGAAAAAAGAAATCATGCAGGCACAAAAATCTGCTGCTTTCCACCGAGCTTTTACAAAAGCAGATCTGTGCGAGTATTATGTGAATCTGGAAGCGAATACTTTTGATACCTTTAAGGTTGAGCCGTCCCTGATGACCGTCTTTGAACAGAGTCATACATGGGATGAACTGATTCGGCATTTTGTGGATTCCTATGTTGTGGAGAAAGATAAGAAGGCGGTATCCTCTTTTTACGACCGTGGTTATATTGCAGAAAGGCTGAAGGGTCTGGAAACCGAATTGGCTTTGGAGTGCCGTATCACTCTGAATGGAGAAGAACGATGGGTCCGTAATGTGATCATACGCGGCGAGATAGAGGATTCAGAATATGCCATGATCTTTCTGCGGGATATCACAGAGACAAAGGTGGAGAGTGCACGGCATCTGCAGATGGCAGCGGATAATGCTTCCATGGAGCAGCTGATCCAGAGTATTGTGCGTCTGGTTGACCGTTTTGTTGTCTGTGATCTGGAAAATGACAGGTATGAATTCTACAATCTGAATGGACAGATGATATATAAACCTCTGGGATTTTATCATGATTTTCAGATGCAGGTTCTTGAAAAATATAAGACACTGGAACCATTGGAAGCTATAGATATCCTGATAGCCCCGGATAATATTCGGAAAAAACTGAAAAGTGAAAATGATATTTATAAGTTTGAGTATTGCAGCCAGGATGAAAAGACTTATAAGATCGCTTCTTACATACCCCTGGAATGGGAGGATGGAAAACTGGTAAAAGTATTGCTGGCATCCATGGATGTGACACAGGAGAAAAAAGCAGAGATTGAATCCCGTCAGGCACTGAAAGAGGCTTACTGTTCTGCAGAAAATGCTAATCGTGCGAAAACAGAATTCCTTTCCAATATGTCCCATGATATCAGGACACCGATGAACGCTATTGTCGGTCTGACAGCGATCGCAGGAGCAAATATTGAGAGTCAGGACAGAGTCATTGAATGTCTCAGCAAAATTACAAAATCAAGCCGTCATCTGCTGGGGCTGATTAATGAAGTGCTGGATATGGCACGTATTGAAAGTGGAAAAATGACGCTGGCACAGGAGGATTTCAATCTGCCAGATCTGGTGGATAATCTTATAACACTCACAAAACCGGTGATTGATGAACATAAACATAATTTTGATATACATATTAATCACATTGAACATGAGGATGTCTGCGGTGATAGTCTGAGGATTCAGCAGGTGTTTGTGAATCTGATGAGTAATGCGATCAAGTATACACCGGATGGTGGGAATATTATTTTTTCCATAGAGGAAAAGCCAAATGGATTTTCAGAGCTTGGATGCTATGAATTTACGATTGAGGATAATGGAATCGGTATGTCACCGGAATTCCAGAAAATCATGTTTGATCCTTTCAGTCGCGCAGATGATCACCGGACAACCAGAGTTCAGGGAACTGGTCTGGGAATGGCGATCAGCAGAAATATTGTTAATCTGATGAATGGTAATATTAAAGTGGAGAGCACCTTACATAAGGGAACCAGAATTACGGTAACGATTTACCTGGAGCTTCAGGAAAAAGAAAAAGCACAGGACAAAAATCTGATGAATCTTCCTGTTCTGGTTGTGGATGATGATAAGACATGCTGTGAAAGTACAGTTGCCACACTGAAAGAAATCGGTATTACAGGTGAATGGGTTCTCTCCGGCAGAGAAGCCGTTGAGCGTTGTTATGCACACCACGAGTTGAAGTGCGATTATTTTGCTGTTATTCTGGACTGGAAGATGCCGGATATGGATGGAATAGAAACTGCCAGACAGATCCGGAAGCGTATAGGTAAAGAGATTACCATCATTGTACTGACATCTTATGAATTCAGCGAGATTGAAGAAGAAGCAAAGGCTGCAGGTGTAGATGCTTTTATTGCAAAACCGCTGTTCCGTTCCAGGCTGACGGCAACATTGCGGCAGTTTACTTCGGACAGAAAAGAAAAAGCAGCAAGAAATTATCTGCAGAAGCTGTCAGAAGCAGATTATACAGGAAAAAGAATTCTGGTGGTTGATGATAATGAGTTAAACAGAGAAATTGCTGTTGAAATTTTACAGATGACAGGGGCAGAAGTGGAAACAGCAGAAAATGGAAAAGCTGCAGTTGAAAAAGTGGAAGTTTCTCCGAAAGGCTTGTATGATCTTGTTTTTATGGATATCCAAATGCCTGTCATGAATGGCTATGAGGCAACCGCAGCGATCAGGAGCCTTCCGGGTGAACAGGGAAAACTGCCGATCGTTGCCATGACTGCCAATGCTTTTGCAGAAGATGTACAGCTGGCAAAAAACACAGGCATGAATGGACATATCGCAAAACCGCTGGATATGAATAAGCTGAATGATGTCCTGGAAAGCTGGCTGTAATTGATTCCCGATTATTGAATTAATGATTTTAGCAGGAAAGAATGAGGAAAATACGAGTATGAAAAAGGCAAAACATTATCTGATAGCTTTATTGTCAGGGGTGCTTGTGGCAACTACTGTTTTGTCTGGCTGTGGACAATCTGAAAAAGCAGTATCTGAAAATGATGATCACCTTACTGTGTATCTGTGGGAAAATCGTTTAATGAAAAATATTGTACCCTATATCTATGAGCAGTTTCCGGATCAGGATATTGAGTTTATTACCGGCAACAATGATACCGATTTATACAGCTATTTTGAAGAACATGGTGAACTGCCGGATATCATAACTGTACGTCGATTCTCAGGAACAGATGCACAGAATCTGGAGCCGTATCTTATGGATTTTGCTTCTTATGATGTGGTTTCCAGGTATTACTCCTATGCATTGCAATATTATAAAAACTCAAAAGATGAGATTCAGTGGCTTCCTATCTGCGGTATGCCGCAGACGATTATTGCCAACAAGACATTGTTTGAGCAGTTCGGGATCAAGATACCGGAAAATTATAAGGAATATGCACAGGCGTGCCAGCAGTTTTATGATAATGGTATAAAACCTTATTCCCTGGATCTTGCAGAAGACTGGTCTGCTCATGAGGTGATCCAGACAGGTGCAATCGGTGAATTCATGAGTCTGGATGGAATCGAATGGAGAAGCTCAGCTGAAAGTGCATCAGGGGATATTGCGTTTGATGATGCGTTATGGAAACGTATTTTTTCAGAAACCAATACATTTTTGAAGGACTCACATTTTACAAGTGATGATATTAGCGTCGATATTAATACTGCAGCGCAGATGTTCCTTGAGGGAAAAGCAGCAATGTTTCATGGTTATCCGGCACTTATGCAGGAATATCAGGAACAGATGGATGCAGAATTAACCCGTATACCGTTTTTTTCACAGATTTCGGATGAAGCTTTTATAAATATGACCCCTTCTCTGAATATTGCATTCAACAAAGACCTGGAAAAAGATCAGGAAAAACTGGACCTGGCATTCGATGTCCTGGATCGTATGATTTCAAAAGAAGGACAAACGCTGATTGCAGAAGGAAAGGGTGTAATTTCATTAAATGTAGATGTTCCAAACATGATGGAAGATGTACCTGGCCTTGAAGATGAAATTAATAATAATTCTGTTTATATCCGATATTCTGCTCAAAAATCATTTGATGCCAGCCTTAAGGCTGTTCACGGATTATTGTCAGGGGAAATGGATGAAACACAGGCGTATGATGCTTTTCGCAGCACAATGAACAGTAAGGATTCAAAAGAAAAAAACACAGTAAATTTTAAAAATGAATATTCTATTTCACTAAATGATAAAAACGGTCGTGATGCGGCATCTTCTATTTTAACTACGATCAGAGAAGAAAATGATGCTCAGCTGGCTTTGGTACCATATTATTATTTTACTTCTTCCATTTACAAAGGGGAGTGCACCGGCAGCCGGGTTGCTTTGATGACAGCAAAAAGTTCAGATGCACCATTATATCTGGCAAAAATCAATGGCAAAGAGGTTTATGAACTTGCGGAGAAATATCTTGCTGATTCTGATGAGAAATTTCATGTAACCAATAAATATGAATTACCAATTGCATCCGGTATGAAAATAATCGTCAGTCAGGAGGAAAACGGATTCTCATTACAGGACATAGAAGTAAATAAGAAAAAAACAGACAAAGACAAGGAGTACTCTATTCTTCTTACAGACACCACAATGTCTGTTTTGAAAAAAATAAATCCGGAATGTGAGATCAGGCAGCTTAAGGACACAACATTATCAAGTGCATGGACTGCAGCAATGGCAAACGGACAGCAACCGTCAGCACCGGAAGATTATATAGAGGTTGAAAAATAAAAGTGGGAAAAGAACAAGTGATAACAAAAAGAAAAAAGATCATAGTACCATTGTTTTTTTTAATTCTTATACTTTTAAGCTTAATTTTTGTAAAGCTCCTTTTGAACAGGATGAACAGCTATATCGCGGAAAACGGGAAAAGCAGTATGGGAGCTGTTGTTGAACAGATACAGCAGACCTATGATCTGCAGGTGAATGGATACTACAGCCAGCTGCATTTGCTTGAGGATTCTCTTATTCAAGAGGAAGTGAGATCTATTGAACTGGATAGAAACAAGAAGTTCTTTGAGGCATGGCAGAAAGAATCTGAAAGTACACTTATATTTCTCCAGGAAAATGGAAAGGCAATAACCACTGATGGAACAAAACTTCGGGTTGACATGCCAAGTAAACTTTTGTTGGATTTGAGGAACGGATATAATATTGGAAAATTGGTTTCTCTTGATTACAACCAGAAGAAAAAAGATGGTTATCTGGTTGCAATTCCATGTCAGGAATATACGATTAATGGGGAAACTTATACGGCAATTGGAACCTTGTATGATCATTCAAAATTAGATTCCATGTTAAGTGTGAAAAGCTATAACGGGAATGCGTATCTGTTTATGCTGGATAACGACGGAAATATTACTTATACAAATCAGAAAGAAGATAAATTTTTTAGGAACTATTTTTTGTTAAAGCATTTAAAAGGAGATCAGGCTATCACTGAGGAAGAGGCTGATTCTCTTCAAAAAAAGCTGGATGGCAGAGAACAGGGGGTAGAACTTCTGGGAAGTGACAAACCTTACTATCTGGGATACTGTCCGATAGAAAATAATAACACCATGCTGATCTGTATTGTAGAAAAGAGTGTTGTAGATAATGTACTGAAAGATTATCAGAAAACAATAGGATTTACAACATTACTCATGGCAGGTTTTATACTTTTGCTTTTTGCCGGATTATTCTGCAGTATTTCCAGACGCAGTCTTGCTGAGCAAAAAGCTGAATATGAAAAAAGAAATAATGAGATTCAGACGCAGGCAATGAAGGAAATGGAGGAGTCCAATAAAAAACTGAAAAAAGCAAAGGACATTACAACGGAAGCCTTGCAGACAGCTGAAAATGCAAATAAGGCGAAAACAGATTTCCTGTCCAATATGTCACATGATATTCGTACACCAATGAATGCAATTATCGGTATGACGTCATTGATTAGACATGATGCAGGCAATAAAGCGAAAGTAATAGAGTATGCAGATAAAATAGATATTTCATCACAGCATCTGTTAGGAATCATTAATGATATTCTGGATATGAGTAAGATAGAAGCAGGAAAAACAGTTTTTAAATATACAGACTTTTCCATGCCAGATCTTATTGAGGAACTCAATACGATATTTCAGCCACAGATTGCTGAAAGAAATCAGACTCTTATGGTCATAAAAGAAAACATCCGGCATGAGTGGGTAAATGGAGATCAGGTTCATCTGATGCAGATTTTCAGCAACCTGCTTTCTAATGCAGTGAAGTACACGCAGGAAGGTGGAAAAATTCAGTTTCTGGTAGAAGAATGTGAGACAAAGTCATCTGTCTATGCAAAGTACCGTTTCTTAGTCAGCGATAATGGCATGGGAATGTCGGCAGATTTCAAAGAGACGATCTTTGATCCGTTTACCCGTGCTGAAGGTTCTGTGACTAATAAGATACAGGGAACCGGTCTGGGAATGGCTATTACCAGAAACCTGGTTGAAGCAATGGGAGGCACCATAGATGTGGAGAGTGAACTGGGACAGGGAAGCTGTTTTGAGGTTCTCATAGATCTGAGAATTGCAGAGGATAGATCTGTTTCCTCAACAGTACAGGAAGAAAAGAATGAACAGAATGATAATATCTTTCAAGGAATGAGATTCCTGTGTGCGGAGGATAATGAGCTGAATGCAGAAATTCTGACGGAACTGTTAAAGATTGAGGGGGCAGAATGTACCATCTGTGAAAATGGTGAAGAGATTTTGAAGACATTTGAAAAGTCTGCACCAGGGGATTATGACATGATCCTGATGGATGTGCAGATGCCTGTTATGAATGGTTATGAGGCAACGAAGGCAATCCGCAGAAGTTCTCATGAGTTGGCAAAGAAGATTCCGATTATTGCAATGACCGCCAATGCATTCTCGGAGGATATTCAGCATTCTCTGGCAGCCGGTATGAATGCGCATGTTTCAAAACCGGTTGAGATGAGGGTACTGGAAAAGACGATCAGAAGCATAAAAACCGGTGGGGGGGGCGAAACTCAAGGCATTAATCAATAACCACTAAAAATAATAATATTATTAATCATAGAGTGTATGGATTCAAATTCCATATGCTCTTTTTTTTACTTAATTTCAGGAAAAATGCAAAAAATTCAAAAAGATTGCTTTTGACCACTGTAAAACAGGCTCTGAGCGTTTCGTTATATGAAGGGATAATTTTTCTTTCGTATTTCAAAGAAAAGAGGATAAAGAAATGTCAGAAAAAAGATGTTATACAGTTCAAGAGTTACAGGAAATCTTAGGAGTCAGCAGACCTACTATTTATAACCTTTTGAAGAAAAAGGAATTCCGGTGGATCCAGTTGGATGGCGGCAAGTATCGCATCTCCAAGAAGAGTTTCGATAACTGGCTCGATAACTTGGAACAGTAAAAAAACAGGGTGTTGATCAGGCAGATTTTGTCTGCAATCGACATCCTAAATTTTTATCTGGATTTAAGATATGATATAAGAAAAAACACTAACACTAAAAAAGACAGGAAGTGAAGAATAAATGGCAACAGCAATTATGAAACAAAAAGAAGTTCCGGAGATGGCACAGCTGCTGGGAACAACCAGAAGCTCAGTATATGCAATTCTTGATAATCCAAAGTATGCGTTATATTATTTATAGACAAGAAAATATCTTGTGCTTTCGATAGGAAGTTTAATTGAATACTGTTTACCATGATCGAACGTACGAAGCATGGTGGTCATATAACAGATGTCGATGGTAATATCAAGGCATTCCCCGATTATTAGCTGGAGCAAACAAACAGCTAACTTTCAGAGCTTTACAGAGCTTGACAGAGAGTGACAATAGGTTGGAGCTCTCCTAAGCGAGGGGTCGGAGGTTCAAATCCTCTCGGGGACGTCTGACAGCGGTCCATGGTTCGCAGATTGTGCGGATCGTGGGCTGCTTTTTATTGGATTTATGTTTTCTTAGGGTTATGTGCAGATAAATCAATCGAAAACGGCCAAAAAAACAATCGCAAAAAAATACGATTGTTTTTTTGACCGTTTTTGCATATAATAATATAACAAAAAAATGGAAAGGATGGAAAGAGTATGCAGGAAACAAGAACGATAGAGTTTAAAGAAACGATTACAAATACTTTTTTAAAAACAGTGAGTGCCTTTTCAAATTACAATGGGGGAAAGATTTTCTTTGGAATTGATGACAGCGGGAAGGTAAAGGGACTGGCAGATGTAAAACAAGCATGTCTGGATATTGAAAATAAGATCAATGACAGCATTTCACCTCAGCCGGATTATACACTTGAAGCACAAAAAGATCATACAATAATACTTTCTGTTAAAAGTGGTGCATATAAGCCATATTTGTATAAGTCAAAAGCATATAAGAGAAATGATACAGCAACGATAGAAGTAGATGCACTGGAATTATCAAGACTTATTCTGGAAGGAAAAAATATACGCTTTGAGGAACTTCCATGTAAAGAGCAGAATTTGTCATTTGAAGTTTTAAATCATAAGCTGGAAGAGTGTGTTCATATCGAAAGATTTAATCAGGATACTTTAAGAACCTTGAATTTATATAATAATGATAATGGTTATAACAACGCTGCGGGGCTTCTGGCAGATAAAAATCAATTTCCGGGAATTGATATCATGAAGTTTGGTGAAAACATCAGCATTATTCAAAAGAGAGCAACTTTTGAAAATGTATCAGTTTTGGAAGAATATGATAAGACAATAGATGTATTCAGAGATTATTATCAATATGAGATAATAGAAGGCACTGACAGAAAAAAAATGGAAAAAATACCCGAGGCTGCATTCAGAGAAGCGATTGCAAATGCTTTGATCCACAGAGCGTGGGATGTGGAAGCGAGAATCAGAGTTTTGATGTTTGATGACAGAATAGAAATTGTTTCTCCCGGAGGTTTGCCATCTGGAATAACAGAAGATGAATATTTAGCTGGTAAATTGTCTGTTTTAAGAAACAGAATTCTTGCAAATGTGTTTTACAGATTAGGGTTTGTTGAGATATTTGGAACGGGAATTACAAGAATTAAACAACTTTATGAAACGGGACTGAAAAAACCAGATTTTGAAATCTCAGAGAACACTATTAAAATAGTACTTCCAGTTTTGGAAAAAGATTTAAATTTAACAGACGACGAAAGACTGATATATAAAAACTTAAGTAAAACAATGTTGAAGCCAATCAGTGAAATTGTATCACATGTCCCTTTTGGAAAATCAAAGACAACGGATATATTGAAAAGTATGATAAAAAAAGGTGCTGTAAAAGTTGAAGGAAGAGGTCGAGGAACGAAGTATATATTAAAATAGATGAAAAGCAATAGTCCCCTGCGGAGCTGCGACAGGCAGTGCGCAGGGGATTTGTTTTATTTGGTGACGGGAAGTTTTTCAAATGCATCAACCGGAAGAAGGTAGCGCATGGTGCAGTTTCCTTTGTAGGCTGGGGAGTTTGGGTATGTAGGAGAGCTGGAACTGAAAAGCGGACTGCGGCTTCAGATTCTGCCAAAGATTTATTTTGGCGGCAGTGAGGATCGGACGAAACAGATCTATCTGGAGATGCTTAAGAGCACCTACAGGTTAACGGAAAAAGCGATGAACCAGATTTCTCTTGGAATGGGGGATATGGAACTGTTTGAGGCTTATATCCGGATGTATCTTGATGAGGCACAGATGCTGGTGAAACGGGGACTTCGTTCTGCATATGAAGAAAAAACGGATAACCTCAGATGCTTTCGCGGAAAGCTCCAGGTGTCAGGCCATATCCGTCGAAATATCGCACATAAAGAGAGATTCTATGTGACGTATGAGGAATTTACAAAGAACCGGACAGAGAACCGACTGATAAAAACTACGTTAAAGAAACTGCAGAAAGTTACCACAGATGGGAAGAATAAACAGGATGCAAGAGAACTTCTTCTGTTTTTTGACGGGATACAGGAATCCGTGGATTACCGCCAGGATTTTGCACAGATAAGGATCGACCGGAATTCCAGAGAATATGAGAAGATCATGAAGTGGACAGAAGTGATCTTACAGGGAAACAGCTTCCTCAATTTTTCAGATGGGATCAAGAGCAGATCCATATTATTTGCCATGGACGAAGTTTTTGAGAATTATGTGGCATGTCAGATAAAAAAATATTTCAGAGAAAACTGGGAGGTATCTTCCCAGGATAAAAATTATTATCTGTTTGAAAAACCACGGGATTTTCAGCTGAGACCGGATATTGTAATGAAAAAAGGGGAAGGAAACAGAACTGTTATCCTTGATACAAAATGGAAAAGCCTTCCTGATATGAAAAACGAAGGATGGAGTGCCTTCAATAAAAAAGCCAGAAATGATATTTATCAGATGGTTACATATGCAAGCCGTTATGAGGCAGAGGAGATCTGGCTTCTCTATCCGAAAGCAAAGTATTCATACCAGTATGAAGGAATCAGGGACCGTTTTGAAACAAAAATTTATGGTCATACACTGGTGATCCATCTGTTTTTTATTGATCTGGAAAATATGGAAGAGTCTATGAAACGTTTATCTCAGGGACTTGAAGACAAAATGGCCGGGGAGGTGAAGAAGTATGAGTGAACAGGCATCCGGAAATTTTATTTCTGTTTCAGAGAGACTGAAACGGTTTAAACCGGCCAGTGGAAGAAGAACTGTAAAGCATTATCCTACCGGGATCAAAAAGCTGGATCAGATGCTTGGCGGCGGACTTTATGCAGGACTTACTTTTCTCGGCGCAAGACCAGGAATGGGAAAGAGTACCTTTGCGCTGCAGATCGCTTCAGAAATTGCGGCAGCCGGTTCGCCGGTACTGTTTTACTCCCTGGAGATGCCATCTGTCCGTATGGAGGCAAAAATATTAAACCGTGCCATTCATATGCGGTATCCGAACAGCTCCCTGACCGCGGACTGGTTTCTCAGAGAAGAAAACAATACAGGGAAACAGAAAGACTGGAAACTGGTAGAAAAGGTGGGAAAAGAGATCAGCGGCAGTTTTGACAAGATGTACATAAAAGAGCGTAAAAAGCTTTCTGTTTCGGGCCGGGATATCGTTCAGGATGTGGAAATGTTCATGAACGAAAAGAAAGAAAAACCGGTGGTTTTTGTAGATTACCTGCAGATCCTTTCTTCCTGCACAGGAAACAGAAACGCTACAGAGCGGCAGAAAAATGATGAAAATATCAATGAGCTCAGCGGCCTTTCCAACAAGTATGACCTAGCGGTTTTTGTGATCAGTTCCCTGAACAGAGAGTCTTACCGGGAGGAACAGAGATCTCTGAGAATGGATTCTTTTAAGGAGACGGGAGGAATCGAGTACTCTGCAAGCGTGATCCTGGGACTTCAGCCAAGAAATATCCGACAGCCTAAATTTAATTATGAACAGGAAATGTCGAAAGAGATCCGGGAGCAGGAGATTGTTTTTCTGAAACAGAGATATGGTATATCCGGGATGAAGGCGAATGTGAGTGTGGATTTCCATGCTGCGAAGGACCTTTACACAGAAAAAGGAGCATTCGGGAAAAAATCAGCTCAAAATGTTTCACGTGAAACAAAAACGGATAAGAAAAATACGGAGAATGCAAATGCTTTACCGAAAAAGAGCGGGAGTGCTTCAGAAAACACAACATTGCAGGATGTAAAAGCCAATGCAGATTCACTGAAAAATACAGAAACACAAGCCCTGGAAGCAGAACGCCCACAAACTCAAAATGCAAATCTGGAATATCCGGATGATCCGAGAGCACGTCTGGAGGAAGAATTTCGAAGTCTTTTGTAATATTCCGGGAACCGCAACAGAAGAGAGGAAAGAATAACCATGAAAATACCTGATAATATTTACATGAACATATGCAAAGTATTTCAGGAACTATATAAAAATAAATTTGTACCGAATGAACTGAATATCGCCGAGGTAGGCAGCCGCGGAAAAAATATGACATGCAGATACCGCATTACCGTTCCGGAAGAAATGGAGAGCGTGACATTTTCCTACTATGACGCGGTTGTTTATGATGCGGTCTACACCCTGTACAGAGCAAACTGTTCCAAATTTGCGCTGACAGATTTACTCCGGGTAATGTCCGGAGACGAGAAGGTACGTTTTTACAGCACAAAAGGCAGGATACAGAAAAGAGAGCAGAGGCTTCGGGATTCCCTGGAAAAACTTCGGAATACTACCATCGCCATTGACTACAGTGAAGAGGTACAGATGCGGGAGCTGAAAGATGACAAAGGGAAGCCACTGGAAGGTTTTGTGGCAGATTATCTGCTTCCTGTAGCAGTGGAAAAAAACGGAAAAGCATACTGGTTTCTGGAAGGCAGAGAGCTCCCGGTCTATAAATATGCAGAAGATATCGGGCAGATGATCAGCGTGTCCCGGGAACTGCTTGATCCTGCAGCGCTCCTTAAAACAATATTTCCGGATCAGGAATTTCAGAACAGTGAAGAAGGAAAAAAACTTCTGGAGAATGTAAAGTTTTCAAGTACAGATGAGATGATACTCCTGAAAAGGATCCTGATCCAGCGTCTTGAGATCATGAGAAATTCCAGAAACAATGCAGACGGCCGGCGAATTCGCTACTATGCCATGAAAGCAGATGAGGGAATCCTGCCCATGGCAGATATCCGCAGAGAAAATTTTGAGCAGGATATCCGGTTTGTCAGCGACAGGGGAAAAGTACGGTTCGAGAGCCGGGGCTGGAAGAATAAAGTACATGCGGTAAACAAAAAACTGTGCGCGATCCTGGATATCTACAAAAAATGCGGTTATGTGACAGAATACGAGCTTTTACGAAATGAACCGAGATCTCTGGTGAGAGGGTTGGAGATCCTGGGAGAGATCAAAAAGGTTGAAATCAGAAAAAACCGGGAAACGGAAACATCTGCGGAAAAAACTGCAGAACAGAAATGATTTGTGATATAATCTCCACAGCAAACAAAAGAAAGGAGAAGGGAAAGGGCGGAGTGTGTAAGGGAAAACACTCCGGAGAGTAACTGACAACAGTATAAGATAAACGAAGGAGAAAAAATGAGCGAAAAAACAAAACCCCAGGTAACTGCGGCAGATGACGATTATTCCATGGAAGCAGTGCCGGAAAGTGCGAGAAAAGGGTTCCGCAGCATGTTTTTTGTAATGCTGGGATTTACTTTCTTTTCCGCAAGTATGAGTGTCGGCGCGAAACTTGGAAACGGACTGGATCTGAACGGGTTTGCGGCAGCCTGCGTCATTGGTGGCGTGATCCTGTCCGCATACTGCGGAATTCTCGCGTATATCGGCTCTGATACAGGAATGAGCATGGATCTTCTGTGCAGAAGAGCTTTTGGAAAAAAAGGTTCTTATCTTTCCTCACTGGTACTTGGCCTCACACAGATCGGATGGTTTGGTGTCGGTGTTGCCATGTTTTCCATTCCAACTGCAGAATTACTGGGAATCAATAAATGGGTTCTGACGATCGTGGCAGGTCTTCTGATGACCATTACCGCAGCAACAGGAATGAAAGCGCTGGAGATTGTAAGTACGATTTCCGTACCGCTGATTGTGATCTTGGGGGTATATTCCATGGTAACAGCGGCAGCAGACGGCGGTGGCCTGGCGGCAGTATTTAATCAGTCTGCAGGATCAATTACTTTATTTACCGGTGTGGGATATGTAATCGGGTCTTTTATTTCCGGTGGTACGGCAACCCCGAATTTTATCCGTTTTGCGAAGAATAATAAAGTTGCCGTATGGACAACCGTGATCGCATTTTTCCTTGGAAATACCCTGATGTTCTGTTTCGGAGCTATCGGCGGCGCGTTTACAGGAAAAGATGATATCTTTTATGTTATGATTGCACAGGGCCTTGCGATTCCGGCAATTATCGTGCTGGGAGCCAATATCTGGACAACCAACAACAATGCACTGTACACCGGCGGTCTTGCAATCTCGAACATCACCAATGCAAGAATGAAGATCGCTACCTGTATTTCCGGTGTGATCGGTACAGCACTTGCGATCTGGTTATACTATAACTTCACAGGATGGCTGAATATCCTCAACTGTGCCCTGCCGCCCATCGGCATCACAGTGATCCTGGATTTCTTCCTTCGCCGTGACAAATACAGAGAAAAAAATGTACCGCTGCAGACAGCCAACTGGTTTAATCTGGCAGGTGTTGTGGCGGGTGCGGTAGCTGCCAACCTGATCCATGCAGGAATTGCGGCAGTAAATGCCATGGTAGTGGCAGCAGTGTTCTATCTGATCGGATTTGCGGTAACAAAACAGAAATAATCCTCAAAAACAGGCGAATGTATCTTTTTGAAAACATCTATTGAAATGTAAACATGCACTATAGTAACAACGTAGATACTATAGTGCATGTTTTTTTGCTGCTCTGCATTCAACGCAGAGCAGCAGTCAGGAGCAGAAATGCAGAAAATAAAATACGATAAAGTACGACAATTGGATAAAATCGTATTCCTTGCGCTGGGGCTTATTCTGGTAGCTTTGGTTATTCAGATGGCGATTCTGAACTGGATCAATAACAGGAATATATCGAAAATGTCAGAGGTATTGCTGGATCGTGTAGTCAACGTGATTGAGAAGAATGAACAAGACGAGAAGGATATGATAGCTTCTCTGAAAGAGGACTATATTGTGCGTGCCAAGGCAGTGGCCTATATTATCAATGCGAATCCGGAAGCAGATGGAATATTTCAAACCAATGCTGGAAGATAAAACTCTTACCATGTGTCAGGATGTCACGCCGAATACCTCCGAGGGAAAAAAGATCATGTATGCCATTACCTGGGATGAAACCGGTACCCGTATGATCCAGGTTGGGATTGAACCGGTGCGGCTTCTGAATGAGGTGAAGCAGACATTCGAATGTATGAAGCAAAAGAAAAATATTATAGCGTAGAAGGCAGAGACAGAAGAAAATAAAAATACCGGCAGGTGAATGAGTACATAAAAAACTCATTTATCTGCCGGTATTTTGTTATTAAGGCTGTTTTTCGTCGATCATGGAGAGATATTCATAAATCGGATGAAAATCGCGGTCGCTGCACTGGCGGTAATATTGCAGGAAGATCCTTTCCATGATATTGGGAATCTGTGTTTCAATCGGCTCGAACAATATGATCAGATATTGCATGGAACTGTAGCGGGTACAGATATCCACGCGGCGGATTTTTTCACAGATGGCCTGCTCCATGCATTTCAGAGCGTGCTCAATGGCTTCGATGTTAGGCAAGGTATCAATGACTGTCTCCATGGTAACCATGACGAGGTAACAGCGGCAGTTACTGCGGTTGACAAGCTGGCTCATGTATTCATAATGGCGGGCAAAATCACGGTAATTCAGATCAAGTGCACCACGGTAGCTGCCACTTTCACGGAGAGAGTTCGCGATCAGCTTCAGATCTTTTCCAACGCTTGAGCTGGAAAGATCTCTGCGGTCCATCTGCTGATAGAAGAAAAACTGATTTTTACCATTTTGTTTTACGTAGTACAGTGTCTTATCTGCCTTTAGGTAGCAGCTTTCGAAGGAGTCCTCACAGGTGCACATGCAAAGGCCGGCAGAAAGTGTTGCGCACTGGATTTCCACATCGTTTTCGATAATGGAATGAAATTCCTGAAAAAGTTTGTGCATCTGTTCTGCAACTGTTTCATGAGAAACATCCGGCATGAAAATGAGAAATTCATCTCCGCCAAGACGGCTGGCAATGCCATGTCCTGTGTACTTGGCGAGCATATTGCCCAGAAGTTTCAGTGCCCGGTCTCCGGCGGTGTGGCCATAAATGTCATTGATCCGTTTGAGATTATCCATATCAAGGAAGATCAGGCAACCATTATGTTCCTGCATAAGTTCCGCAGCGAGACGTTCACCGAGGCTCCGCATGGGAAGCCCTGTGAGAAAATCGTAATTCTTGGTATCGGCCTGTGCCTTGATAGTAGTTACTACATCAGAGATGAACTTGCTGACGGTAAGCTGCATATCAGGAAAATTGTAGGAATCCGTATCTTCTGAATCGGAATCCCATTTTGGCAGCCGGTTTTCATCCATCAGTTTCAGGAATATATCGGTGATTTCAGGATCAAACTGAAGACCGCGGTTTTTGCGGATCTCTTCGTAAATGACATCACGGGAAAGTGCACTGCGGTAAATACGCCGGGAACTCATAGCGTCATAGCTGTCAGCCATGGCAACGATCCGTGCGTGAACAGGAATCTCTTTTCCGGCAAGTCCATCAGGATATCCATTGCCATCGTAACGTTCGTGATGGCCGCGGGTAACTTCGAGAACATGGGGAAGAAGAGTAACGTCTTTCAGGATCTCAGCACCAATAACAGGGTGCTTCTTAATAAGGCTGTATTCGTCATCTGTAAGCCGGGATGGTTTATTCAGGATTGAATCCGGAATACCGATCTTGCCGATATCATGTAAAAGTGCAGAATGTTTCAGTACCTGTATCTCTTCCGGTGACCAACCCAGTTCAGAGGCGATCAGTGCGGCGTATTCAGCAACCCGGTAAGAATGTCCACGGGTGTACTCATCTTTGGCTTCAATGGTTGTGGAGAGTGTCTGCATCATCTGAAGAGACATTTTTTCGGTTTGTTTTCGCCTTTTTTCAAGTTCGATCTGATGTCGCTGGATTTCTGTATCCTGGACATTTTTTAAGGTTCTTATAATGTTGACAAAAAGCAGGATCAGCATTCCGATTCCCATAAAAATTCCGGACAGGGATGTTACAAAATATACGGAGATCCCTTCAACGCAGGTACATATGATGGAGGTAAGCAGACCTAGCAGAAGAATACGGTCTGCCTTATTCTGCCCGGCCCGTATATATTGAAAAAGATGTATAAATATAAGGATAAGTGTAAATGCAAGGAGCAGCTGCCCAACGGGAAGCGTTTCCATATAATCTGCTTTTTTCGTTACAGCCAGAACAGAACAGGCTGCAAAATTGGCAAGTGCGATCCAGCCGAGACATGCGTAAGAACGGTGGTGCTGCTCTTTCTGTATGCTGTCCGCATAAAGGATGATCGGAAGCGGGCTTAACAGGATCATAACGAAACACAGAGATCCCAGGGCGGAAGCGTTGGGAACCAGGAGCTGACGCATTTTTGATTCTCCAAGCATCCATATGGCACCCATGACCATACACCATCCCAGATATTCCATATCAAATCTTTTTTTGTATACCATTCCAAGGGCAAAGCTGAACAGAATGGAAATAATCCCGGAAAACAGAATAAAAAAGGCAATACCGGTGGACAATCCATATTCAGCGAAAATGGAAAGCCAGATATCGGATTTATTTCCACAGTAAATGGTATTTACAACCCCGGAATAATTGGAAGTATATGTAGTCAGCTCAATGCGGAGCTGTTTTCCGGCATCGCTGGAAGAAACCGGACAGAATATATAACGGCTGGCAGAATTTTTGCCGGCCAGCCGGGTTTCACGTGTACTGTAACTGGTGCGGAGTTCATTATTAATATAGACGTTTACATCCTGCAGGGAAGAACGGATGGCGATGTCCGTTTCCTGGAGAGTGTCCGGAAGCTGTGAGATGAGGACCATTGTTTCACCGGCAGGAACTTTGTATTTTCCGGGAACAGTAATTTTCTCGGAAGTTCCGTCAGATTTCTGCCAGATAAAGGTACCGGAATAAATAACGGGACCGGAAGACATTTCCTGAGAACGCTCATCTGCACCAAAAAACTGCATGAAAAGGAACCAGCCCAAAATGGCGATCATCAGGATATAAAAAAGGTATCGTTTTCCTCTGTCGAGGGTAAAGGCTTTTTCTTTCATAGGATATCCTCCTTGCGTCTGGGAGTTCAAAGTATGAGGGATAGTCACCTGATTATAGCTTTATTATAACAGAAGAAGTATTATAGCGGTTGTAATATTTGAGGTTTCGTACTAAAATAGTAAATAAGGTATAAATTGCCGTATAAACGGCAGAAAATGCACTATGACATAATTAAATGCACATAAGCACCCCCTGTTTTAACCGAATCAAGTAAGTCCCCTGCTTCAATTGCGAAAAGCAATAAGCAGTGAGTGGGGATTTGCACAAAACTGCAGGACAGGGGATGTGACTGTGTTTATGAGCATGTAGCATAGCGGAATGGAATGTCCGCTTTATGAGGGATTATGGAGTGAATTATAGCTATGATATATGCGGTTTTACTATGCAATAAAGAATGGAACATCGTGAAAATAAAGCAAAACGTATCGGGGCTGTCTTTGAAACCGGGTGACTGTCTGGCGGATGTGGTGCAGGATGCAGATGAGCTTACAGAAAACGATGAGAAGCAGTATTCGCTGTTTCTGACATTCAGAGAAAACGGGATGACATTATCAACTCTTGTACGGAGCTTTCAGGAGGGGAATCTGGTCATCCTTTCTCATGTCCGGAGTGATGCGGATTTTGTAGAATTTAATAATGAATACCTGGATTTTGTGGAATGGGTGGAGAATCATCTGGAAGGCTTTTATCATAGTGAATATTTTCAGATCCAGAAACTGAATAATCAGCTGATCGATTCGCAGAGAGCTTTGATCCGAAGTAAGAGAAATCTTGAAATGGCACTGGAAGAAAATAAAAAGATAAACCGGAAAATATCCGAAGCCAGACAGGCTGCAGAACAGGCGAGCCGGTCAAAAACGCAGTTTCTGGCAAATATGAGTCATGATATCCGGACTCCGATGAATGCAATTGTTGGATTAACGAAACTTATGCAGTATAGTCTGAATGATCCGGAAACTCTGGACAGTTACATTCAGAAGTTACAGTCTTCCAGCGAGTATCTGCTTGGACTGATCAATGATATTCTGGATCTGAGCAAGATTGAGAGTGGTTCCATAGAATTAAAAAAAGAGTCTATGAATCTCAGAAAAGTGGCGGAACAGATTGCCGCGATCATTCGCCCGAATGTACTGTCCGGTGGAAAGAAGTTCAGGATTTCTGAGGAGTCTTTCTGCCATGAGCATGTGCTGGGAGATTCGATCCGTATTCGTCAGGTATTGATGAATTTATTATCAAATGCTGTGAAATATACACCGGAAGGCGGAGAGATCAGCCTGCGTGTAGAAGAATTATCCAGTGATAAAAAATATGCGAAATACAGATTTACAGTGGAAGATACCGGAATAGGAATGACAGAAGAGTTTTTGCAGCATATTTTTGAGCCTTTTGCACGAGCTGAAATGCTGGAAAGGGAGATTCAGGGGACCGGTCTTGGAATGGCGATCACGAAGAGTATTGTAGATTCCATGAGGGGAACCATAGAGGTCTATAGCACCATAGGAAAAGGCAGCCGGGAACGAAGCGGAAGACAGTATGGAAGAAACAAAAGGTTCGATCCTCAATGGCATGCATTTTCTCTGTGCGGAAGATAATGATCTGAATGCGGAAATCCTGAGGTCCATGTTGGATCTGAAGGGAGCGTCCTGTGTGATCTGCTCCAATGGCAAACAGGTTGTGGAGGCTTTTGAGGAGTCAGAACCAGATCAGTATGATGCAGTTCTGATGGATGTGCAGATGCCGGTAACGAATGGTTATGAAGCGTCCAGAAGGATCCGCACCAGCAGGAGACCTTTTGGAAAAACGATTCCGATCATAGCGATGACGGCAAATGCATTCTCGGAAGATGTGAATCGAAGCCTGAAAGCAGGAATGGATACACATGTTTCGAAGCCGATCGACCTGGAGCTTCTGGAAAAAGAACTCTGGCGTCTGAAAAAATCAAATAATTACCAGGGGGCAAACGGATGAGTTTATTATGGATGGATTACGAAGCTGAATTTGACAATCTGGTGGATACAGCCAACCAGTATGAAATGGAAGACAATCCGGAATATTTTGCAAAACTTACAAAACGTATAAAAAAGATCGTCTACAGAGATACCCGGTATAATGTGGATTTCCTGTACACGGCATATGTGCTGAAAGACGAGAAGATCATAGAAGATTATGCAGTGTGGCTGTACCAGCTGATGGCATCGGTACTTAAGGACAGAACACGTATCCAGAGTATGGAATATGTCATAAAACATCTGAACTACATAAAAAAAGCCTTGGAGCAGACAGTCAGCCAGGACAAAATATCAAACCTCCAGCATCTGATCGAATGTGCGCAGAACAGTATCCGGGCACAGGTTCCGGCAGATAACCGCGAGGAAGCGGAGAAAAAAGGGATTGATTACGCTCCGACGAAATCAGCCTATGAAAGCGACATACAGGAATATATGGAGGCTCTTTTCAGTAAAGATATGCGCCGGGCGCTTCAGCTTGTTCAGAAATTTACAGAAAGAGGAATACCTGCAACTACGATCTACGTAGAGATCCTGGCCGAGAGTATGAGGCGAGTGGGGGAATTGTGGCATACAGCAAGAATCAGCGTAGATGAAGAACATTATTGTACGTCTGTAACACAGATGGCTATGGCACAGATGTATCCGGCTATTTTTTCATAGGAAAGAAAAAACAAAACGATCCTCTGCGCCTGTCCGGGGACAGAACTTCACGAGATCGGAGCAAGAATGGTTGCGGATCTTTTTGAGAATGATGGCTGGGATGGGATTTTTCTTGGGGCAGCAGTGCCGGAGGATGCCATGCTGGAAGCAATCCGTTCAGATAAGCCGGATCTGGTAGCGCTGTCTGTGACAATGCCGCAGCATCTGCTTACCTGTGCAGAACTTGTAGAGGCGATCAGAAGAGAATTTAAAGGTACTGGTCTGGGGCTTTCGATTGTAAAACGGATCATTGAGGAAATGGGTGGAGAGATCCGCGTAGAAAGTGAGCTGGATATAGGCACAAAATTTTCCTGGGATCTGACATTTCCAATTGATAAGGCAATCAATGAAAGGGCAGAAAATATTCCAGACAGGATAGTGACTCTGAGAGGAATCCGTGTACTTGCAGCAGAAGATAACAGCCTTAATTCTGAAATCCTTAAGTTTATTCTGGAAGATATGGGAATAAATGTGAATCTTGTAGAAAACGGGGAACTGGCAGTAAAAGCATTCGAAGAATCCAGGCCGGGAGAGTATGCTATGATTCTTATGGATATCATGATGCCGGTTATGGATGGATATGAAGCAAGCCGTATCATCCGAAATATGAAACGGCCAGATGCTGCAAAGATCCCGATCATTGCGCTGACTGCCAATGCTTTTGCGGAAGATATTGTCCGATCATCGGAAGCGGGAATGGATGCTCATATTACAAAGCCGATTGATGAGAATAAATTAAAAGAGTGTATGCTGCGGCTGCTTGCAAGTCGATGAGATACCTGGAAAAATATAATGTTTCACGTGAAACATACGAAGAAGTCCGGAGAAATCCGGGCTTTTTTTTTCGAGAAAAGTGTGAAGTGAACAGGAACGATTGTGGCTATGAGTGAGCTGCAAAACGGAATAAGAATGTCCGGTTTATATATAGATGTGGTATAATGCAGGTAGTGACTGCGGAGTAAAAATCATATATCTTTGCAGAATGGGAGGTAACATGAATATACAGATTTTTGGAACAAAAAAGAACTTTGACAGTAAGAAAGCAGAGCGTTATTTCAAGGAGCGCGGAATCAAATATCAGTTTGTCGATATGAAAGAAAAAGGCCTGAGCAAAGGAGAATTTACCTCGGTGTGTCAGGCAGTGGGCGGATATGAGAAGCTGATCGATGAGAAATGTAAAGACAGGGATCTTCTGGCTCTGATCAAATATATTGCGGAGGAAGACCGTGCAGAGAAAATCCTGGAAAATCAGAAAGTTCTGAAGCTTCCGATTGTCAGAAACGGCAAACAGGCAACAGTCGGCTATGAACCGGATATCTGGAAAAACTGGAAATAAAAGATTACCGGACATTTTGCAGAAAGCAAAAATAAATAAAATCGAAAGAGAGGAATACCCATGAGTAAAATTGTAAATATCACATCAAAAGAAGATAAGGATCAGAAACTGCAGGATATTGCGAATTCACTGCAGGAACTGAAAGATGTTATGGCTGAGGTGATCGAGGCATATGAAGAAGACAATGCAGACAGTCGAAAAATGGATACGCTGACAGAAGCACTGGATGCGCTGGAGGATGCCTATGAGGCAGTCAGTGATGTGCTGCTGGAGGAATTATAAAATATAAACGTAAGGATGCAGATCACAGATGAATTCTATTGTATTCATGAGCATGTAGTGAGCATAGTGAAATATTTGTTTTGCGGCAGATTTCGGAAGGAGGAAGCGAAATGGAAACTATGATCCAGACAGTAATGGGGGATATCACAAAGGTTACAGATGTGGAAGCTATTGTTAATGCGGCAAATAACAGTCTGCTTGGCGGAGGCGGTGTAGATGGCGCGATTCACCGGGCAGCAGGTCCTGGATTACTGGAAGAGTGTCGTACTTTACATGGGTGTGAAACAGGCGAAGCGAAGATCACAGGGGCTTATGATTTGCCATGCAAGTATGTGATCCATACAGTAGGGCCAATCTGGTGGGGCGGTCTTCGGGGAGAAGCAGAGGCGTTAAAAAATGCGTATTATAATTCACTCCAGGTAGCAGTGGAGCACGGAATCAGAAGCATTGCTTTTCCATCCATTTCCACAGGGGTTTATCATTATCCGCTGGAAAAAGCAGCGTGTATTGCTGTGCAGACAGTAAAGGAATTCTGTGAAACACATCCCGGAAAGATTGAGGTTGTCCGGTTTGTATTGTTTGGGTGGCGTACATTAAAAGTATACGAAAAAGCAGTAGAGGAAATCTGGAGGGAAGTATAAAGCATGCAGTATAAAGTGCTGAAAATCGAAGAAGACATCGATTTTGGCTGCGAAGAACGCCAGCCAGGGGAAAAACTTATGTCCGTTGTTCTGCTGGAGAGAGAAGACGGATGTGAAATGAGTCTGAGACATGATGACGAGCTCTTATATGAAAGAGATATCAATGAGGGAGATCTGGTTACACTGGATGAGAACCGTGAATTGTGGAAGGCGTAGAGCTATGTAGTGAAGAGGATATTTTTATCCGCTGGATTAAAATTTCACGGCTTTTACCGAAGTGATCAGGGTGAAAACATTTGCAAAAAAAATGTTTTCAGATATTCTTGACAGCTTCAGTAGGAAAAAGTAAAGTATAACGTGGAAATTGCTGAAAGGAAATATCTGAGATATGAAGAAAAAAGCATTTAAGGCAGCCTTTCCGTATACTTTGCCTATCTGTGTGGGGTTCCTTTTTCTGGGAATGTCTTATGGTTTTATGATGCGAAGCAAGGGATTTTCCTTTGTATATCCATTATGTATGAGCTTTTTTATCTATGCGGGGTCCATGGAATTTGTTACGGCAAATCTGCTTTTGTCAGCATTTAATCCGGTGTATGCGTTCTTTCTGACACTGATGGTAAATGCAAGACATCTGTTTTACGGAATTTCCATGCTGGAGAAATATAAGAATACAGGATGGAAGAAGTTTTATCTTATTTTTGGAATGTGTGACGAGTCATTTACAGTCAACTGTACCGTAGATCCTCCGGAAGATGTGGACAGAGGATGGTTTATGTTCTTTGTAAATGCGCTGAATCAGTTTTACTGGGTGACAGGAGCTACAGCAGGAGCACTTCTGGGATATGTGATCCATTTCAATACAAAAGGTATTGATTTTGTTATGACAGCATTGTTTGTGGTAATGTTTATCAATCAGTGGGAAGAGGCAGAGAATCACAAACCGGCGCTGATCGGAGTTGGATGCTCAGTGATCTGCCTGGTGATTTTTGGAAGCGGGAATTTTATTCTTCCGGCTATGGCATCGATTATCTTATGTTTCCTGGGAATGAAACGATATCATGCGAGACAGCAAAAAGAGAGGATACAGGGATCAGAAGAATCTCCATCATAGAGAAGAATTCGAATGTAAAGATCCGGGCGTAGCCAGGGCAGGAGGAAGAAAAAAATGACGATGACAATAACACAGCAGATTATTACCGTTGCAGTAGTGGTGCTGGGAACGATGACAACACGTTTTCTGCCCTTCCTTATTTTTCCGGAGGGAAAAGAACCACCGGCTGTGATCACATATCTGGGGACAGTGCTGCCGTATGCAGTGATCGGACTGCTGGTGGTGTACTGCCTGAAAGATGTTCCGGGAAGCGGCCATTATGGGATACCGGAACTGATTGCCATTTTGTTTATCGTGGCACTGCATAAATGGAAAAAAAGCACTCTGCTCAGTATAGGCGGCGGTACGGTGCTTTATATGGTACTGGTGCAGACGATATTCGGGTGATCGGAATACGCAGAAAATTATAATGATGATAAGACATGAGGTAATGTATGGAGAATATGTTATCGCATGTCTTTTTTTGTTTTGTGGGTGGGGACTTGCTTGTATCAGGAGGAGTGCAAGCAAGTCCTGATAAACTGCGGAGCAGTTATTTGGTGTAGAGCTGCGTAGCGAAGCGGATTGCGAATATCCGCTTGACATGCGACGATTGGGCAAAAAAGAAGCGTGTACGTAATACACGGACAAATGTGTTTTTTGCTTACTGAAATATATCTGGAATTTTACGGCTTTTTGGTACTTTTAGGGGTCATTTCAGCAGATTTACGGTGCGTTTTTCGGATGCTGTTTCAGGCAGTGTTCAGGGTGCATGTTACGGAAATAACAAAAATGAGTATCTTTTGCATTAATATTGAATAAGAAGATGGAAAGATGGAACATGGATTTATACCATAAATACGCTAATTACAAGAGCTTACACATCATATCTGAAATGCCATAAAATGTGAATAAATTAACACATAATTTTAAAAATATACTCAAAATATAACCATACTATATTGACAAAAGTAAAAAGAAATGATAATCTGTGACCAGAACAAAACGAGAACGACAGAAATTGAAAAAATAAAAAGATAAACACGAAAGGGGTATCTTGAAAATGGCTGAGATCAAGAAAATGGGTTACTGTGTAAACGGTGAGTGGAAAGAGTCAAAAGCAGAGAAATACATGGATGTTACAGATTCCAGTACAGGTGAGGTGATCGCGCAGGTTCCTTGTTGTACACCGGATGAGGTAGAAGAGGCGATCGCTTCCGCGCAGGCTGCATTCCCGGAATGGTCCTCACTTTCTCTTGCAAAGAGACAGCAGTATATGTTCAGATGGAGAGACGTTCTTTATGCTCATAAAGAAGAACTTTCCGTACTTTGCGCAAAAGAGCTTGGAAAGAACATCAAAGAGGCAAGAGGAGATGTTCAGAAAGCGATCGAGCCTACAGAAGAGGCATGTGCACTTCCGACAATGATCCAGGGCGATGCTGCAATGCAGGTAACTACAGGATATGACACAGCTACATATCGTAAACCACTTGGAGTAACTGCTGGTATTGTTCCGATGAACTTCCCTGCAATGATCCCATGGGGCTGGATGGTTCCGCTTTCCATCGCATGTGGAAATACAGTAGTACTGAAAGCAAGCTCTCAGACACCGCTGACAGCTATGAGAATCATGGAGCTGTTCTATACAGAGGGTGGATTCCCGAAAGGTGTTGTAAACCTTGTAACATGCAGCCGTGTAGAGGCTGATATCCTTCTTACAGATGAGAGAGTAAAGGCTGTTACATTTGTAGGTACAACAGGTGTTGGTAAACAGGTATATTCCAAAGCAGCAGCTCATGGCAAACGTGTTCAGGCACAGTGTGAGGCAAAGAACCATGCACTTGTACTTGAGGACTGCAACCTTGAGGCTACTGTTAATGCGATCATCAACTCCACATATGGATGCGCCGGTATGAGATGTATGGCTCTTCCGGTTGTATGCGTGCAGGAGAGTATTGCAGATGAGTTTGTTTCCCTCCTTAAGAAAAAAGCAGAAGCCATGAAACTTGGATGTGCATATGATGAAGCTACAGATCTCGGTCCTGTAGTAAATGCAGGCCATAAGGAGAAGATCTGCAACTGGATCCAGAAAGGTATCGATGAGGGCGCAGAGCTTGTACTTGACGGACGTAATGTAGTAGTTCCGGGATATGAGAACGGATTCTTCGTAGGACCGACAATCCTTGATCATGTAACACCTGAGATGACAGTAGGAAACCGCGAGATCTTCGGACCGGTAACCTGCATCAAACGAGTAAAAGATTATGAGGAAGGTATTGCGATCATGAATGCCAACCCATTTGCAAACGGTTCCTGTATCTTTACACAGAGCGGATATTACAGCCGTAAATTCGCTATGGAGACAGACGGCGGTATGGTAGGAATCAATGTAGGTATCCCGGTTCCGACCGCATACTTCCCATTCTCCGGAAATAAAGATTCCTTCTTCGGTGATCTGCATGTTCTCGGAAAAGACGGATATCGTTTCTTCACAAGAGCAAAAACAGTTACAACACACTGGTTCGATGAAGCTGCCGGAAAGAGAAAAGTCGGCACATGGGAAGGAAGTACTGAGGCATAAGAAAGCTTCGAAAATAAATCCATGACACTGTAAGGCAGACCATGTAAAGTCTGCCTCTCAGATAAAATCCTCTAATGAGATGAGCATATTCAAAAACGGTGCATCTGCTGAACTCCTGGCAGGTGCACTGTTTTTGCCTGGCTGAATATCTGAATGGTTTTGCGGCGGATCATAAAAAAGTGTATCGGTGACAGAAATAAAGGATGTCACCGATACACTTTTTTGGTGCGTATGTTTTGTGCGTATGCTACCGGACTGGCGTATCTTACGGTATGCGGCTCATGATGAAAAGATCAGTCGATCGTCATAACACGGATGCCGTGTTCCTGGCAGAAATTATCGTATTCTTCCGGAAGTGCCTGGTCGGTTACGATGGCGTCCAGTTTTTCCATTGGAGAATAGGTCATAAGTGAGATCCGGCCGAACTTGGAATGGTCAGCAAGAAGGATCATGCTGTTGGCGTTCTCTGCAATGGCTTTCTTTGTGATGTATTCTTCGGCACTGGCGTTGGTGAGTCCGCTCTTCATCGTTACGCCTGTGCAGGCCATAAAAGCCATGGAAATGTTGTAAGTCTGCAGATAATCGTTGATATCAGGACCTGTGAAAGACAGGGTCTTGCGGTTCAGTCTTCCGGGAACGGAAATGATATCCAGGTTCGGATAGGATGCTGCCTTGTTGAAGATAAGCAGGCTGTTGGTAAGGATCGTGCAGTGCTTATCCGCAATAAAATCAACCAGATTCAGACAGGTTGTACCGGTATCGATATAGATGGTGTCGTCTTCTGCCACAAGTTCTGCGGCACGGCGGCAGATTTCTTTCTTTTCTTCAGGAAAACGTCCGCCACGCTCTTCGTAAGACAGAAGGGGGAGAGTCTGTGGAGTTTCAAGTGCTGCGACACCACCGTATACTTTCATGATACTGCCGCGTTTCAGAAGGATGTCGACATCTCTTCTGATGGTGTTTTTGGATACGTTAAATTTCTCACATAATGTATCGAGAGAAGCGTTCTTATGCTCCAGCACATATTCTTCGATCATGTCCAGTCGCTGTGATTTCATAGAGGTCTACCTTCTTTCTATTGGTTAAGTCTTGGTTATATTTTATCATAAAAGAAGGCGGAGATAAAGTGTTTTTATGAGAACATACCAAAAAAATTGAACGCAGATCCTGTGCGGGACCTGCGTTCAGAAATGACTGGTGTAAGAGCATTGCAGATGATCAGTTTATATCGGGGATTATTTTCCGAAAAACAGTTCCATATCTTCTTCCACGCTGCTAATTCCTGCAATACCAAAATTGTTAACCAGAATTTTGGTTACATTTGGAGAAAGGAAGGCCGGAAGTGTTGGTCCAAGGTGAATATTTTTTACCCCGAGGGAAAGCAGCGCCAGGAGAACGATCACGGCTTTCTGCTCATACCAGGCAATGTTGTAGATGATCGGAAGCTCATTGATATCCTCAAGGCCAAAAACTTCCTGAAGTTTCATGGCGATCACTGCAAGGGAATAGGAATCGTTGCACTGGCCTGCATCCAGAACTCGTGGGATGCCGTTGATATCTCCCAGATTCAGTTTATTGTAGCGGTATTTTGCACAGCCTGCGGTGAGGATCACGGTGTCTTTTGGGAGCGCCTGGGCAAAATCGGTGTAGTAGCTTCGGGATTTTGCCCGGCCGTCACAGCCTGCCATGACTACGAATTTACGGATGGCACCGGATTTTACGGCATCTACGATCTGATCTGCCAGGGCGATCACCTGATCATGGGCAAAACCACCGACAATTTCACCATGCTCGATTTCGGTTGGAGCTGCACAGCGTTTGGCGTGGCTGATGATTTGTGAGAAATCTTTTTTGCCGTCAGGCCCGGGTGTGATGTGGGTGCAGCCTGGATAACCGGTAGCACCTGTGGTGTAGATCCGGTCTTTGTAGCTGTCCTTTGGCGGAACGATGCAGTTGGTGGTCATGAGGATGGGACCGTTAAAGCTTTCGAATTCTTCTTTCTGTTTCCACCAGGCGTTTCCATAGTTTCCTGCAAAGTTCGGATATTTTTTGAACGCCGGATAGTAGTGGGCCGGAAGCATCTCAGAGTGGGTGTAAACGTCAACGCCGGTTCCTTTTGTCTGTTCAAGCAGCATTTCCAGATCGTGAAGGTCGTGGCCGGAAACCAGGATTCCGGGATTTTTGCCTGTGCCGATATTTACTTTTGTAATTTCCGGATTTCCGAAAGTTTCGGTGTTTGCCTGGTCGAGAAGGGCCATTCCACGGACACCGAATTTTCCGGTTTCCAGAGTGAGAGCGGTCAGTTCCTCTGCTGTGAGACTGTCGTCCAGAGTTTTTGCCAGGGTGCTCTGGATAAAAGCATCCAGTTCCGGATCTTCACGGAGAAGTGCGTTTGCATGGCTGGTGTAGGCGCAGAGTCCTTTCAGGCCGTAGGTGATCAGCTCGCGGAGGCTTCGGATATCCTCATTCTTTGTAGACAGAATGTTGGTGACATATCCCATGGACTCGTAATCCGCAGGGCTTTCCGGGTGCCAGAGTGCGGCAGCGGGAAGGCTTTTTCTGTCAGAAAGCTGAGAGAGAAGCTGTTCTTTGGCCGAAAGGGTTTCGCTGATCTTTGCAACGATGGAATCTTTGTCGAAATTTGCGTTTGTGATGGTGGTGAAAAGATTCCGGATCACCATATGATTGATATAGGAAGGGATTTCCCGGCCTTCGCCCCGAAGTGCGGTGGTGATGGCGGAAAGTCCCTTTGTTACGTAAACGAGAAGATCCTGCATGGCAGCTACGTCAGGCTTTTTGCCGCAGACACCGGAGATGGTGCAGCCGGAACATCCGGCGGTTTCCTGACACTGATAACAAAACATTTTTGGTTCCATAAAGTATACCTCCTGTGGTAAGTGGGTGGGCCTTTGAAAATAAAGACCTGCTTTTTTTAGTGTGGTTTATTTTGGATTTTTTATCCCTGAAGTCATTGGAAAAGGCTGCATCGCAGTGTTCTCAGATGTGAATCTCTGTGTCAGACGGAAACTCTGGAGTCAGAGGGGAATGTATCTCTGATATGGAACACAGATCTGGATATCTGGTATGCTTTCAGGTGATGGAGAAAGGATAGCATGTGCCGGTGGAAAAATCGGTAACATATGATACGAAAAAAGACCTTGACGGAATTCTTTTTTAAATGTAATATGAAAACGGTTTTCAAATTCATATTGATTTAACCAAATCAAGCAAGTAGCGAAGCGGATTGCGAATATCCGCTTGACGTATGGATGACTGACCGGCCATAAAGCTGTGTATGAAAATACAGACGATGAAAAAATTTGTTATGGAAGGTGCAGTTGACGGAAGAGAGTGAACTATATGGAAGAAAAAATGAAATACAGTACCAGGCAGCAGAAGCTGATCCTGGAGTGTCTGCAGGAATATGGAGATACGTTTTATACGATTGACCAGTTTATGGAGATCCTTCGTGGAAAAGAGATCCGGATCGGAAGGACAACGGTGTACAGAGGTCTGGAGCGTCTGCAGAAAGAAGGGGCTGTGCTGAAAGTTCCGTCTGTGGAGGGAGCACCGGCACAATATCGGTTTATCCGGGATGAGGAACGGAAGAATTATGGTAAGCTTGTGTGCCTGGAATGTGGGCATACGATTCCTCTGCAGTGTGGATGCATTGACCATTTTGTGGGACATGTGCTGGATGAGCACGGGTTTGAGATTGATCAGAGCCGGACGATCTTTTATGGATATTGTGATGAGTGCAGGAGGAAGAAATGAATTTTAACAGAGGGAAGATGGCTGCGGCAGCGGTTCTGGCGGCAACGCTCCTTGTGGTCGGAGGTGTGACCGGTTATGGATTGCACAGGGCCGGAACAGTGGGGCAGCCGTTTGTGGATGATGGCCGGCTGAAAGTGATGGCCAGCTTTTATCCCATGTATGATTTTGCCCGGAAGGTGGGCGGCGATAAGATCCAGGTGAAGGATATGGTTCCTGCGGGAACGGAGCCTCATGACTGGGAACCTGCGGCGACGGATATCCGGAATCTTGAGGATGCGGATGTTTTTGTCTACAATGGCGCGGACCTGGAACACTGGGCGGAAGATGTGCTGGACACTCTGGAAAATCAGGATCTGGTGGTGTCTGAGGCATCGGATGGTGTGGAGCTTCTGGATGGAGGTGAGGATCATGCTCATGGCGATAATGGAAAAGATCCCCATGTCTGGCTGGATCCCATGCGGGCGAAACAGGAGATGGCGAATATTAAGGATGCTTTTGTAAAAGCGGATCCGGAGAATAAGGATTATTATGAAGCGAATTATGAGAAATATGCCGGTGAATTTGACGAGCTGGACCAGGAATTCCGGGATGGCCTGAAAGATACAAAGAGCCGGGATATCATCGTGGCTCATGAGGCGTTCGGATATCTGTGCAATGCCTATGATCTGACACAGCTGGCGATTGAAGGCCTGACACCGGATTCAGAGCCTGATCCTGCCAAGATGCAGGAAGTGATCGAGTATGCGAAAAAATATGACATCCATACCATATTTTTCGAGGAACTGGCAAGCCCAAAGGTGGCGAAGACTGTGGCGAAGGAAGTGGATGCTGTGACGGCTGTGCTGAATCCTATTGAGGGATTGAGTGAAGAAGATATAGAAGCCGGCGAGGATTATTTTTCTGTGATGAGGAAGAATCTGGAGGCATTGCAGAAGGCACTGAACGGAAGCCGTGAGGCAGCAGTTGCTGAGAACAAAGGCTGTTCTGAAATGTAGAACTGCTGTTGCGATAAAAGGAGAAATTATGGGAATTTTGATAGAAAATCTTTCGTTTCACTACACAGGAACGCCAGTGCTGGAGCAGGTGAACCTGGAAGTAAAGGATGGTGATTATGTCATTCTTACCGGTGAAAACGGAAGTGGAAAAAGTACGTTTCTGAAGCTTCTTCTGGGTGAGCTGAAAGCCCAGGAAGGAAGCATTACCGTAAATGGAAAAGATATTTCTGCCACATTTGGAAAGGGAGATCTGGGATATGTTCCGCAGAACAGTATCAGCAGAAATCAGAATTTCCCGGCCACGGTAGAAGAAATCATGATGACAGGCGTGTATTCCTCTTCATGGAAAGCACGTTTTCAGGTGAAAAAAGAGATTCCACGTCTGAAAGCCGCACTTGCGGAGATGGAAATGGAAGAGTTCTGGAAAAGAAGGATCGGAGATCTTTCCGGCGGGCAGCAGCAGAGAGTTATGCTGGCACGTGCACTGGTGGGAAATCCGAAGATCCTGATCCTGGATGAGCCCACCACAGGTATGGATACAGTTTCCGTGAAAGCACTTGCAAAAGTTCTGCAAAAGCGGAATGAGGAACAGGGGCTGACCATTCTTATGGTCACTCACGGAAATTCCAAGGAGTTTAAAGGAGCCAACCGGTTTTTCAAGGCGGAAGAGGGGAGGATTGACGAGTTATGAGTATTTTACAGTATGGATTTATGCAGAGGGCTTTTCTCGTTGGAATCCTTCTGGCTGTGATCACGCCCTGTATCGGGATCACCATTGTTCTGAAACGGATGTCCATGATTGGAGATGCGCTTTCCCATTCTTCTCTGGCCGGTGTTGTGCTGGGACTGATCCTGGGAGTGAATCCGGTAGCCGGTGCGGTAGTGATGTGTATTGTGGCAGCCCTTGGAATTGAAGCGATCCGTAAAAAAATCCCACGGTATTCTGAAGTTGCAATTTCCATCGTCATGTCCGCCGGGATCGGACTGGCAGGTGTGCTGTCCGGTTTTGTGGAAAACGGCGCAAGCCTGAACAGCTTTTTATTTGGAAGTATTGTGTCCATCAGTGAAGGAGAGCTGGCATTGGTAGTTGTGATCAGCGTGCTGGTTCTGGCAGCGGTGCTGTTTTTTTACAGAGAACTGTTTTATATTGGATTTGATGAAAATGCGGCAAGGATTTCCGGCGTTTCCGTGCGGAATATTAATTTTCTTTTTACCATTTTGACGGCGCTGACCGTTTCCATTGCGTCCCGTACGGTAGGAACGCTGATCGTTTCTTCCATGCTGGTGGTTCCGGTGGCATGCGGGATGCAGATGGCGAAAAGTTATAAAGGCACGTTGGTGTGTGCCATTGCTGTGGCGGTATGTACTACGGTTATTGGTCTGTTTCTTTCTTATTATGCGGGACTGAAACCAGGTGGAATGATCGTTCTTCTTGAGGTTGCATGGTTTGTAATTGTGATGGCCGTGAAAAGTTTTAACAAATAAAACACATTTTTCCCACAAAGTAAACACAATTAAAATCTATACTTTGAAGCATCAAAAGGAAACAGAGAAGAAATTTTTTTCCAGGGAGGGACTTAATCATGAATAACAACAGAAAATTAAAAATAAAGAAAATGATGAAAAAAGGTGCAACCATCAGCCTGTGTGCAGTACTTGCAGGTGGCATTGGTGTTGGTGCATATGAAGGTGTGGATTATTTTACAGGAGCACAGTCTGTACAGGCAGCTACAGATAGTTCCGAGAAGCTGACACTTATGAAATCTGATAAAAAGTCAGATAAGAGTACCGAAGATACAACAGATACAAAATCTTCCGATACCAAGGGAAGTCTTGATGTATCCGAGGTTGCTGAGGAGGCAATGCCTTCTGTAGTTGCGATCACAACCAAGTCTGTTCAGGAGGTTCAGAATTATTACAGCATGTTTGGTTCCCAGTATGCGCCAAGCCAGGAGCAGGAAGTTCAGGGCAGTGGTTCCGGTATTATCATCGGTAAGACAAAATCGGAGCTTTTGATCGCAACCAATTATCATGTTGTGGATGGTGCGGATACTTTATCCGTTGCTTTTGCAGATGGAAGTGCTTATGAGGCTACTGTAAAAGGCTTTGATGAGAACGAGGATCTTGCGGTTGTGTCTGTTGCAACCAAAGATGTTTCTAATGACACGATGGATGCGATTTCTGTTGCAAAGATCGGAAGTTCTGATGATCTGAAGATTGGTGAGCAGGTTGTTGCTATTGGTAATGCACTTGGTTATGGCCAGTCTGTTACTACTGGTATTGTCAGTGCAAAGAACCGTAAGACAGATTCTTCAGGTCAGATTGAGTCCAGTGATTCTACAGATAACAGCAGCAGTATCAATAAGGGTGTGAATCTGGTCCAGACGGATGCGGCTATTAACCCTGGTAACAGTGGTGGTGCGCTTCTGAATATGGATGGTGAGGTTGTTGGTATCAACTCTTCCAAACTTGCTTCTACGGAGGTTGAGGGTATGGGTTATGCCATTGCAATCTCTGATGTTGCGGATTCTCTTGAGAATATGATGAATGCCAAGGCAAGGGATAAAGTGGATAATCATGGTATTCTTGGTATCACAGGCAGCACGGTCAGTGATGAGGCTGTTCAGATTTATGGTATTCCGCAGGGTGTGTTTGTTACTGAGGTGACTGAGGGTGGCCCGGCTGATGATGCGGGTATTACCAAGAATATGGTTATTACGGAGTTTGATGGTAAGACCATTACCAGTATTGATCAGCTGGTTGAGCTGCTTCAGTATTATGAGCCGAAGGAAAAGATTGATGTGACGGTTGCGGTTCTGGATGGTAATGAATATAAGAAGAAGACGCTTACTGTGAAACTTGGTAAGGATGATAGTGCTAGTAAGGATAGCTCTGAGGAGAGTGCGGCACAGGATAGTCAGGATTCTCAGGATGAAAGTATCGAAGGTGGACAGGATGGTTCTGATCAGGGAGATGCAAATGCGTTTGCGGATGATGGTGAGGCCAGTCTGTTCAGGGATTTTGAGCAGAATGGGTTGAGGGATTGATACGGAAACCAGTTGTGACAGACATAGATGAGCATGTGAGATAGATATACATATAAAAATGAAGGCTTCGTGGCTGACCCGGGATTGGGTGGCTGCGGAGTCTTTTTTTGTGTGGGGGTGTGGGGCGGATAAGGGACGCCCGTGAGGCGTGTGCTGCCTGTCGCCGGGGCTTCGTCGGGGGCTGGCTTCTAAGACGCTGGAAATCTGCTAAAACCGTTTTCCAAAAGTCCGAACTCGCTTCGCTCAAACAGCGAACTTTTGAAAAACAACGCAGATTCCCACCGCCTAAGAAGCGCTCCCCTCCTGCAGAGTCCGGCGACAGGCAGCACACGCCTCACGGGCTGGCTTTTCCGGGCGGGATGGGAGAGTGGTGAAGTGGTAGTGTGGTTCAGGAGGAATGGTTGAGTGGTTTCCCGGGAGTTGGATGAGCCATCAGCGCTGCGCTGGACGGCTTTTATCGCATACGGAATCTCAGGAGTTCCCAGCGGGAGGTTACGTTGGTTTTTCGGAAGATGTTCTGCAGGTGTTTCTGTAGGGTGTTTTCGCGGATGCCGAGAGACCCTGCGATTTCGTCGTTGTTGCGGTACTGGTAGATCTGTTCGGCAATCTGGAGTTCGCGGTTTGTGAGGTGGCAGGTGTTTTTCAGGCGGGCGAGGGTTTGTTTGAGGTCGTTGGTCTGGGGCAGGCTGTGGGTAATCTGGTAGAGGACGGCGTTTAAGTGCATGCCGATGGCCTGGAGGTAGAACATGTCTTCATTGGTGAAAGGGCCGTCTTTTTCGGTGCGGAAGAGGGTGAGGATTCCCAGGAGTTCCTGCTGGTAGACACTGGCGTATTGCATGGAGTCGAAGATGTTGTATTTGCGGTAGCAGTGGACGTAGAGGGGGGAGTTGAGGCGCTGCTGGTCTTCCAGGAGATCGCTTTCGCGGACGAGGCGGGGTTCCCGGGAGTGGAGGAGCCAGAGGAGGTGGTCTTCGTCTGCGACCTTCATGTATTCGTTTTCTGCTTCAGTGAAGGCTTCGGGGATGCAGATTGGGGTGGTGAGGCGGATGGTGTCCGGATCTTCGGTGGTTTCGTGGAGGAGGATGCTGGCGTAGCTGTAGGGGATGACCATTTTCAGGCGGAGCAGGAATTTTGCTTTGATTTCGTTAAGGCTGGTGCAGGAATAGAGATCGTAGATCATGTCGTTGATCATAAGAAAGGTGTTTTTTTCCATGGTTTTTCTCCTTTTTTTGGTACAGTGGTTGCTGTTTTTTAGTTACAAAGAGATCAGGGTTATGGATATGCAGTGGATTGTAACCGTAATGTTTGTCTTATTTTTGGATAAATCTTACTGGTTTTCCAGATTTGTGAGTACTGATTTCATTTGAAGTTAGTATACTATCACATATACTTAAAATCAAGTATATATACTTAAAAAACATTAATTTAACTACCGAAATTAAGCATTGTACCAGAGTGTGAAAAATAATAGTATATCAGTATCAAAATAATAAAAAACACGAAACGTACGATGGTGTATTGATTGCGGAAACGCAATGAATACGCCATTTTTTGTTTCACGAAAAAGTCTGTTGATGCAAAGGGGCATATCCGTTTAACGGGTATGCCTCTTTCTGGTTTACAGAAGGAAAGGGGAGAAAAAAATGAATACTGGACTGATTGCAATTTTTATTCTTCTGGTTATTATCGTCGGTGCGATCGCAACCAGGAGATGTGTGGAATTTCTGATCGGAGGTTCTCTTCTGGCGGCCATATTCATGTATGGGAAGGATTTTCTGCCGCAGTGGTGTACGCTGATCCAGGATGTGCTTGCTGAAAATGTATGGATCGTTCTGGTGTGTGGTCTGTTTGGAAGTCTGATCGCTCTTCTTCAGGAGTCGAAAGGCACTTTTGGTTTCCAGAAACTGGTTTCGAAGTTCTGTAATACCGAGAGAAAAACCCTTCTTACTACTTTTGTTATGGGTATCCTGATCTTTGTGGATGATTATCTGAATGTGCTTTCCATCGGCGTCTGCATGAAAGGTGTCTGCGACAAACGTAAGATCCCGAGAGAGGCGCTGGCTTATATGCTGGATGCCACCGGTGCTCCGGTGTGTGTACTGCTTCCGTTTTCTACATGGGCTGTTTTTTACGCAAGTCTTTTTATTGACCAGGCAAGTGTGAAGGTGCTGGGATTTAAAACCGGTATTCAGGCTTATATCCGTGCGATCCCCTATTGCTTTTATCCGATCCTTACCATTGCTATTGTTTTCCTCTTTGCGCTGGGTGTGATGCCAAAGCTTGGTGCTATGAAAAAAGCCTATAAACGTGTGGAGGAGACTGGCAAGGTTTACAGCGATGCCAGCAGAAAATATAACCACGATGACAGAAAAGGTTATGAGGAAGAAGGTAACATCTGGAATTTCGTGATTCCCATGGGTGTGTTGGTTGCCATTGCTATTGCGACAAGCAACCTGCTTCTGGCTGTTGTGGTTTCCCTGATCGTTTGTTTCGTGCTTTATGTACCGCAGAAAGTGGTTGCGCTGGATGATTTCTTTAATCTGGTTGTCCGTGGTTTTGCAGATATGCTTCCGATTCTGATCCTTCTGGTCATTGCCTTTGTACTTCAGAAAGTAACGGAGGGAATGGGAATGACAGATTTTATTATTTCTGTTGCAAAACCGCTTCTCTGGGGCCCGGTTTTCCCGGCAATCGCTTTTGTTCTGGTTGCGGCACTTACCTTTACTACCGGTTCTCTCTGGGGCATGAGCGCAGTAGTTGCACCTATCGTATTTCCACTTGGTGCAGCCATCAGCGCAAATCCGATCCTTATTATGGCAGCGATCATTTCCGGTGGTGCATTTGGAAGCCATGCCTGCTTCTATACAGATGCGACACTTCTTTCCTCCCAGAGTGCAGGAATTGACAATATGGAACATGCGCTGACACAGCTTCCATATGTAATCATTGCAAGTGTACTTTCTGTTGTGGGATTTCTGATCTGTGGTTTTGTGATGTAGGAGGTATGGCTTATGGGAAAATTTATTCTGAGAAGTAAAGCTGTTTTTACAGGTCTTGAAGATTTCCCCAGACCGGCAGCCATCGCAGTAGTGGACAAAAAGATCCAGGCGGTTCTTCCCTGGGATTTCCAGAGAGATAAGGATTATGCGGACTGGCCTCTTTACGATCACGGAGAAAAAATGATCATGTCCTCTTTCCTGGATGCACATACCCATCTTTTTTCCGGAGCCATTGATGGCAGCAGATATGTGTGTTCAGATTTGGGAAAAGGACGTTCCCAGGCAGAATGTGTAAAGATCATTAAGGAATTTGCAGATGCACATCCGGATTACAAAAGAATCCGAGGTTCCGGATGGTTTATCACCAACTGGGGTGACGAGCCGCTTCCGGATAAAAGACTTCTGGATGAGGCCATTCCCGACAGGCCGGTGTATCTTTTCTGTGCGGACTGCCACAGCATGTGGCTGAATTCCAGAGCACTGGAAGAGGCAGGGATCGATCCGGACCGGAAAATGGATAACGGTGTAAATGTAAAGTTTGAAAATGGTGAATTAAGCGGACTTCTTCTGGAACCGGCAGCATGTGAACCGGCTCAGAAAAAATATATGGAGTTTTCGGAGGAAGAGATGCGGGAGATCCACCGGAATTTTCAGGATGTTCTGGCAGACTATGGAATTGCCGCGGCAAGTGAAATGTTTGCCGATGATTACACCGAAGAAACCATGAAAAAATACGATATCCTGAAAAAACTGGATGAGGAAGAAGGGCTTAAGGCACAGATTTTTTCCTACATGAAACTTTTCGGATATACGGAATTTTCGAAGTATTTTAAATTTCAGAAGCATTTTGATTCCCCGCATTTTCACATTGCAGGGGTAAAGGGCTTTATTGATGGCGTGACAGAGACTTACACAGGGCTTCTTCTGGAGCCTTATACCGATAAGCCGGAAACCTGCGGCGAGGGGCTTCCGTTATGGCCGGAGCGGAAAATGAAGAAAGAGATCATTGCGGCAAACAAGGCGGGGATCCAGGTAAGACTTCACTGTATCGCAGATGGTTCCGTGCGGATGGCGCTGGATCTTTTTGAAAAATCTGCGGAAGTCAACGGGGAGCATGGTCTTCGAAATACCATCGAGCATATCGAAAATATCCATTCCGATGATCTGGATCGTTTTGCGGAGCTTGATGTGATTCCTTCGGTTCAGCCGTATCATGTGACACTTGCGGCAAATGGAAAGGTGAACCAGATCGGGGAAAAACGTGCGAGGCTTCAGTGGCCATTCCGGACTTTGCTGGAGCATGAAGGTGCGCTGGCACTTGGAACCGATTATCCGGTTGTGACCATAGATCCTTTTACAACGATCTATGCGGCAGTTACAAGAAGAGATGATGACGGAAAACTGACATCCACCAACCCCTGGGAAAAAATCTCCATGGCAGATACGCTAAAAGCTTACACTTCCGGCGCGGCCCGTGTTTATCATGTGGAGGATTCCATGGGAACCCTGGAGCCGGGAAAAATGGCAGATATCATTGTTCTCAGCGGAGATCTTTTTGAAGTGGATAAGGAAGAGATCCGGGGGATGAAGGTGGAAGCAAATTATTTTGAAGGTGAAAAGATCCGATGATCGTGGGAGCCAGAAGATTGAATGGGAAGATTATTTGAACGGGTTAAGAAAATAAAAGGAGGACGCTTATGGAACTTCAGAAAATGTTTATTGATGGTGAATGGGTAGAAGGCAGTACAGGAAAATCAGTTCCTACATTAAATCCTTCAAATGGTGAGGTTCTTGCCATGGTAACGGAAGGAAATGTGGAGGATGTAGATAAAGCCATTGCGGCGGCAAAAAAATCTTTTTATGTGACAAGGGAATGGCGTGATATGGATTCCCAGACAAGGGCGGATATCCTTCTTCAGATCGCAGATGCTATTGATGCGGAAAAAGAGGATTTTGCGAAGCTGGACTGCATGGATCATGGAAAACCCTTAAGAGAGGCAGAGGCTGATGTGGATGATGCAGTTCACTGTTTCCGCTATTATGCAGGACTCTTAAAAATGCCACAGGGCGGTGTTTATGAAGTAAATGAAGGTTTTGGAAAAATGCATTCCTATACCGTTCATGAGCCGGTTGGCGTGTGCGGACTGATCACTCCCTGGAACTATCCGCTGCTGATGGGTGTGTGGAAACTGGCTCCTGCACTGGCAGCCGGTAACAGTGTGGTGTTTAAACCAAGTTCCAACTGTGTGCTTTCCTGTGTGAAACTGTTTGGGATTTTTGAGAAGATCGGAATGCCCAAGGGCAGCGTGAACCTGATCCTTGGCCCTGGCGGAATTACAGGAAACCGGATCGCGGAGAGCAAAGATGTGGATATGGTTACTTTTACCGGAAGCACGGAAGTGGGACAGAGCATCATGCGTGCGGCAGCAGACAATGTAAAAAGGATCGGCCTTGAGCTTGGCGGAAAGTCACCCAATGTGATCTTTGCAGATGCGGATCTGGACGGCGCAGTGGAATGGGCCATGATCGGTATTTTCCTGAATCAGGGCGAGGTGTGCTCCGCAGGTTCCAGGATTATCATCGAGGAAAGTATCAAGGATGAATTTGTGAAACGTCTTGCAAAGAAAGCAAATGCCATCACTATTGGAGATCCTATGGAGAATCCGGATATGGGCCCGCTGGTTTCTGAGAGCCATATGAATAAAGTTCTTGGATATATTAAAAAGGGCGTTGAGGAAGGTGCTACGCTTGTGTGCGGCGGCGAGCGTTACACAGAAGGGGAGTGTGCGAAAGGCTTTTATGTAAGACCGACGGTGTTTGATAACTGTACTTCGGATATGACCATTGTCCGGGAGGAGATTTTTGGACCGGTTGTGACTATTCAGACGTTTAAGACAGAGCAAGAGGCCATTGACATGGCAAACGATACGGAGTATGGTCTGGCTGGAGCAGTATTTACCGCTGACGGTTCCAGAGCGCTTCGGGTGATCAGAGAGATCCGCGCAGGTATTACCTGGATCAACTGTTATAACCCGGCATTTAACGAGGCTCCGTGGGGCGGTTACAAGAAGTCCGGAATCGGCCGTGACCTGGGTGTTCAGGGCCTTGAGGAGTATCAGGAGATCAAGCAGATCAACATCAATCTGAATCCGGGAATCGTCGGATGGTATGAACATTAAAAACATGAACCTGGAATGTATCCTTTAATTCGGGAGGAAATTATATGGGAAAAAGTAAATACGTAGTTACGATCACCAGACAGTTTGGCAGCATGGGTCGTCCGATCGCAAAAAAGATGGCGGAAAAACTGGGGATTGAATATTATGACAGGGATATTGTGGATCAGGCTGCAAAGAAGCTGAACCTTCCGGTGTCTGTTGTGGATGAAGTGGAGGAGACAGCGAAAAAAGTCAAGGCCAGTCCTTTTGCAAGAATGATGTTTCCTCTTGGAAAAGGAACCAGCAATACACAGGATAAGATTTTTGAGGCGCAGCAGAATATCATTAAATTTCTTGCGGAAAAAGAGACATGTGTTATTGTCGGAAGGTGTGCGGATTTTACTCTGGAAGAGATGGAAAATGTCATGCATATTTACATTTATGCACCATATGAGGTTCGTGTGGAGCATTGTGTGAAGGATCTGAACATTGAGGTTGAAGAGGCCAGAAAAATGATCGTGGCTATTGATGAGGCCCGTGATTCCTATCATATGCAGTATGCGGGATATCACCCGGATGACAAGAACCACAAGAGTATTCTGGTGGACAGCAGTTTTCTTGGCGTGGAAGGTACTGCGGATTTTCTGGTGGATGCAGTGAAAAGAAAGTTTCAACTGTAATATGTCAGAGACATGATTTTGAATATATGGACCTTGCCACAACGCTGGAGGAGAATCCGGCTGTGAAGCGTTTTCAGGAGGTGGCAAAAGAGCTGGACGTGGTGATCCCTGTGAGCTTTTTTGAGAGGGCAGGAAATGCGGCGTTTAATTCTATTGCCATTATTGATGCGGATGGTACGGTTCTTGGAAAATACAGAAAGACCCATATTCCGGATGGGATGCCTTATGCGGAGAAGTTTTTCTTTACTCCGGGTGATACCGGGTTTAAGGTCTGGAAAACGAAGTATGCAACCATTGGTGTGGGCATCTGCTGGGATCAGTGGTTTCCGGAAGCTGCCAGATGTATGGCGCTTCTGGGGGCGGAGATCTTGTTTTACCCGACTGCGATCGGCAGTGAGCCGGTTCTTCAGACGGATTCCAAACCGCACTGGCAGAGATGTATGCAGGGGCATGCGGCTGCAAATATCATGCCTGTAGTTGCCTCCAACCGGATCGGTCATGAGGTGCAGAAGGATTCGGAGATGACGTTTTATGGTTCTTCCTTTATTGCGGATGAGACCGGCGGACTGGTGGCTGAGGCTGACAGAGAGACGGAGGGTGTGATCACTGCGGAGTTTGATCTGGATGCCATCGCACAGAAGAGACGGGAGTGGGGTGTTTTCCGGGATCGAAGACCGGAGATGTATGGTACGCTCCTGACGCATGGATGTTGAAAACTGATTGGATCAGGAAAGTCCTCTGCGGAGCTGCAAATATCTGCCTGACTTGTGAAGGGATCGTATGCCGGTGGCAAAGTAGAATGTAAAAGCCTGTTTTGGCGTTTGATCTGTTTGGCAGGAGGCGGGTGGTAATGCGGATTGCAGAGGGCTGTCTGCCAGTGTTATTATATTATAATAAAATTTTATAAAAAGAGCTTCTGCGAAATGCGGGGCTGACAGGAGGAAAAACTATGCAGGAACTGATGATCAGACCGACGATTTACAGTTTTAATAATTGCCGGCAGTTTGCGGAGGAATTTAAACTTGGTAAAGGGGATCTGCTTTTTACCAATAAGAGATTGTTTAAGAAATTTTTTGAGCCGCTGGGGCTTGGCTGTGATGTGATCTTCCGTGAGGATTATGGTAAGGGCGAGCCTACGGATGTGATGGCTGAGGCAATCTGGAAGGATGTGCCGAAGGATGCGAAGCGTGTGGTTTCTGTTGGTGGCGGCAGCATTCTGGATCTTTCCAAGTTGTTTGCACTGGAGAATATTTCTCCGGTTACGGATCTTTATGACGGGCTGCTTCCGATCGTGAAGAATAAGGAGCTGGTGCTGGTTCCGACTACCTGTGGTACGGGTTCTGAGGTGACGAATATTTCGATTCTTTCCCTGACTGCGAAGGGTACGAAGAAAGGGCTTGCTGTGGAGCAGCTTTACGGGGATTCTGCTGTGCTGATCCCGGAGCTTCTGGAGGATCTGCCGTTCCAGTTTTTTGCTACGAGTTCTATTGATGCGCTGGTGCATTCTGTGGAGTCCAGTCTTTCTCCTAAGGGGAATGAGACTACAAGGATGTTTGGGTATAAGGCGATCGAGATGATCCTGAAGGGTTATATGGAGATCAGGGATCATGGTCAGGAGGCCCGGATTCCGTTGATGAAGGATTTTCTGATGGCGGCTAATTATGCGGGTATTGCGTTTGGTAATGCGGGGTGTGCGGCTGTGCATGCTTTGAGTTATCCGCTGGGGGCTAAGTATCATGTGGCTCATGGTGAGTCCAATTATGCAATGTTTACCGGTGTGCTCAACAACTATATGGAGATCAAGAGTGATGGCGAGATTGCGCGCCTGAATAAATTTATGGCGGGAATCCTTGGATGTGATGTGGATGTTGTTTATGAGGAGTTGGAGAAGCTTCTGAATGTGATGATTCCTAAGAAGGCGCTGCATGAGTATGGGGTGTCCGAGGAGGAGCTTGAGGAGTTTACGGATTCTGTGCTGGAGAACCAGGGTAGATTGATGGCGAATAATTTTGTGAAATTGGATCGGGAGAGGGTTTATAAGATTTATAAGGAGTGCTTCTGATTTTTTGATTTTTGGGATTCAGTTTTTTGTGAACGGGTCGGTGTGTGCCGGCCTGTTCTTTTTTTGTGGGAAAGGGAGGACCGTGAAAGGGACGCCCGTGAAAGGGACGCCCGTGAGGCGTGTGCTTCCTGTCGCCGGGGCTTCGTCGGGGGCTGGCTTCTAGGCTGCCGGAATTCTGCTAAAACCGCTTCAAAAATTCTCAAACTCGCGTCTGAAGCCGCTCAGACAGTGAGAATTTTTGAAGCAACGCAGATTTCCGCCAGCCAAGAATCAGCTCCCCTCCTGCAGAGTCCGTCGACAGGCAGCACACGCCTCACGGGCTGGCTTTTCATGGCGGTAGTGTGTGTGGGGCTGCTCGGGAGTTGGATGAGCCGTCAGCGCTGCGCTGGACGGTTGGTAGGAGAGGCTGAGTTTGCTTGTGGTTTAACGGTAGGTGTTTGGGGTCGTCGTCGCTGCGCTGGACGGCAGGGAGGAAAGGCTGAGTTTGCTTGTGGTTTAACGGGAGATGTTTGGGATCGTTGTCGCTGCGCTGGACGGCAGGGAGGAAAGGTTGGGGTTCCTTGTGACCTGATGGGAGTAAGTGAGTGACTGGAAAAAGTTGTGGAGAATAGGAATAGATCGGCACAGCGTTTCATATCCAATACCGCAGCATCCATCGCCCCGCCAGTATCTGAACACATCTCCACAACCTACAGTAATTTGCGTGGCCGGAGGGGAGGAGCGCGAGGAGGGGAAATGGCCTTTCGCAACTACGAATGCTTCCCCTCCTCGCAATTTCCTCAGCTTTGAAAAGCGAAAAAATTTCCGGCTGTCTGACGAAGTAAATCGAGGGGTTCTGCTGTCTGTTTGTCGAATTATAGTGGGATTTTTAGATGAAATCTGAGTGATTTTTTTTATAGTATGTGATATGGTTGTTATATCTTATAAGATCTTTTGTCTGTATGGACATTCTTGGAGCTTCGTATTCTGAAGCATTTTCCATTTTTGTTTCTGTGAATTTATGAAAGGCCGGTTTATGGCGTTTTCATGTTTTGTTTGTGTGGTATAATTCATATATACCGATAGGAGTGTTAATGAACAACAATACTATATTCGATGACGTTTTCCGGACGATGGTGGAGAAGATGACGTACTTGCTTGTTCCGCTTATCAACGAGGTGTTCCATACTTCGTATCCGGAGGATGTGAAGATCGTGCATCTTCGGAATGAGCATCAGCTGGAGGACGGGGAATTGATCACGGATGCCCGGCTTTTGATCGGGGATAAGGTGTATCATATTGAGTGTCAGAGTACAGATGATGCTACGATGGCAATCCGGATGTTTGAGTATGATCTTGCTATTGCGCTGGAGAGCAGGCGGAGGGTTGGACGGAGATTTTTTGTGGAGTTTCCCAGGTCCTGTGTGATTTATTTGAGAACTACGAAGAATACGCCGGATGTTGAGGAAGTGGAGCTAAAGCTTCCGGATGGGCAGGTGTGTGTATATCGGGTTCCGACGGTGAAGGTGGAGCGTTATACAAAGGATAGCATTTTTGAGAAGAATTTACTGATGTTGCTGCCGTTTTATGTGATGAGATATGAAGAGTCAGCGCATACGATAGGAGAAAATACAGAGAAGTTACAGGAATTGTTGAGTGAGTACGAGGATATCCGGGTAAATCTGGAGAAAGAGCTTTCGATGGCGGGAAGGTCAGAATTATATACAGATTTGAATAGACTAATCGTAAGGATATCCGATTATATTTTCCGGAAAGAAGAAAAAATCAGGAAAGGAGTGGATGAAGTTATGGGCGGAAAGGTTTTACAGTTGGAATCGGAACGATTACTTGAGTTAGGAGAAGCGCGTGGAAAAATTATTGGAAAGGCAGAAGGTAAAGCGGAAGGAAAAGCTGAGGGTGAGGCCATTGGCGAAGCGCGGATGAGAATGCTGATCAATCGTCTGATTGCGGATGGCCGAATGGATGAGATTGGGAAAATTATAGACAGTGCGGAGGCTTGCAGGAAATTATATAAAGAGTATGGTTTGTAAAGGAAAGAGATAAAAGATTGAGCAGCTCCACGCAGCATTTGAGGAAGCAAAACAGACAAAAGGCCAGCCGACAGTCCTCATCGCAAACACTGTTAAAGGTAAAGGCTTTGCAGTTATGGAGAACAAGGCTGCTTGGCATCATCACGTACCGAGCCAGGAAGAGTATGAGCAGATCATGAAAGATTTTGAAGAGAGAAAGAGAAAGGAGCAGCTGTAATTATGAATAAGATTCCAAACCGTAAAGCAATTTGTGACGTACTTTTAAAAGAAGCGGAAACCGATAAAGATATCGTTGTTCTCTGCAGTGACTCCAGAGGATCTGCATCTCTGGCACCTTTTGCAGACGCATATCCGGAGCAGTTCGTTGAGATGGGAATCGCTGAGCAGGACCTTGTCAGCGTATCCGCAGGTCTTGCACACTGTGGCAAAAAAGCTTTTGCAGCTTCTCCTGCATGCTTCCTTTCCGCAAGAAGCTATGAGCAGTGCAAGATCGATGTTGCATACTCCAACACAAATGTAAAACTTATCGGAATCAGTGGTGGAATCAGCTACGGTGCTCTTGGAATGAGCCATCATTCCGCACAGGATATCGCCGCTATGTCCGCAATCCCCAACATGAGAGTTTATCTTCCAAGTGACCGTTTCCAGACAGCAAAACTGATCGAGGCACTTCTGAAAGATGAGAAACTGGCATACATCCGTGTAGGAAGAAACTCGGTTGAGGATATTTATACAGAGGATAACTGCCCGTTCGAAATGGACAAGGCAACGGTTCTTACAGATGGTACAGACGCAGCGATCATCGCATGCGGCGAGATGGTGTACGCCTGGCTTACGAGGCTGTCAAACTTCTTGAGAAAGACGGTATTCACGCAACAGTTCTTGATATGTACTGCGTAAAACCTCTGGACAAAGAAGCAATCGTAAAAGCAGCATCCAATGCAAAAGTTGTTGTAACTGCTGAGGAACACGCACCGTTTGGCGGACTTGGTTCCATGGTAAGCCAGGTTGTTGGCGCTGAGTGCCCACGTAAAGTTCTGAACATTGCACTTCCGGACGCACCGGTTGTAAGCGGAACTTCCCAGGGTGCTTTGTTCGGACAGGGCTGCATCGAAAAGGGAATGGTTAAGGCTACATACGGAACAGGTTCCTCTGTTATGATGAACGCAGGAACAGAACCGATCATGTCAGATCTTGGTCTTGTAACTTCTCTTGCATGGGGGCTTAACGGCAAAATTACTTATGTTCTGGAAGGAAACATCAACTACACAGGTGCAGTGATCACATGGCTGAAAGATGACATGGGACTGATCACTTCTCCAGGTGAGACTCAGGAAATGTCAGAGCAGGCGAATAAGAATGATACTACTTATCTGGTTCCTGCATTTTCCGGTCTGGGAGCACCTTACTGGAAATCCGACGCAAAAGCCATTATCTACGGAATGAGCAGAACAACCGGAAAGAAAGAGGTTGTAAAAGCAGCGCTGGAATCCATTGCATATCAGATCACAGACATTGTGGAGATGATGAAGGCAGAAGATGGAATGACAGTAAAAGAGCTCTGCGTAGACGGCGGCCCTACAAGAAACCAGTATCTGATGAAGTTCCAGAGTGATATCCTGGGAACAACAGTAAGCCTTCCAAGATGTGAAGAATCTTCCGCGTTCGGAGCTGGCCTGATGGCAGGATTAAGCTGTGGACTTTACAAGATGGAAAGCATCTTTGAGGTGAAAAACCGCAACCAGTTTATCCCGTCCATGAATGCGGTCGAGAGAGAGCAGAAATACAGCGGATGGAAAAATGCGGTAGAGAAAGTTCTCGTATAATTCTTGTAAAAAAAATTCTCAAAATAACATGCATTTCCAATGTACTCCAGCTACAGAGGAAATGATAAAAAGCCGGTCTTTGCAGCAGCAGAGGCCGGCAAAAATTATATCCAGGGGTAATTAAGCTTATGGTATAATCCAGGTAGAAATATTTTTCGCAAAAATATGCAGAAATATTTTACTATACTGTTTATACATAATAAATTTACAGAAGAGAAGGAGAAATAAGCTATGAGTAAGATATCTAATGTGGTAAAAGCTGTTGCAGTGATTGCAATTGCTACGGTGATCGGCCGGTCGGTCGGTTATTTTACAGGAACAAGAATGGCGGCTTCCAGTCAGACTGCCAGTTCAACGTCCTCCACTTCCAATGAAGCAGATTCTTCAGCTGCTTCTCAGATCATGAATTCTTCAGCAAATTCTGACGTCACTTCTGACAGCAGCACATCAGAAACTGCCATTGCAACACCGGCTACGGATTCTCTGTTAATAGAGCACCGTGTATTTAAGACTGACGACACTGCAGAACATCCGGAATATATAGTGATCTTTTATGAAAGTGGAAGCAAAAAGCTTGTGCAGTTAAATGATGAAACTCTTTTTTACAAATCTGCAGGTTATACTCTCGAAAGCATCCAGGGTATTGATGTCAGCCAGGTTTATCCAGGGGTTGAAAATTTCGATTTCATGACAAAAGAAGTTACTGATGAAGGTGACTATATCAGATATGTGCTCGCATTTAATAATCTTGAGAAAAACGAAAATCTTAAAGCTCTTGACGGAGCCGGAATTATCGTATTAGATGATGGATTCACAGAAAATAACTATGTAAATGCAGAGACATTATGCCAGTCCATGATTGACAGTGGGCGCCAGGAACTGAAATTAACGGAAATGCCGGACAGCCTTACCTACACAGTTAATGAGTAAACGCACTTCCTCGTAAAAAGCTTTCACCGTCAGGAAGGGAAATTCTATGTATGTAGAAAAAAGAATAGGTGGAGATTATTACCAGTATGTAATTTCCATCACCACTTACAATCCGGAGCAGGCAGCTATCCGAACCCTTAAATGGTATGTGAATTATCTGAACCAGAGACTGTTTCAGAGCTGTTATTCTTATGAGCTGACTCACGGAGAATGTTTTCTGATCATCCATCTAAAGGAAAGGGAATATAAAGATACAGAATCCAGAAGTATATTTCTGCAGACCGGGAAGGAAACAGCTGACAGTGTACGTGAAGATTTCAAAATGCTGGCCTGCGGAATCATTCCCCTGGAAATTCAGCAGAAAGTAACTGCTGAAATTGATGGAATAAAAAAGGAATGGTAAGCATAAACATGAAGAAGTATGTGGATCTATCAGGGGGTGGAACAGGATATGAGAAAGAAAACAAAAAGAATATTTGATGACATCATTATCGGTCTCAAAGGAAAAGATGCTCTTGCGTGCCTGGAATCCCTCGAAAAAATCCAGAAGGATTTCTTGCAGGACCGGGATTCCCTTGAAGGGATCCAGAAGAAGATTGACAGCTATCCCCTGCGTTACCGGATCATTTACAAAGGCTTCTGCAATCAGTGGAGTCTTGCTGAGCTTAACGCTGCATTACAGGAAAAAAATGAGGAAGTTCTCTATGCCCGGGATCTGATCGAGGCAAGTCTGATCTATGCTTTTCAGAAAAAACTGACCTTTGATCACTGGTACAGTCTGATCGTGCAGATCCGCGAATTTGAAAGCAGTGGTTCTTATGATGGATTTCTTATTAATGGGTTCAATGGCTCCTATTCAGCGTTTCCTCTTGCACGTATGGAAAACTATGTGCAGATGAATTCCTGTTTTTATGCGGAGACTATGTATACACTTCAGCGAACCCTTACTGTGGAAAAGGATCTCGGGAGACTGGGTGAGAATCAGGAATTTGTTTCTTATATGTGTGAAAACATACGGATGTTTTGTGATGGCAGAGAAAAATCCAGATATTATATCTGCAAATATTTTCTTTTTTATCTGAATACCAGGATCAAATATTATATGGCAAGTGATAAAAACCGACGGATCAAAAGAAACATTTATCTTGATCTTCCACTCAGCAATATTTCCAAAATGGATCCGAATCGACATGCTCATATGTCCGAGGAAGAGATAAAAGAGTGTCTGGCCACAGCGAAGATCAGTCCTAATAAGTTGTTTGAACTTCTGAACCGATTTTATTCCTATATTCTCCTCAGTGATTCGGATGCCAATGATCCGAACTGGGAAGAGTACAGCTTTATGCACAGGATTCTTCAGGGAGACTGCATTTCCCGGTCACTTCTTTTACTCATGATCTTATTCTTTGGAAGTGAAGCAGAACTTCCTGATCCGGGACTGATCCTGACAGTAAGACGAATGAATGAGATTCTTCAGGCCTGCAGATTTCAGGTACTGGATGAGAGCGCGGAAGAGGACAGTCTTGACAGTTTTTTGATTGCCGTTCTCTGTTCTGATGACAAAAGATCAGCGATCAACAGGATGATCGGACAAATGAATCTGATGCAGTAATTTCTGAAAACAGAAGGAACTAATATTATGCAGCAACTGAAACCCGGAAGTAAACTGAATAATAAATACAGAATTCTTCGTTTTATCGGACAGGGCGGTTTTGCCTTTGCCTATGAAGCAGTCCAGGAGCCTATTGGTCTTAAAGTCTGTATCAAGGAACTTTTTATAAAAGAATCCAGAGACACTTTTCTCAGGGAAGGAAGAATTCTTGCCACGTTAAAGAGTGACAGTATTGTAAAAGTTCTGGATTATTTTGAGGAAAATGAAACCAGTTATATTGTACTTGAATATCTGGAAGGAATAACCTTAAAAGAATATGTAAAGCGATATGGACCAATTCCGGCAGACCAGCTTTTTTCTGCGATTCTTCCAATCCTGTCGGGGCTTTCCCTGATACATAAGCGTGGTCTGATTCACAGAGATATTGCTCCGGACAATCTTATGGTCCTAGGCACGGATTTTTCCGGTGGACCTTCGCAGACTCTGCGGTTGAAACTTTTTGATTTCGGGACAGCAAGGGAATGTGGAAGGGATGAATATACCTGTACTCTGAAGGATGGTTACAGTCCGATAGAGCAGGTAAGTTCTCAGGGAAACCAGGGAACGACGACAGATATTTATGCTCTTTCAGCTACTTTATGGTATTGTCTTACAGGTAAGATACCGGATGGAGCGTACAGTCGTCTTCTGGATGATAATCTGAAGGCGCCTTCCAATCTGGGGATAGAAATCGATCCTGAGCTGGAAGATATTCTGATGAGAGGACTGTCCCTGCAAAAAGAAGACCGGCCGCAGAGTATTGATGAAATGCTGGCGATCGTGGGCAGAGAGCAGGCTGTGAAGAAAGCAGGCGATGGCAGCAGAGCAGCAAAAAGACCTCAAAAAAGAAAAAAGGTGTTTTTGGCCTGTGGTGTTTTCTGTCTCTTTGCGATACTTACGCTGTTGGGTGTTTTTCTTTACCGGAAAAATACACCGCGGGAATATAATGCGGAGACCATGTATCAGGTGACTCTGACTCCGGACGATAAATTTACAGTAGTCGGATATAATGAATCCATAAAAATTCTGGAGGAACGTCTGAAGCGATTTGCTGTCAAAAGTGGAAGGTATTCTTTAACAGAAAATAAAGGAGTTCTTACCATGCTCCTGCTGAAGGAAGATTTTCCGAAAAATACAGCCGGTGGCAATAATTACAAATCTACAGATACTGATTCAGCTTCAGTTCCGGAATATGTCCTGAAAGCTTATCTTACCCGGGCTGTAGATCTGATCATTCAAAGCCGCGAAAAAGGAGATACTTTTAACGAAAATCTGAAACTGGATCAGACGAAGGACTTTACCCTGACCTGGCACAAAGGGTCCGTTTCGGAGGTGGAATCTGACAGCGCGATGACTTCCACACAGAACTCCAATGGTTATTACGAAGTGATCTTTTCAAAAGATTTTCTCTCCCGGAACGGAGAAAAGATAAGATCCTGGAATAATAATTATGCCATTTATCAGGATCCTGATGATATTCCGTCAGTAACTCCTTATACGACCATTCCTATGGAAGATGGAAGAGGCTGTTATCTGACAGATAATGATAATGGTGCTTTTTCAGATCTTCTTAAGTATAATCTGACGCATCCACCACTGGAACACAGCTTCTCCATTTCTATTAAAGAACAGGTGGACTGGCAGACGGATGACAGCAGTTTTGGGGAAGATCAGGTCAGAGAGAATAAGATAAATGATGGAATTTACTGTTCTGTTTATGGAAGCATGACGGATGGAGAAGAAATGGATTGCTATCAGGCATTGCGTAATCGACTGGACAGCCTTGATATCTCCTATGCGCTTGGAAAAATGGATGCTCTCACAGCAGTAACGAAAGGCTGTGACGCACCGGCTTATCGTTTTCTATCTGTTAAGATAAATTCATCTGATGAGAAACTGCAATATTGGGATGTATGGAATCTGATCGCATGCAGCCACACGTTTTGTCTGACAGATGGGGATGGAAATATTGGGTGGATCTTTGATTACACAACTACTGTGGATGAGAATGGAATTACGATCGCGCAGACAGAACTGCCGGGTAGTTTTCAGGATGAAGATAAGACAGTTTATCTGTCATATTTGAACGGAGCTGATACGATCCGTATGATGTCGGGAAAAGTTCAGGGAGACGGGAGCTGTTGCTTTGATCATTTTGCAAATGGAGCGGAGATTTCGGATGATAACAGATGGATCATTCCGCTGATCGGAACCTGTATCAAAAATGATCTGCCGGTAGAACTTTTACCCTATGATCTGAAGCTCAGAAATGAAACAGTAAATGACTGGAAATCTCTGGGGCTTTTTATTGAAAAATAGCCAGTCAGATGTCGGCTTGACCCTGTGAGGATGTCAGATTATAATAAAATAACAGGCATTTCCTGTATGCTTCAGAGGTATTGGAAATGACGGAAAGCCGGTCTTTGCCATAACAGCAGGGCCGGCAAAAATTGTATACAGGTACAGAAATACCTGAAAGAAAGGACGGGAAGCCATAAGTGCTTACCCTGGTAAAGAATTATGATATATATCAGTCATCTTCTGCCGGATCATGAGATGAACGAGATTATCGAGCAGACAGGAGTGGGAATCGAAAGTATTGAATTTTCGATAGCAGACAATCTGGATCATCTGAATGATTCCATTGGCAGCTACCGGGAACGGTTGAAATTTATGGACTGTCGGGGACTGACCCTGCATGGACCGTTTATGAATATCGATCCCGCGGCTTTTGACAGCGAAGTGCGTAAAATTACGATGATGCGTTTTCACCAGACTTATACAGCAGGTATGGAACTTGGGGCAAAAAAGATCATCTATCATACCTGCATGAACCCTTATGTCCACTATCTTCAGGGCTGGCCTGAGAGAGTTGCGGAGTTTTTCGGAGAATTTCTGGAAAAGCATAAAGAGCTGGAAGTTGTGATGGAGAATGTGTTTGACCCGCAGATCGATCCGGTTCTGGATGTTTATAAACTTCTTGGGGAAAAATATCCGAATTTCCATCTTTGTTTTGACATGGGGCACGCCCACTGTTATTCGAAGATCCCGGTTCTGGAATGGACAGAGAAGCTGGCGCCTTATGTGACCCATGTCCATGTTCACGACAACAATGGTGACCGGGATTCCCATGCTGCCCTGGGGGCCGGAAATATCCCTTATGAAAGGGTACTGGGACTGCTTCCGGAAACCAGGGAGCGGACGTGGACCATTGAGTGTTGCAGCAAAAAGGATGTTCTGCAGTCAATTCGTGTGCTTCATAACATCAGCAGGACACGGAAAGAAAATCTACAGCGATCCCGAGAATTATTTGACATAAAATTTCCAAACTGTTAGAATAACAGAAGAAACAACTGCATATTTCAGATGAGGTGAACTGCCACAGACAGTTCTTAAAGGAGGATTCCAGCGTGAGGTCTGAATCGCATCTCTGCCACGTCATTTACATTATTTTTTCGCAGAGGGGATAAGAGTATCTGAGATATTCAGCTAAAATTAAATACAACTAACCGATAGAAAATCAGTTCTCTCATTTCAGTGAGGGAACTTTTTTAGTGCGGAAATAAAAGGAAAGGAAAAAAAGAATGAAAAAAACAAAAAAAGGCTATGGAAAAAAGGCGCTTAGTGTGTCTTTGTCAATGGCGCTGATGCTGGGAGGAACTGCACCGGTACAGGCCGCAGATCTGTTTTCGGATCAGACCGCAGAAGAAAGTACTTCCATGGAGCTTTATCCGGAAGAAAACACTGCAGAAGAAAGTAATACCGCAGATTTTGCGGCAGATGAAACTGAGAATGGGGCAGAAGATTTTTCAGCAGGACAGGAAGATCAGGCGGATGAATTTTCGGCAGGAGATGAAGACAGCTCTAAGGCTGCTGTGGCAGAAGTACAGTCTGCTTCCCATGTGATAAGTACAGCAGCAGATCTTCCGACAGGAGGAATCGCGGAAGGCGAAACTTATGAACTTGCGGCAGATATCACTCTGACTTCCGGTCAGCAGATCAGCTCCATTGCAGGTACGCTGGATGGAAAAGGCCATGTGATCACTCTTGCGGATAAGCCGCTTGCAGATAAAGTTTCCGGAACGATCCAGAATCTTGGAGTTGCAGGAAGCAGCACACTGACGCTTTCAGACGGACAGGGCAGTGTGGCAAATACAGTAACAGGAACGATCCAGAATTGTTATTCTACAGTATCCTCCAATGCGGCAAGTGATTATATGGATACCATCGGAGGTTTTGTGGGAAATCTTCAGGGAACAGTAACCAACTGTTACTTTGCAGGAAATACAGATATGTTTGGTGGAGGAATCGCTGCTACAAATGGAGGTTCCTATAAGATCAGCCATACACTCTGGGCATCCGGTATGTCTGCGGTTGGTATGGGAAGAACCGATAATATTTCTGATGACAGCAAAACCAAAATGACTGCAGATCAGATCAAAGCCAGTGTGGATATCCTGAATACAGAGATCCCGTCTACAGGTTTCAGATGGGCACTTCCTTCTGATGGAAGCAACAACGGACTTCCGGTACTGACAGAAGGTTCCGGGACTCCGGCAGAAGTAAACTGGGACAGCCTGAAAGCTGCCATTGAATCTACAGAGAAACTTACAGAGTCTGACTACACAGAGACCAGCTGGAAAGCTGTTTCCGAGGCTCTTGCTGAGGCCAGGGAAATGCTGGATGCAGGTACAGCTTCCCAGTCAGAAGTAAACGCAGCTGCAAAGAAACTCAGCGATGCAGTGAACGCACTGAAGAAACAGAAACCGGAAGCGCCGGTAAAAATCCCGGAAGGTGTAACCGTTACACATATTACTTCTGCAGACCAGATCGAAAATATCTGGAGCGGTACAGAAGGTCAGTATTATGTGCTGGATAACGATATCACTCTTACAGGTGATTATATGAACTTCTGTGAATTTAATGGTGTGTTTGACGGCCAGGGTCATACTGTTACGCTGAAAGATTCCCAGGGACTTTTTACCAGAGTGGGAGAGAGCGGTGTTGTACAGAATACCGCATTTAAAGGAACGATCGGAAATGTATGGGAAAATACAGGTGCACTTGGCGGAAGCATCAAAGGTGCGGTACTGAACTGTTCTGTGGAAATTTCCGGAAGTTATGCCTGCGGTTTCGCGAAGAAATTATCAGGCGGAGTTATCGCAAACAGTATTTCTTTTGGCGAGAGCCCGAAAGGCGCGTTGTTTGCACAGTATGAAACTGCGGATGATCCAGGACTTGTAAAGAACTGTTACTGGACAGATACCCTGTCCATGCCGTCTGTACCGGAGGGAGTTCTGGTAAATTCCACATCCAGGGATGAGACAGAAATGAAGACGCTGGATCTGGTTGATGTCCTGAATAACGGACGTGGAGACAATGGTACAAAATGGGGACAGAGCAGTGAAGGATTCCCGTACTTTGGAGAAAACCAGTCCTATAAACCGGACACTGAAGTGTGGCCGGAACTTCCAGCAGAAAATCAGTATCAGGTAGAATTTTCTGCTTATAATGGAAGTGCAAAAGAAACCCTGACAGATTCCCGTCTGCAGGTATCTCCGGATTCTGTCAATGCATTTAAAGTTGCAGGTAGATTAAGCCTTAAGGATTATCAGGCACCGGAGGGTAGTCATCTGGAGTGGAACTGTACAGAGATGAAGCCGTCCGGAGCAATGGCAATGGACCTTTCTTCCGGAGATCTGTATGTATACAGAAACGGAAAAACACTTATCACAGCAACACAGATAAACAGTGACGGTTCCAGTAAAGTTGTTGCGTATGTTTCTGTGATCGCCACAACAAAGAAGATCGAAGCAGTCAGACTTCTTATTGACGGACAGGATATAACAAACGGAAGCTTTACGGTAGCAGGTTCCGAGACTAAGAAGATCCAGGTTCAGGGAAAATATACAGGGGAAGATGATTTCAGCGATATGGCTTTTTCAAGTTTCCTGTATAAAGCCGCTGACGGATCTGTGATCAGTAATGATGAAAGTTACAGTTCATTCTTCTTTCTGAAACCGGGAACTTCCTCTATCACCGTAAGCTCCAAGGCACAGCCGGATATCTCTGCAAAAGTAGATCTGACATCTACATATGTGCCGATCGAATCCATTGTACCGGGAATGTCCGGACAGCAGGTGATCCATGGAAGAAATGCAAACAGTGACGGTCAGGAAGAGGACGGCAGAGTTGCATTTAACCCGATTCCGGGAAGTGCCGTAGTAACTCCGACCAATGCAAGTTATGCATCTGACTGGACCATTACAAGCAGTGATGATACGATCGGATATTACAGCAACGGTTCCAAAGTATTTGTTCCGAAACAGTCCGGAAAAGTAACTTACACAGCAGAAATTAAAGATACAGATCCGGAAACAGGAAAGACACGTACCATTACCGGAACTTCTGAGGTTGAGTTTGTATATAAGAATCCACTGACTTCAGTCACTTCTCCTGTAACAGAGGTAACCGTAAGATCAGGAGAAAGTCAGGATATCGATCTGAGCTTTACCGGAGAGATTTCTGACCAGGGATACAACGTGACAGATCCATCCATGAAATGGACTTTTGACAAAAAAGGTGTTGTAGTCATTACAAAGAAAACAAGTGGCTACTGGAAACGTCAGGATGGAGCACCAGATACAAACAACTACTTTATCGGAACCGATTACAGGATCACGGGAATCGGCGAGGGAACGGTGATCGCTACCGGTACACCGGTTGACCAGACCAATTCTCCGGAACCTGTAAAGATCAGGCTCACAGTAACAAAAGGTGACGGACAGGATACAGACAACAAAAAACTTGCGTCTGAAGACGTTGAGAAAGCAGTTTCTTATCTTACAGACCTTCATCAGGAAAAAGGATATCAGTATGGAGATGAGTGGGTGGTATATGCTCTTCTCCGCAGCGGACAGACCATTGACCAGGATAAACTGGACGCATATTACGAGTCTGTATGTGCGACTGTAAAAGGCTGGAGTGCAGACCAGAAACCTACAGATATTGAGCGAGTGTCTCTTGCATTAACAGCTATGGGAAAAGACATCACAAATGTTGACGGTGTAAACCTTGCAGCGATGATCTACAATTCTGAAAAACTGAAAAATGGTTCCAATGAACTGATCTATGCATTGATCGCTCTGGATGCCGCAGATATCCAGATCCCGGGAAATGCGAAATGGAACCGTGCTTCCATCATCAGGGCACTTGGAGAATTCCAGAATCCGACAACCGGTGGAATCGGACTTACCGATGCAAAAGGAGGAAGCTCTGATATTACAGCCATGGCGCTGCAGGCCCTTGCTGTCTACAGAAACCATAATACAGCCGCAAAAAATATTTCAGACAAAGCACTCACTTACCTGGCAAATGCCATGGGAGATGATTTCGGATATGGTACCTGTGAAAGTACAGCCCAGGTTCTTCTGGCACTGACTTCTATGGGAATTGATCCGTTAAGCGATGATTTTGGTACTGTAAATATGAATATGATCACAAATCTGACTGGTTATATTCAGAGCGACAATGGTTTTTCACATTCCATGTCAATTTCAAAATCCAGCGAAATGTCTACAGTACAGGCACTTCAGGCACTGGATTCTTACAGACGTTTTGTAAATAAGGAGACAACATACTGGGATCTGAAAAACAAAGGAGAACATGCAAAACACAGCTGGGATGCAGGAACAGTAACAAAGAAATCCACCTGTAAGACAAAAGGAACAAAATCTTATACCTGTACCTGGTGCGGAGAGAAAAAGACCGAATCAACAGCTCTTGCAGCACATAAGTGGAGTTCCTGGAAGACAACGAAATCTGCAACTGTTTTTGCACCGAAACAGATCACAAGAACCTGTTCTGTATGTGCCAAAAAAGAAACAAAGAATTCAGGAAGCAAACTGAAACCAACGATCAAACTGAACGCATATGGAATTCGTCTGAATCCGGGAAAATCTACTAGCAAAGTGAAAGTCAGTGGTCTTGCAAAAGGAGATTCCGTGAAGTCCTGGAAATCCAGCAATACTGCAATTGTAAAAGTAGATAAAAAAGGTGTGATCACCGCACAGAAAAAGACAGGTACTGCTTATATCACAGTAACTCTGGCAAGCAAAAAAACGGCGAAACTGAAAGTCGTTGTACAGAAAGGAACAGTAAGAACTGCGGCCATAACCGGACTGCAGTCCAGAATAACCATCAGTAAAGGAAAGACAACGACCTTAAAGCCGATACGCAGACCAATAACATCTGCTGAAAAACTTACATACAGTTCCTCCAATAAGGCTGTTGTCACAGTAAGTTCCAAAGGTGTGGTCAGAGGTGTGAAAAAAGGAACTGCGGTAATTACAGTAAGATCCGGAAAAGTTTCTTACAAATGCCGTGTAACTGTAAAATAAATACTGATCATTATGAAATAACCCCGCCTATAACTCTGATTCACGGGATTGTCACAGAAAAAGAAGTGTGTTATAATTTCTGAACAGTTAAATATGGAGAAAAAACAATTACCGGTTTTAAGTTCTCTGCCACATCGGCAGGGCCAAGAGGGAACAGGGTGAGAATCCCAGGCAGTCGTGCTACTGTATTTGTTTAGATCTTTCTGTAACCATTGTACGGATCTGTATGAGAAGGGGAGGGATCGTGATTACATAAGCCAGGATACCTGCTTAAAGCTGCTACCAGTTATTACACGCAATGATAAATGGAGGGGGAGATTGTTTGGTTTTGTGTACCTATTTTTCGGGACACAGAAAGAAACATTTCCTGAATTCAGAGATATTGCGGTAGCAGATGGTATTGTTGAAAACATGATCATTATATACGGATGCGATATCTTTCAGGGTATTGCATCCGTTTTTTTGTTGAGAGGTTAAAAAATGCAGAAAACACTGGTGTGGCGTTCGCAGAAAGAAAGAGAAAAAACATTTGTAAGAGGATGTGCAGAGAAACACGGAGAGAGAATTCTTGTTATCGGACAGCCTTATAGCCGAATCGGGGACGAGGCACTGAAGAATAATATCCGGATCAGAGAAGTGAGCCTGGAAAACTGCGTCAGAGAGATTGGCAGAGAAAGTTTCGCCGGATGTACAAGGCTTCGAACAGTAAGATCAGAGAAAATAAAAGTTATAAAAAACAGAGCTTTTTCCGGTTGTGTAAACCTGAGAAGTTTTGAAATCCCGGCTACAACAGAATATATTGGAAAAGGGGTTTTGTACGGGTGTAAAAGACTGCAGAAGACAGTTTTTGAAGAGAATAAGAAAATCATCCGAATTCCGGCAGAAGCTTTTATGGAGTGCCAGGAACTTTCCGGAGTAGTGCTTCCGGAAATGATCACTGAGATTGGGCGAAGGGCATTTTATAAATGTGGGAATCTGACAGAGATAAAAATTCCTCAGTCTGTGGAGCGGATTGAAAGAGAGGCGTTTTATCAGACCGGACTGCAGAAGCTGGAACTTCCTCAAAAGCTGAAATTTATTGGAGAGAGCGCTTTTCTGAAGTGCAGAAATCTGGAATATGTCCGGGTTCCGGAATATGTGGAAACTGTGGAAAAATGGGCGTTTCACGGGTGCAGTATGTTGAAAACAGTGGAATTTTCCGGGGATCCAGAAGTGCTGGGAGAATGGATCATAAATAAAGGGACAAAGATCCTGTGCAGAAAAAATACCAGAGTCGATGACTATTGTAGGAAGTATGGATTTGCGGTAGAATATCTGTAAAAGCGACCATTTTTTGGTGGAAAGAGGAGAAGGATGAGGGAAAGAAAACCTGTGATCGGCGTTACCTGTAATTTTGACTACAGGGATGCTGTTGGAATGGTTTCGGGCATGGGGATCACCGGGCAGGACTGGGACTTTGTCAGCGGTGATTATGTGTATATCCTGGAGAAAGCCGGTGCGATTCCTGTGCTGATCCCGCAGTATGGAGATCTGGAGGCGGCGAAACCGTTCCTGGAACAGCTGGACGGAGTGCTGATCTCCGGCGGACATGATGTAGGGCCGGAGCGGTACGGGGCGTTTCCAAAAGGGTACTGCGGAACGATCATGCCCATGCGGGATGAGCAGGATATTGCGATTTCCAGATATTTTATGATGGAAAAGAAAAAGCCGATCCTCGGGATCTGCCGTGGCATTCAGATCATGAATGTGGCCTGCGGCGGAACCCTGTATCAGGATCTGGAAAAAGAAGGGGGGTTTGAACATCATTTCGGGGATAAGTACCCGAGAAATGTGGCGTGGCATAAAGTGAGCATTGCCAAAGACAGTATATTGGAAAAGACTTATGGGAACCGGGAGATCCGGGTGAATTCTTTTCATCATCAGGCGATAAAAGATGCCGGGGAGAATGTGAGGATCACAGCCTGGTCCGAGGACCGGGTGCCGGAAGCTATGGAACTTGAGGATCATCCATTTGCGGTGGCTGTGCAGTGGCATCCGGAGATGATGTATGATTCTTCGGAGCAGATGAAACTTTTACAGGCATTTGTGAAGGCAGCAGAGAAGGGGACAGAAGCATGAATATTTGTATATATGGAGCATCCAGCGCAGAACTGAAAAAGATTTATTATGAGAAAACAGAGGAATTGGGACGGCTGATAGGAAAACGTGGCCATGGCCTTGTTTTTGGCGGTGGAAAAGAAGGACTGATGGGTGCGGCGGCCCGTGGCGTTGACAGAGAGAAAGGTTATATCCTGGGGATCGTACCGCGATTTTTTGACAAGCCGGGAGTCCTGTATGAGCATTGTACAGAGTTTATTTTTACGGAAAATATGCGTGAGAGGAAGCACCTTTTGGAAAGCCGTTCCGATGCGACCATCGTGGTACCTGGTGGAATTGGTACGTATGAGGAGTTTTTTGAGATCCTGACACTGAAAAGTCTGGGACGGATCGACAGGCCGATCGTTCTTTATAATATCAACGGATATTATGACAGCATGAGGGCCCTTCTGGAGTATACGGCAGGGGAGAAATTCATGGCAAGAGATGTTGTGGATATGTGCCGGTTCATGAAAGATCCGGAGGAGATCCTGGATTATATTGAGAATTACCGGAATTATGGGGGAAAGTTATAAAAAGGGTTGTAAGGATAATAAAAATAAAGTCCGGATTATAGGACAGATTGCAAAAATACAACAGTCCCAAATATAGGACTGTAAAAACGAATGTGTTACAGAATAATATAAGAAAGTCTGTAGTAATTCCGGGAAGTTATATTCTGAACAGTCAGGTTTGATATAGTAATTGATGGAAATGCCATAGTCTGCAAGGGGATTTTTACAGGAGAAGGTATATTTTATGAGGAAGATTATGTTAAATGGCCGGTGGGAGCTGGCGGAAGCGGGGAAAGATACATTATGTGCAGTGCAGGTTCCGGGATCTGTACTTTCCGGACTTTACGGGGCCGGAAAGATTGAAGATCCTTTTTACCGCACCAATGAAGATGCCACGAGGGAACTGTTCTGGAAGGATTATGAATTTTGCAGAACGTTTGCGGTTACGGAGGATGTCCTTAATGAGAAGAAAGTGATCCTGGTATGCGAGGGACTGGACACACTTGCGGATATTTATATCAATGGAAAAAAAGCCGGATCTACAGATAATATGCACCGTACCTGGAAACTGGATGTGAAAGGATTTCTTCATTCCGGTGAGAACCAGATCCGGATCGTATTTCGGTCGGTGTTTAAGTATATCGAAGATTATGAGTATGAAGAGAATAAAGAGATCCATTATGTTCCCTGCGGCGGAATGAAAGGAAACCAGCTGATCCGTAAGGCACACTGCATGTTTGGATGGGACTGGGGCCCCCAGACGATTGATGCCGGAATCTTCCGTGATATTTATCTGGAAGCGTACAGTCATCCGAGGATTGAGGATGTGAAGATCACACAAAGGCATGGGGATAATGCTGTGGATGTGTGTACAACTGTAGCTGTGAGCGGCGATGCTGTGGATAAGTGTCAGGTGAGAGTGAGTATCCGGAAGGATATGACGAGTGTCCGTGGAAATGGACATGCGGTTCAGGAGACTGGAGACTTAGAGATATATGCAGATGGAGCTGTACTGTTGAACAGTAATTCTGTAACTCTGACGGGAAGAATCCACAACCCGAAACTCTGGTGGCCAAACGGCTACGGCGATCAGCCGTTATATAAAGTTAAGGTGGAACTTCTGGATGAGGATGGCGAAGTTCTGGAAACTATAACGAAGCGCATTGGTCTCCGTACTCTTACCATCAGCCAGGAAAAAGATCTCTGGGGAAAAGAGTTCGCGTTCTGTGTCAATGGCGTGAAGATTTTTGCCATGGGCGGAAATTATATTCCGGAGGACTGTATTTATTCCAGGATCACGCCGGAGCTTCAGGAGTACCTTCTGGAATCCTGTAAACGTGCCAATTTTAACTGCGTCCGTGTGTGGGGTGGCGGTTATTATCCTTCGGATCATTTCTATGATCTCTGTGACGAGATGGGGTTGATCGTATGGCAGGATCTGATGTTTGCTTGTAATGTTTATGATCTTACAGAAGAATTTGAAGAGAATATCACGAAGGAAATTACAGAAAATGTAAAACGTCTCCGTCATCATGCATCTCTGGGACTGTGGTGCGGAAATAACGAGATGGAATCTGCCTGGGATCACTGGCCGGAGGTGCAGAGTGAGTCGAAATATCTTCGTGCGGACTACATAAAAATGTTTGAGCATGTGGTGCCAAAAGCAGTGAAAGCGGCAGACAGCGAGACCTTTTTCTGGCAGTCTTCTCCGAGTTCCGGGGGTTGTTTTGATGAGCCGGATGATGAGAACCGGGGGGACTGTCACTACTGGGATGTATGGCATGGCCAGAAGCCTTTTACGGATTATCAGAAGCATTATTTCCGGTTCTGTTCGGAATTTGGTTTCCAGTCCTTCCCGTGTCTGAAAACAGTAGAGAGCTTTACGGAAGAAAAAGACCGGAATATTTTTTCCAGGGTGATGGAGAAACACCAGAAGAATCCGGCAGCCAACGGAAAGATCCTGTATTACCTTTCGGAGAATTTCCGTTATCCGGAGAATTTCCGCAAGCTTCTCTATGTGAGCCAGATCCTTCAGGGAATGACCATGAAGTATGGCGTAGATCACTGGAGACGTCACAGAGGCCGCTGTATGGGAACTCTTTACTGGCAGATCAATGATAACTGGCCGGTGGCGTCCTGGGCAAGTATCGACTATTTTGGTCGCTGGAAGGCACTTCATTATATGGCAAAAAAATTCTATGGGCCACAGGCGGTGAGTATGTGCATGGATGGGGATACCATGCAGGTGTATCTGGCAAATGAAAGTATGGAAGCACAGTCATATCAGGTTGTCTTTTATGTGAAAAATATGGAATGCGAGATTCTTGAGAAGATTACCGGAAAGGGCACTGTGGGTGTGCAGGAGTCCGGGCAGATCCTGACGGTGGATGTTTCAGGATGGGAAGATAAGAAGTATGAGATTTTTCTTGAGGCGGAAGTGACACTGGCTGATGGAAGGGTGCTCCGTGATGTGGAGACTCTTGTTCCATATAAGTATCTGGAACTGGATAAACCGGAGATCACTGCTGAGGTGGAGGAGCAGGATGATGCATTTGTGATCCATTTGAAGAGCAGCTGTTTCAGCCCGTTTACAGCTATTGGATTTACGGATGTGGATGCGACACTTACAGATAATTTTTTCCATATGACAGATGGCGGGGAAATCTGTGTCCGGCTTGATAAGAAGGACGTTCGAAACGGAGAGATCCTGGATGCGGCGGATCTTACACGGCAGATGGAGATTTTGACGCTGGCATAAGAATTTCCGCAGACTGAGAAGATCATCATACAGGTGAAAAAGTCAGGTGCATGATCAGAGAAGTTTCATTAAAATTAGAATAATGAAAAAGACGCGACTCTTTATCGGATGATAAAAGGGTACGCGTCTTTTTTGTATGATATTAGGGGGAATTTTATGGGTTTGTGCGTGTTTTCAGTTGATTACGATGTCCGGGATCAGAACTCGTAATTTTTATGTCTTTTGAAGAAATCTTTTGTTTCTTTTACAACCACACCGCTCAGGGCAAGAAGAGCGATCAGGTTCGGGAACGCCATCAGGGCATTGAAGATATCTGCGATGTTCCATACAGCTGCTACAGTCATATATGGTCCGATGAATACGCAGATGATGTACAGCCAGCGGTATGTTGTAACTGCGGCTTTGTTTCTGTTGAACAGGTATTCCAGACATCTTTCACCGTAGTAATCCCATCCAAGAATCGTTGTGAATGCGAAGAATACCAGGCACAGCATCAGTGAGAAGGATGCTACAACCGGCGGGAAAGGAAGTCCTTTCTGGAAAGCGGCGGTTGTGATGGCAACACCTTCAAGACCTGTGTTCCATGTCTCTGTGATGACAATGGAAAGTCCTGTCATGGTACAGATGACGATGGTATCAATGAAAGTACCTGTCATGGATACAAGACCCTGACGTACCGGCTCTTTTGTCTGAGCTGCAGCAGCTGCGATCGGGGCACTACCAAGACCGGACTCATTGGAGAAGATACCGCGGGCGATACCTTTCTGCATAGCTACGACCATGGTTCCCATTGCGCCACCTGCAAGTGCACTTCCTGTGAAAGCAGATTTTACGATAGTTACGATCGCTGCAGGAACTGCTGTGATGTTTGTGATCACGATGATCAGTGCCAGTGCAACATAGAGAACTGCCATAAACGGTACAACGACCTGGGATACCTTTGCGATTCTCCGGATTCCGCCGAGAACGACAAGTCCTACGCATACGGTAAGTACCAGACATGCAACTACAGTTGCCCAGGAATATGTATTTCCGAAAAGTGCTACTGTGTGTGCTTTATCCGGATCAAAGAAGTTGGTGACTGCAGATGCGATACCGTTTACCTGTGTAAATGTTCCGATACCGAAAAGTCCAACGCCTGCTCCGAAAAATGCGAAGATCTTTGCAAGCCATCTCCACTGTTTTCCCATACCGTTTTCGATGTAGTAGAATGGTCCACCGAGAACGTGGCCTTCTTTGTCAATGGTACGGTACTTGATTGCCAGAAGGCCTTCTGCGTATTTGGTTGCCATTCCGAAAAATGCGGCTACGATCATCCAGAAAAGTGCGCCAGGTCCGCCGGCTGCGATAGCAGTTGCAACACCTACGATATTTCCAGTTCCGATGGTTGCTGAAAGCGCAGTACACAAAGCTCCAAAGCTTGTGACCTCACCATCACCGCCTTCTTCATTTTTAACCATGAATTTCAGTGCTTTTCCGAGATGCCTTACCTGTAAAAGGCCTAACCGAGCGGTTAACAGAATTCCTGTGAACAGGATCAGAATGATCAGCGGAAGTCCCCAAACGACTCCGTCAAACCATGTGATAAAGTTGTTGATTTGTGTAAACATTACTCTTTCCTCCATCCTTTTGCCTGAGAGATTTACAGCATTTTGTGTGCTGCGTACACCTTCGGCGCTCTTCCCTTTTGATTTGAAGAGACTCTCCTGAGTTTTTTTATTTTTGAATGATGCCAGGACCTTTTTGTGTGCGGTGGTGGCGGCCATTCGTTTTGTGTAGAAATACACTGTAACACAGAGTATCACAAGAATTGACGGATTTCAATGGGGTTTATTAAAAAAATTCCATTTATTAGTAAAATTAATCGACATATAATCTGTTTTTTTGACAGGACTTTACTTTTCTATCAGTGGATGCTCTTTATAGTACATGCGGGTGAAATGAAGGAATGTCAACATATCACCACTGATGTATTTGCCTTTTTTCCATACCATGCCGATCTTTACCCGGATGGGTGGTTCAAGGGGAATACCGGTAATACCGGAACCGGAAAATTTATCTGTCATGCTGGTATAAAGAAAGCATCCGTATTTCCCGGTTTTTACAAACTGCAGGGTGGTGTAGATCTGGCTGCTCCGCATAACAACATTTGGTTTGTAGCCGTCCATCTCAAAACGCATCTTCAAAAGCTGATTCTGGACAGAGTCCGGGTTAAAAAATATCAGCTGTTCTTTTGACATTTCTTTTATGGTAACCGTTTCTTTTTCTGCCAGTTTGTGGTCATTGCTTACACAGAAAACAATCTGGTCGTCAGCCAGGACTGTGTTGTGGAATTTATCAATATTATATTGTTCCATGTTGACCAGAGCGACGTCCAGGGTATCATCCTGGATCAGATTGCAGGCGCGGACAGAGCCGTATTCCTCCAGGACAACAGCAATCTCCGGGTGCTTTTCGTGAAAAGCAGTAAGAAGCTCCGGAAAAAATACGGTACTTAACATTGGCGGGATGCCGATGCGAAGAGGGGGTTTAACTCTGGACATGCTGGAGTAGTCAGCCTGGAGTTCATTACAGTACTGAAGGATATAGGTAGCTTTTTCATAGAAGGATTCTCCCTCCTGAGTCAGGATCAGCTGATTTCCCTTCCTGGAAAAAAGGCTGATCCCGAATTCAATCTCCAGATCACGGATAGCCATGGAAATAGTAGGCTGGGTTACATATAATTCTTCGGCTGCTTTTGTAATGCTGTGGCAGCGGCTGGCGGTGCAGAAGTAACGTAGTTGGTTCAGTGTCATGATATGCCTTCTCTCAGTGTATTATCAGATGAAATTCTTAACAGATTTTGCTGCTTTTTATCGAAATAAATGGGGGACAGAACATACTCTTTGGAGCTGACTGTCATTATAAAGATACCATGGACATGTGAAAAATTCCATATTCATTTAAAAATGAGAGGAGTTTATAGCAATAGCGCATAAAAATTATCATTAAAAATTGAGAGTATAAATTTTTTTTATGCGGATATGTGTTTCGCTAATTTGTTTTTTTATATGTACACGAGTTATAATAAAGCCATCAAAAGAAACGTGTACGGCCTATACTTTTCAGAAGAAAACAATATGAAATCACAACATAGTGAAAGGAGAGTACAGAAATGTCTCAGACAACTATCACATTGCTGTTTCTTGTGTTCACCATCATCAGTTTCATCCTTGAAAAAATTCCTCTGGGACTGACGGCTTCGATCTGTGCCATTGGCCTGACCCTTACAGGAGTTGTGGATGCGACAACAACGTTTTCACAGTATGTAAACAGTAACGTAATCCTTTGCGTTGGCATGTTTGTAGTAGGCCAGGCATTGTTTGAAACAGGAATGGCAAACAAGATCGGAGGCCTGGTCACAAAATTTGCCAGAACAGAAAAAACACTGATCATTGCGATCATGGTAATCGTAGGTGTAATGTCCGGGTTCTTATCCAACACAGGTACCGCAGCAGTGCTGATCCCGGTCGTCTGTGGAATCGCCGATGAGTCCGGGTATTCCAGAAGCCGTCTTCTGATGCCATTGGTATTTGCGGCAGCTCTTGGCGGAAACCTTTCCATTATCGGTGCGCCGGGAAACCTGATGGGTGTCAATGCTCTGCAGGAGATGGGGCTTTCCACAAGCTTCTTTATGTATGCGCCGGTTGGAGTTCCGATGCTTGTTCTTGGAATCCTCTATTTTGTTTTTATCGGATATCGTTTCCTTCCCAATGGAAACCATGCGGCCGGGGAAGCGCTTGAAGATCAGCAGGATTTCAGCCATGTACCGAAGTGGAAACAGACGGTTTCTCTGGTAGTTCTGATCCTTGTGATCCTTGCAATGATCTTTGAAAAAGAGATCGGTATCAGCATTGAGGTTTCTGCATGTATCGGAGCCATCGTCCTGGTTTTGACAGGAGTTATTTCCGAAAAAGAAGCACTGAAATCTATTGACCTGAAAGTTGTATTCCTTTTCGGCGGTTCTCTGACACTTGCAAAAGCGCTGGATACAACCGGAGCCGGAGAGCTGATCGCAGATAAGATCGTAGGACTTCTTGGAGCAGATCCGAGTCCGATCCTTCTTCTTCTGGTGATCTTTATTGTAACCTGTGTACTGACAAATTTTATGTCAAATACAGCAACCACAGCACTGATGATCCCGATCGCGGTATCTCTTGCGAACAACCTGGGAGCAGATCCGAGAGCTGTTGTTATCGCAACGGTTATCGCAGGTTCCTGTGCATATGCAACACCGATCGGTATGCCGGCAAACACCATGGTAGTTGGTCTTGGAGGATACAAATTCAAAGACTACGTAAAATCCGGTCTGCCGCTGATCCTGGTATCTTTTGTGATCTGTATGATCCTGTTACCGATCCTGTTCCCGTTTTATCCGTAAGGAGAGAAACTTTTGAGTTACTGTTCACTTTGTGACCAGCAACATTTTTGATCAATTAAGTTCATTCCCTTCTGTACTGACCATACAGTACAGGAGAAGTGATAAATAAGCCAAAAAGCTATCTTAACCATTAATCAGCCAAAATTAATGATGAAACAACCAACAAAAACCTATGTAACTAAAAAACATTAAACCATCGAACCATATCAGGAGGTAAATCATGACTAAGGAAAATGGAGTTAAAGTATTAACAGACATGGTAGCAGATTTTGTTGCCCATATTGGAAAAAAATTACCGGATGACGTAGTTAAGAAACTGGAAGAGCTTGGTTCTCAGGAAACAGCTGCACTTCCAAAAGTTCTCTATGAGACAATGACAAAGAACCAGGGTCTTGCTGTAGAGCTGAACCGCCCAAGCTGTCAGGATACAGGTGTTCTTCAGTTCTGGCTGAAATGCGGAACAAATTTCCCGTATATCAATGAGCTGGAAGCACTTCTGAAAGATGCTGTTGTTCAGGCTACTTTTGCAGCACCGTTAAGACATAATTCCGTTGAGACTTTTGATGAGTACAATACAAAGAAAAACGTTGGTAAAGGAACTCCGACTGTATGGTGGGATATTGTTCCGAACAGCGATAAATGTGAGATCTACGCATACATGGCAGGCGGCGGATGTACTCTTCCTGGAAAAGCAATGGTTCTGATGCCAGGCGCAGGATATGAGGGTGTTACAGATTTTGTTCTGGATCAGATGACAACTTATGGACTGAATGCGTGTCCTCCGCTTCTTGTTGGTGTAGGTGTAGGTACATCTGTGGAGACAGCTGCCCTGAACTCCAAGAAAGCGCTGATGCGTCCGATCGGTTCCCACAATGACAACGCAAACGCAGCAAAAATGGAGAAGCTTCTTGAGGACGGTATCAATGCGATCGGCCTTGGACCGCAGGGTATGGGCGGAAAGTATTCTGTAATGGGTGTTAACATTGAGAATACCGCGCGTCATCCATCTACCATCGGTGTTGCAGTAAACGTTGGATGCTGGTCTCACCGTCGTGGACATCTGGTTGTAAATCCGGATCTTACAGTAACCTGTGATACTCATTCCACATGGAAATTTAATGCTTAATATAAACGGAGGGAAAAATCATGATCGAAATCAGAGGAGATAAAAAAGTTCTTATTACACCTATAAGCGCAGAAGACCTGGCTGATATCAAAATCGGCGATATTGTATGGCTGGACGGAGATCTGATGACCTGCCGTGACGTTGCTCACCGTCGTCTGGTTGAGTATGGAAGAGAGCTTCCGTATGATATCCGCAACAAAGCGATTTTCCATGCCGGCCCGATCGTTCGTAAGATCGAGGGTACAGAGGATGATTATGAGATGGTTTCTGTAGGACCGACAACTTCCATGCGTATGGAGAAGTTCGAGTATGAGTTTACAAAACTGACTGGTGTCAGAGTGATCGTTGGTAAAGGTGGTATGGGCCCGAATACGGAGCGTGCCTGCAAAGAGTTCGGTGCGATCCACTGTGTTTTCCCGGCTGGATGTGCAGTTGTGGCTGCTACAGAGGTTGAGAAGATCGTTGAGCATCACTGGGATGAGCTTGGTATGCCTGAGACTTTATGGTGCAATAAGGTTAAGGAGTTTGGTCCGCTGATCGTGTCTATCGATGCTCAGGGCCGCAACCTGTTTGAGGAGAACAAGGTTGTATTTAATGAGCGTAAAGAGGCTGCCAAGCAGGCAATTTATCCTGAGGTTAAGTTCATTAAATAATATTGGATATTGGAAAAAAATTTTCGGGATATCTGAAATAACGAGGCTCTGCCATGAGAGCTTCGGGATTGACTGGTGATTGTGAAATTGAATTAACAGCGTGATATGAAAAAGAGAGATGTCCGGCGGATCATATAATGTGGTCTGCCGGATGTCTTTTTTTGTTGCTTTTTGTTGTTTCTTGGGGTTTTTGTGTTTTACAGGGGTGAGGTGGTGTGATAGAATATAAGAGCTGTTGCGGGGTAGTTATTAAGGGATTATCTGGTATAGAATTCTGTGCAGTGCAGGCGGATCTTGGATATCTGCCGGATAAATTTTTTTAGAGAGAATGAGGTAGAGGGTTTATGGGGGAGTTTTTGAAGAACATTAACTGGAAGCATGTTCTGATCATGTGCATCGGAAATGTTTTTGCAGGTATGGGGATTGGAATTTTTAAGCTGGCCGGGCTTGGTACGGATCCGTTTAGTGGAATGAATATGGCGGTTGCGGATATGATTGGTATGGCGTATGGTAATTTCCAGCTGATTGTAAATATTGTGCTGCTGATCATTGAGATTGCTTTTGGCAGAAGGTTCCTGGGGATCGGTACGGTTGTGAATGCGGTTTGTCTGGCTTATATTACTACTTTCTTTTATAATATTTATACTGGTGTTTTTGGATTGGAGCTTGTGGCGCTGCCGGTACGTTTGGTGGCACTGTGTGTGGGTGTTGTGATCTGCTGTCTGGGACTGTCGATGTATCAGATGCCGGATGAGGGGGTTGCGCCTTATGATAGTCTTTCGCTGATCATGACAGAGAGATGGCCGAAGATTCCTTATTTCTGGCACAGGATGTCTAATGATGTGCTTTGTGCGCTGATCTGTTATCTGACTGGTGGTGTTGTGGGTATTGGTACATTGGTGACGGCTTTTGGGCTGGGGCCGGTGATACATTTCTTTAATAGGGTTTTTACCGGGAAGCTGCTTGCCTGGATTGATGGTGAGTGAGTTTGTAGTTGTATGGGTTGAGCTGAACTGGCTGCGGGATGTGGCTGGTTCGGCTTTTTTTTGTGAAAAGGGACGCCCGTGAGGCGTGTGCTGCCTGTCGCCGGGGCTTCGTCGGGGGCTGGCTTCTAGGCTGCCGGGAATCTGCTAAAAGCGTTTTACAAAAGTCCGAACTCGCGTCTTGCAGTCGCTCAGACAGCGGACTTTTGTAAAACAACGCAGATTTCCGCCAGCCAAGAATCAGCTCCCCTCCTGCAGAGTCCGGCGACAGGCAGCACACGCCTCACGGGCTGGCTTTTCAGGACGGTAGGGTAGTGTGGCTGCTCGGGAGTTGGATGAGCTATCAGTGCTACGCTGGATAGCTGGGAGGAAAGGCTGAGTTTGCTTGTGGCCGGAGAAAGAGGAATCGGCTCAACGTTACACAATCAATACCGCAGCATCCATCGCCCCACCAGTACCTGAACACATCTCCACAACCTACAACAATTTGCGTGCCCGGAAAGGGGGAATGTGAGGGGGAAAAGCGGGCTTCGCAACTTTGAGTGCTTTCCCCCTCACAATTTCTTCAGCTTTGAAAAGCGAAAATTTCAGGCTGCCTGATAAAGGAGACGGGAGTTGTATTCGGAGTATAAATTATAAATACTGGATGCCTGGGATGACAGGTGGGTGGGATGTGATGAGATATAAGGAAACGATATGAAGAAGCAGACTTGTAATGTTCGTGGTTATGTAAAAAGTGTATATTGCTTTTTGACGGTATTACAGAGTTTCTATGCTGTGTTAAAATATAAACAATGTTAATATAATACAGTTACATTATTCATTTTATAACTATTTGTAAATGTGTTATGCTATCTTCTGATGAGAGATATATAATGAACACAGTCGTATGAAATGAGAGTGTTCATGAATAGCTGGCTGTCCGGGTTGCCGGGGCTTATGTGATGAAGGAGAGGATATTATTATGGAATTTAATCATGGCGTTTTGTTTTCAGATACATATCAGAAGAAGCTGAAGTCTCAGTTTTATTATGCAGATAAGGATCCACAGTATGGCGCGAGACTTTTCTTTGAGAACTCCGGTGGTTCTCTGCGGCTTAAAAAGGCGGTTGAGGCCAAGGCTGCTATCGAGGAATTTCCGGATTGTCCGGAGCGTGCTCGTGGCAGGGGCTTTGATCTGGCGGATTATGTGAAGAATGGTACGCAGGAGATCCTTGAGGTTATTTTTGGTGCAAAGAGTGGTGCGCTTATCACTGAGCTGACTGCTTCTCAGACCATGTTCCATGCGGTTGGTACGATCATGGAAGGTGTTGACTGGGGTAAGAACGCAGTTACTTCTGCTCTGGAGCATCCGTCTGCTCATGATGCGGTTGAGTATTACTGTAAAAAGACCGGCAGAGAGTTTCGTGAGGTTCCGGCTAATAAGGTGACTGGTGGCCTTGATCCGGATGAGATCATGAAGTATGTAGATAAGGATACGGTTCTTCTCAGTATTATGGCTGCTTCCAATATTTCCGGTAATATCATGGATATCAAGGAGATTGCCCGTCGTGCAAAAGAGATCAACCCGGATATCTACATTGTAAGTGATGCAGTTCAGCATGCTCCTCATGCAGTGATCGATGTTGAGGACTGGGATGTGGATGTCTGCAACTTTGCACCGTATAAGTTCTTTGGTGTACGTGGCTGCGGTTATGCTTATGTTTCTGACCGTGTTGCTGTGATGCCGCATATCAAGCTGACCTGCAAGGATGATAATGTATGGGCTCTTGGTACTCCGGCTCCGGCTAACTTTGCGGCTATGATGGCGGTTATTGATTATGTTTGCAGTATCGGTAAGCATTTCCTGGGTGATTCCGCACAGAAATATAATAAGCGTGAGCTTTTTGTTGAGGGTATGAATCACATTCATCTTCAGGAGAGAGCGCTTCTGTACCGTATGCTGGAAGGTACCGATAAGGTTCCGGGGCTTCGTCATATTCCGGGGGTTCAGGTTTATGTGGATATGGAGGATCTTACTTATAAGGATCTGATCGTTGCCATGGGTATCGAGGGTATTGAATTTGCAGAGTGTGCAAGAAGATATCTTGAGCATGGAGTTACTCTGTTCGAGCGTGTAAAGAGCAGCCCGTATTCAAAACGTATTGTTGAGACTCTTGGTCTTGAGGGTGCACTTCGTGTTTCTCCGCTCCATTGCCATGGAACAGATGATATCGATAAATTCCTGAAGATCACTAAGGATATCGCTGAAGGTAAATAATCCCTACGGCTACAATTAAATAAAAAATGAAAATGTCCTGCAATCAAGAATGTGCGCAAAAGAAAATCAGAAGCTGCCAGACTTGAGAGCAGGGCTTTTTTTTGTGGTATACTTAAGAAAAAAATGAAAGAGGTGTCGAAAATGGAAAAAATGAGCAGCATAATAAGGCGGGAATTCAAAAAAGGCGATGATATCCGCGATGCAGGTCTGACAGCTCCGGATGATGTGATCCGATATAAAGATATTGCTTATGGAAAAGATTCAGCCATGCAGGTGCTGGATGTATATCGTCCGAAGGATACAGAGGGAAATCTGCCGGTGATCGTCAGCGTACATGGTGGTGGCTGGGTATATGGTGATAAAGAGCTGTATCAGTATTATTGTATGAGTATTGCGCAGAGAGGTTTTGCAGTGGTTAATTTCACTTACCGGCTGGCACCGGAGTATCAGTTTCCGGCACCTATGGAAGATACGAACAGTGTTTTTGCATGGATTCTTGATAATAAAGATAAATATGGCATGGACGTGGCGAATCTTTTTGCAGTGGGCGATTCTGCCGGTGGACAGATTCTTTCACTGTATGCAGATATCTGTACGAATGCAGAGTATGCAAAAGAATATGATTTCCAGGTACCGGAAGGACTGAAGATAAAGGCTGTGGCATTAAACTGCGGTCAGTATAACATGGAAGACACAAGTGATATGACCAGGCAGCTTATGGAGGAATATCTTCCGGGAAAAGGAACTCCGGAAGAATTAAAAAGGATATCTTCTGATCTGTACATAACAGATCAATTCCCGCCTGCATATGTTATGACTGCAGAAGGTGATTTCTTACGCAAACAGGCACCATATATGTATGGGAAACTGAAAGAGAAAAATGTATTCTGTGAGCTTCATGAATACAGCAGTCCGAAGGAGAAGCTGATGCATGTTTTCCATCTCAATATGAGATCTGAGGATGCAAAAAGATGCAATGATGATGAGTGTGAGTTTTTCAGGAAATTTATTGGGAGGTGACAGGAAATGAAAAAAATTCTTATCGTAGTAGATATGCAGAATGATTTTATCGACGGTGCCCTCGGCACAAAGGAAGCGGTTGCGATCGTACCGAAGGTAGAAGAGAAGATCCGCAATTTTGACGGAGAGGTATTTTTCACAAGGGATACTCATGAGACATATTATCTGGAAACACAGGAGGGGAAAAACCTTCCGGTTAAGCATTGTATCCGTGATACCGAAGGCTGGCAGATCCGAAAAGAGTTGGATGCACTGAGAAAAACAGAGCCGATCGACAAAGAGACTTTCGGTTCAACAGATCTGGTGGGCGAACTGGTTACACTTAATGAAGACCAGGGAATCGGAAGCATTACTCTTGTGGGACTTTGCACAGACATCTGTGTAATCTCCAATGCTCTTCTGATCAAGGCATCCCTTCCGGAAGTGCCGATCTGTGTTGATGCCACATGCTGCGCTGGCGTAACACCGGAGAGTCATGAGAATGCACTGAAAGCCATGGAGGCGTGCCAGATCAGGATTATCAGATAAAAATATATCTGACGAAAATTAAATATTTTTTTCAATAAATAAAACTATCCTGAACAAATTGCAAAGTTGAGAAGCTTTGTACCTGACAGGATAGTTTTATTTGCGTTAAGAGGCTGCGAAAAACATATTACTTGCAAATGATGATTATACTGCTATTGCCGCAAAAATCCTTGAAGGCTGTGGCGGAAAAGAGAACATCACAAGCATTGATAACTGCATCACAAGACTGAGACTTGAGGTTAAGGATATTACAGCTGTAAATGATAAGGTGATCAAATCTGCAGGTGTTGCAGGCGTGATCAAACCTGGAAAAACTTCTGTACAGGTTATCATCGGAACCAAGGTTCAGTTTGTTGCAGATGCATTTTCTGAGCTTTGTAAATAATGGCTTTTTTGGAGTCAGGTATTTGCTAAAATAATTATGGGGCAGCAGCAGAATTGTGAAAACGGTTCTGCTGCTGTTTTTTTGTATACCTTATATTGACCGATACTTTCAAAAAGCGTACAATGTTATTTCGATAAAAAGCAATAGGTCAGTGCATTTACGATTGCAATATTTCTACAGGGGGAATGAAGTTAATGAAATCCTGCGTATTTCACAAAAAATATCTTTTAGCCGGTATATATATTATTTTTGTTCTGTTTACCTGCTGTAATTCCCGATTTTATCATACACCGCTGGCAAAAATATGTTCCGTAACAGAAAAACAGACTCTGAGCAGAGAAGGAACCAGGGGCTCAAAAGAATATTACTATACTCAGAATATTACGGCACGGATATTAAACGGTTCGCATAAAGGGGAAAAAATAACGGCCTCTAATGAATATACATCTTCTCAGGTTCAGACCAAGAAATATCATAAAGGAGACACCGTTCTTTTAAGCGGTTCAAAGGAAAGCCCCGGAAAAACGATACGCTCTGTAAAAAGGGATGGGTATCTGGCCTTATTGGCAGGAGGATTATTTTTTCTTCTGATCTGCATTACAGGAAAGCAGGGATTTTACACGATAATATCACTGATACTGAATACGGTCATATTTGCGTATGGATTTCAGGCTTTTACAGAGGGGAAAAATATTTTAAATATCTGTAATGTCATCGCAGTTCTTTTTTCACTGACTACATTGATCTGCTTAAATGGAATTCACAGAAAAACATTTTCCTCAGTTCTTTCGACACTGTGTGTTCTGTTTCTGATCATGGCATTGTTTGAATTTTCTATTTATATGTACGGAGATCTGGATTATTCCAATCTGGAATATCTTGGAAGTACAGGCAATTCAGCAGATATATTCTGGGCAGATATTATGCTGACAGGACTTGGTGCAATTATGGATGTGACGGTGACGATCAGCGCAGCAGTAGGAGAGATCGTGCGGAAAAATCCATCGGTTTCTCTGAGAAGACTGATACATTCCGGTCGTGAGATCGGATATGATATTATGGGAACCATGATAAATGTACTGCTGTTTGTTCTGGCAAGCGGCATGATTCCCATGTTCATACTTAAGATGAATAATGATATAAGCTTTGTAACGATCGTGAGATACCACATTCCATATGATATCTGTCGTTTTCTGATAGAAAGTATTGGAATTGTACTGGCAATACCGGTATCTGTTTTTATTGCTTCAGTGATTATGAAAATACCATCACGGAAAAGGGGTGTCAGAGAATGATCATTTTTCTTGCATTGATTTTAATTTTTCTGGTGATCTTGATTGGCGGAGAGCGTGGAGCCATGTCAATTATGACATTGGCGGGGAATATTGTAATTTTGTTTTTTTCAATTATGCTGATGTCTGCCGGTTTTCCTGTACTGCTCCTGATATTGGTGGCAGGTGCAGGTGTTTGTTATATTTCTCTGTTTTATCAGAACGGAAATAATCCAAAGACGCGGGCGGCTTTTCTGGCTACACTGCTGGTAATGTTACTTTTGTTTATTCCTATTTATATTATTACATGGAGATCAGGAAGTTACGGGTTAAATGAGCTGCAGATTTCGGAAGACGATTTTATGTATTATTACAGTACGGACCTTCATATTAACATGCTTCATGTAGGAATATTTGTAACTGTTTTCAGTACTCTTGGGGCTGTTATCGATACAGCATTATCTGTAACATCTTCTGTATATGAAGTCTGGACTCATAAAAACGGTCTGACAGCGAAAGAACTTACAGCTTCCGGCTATCAGGTTGGGAAAGAAATTATCGGTACAACGGTAAATACGCTGCTGTTTGCTTATCTTGGAGGAACTATTTTATTGTTTTCATACATTCAGACACAGCAATATACCCTGGAGATCATTCTTAATTCCCAGTTCCTATTCCAGGATGTTGCAGTCATGCTATCTGGTGCGGTAGCCTGCCTTATTACCGTCCCGGTATCGATCAGATGTATTATTCGACAGATTCACCGTACTGATTCGGAAGAAAAATCTGAAGTTATATAATAGCGTTAAAAAACAGTCAGACCTGTGGAGAAGAATGTGAAGGGAAAATGTGAAGAGGTTGAATGAAAAAGTAACTGCCACCATGTACGGAAAATGTGAAATTAGCGCTCACCTCTTGACAATGGAAGTCGATTTTTGTCCTGTCTTGTGTATCCTAGAAGTGCCTGCTTTACAGGCTTTCCAGGGCATAGGTCATTTTGTCTGGTATTGTAAAGCAGTGCCAGATTTGTCGTAAATGTCGTAAATTTGTGGTCAAAATTCCGAATCTCACTTATAAATCCGGTGAGCAGATGGAGCAACTTGGCAAATATGGATTCTTACGCAGAGATTATCTGAAGAACCATCGAAATTCAACCTATCAGGTGATGCTTTTACAGGATACAATTGGAAAGCACCTTCTGGAAGTAGACAAGGCAGCCAGAGAACGGGAAGAAGTGATCCTGAAACATAAAACGATTTCCAGAAGATTTTTGTTTTCAGATTACAACAGAAGAAGCAGAATCTTTGAAGTGCCAATCTGGCACCTCAAAAATACAAGAGTCAGGAAAAAAGGATGGACGAGGTGGCAGACGTACGCTACCGTATGTATTTACAGAGCAGAGAATATCAATGCTAGCCAGTGTATTACATAGTGAGGTGGCAATCAATGTAAGCATAGGTATTATGCGGGCATTCGTAGAAATGAGACGGTTTATAGCCAACAATGCACTTTTGTTTGAAAGGATTAGTAACGTTGAGTTAAAACAACTTGAATATCAGAAAAAGACAGATGAAAAGCTGGAGCAAATTTTTGAGTACATATCAGATCATGAGGAGTCTAATCAAAAGATATTTTTTGATGGTCAGATATATGATGCGTTCAGTTTACTAATAGAACTGATTCAGAAGGCAGAAACGGAAATTGTTCTGGTAGATGGATATGTGGATGTAGGAACATTAAATATTTTGTCAAAGAAGAAAGAAAATGTGGCGGTGACAGTTTATACACTGCAACGGACAAAATTATCTCAAACAGATATAGATAACTTTAATGCACAGTATCCTAAACTGGATGTGAAGTACACAAGAGCATTTCATGATCGTTTTTTAACCGAATCAAGTAAGTCCCCTGCTTCAATTGCGAGGAGCAATAAGCAGTGGGTGGGACTTACTTATATCAGGAGGGGTACAAGCCCCTGCTGATAAACTGCGGAGCAGTTATTCGGTTATGAGCAAGTAGCGAAAGCGGATTGCGAATATCCGATTGACTTCTTGATAAAACGAAAGCATATCATGTTGGTGCGTCTTTGAAGGACGCAGGTAAAAAATGTTTTGGAATTAATTTGATTGAAGATGCAGGTATTGTAAGAGATATTTTACAGAGATTGGAATTAGAAACAGAAGAATAGAAAAGTAAGTTATGCAGAAAGGCGTGAGTCATAAGAATATGGCTTGCGTCTTTTTCTGTCTGGATTCTTTCGAGGTCTGGCAGTTATTTTTTTGCACAAGAAAAGGAGCTACGCACTAATACTTAATGCGACAGCCCCTTATTTTACCAGAACAATTTGGCGTTCGCGTTTGTGACGGTTTTTTCTATATTCTGTAGGAGAAATTCCGTGGTATTCTTTAAATATTTTTGAAAAATAAGAAGGCGAACTGAAT
>SKEQ01000099.1_pt1 | contig 100443 bp, 90 predicted proteins | sample 4826751 | NCBI WGS metagenome assembly SKEQ01 (sample SAMN11008805, study PRJNA524170) | human gut metagenome | biome: Human fecal sample; material: Feces; isolation source: fecal sample from pouch patient p44 | host: Homo sapiens | place: Israel: Tel-Aviv | collected 2013-07-11
TTTCTCATCAAACATGAAAGAAACGCATCCTGGAGTCCCAACATTTCCACTACCTTTTGTGAAGGCGTTGCGGACATTGGATGCAGTACGGTTCTTATTATCTGTCAGCGCTTTCACAATGATCGCTGTTCCATTTGGTCCATATCCCTCATACGTAATGTGTTCGTAATTGTCAGCAGATCCTTCGCCCGCCGCTTTCTTAATACTGCGGTCGATGTTGTCATTTGGCATATTGTTTGCTTTTGCTTTTGCAATTACATCTCGCAGACGACTGTTATTTGCCGGATCCGGTCCGCCTCCTTCTTTTACTGCTACTGCAAGTTCTCTTCCGATCTTTGTAAAAATTTTTCCTTTTGCAGCATCATTTTTTTCCTTTTTATGCTTAATATTCGCAAATTTTGAATGTCCTGACATTACTCTAACCTCTTTCTATTTTGTATTTCACTGCTATATTCTATCACTAATCTTCTATCTTTTCAACTTCAACCAACTCGATCATATTATTGTCTACGAGAAGAATTCTAAAACAGTAAACATCATATCGTACCTCGCACGTCTCATGTTCAGCTGGAATCCGTTCAAGTTTCGAAATCAAAAAGCCATTCAACGTCTCATTTTCTTCATCTTCAATCTCGATTCCTAAAATCTCCTCCAGATCATCCAATGCTACTTTTCCCTTAACAAGATAGGTTCCATTTTCCTGCCGGAAGTACAATGTTTCTTCTTCATCATATTCGTCAAAAATGTTCCCGACGATTTCCTCAATGATATCTTCCATCGCTACGATCCCCGCTGTCTGTCCATACTCATCCAGCACAATAAATAAATGATTCTTTTCTGTGTTCATCTGTTTGAACAAACGGGACAGTCCTTTTGTTTCCGGGATAAAGCTGACCTCACGAAGACAATCTTTTAATTCTTTTACTTTGACCGGGCGAAGCTCTTTGTTTAAATAATATTTCATCGCATCTCTAAGATGAATCGTACCGATAATATCATCGATATTCTCCTCATAAACCGGAAATCTCGTAAACCGCTCATCCAGCATGAACTGCAAAGCATGTTCCAGCGTCTCACTGCCATCCACCGCTACAATATCCTTTCGATGCGTCATGATATCACGAGCATTTTTCCCACTGTACTGCAGCACATTCTTGATCATTCGCACTTCGTTTTCTTCAAGGTATCCCTGACTGCCGCACTCTTCTACCACATATTCAACCGCTTCCTGCACTTCTTCTTTGCTCTCCGGACTCTCTCCAGATACTATCTGTTTCAAATTTTTCCACAGACGCCTCTCTTCTTCCATCGTCTACTCCTTTACTATGTATGAAGCTCCAGACTGATTTTCAGTGCTTCATTAACTTTTTTCATTAGTTCTTGATCTAGATGACAAACCTGCTCCCTGAGCCTCTGTTTGTCGATTGTACGGATCTGCTCTAACAGTACGACTGAATTCTTTACCAGCCTGCATTTTTTTGCATCAATCTCAATATGCGTTGGCAGTTTCGCCTTATTCATCTTCGATGTGATGGCGGCACAGATGACTGTTGGACTATGTTTGTTCCCAATATCATTCTGTATGATCAATACTGGTCTGATACCTCCCTGTTCCGATCCGACAACTGGACTTAAATCTGCATAAAAAATATCCCCTCGTTTTACAACCACTCTATTCACACTCCGATTCTTCAAGATACAAAAAGTATTTCCTCTTTTCTCGGATGTATTCTTTAGAGCTTTATTTTATTTAAGCAAAATAATCTACCTGTTCTTCAACCTTCCCATCCTGCACATAGACACGCGGGATCCGCTTCCCAAGATCACAGACAAACTCATAATTAAACCTGCCAGATAACTCGCTTAACTTTTCCACCGGAAGATACTCTTCTTGATCTCTTCCGATCAACGTCACCTTATCCCCAAATTTCACCTCTGGGATATCTGATACGTCCACCATGAACTGATCCATGCAGATTCTTCCGATAATTGGAGCTTTTTTACCGCGAATCAACACGTATCCGGTATCCGAAAGGCTTCTCGGATACCCATCACCATATCCGATCGGAATGGTCGCAATCCGCATCTGATGCTCTGACACAAAATCACCACCATAGCTTACCGGCGTCCCTGCCGGGATGTCTTTTACAAATGCAATATGGCTTTTCAAAGACAATGCCGGTTTTAACTGTACCTTTTCCTTATCGACTTCCTCCGAAGGATAGAGCCCATAAATTGCGATCCCGGCGCGTACCAGATTATAATCAGCCCTGCGAACATCTATAATTCCTGCACTGTTTGACGCATGAACATACGGGAAAGTAACCCCTTCTTCTTCCAGTCTCTGTGTCATCCACTCAAACTTTTCCAATTGCATCATTGTAAACGTCTTATCTTCTTCGTCCGCTTTAGCGAAATGGGTAAAAACTCCCTCCAGCACTAAATTCGGAAGTTCTGCAATTTCCTTGATTTCTTCAATACTGCTTTCTTCGGCAGAAAATCCAAGCCTCGCCATCCCGGTATCCAGTTTGATATGTACATATGCCTGCTCCCCTTTTTCGACTGCCAAAGCTGAAATCGCCTCTGCCATCTCTTTTGTATAAACATTCATACGGATTTCATATTTCAACATCTCCCAATATTGATCTGGGAAAATACATCCCAACACCAAAATCGGCTTTTGAATCTCTGCCGCACGGAGCACAACCGCCTCATCTAATGTTGCCACGGCATATCCCCACACATAATCATATGATTCCAGCATCGATGCAACCTGCACAGCTCCATGCCCATATCCATCTGTTTTGATCACAGCAACCATCTCAGTTCCTTCTTTGAGATTTTTTTTCATCTGTTCCATATTCCATGCTACTGCATCTAAATCTATCTTTGCATACACTCTGCTATAAGTTTTCATTTATCTGCCCCTTACTACTTTTTATTCTGTTCTTTTAACACTTTTCACGCAAAATCATCTCTGTGCTTTCCGCGGTCAGCACTTCTGCAATCCCATCAAGAATATCACTTGCCAGAACACTATAACTGCCTTTTTTCTTCTGTGCAGCATCTCCCGCCAAACCATGCAAAAACACCCCAAGCGTTCCCGCTTCATACGGCTCTATTTTCTGTGCAAGTAACCCCGTGATCATGCCGCCAAGGACATCACCGGCTCCCCCTTTTGCCATCGACTGATTGCCGGAAGTATTCACATATACTGGCCGTCCATCTCTTCCTACAAGTGTTCGTGCATCTTTCATCACACAGACAGAAGGAATCAATCCGAGAAATTCTTGAAAATACCGAAAACGTTCTTCTTTTAATTCCTTTACGGAATGCCCGCATAGCCCCGCCATTTCTTTCATATGAGGAGTCAATATACAATCCAGTGTCAATTCCTCAAAAAGTACCCTATCTTTTGACAAAATGTTCAATCCATCCGCATCGATCATGCACGGCTTTTTTGCACAGCGAACGGTAGTTGAAAGAAGATGCTGTGCGGTCTCACTCATCGAAAGTCCTGAACCGATTCCAACAACATCCGCCCATTCCAGCAGTTCCTTTAGCTTTTCTTCCTCATACCTTTCATATGTGGTAATGATTGCCTCCGGAAGCAGTTGCTGCAAGTTCGACTGATTTTCTTTTGCTGTATAAATCTGTACAAGTCCGGCACCTGTCAGATATGCCGCCTTTGCACTAAAATAAGCAGCACCTGCCATTCCCGGACTTCCCACGATCAAAAGCACTTTCCCGTAGTTTCCCTTGTGAGCATCCAGATCACGCGCAGGAAGCAGATTTTTCAAATCCGTCCTATCGTAAGTATAGCACACATCTCCCCTCCCATCATATACAGAAGGTTCAATTCCAATGGAGGCCGTCACAAGCTTTCCGACAAGCTTGCGCGCCATCCCAAACAACATCCCAATCTTTTGGAATGCAAATGTGACTGTAAAATCTGCTGCGAATGCAATTCCCAGTACATCTCCGGTATCTGCCGAAAGTCCCGATGGAATGTCTACAGCGACTTTTATGGCATCCATCTGATTTAAGTTTTCAATCACATTATAATATGTCCCGGAAACCTGTCTTGATAATCCAATTCCAAAAATTGCATCCACGATCACCGTATAACAATCTTCTCCTACCCGTTCTTTTACAGGTACTCCATAGTGGACCGCGATCTGTTTCTGAAGCCTTGTCTCCTCTGTCATAGAAGATTCCTTCCCGACAAACCAGACATCCACAGCATATCCTTTTAGATGCAAAAGTCTTGCGACAGCAAAACCATCTCCTCCATTATTTCCGGAACCACAGACAACGAGCACCTTTTTTAAATCTAGTTGCTCAGACTCCATCATCTCCACAACAGAAAGTGCCGCCCGCTCCATCAGAACCATCGACGGCATACCCATCTCTGTGATCGTCTTTTGGTCTCCCTGTTTCATCTGCGCTCCAGTCGGCAGATATCTCATATTATTCCCCCTCTCCCACTGCAAATGCAACAGCATAACAATCAGTATTCGTAATGGAAACATGTATTTTTACAATACCGGCAGATACTGCCGCCTCCTTTGCCCCTCGCAAAAGATTCACATAAGGTTTGCCTCTCTCATCCCGCAATACCTCGATATCTCCAGGACGAAATCCTGAAAATCCGGTTCCAAATACTTTCGCCACAGCCTCTTTGACTGCAAAATTGCCTGCTGCTTTGTCCATCTGCCCGCGAATCATCTCCTGTTCCCGCACGGAAAAACAACGCGTAAAAAAAGCCTGCTTTCCACACGCTTTCCTTACACGTTCTATTTCTATCATATCGGTTCCAACTCCAATGATCATCGTTTCTTATTCCTTTGCATTAAAGTAATTATAGCGATTTACATTGTAAGATAAACGCATTAAGCTTTCTGAAAGATGTACATTTTCCACAATAACATTCTTTGGAAGATTTAGATCCGTATGTGCAAAGTTCCAAATCGCCCTCACTCCGTTGTCCACAAGAAGTTCTGCCACTTCCACTGCTTTCGTCTTCGGAATCGTAAGTGCTGCAATCTCAATGTCATTGTTTTGTACAAACTCCGGAAGTTCTTCCATCATTCGAATCGGAACATCGCGAATCGTCATTCCTTTTAATGTTGGATTAATATCAAAAATTCCTTTCAGCAGAAACCCGCTTCTTTCAAATGCCGCATAATTTGCAAGCGCCTGTCCGAGATTTCCTGCACCGATGATCACAATATTATGTGTCTTATCGAGCCCTAAGATCTTACCAATCTCTGTGTATAAATATTTCACGTTGTATCCATAGCCCTGCTGGCCAAATCCACCAAAATTATTCAGATCTTGACGAATCTGGGAAGCGGTCACTTTCATTTTCTTGCTCAGGTCATTTGAGGAAATGCGTTCCACTCCATTTTCCAGAAGTTCGCCTAAATACCGATAGTATCTTGGCAAACGTCTGATGACTGCCTGAGAAATCTGTCTTTCTGTCACAAATGTTCACCATCCCCACTGTTTATTACATCTTATTATATAAAATTGTTCTAGCAAAGTCAAACTTTTCATTTCTTTTTAGTTGTATTTTCTTTGATATCCGCTATAATTGAAAAGAGAGTAAAGGAAGATTCTGGGGAAATGGTCACATTTTTTCAGCATGGAAATAACAACTCAACAATTGATTTAGGAGGAAACAACATGGTTTTAGCATGCCATAATCTAAAAAAAGCCTTTTTGGAGCAAGTGATTGTCAAAAATGGCTCTTTTCATATAGAAGAACACGAAAAAGCGGCGTTAGTTGGTTTAAATGGTGCCGGGAAATCAACCATCTTAAAAATGATCATGCGAGAGATTCCCGCTGATGATGGAGAAATCATCCTTGCCAAAGGGAAGACCATCGGATATCTTGCGCAGCATCAAGCGCTATTGTCCGGCAACACGATCTATCAGGAAGTAGAAAGCGCAAAAGCCGACCTGATTCAGATGGAGACACAACTTCGCCGCTTAGAAGAAGAAATGCAGAAAAAAAGCGGGGAAGGACTTGAGCAGCTTTTGCATACCTATCACAAATTAAGTGCAGCCTTTGAGCGGGCAGATGGATATGCCTACAAAAGCGAGATTGTCGGCGTCTTAAAAGGTCTTGGATTTGCAGAGACAGAGTTTGACAAATGTGTGGACAACCTCTCCGGAGGTCAAAAAACCCGAGTAGCTCTAGGAAAACTGCTTCTTACCAAACCTGATATTTTACTTCTTGATGAGCCTACGAACCACTTAGATCTGAATTCTATCGCATGGCTTGAGACTTACCTCTCAAATTATCCGGGTGCCGTACTTTTAGTCTCCCACGACCGCTATTTCATCAACCGCGTTGTAACAAAAGTCATTGAAATTGAATTTGGCGAGATTATGATGTTCAACGGCAATTATTCTGAATTTTCCGAGAAAAAGAAACTGATCCGGGAAGCGAAGTTAAAAGAATATCTGAATCAACAACAGGAAATCCGCCATCAAGAAGAAGTAATTCGAAAACTTCGTTCTTTCAATCGTGAAAAATCGATCCGCCGTGCAGAAAGCCGTGAAAAAATGCTCGAGAAAATGGATCGGATTGAAAAGCCATTGGAACATCATGCCGAATTGAAGCTTCATTTAGAACCGACCGTCGTCAGCGGAAATGATGTGCTTCGTGTAGAAGGGTTAGGAAAATCTTTTGGCACACACACGCTCTTTCAAAATATCAACTTTGAAATCAAGCGTGGAGAACATGTTGCGGTCATCGGGGATAATGGAACCGGCAAGACAACCTTACTAAAAATTTTAAACGAAGTGATTCCTGCAGATCACGGAACCTTTACACTTGGTTCCAATGTCCATATCGGTTATTATGATCAGGAACATCATGTTCTGCACATGGAAAAGACTATTTTCGAAGAGATTTCTGACGACTATCCGTCACTGACAAATACAGAGATCCGTAACACTCTTGCCGCATTTCTCTTTACGGGAGAGGATGTCTTTAAACGGATCGGCGATCTCAGTGGTGGGGAAAGAGGACGGGTGTCCCTCGCGAAGCTGATGTTGTCGGAAGCTAATTTTTTGATTCTTGACGAGCCGACAAACCACTTGGATATTGCCTCAAAAGAAATCTTAGAACAAGCGCTTAACAACTACACTGGAACGGTTCTGTATGTTTCGCATGACCGTTATTTCATCAACCAAACTGCCACAAGGATTCTGGATCTCGTTAACCAAAGTTTTGTGAACTACATCGGAAACTATGATTATTATCTAGAAAAAAAGGAAGAGCTTACTGCCGCCTACACCGAATCTGCTGCGCAAACAGATGCTTCCTCTGAAGAAACAGCATCTGAATCGAAATTAGACTGGCAGGCGCAAAAGGAACTTCAGGCAAAAGAACGGAAACGGCAGAATGATCTTAAAAAATTAGAAGAGAAAATTCAAAAACTGGAAGAGGCTTCCGCTAAACTCGATGAAGAGCTTGCAAAACCAGAGTATGCAATGAACTCAAAAAAGCTAATGGACATCACAAATGAAAAAGCCGAAATTGACACAAAACTATGGGATCTTTATGAACAATGGGAATCCCTCGCGGAATAAATAGTCGTCTGGTGTGCCATCCATCATGCTTACACTTCGCTCTTTCGGAAACGATTCATAAACAGACAAACGGAACGATTGCAACATACCTTTTTCTTGCAATCGTTCCATTTTTTATAAAACTGTATCCACTTCTCTATTTCTCACTGTATTGAGAAAGTTTCTCCGCGATTTCTTTAATAAACGCTTCACTATTCAGCACGACTGGATTCGGAATCGATGTGATCATCGCAAGATCCTTCGTCATCTTTCCAGACTCGATCGTATCGAGCGTCGCCTGCTCCAGCTTTTCTGCAAATGCTGTCAGTTCTTTATTGCCATCCAGTTCTCCTCTCTTTTTCAACGCACCTGTCCATGCAAAGATAGTAGCTACCGAGTTTGTAGAAGTTTCTTCTCCTTTTAGGTGTTTATAGTAGTGGCGCTGTACTGTCCCATGTGCCGCCTCATACTCATAGTAACCATCCGGAGATACCAGCACGGAAGTCATCATGGCAAGAGATCCAAATGCGGAAGATACCATGTCACTCATCACATCACCATCATAATTTTTGCATGCCCAGATAAATCCTCCTTCCGATTTCATCACACGTGCCACAGCATCATCAATCAACGTGTAGAAATATGTAATACCTGCTTCTTGAAATTTTTCCTGATATTCTGTATCATAAATTTCCTGAAAAATGTCTTTGAACGTATGATCATATTTCTTTGAAATGGTATCTTTTGTAGCAAACCAGAGATCCTGCTTTGTATCCAGCGCATAGTTCATGCAACTTCTCGCAAAGCTTGTGATTGACTCGTCAGTGTTATGCATTCCCTGTATAATACCCGGTCCCGAAAAATCGTGGATCAGCTCTCGCATTTCAGTGCCATCTTCTCCAGTATAGACAAGTTCTGCCTTTCCAGCCCCCGGAATCTTCATCTCCACACCTTTGTACACATCTCCATAGGCATGTCTCGCCAGTGTGATCGGTTTCTTCCAGTTCCGAACACACGGCTCAATTCCTTTTACAACAATCGGCTGACGAAATACCGTTCCATCTAACATAGCTCGGATTGTCCCATTTGGACTTTTCCACATCTCTTTCAGATTGTACTCTTCCATTCTGGCAGCATTCGGTGTAATCGTCGCACACTTTACGGCAACCCCATATTTTTTTGTTGCATTTGCAGACTCTACTGTAACCCTGTCCTCCGTTTCATTACGGTATTCCAACCCCAGGTCATAATATTCTGTCTTCAAATCCACATAAGGCAAAATCAAATGCTCTTTGATCATCTGCCACAAAATCCTCGTCATCTCATCGCCATCCATCTCCACAAGCGGTGTCGTCATCTGAATTTTCTCCATAGTAAGTTCCTCCTTCCACAGCTCCATCCAAAACACTTGAGAAATATTCTGAATATCTTTTTGAATTTCAAATTATTCTAAATATTTTACATTTTAATACAGATTATGTCAATAATTATTTGCTCTTTTTCGTTTTGTTAGAAGATTTTTGTTTCATAGTATCTTAAAAATACTTTTATAGACAAAAACAAGGATGTTTATAGGAACACCCCTGTTTTGTCTATGTTTTCAATATAATTTCACAAAAACAATCGTTAGTCTTCTTTTTTGATTTTCTGAAGTTCCGTATTGATATATGCCATTACAGCCATCTTCTTTTCGTCTCCACTGTTTGCACCCATATCCATTGCCGGACGGTCTCCCATAACTTCAAGCATCGATTTCTTAATATTAATTCCCATCGTACTGCTGAGACCATTTAACAGAACCTGGCATGCCTCTGTATTCTTTAAAATATCTTTCACAAGATCTTTCAAAGAAAAATATCCTTCTTTAAATTCCATCGGACGTACTACTGATAAATCTACATTGTCAAACCAGTTTGTTACACCTGCTACTTTATCATCTTCGCTTTCTTCAAAAATATAAGATGGATTTGCCTCTGCAACCTTTTCCAGAGTGATTGTATCCGTACAATTTCCGGCTTTTGCCACAATTGTTGTAAACCCTTCCTGTAACGGTACATTTTCAAATGTAAACACTTTATTTCCTGCCTGTTTCTCAATTATCCTTCCGCCGATAGAAAGTGTAACTTCCGGACAATTCGTGTAAACTTTGATTGTCACAGTGTCTGTTGTACGCTGTGCATAGCGCTTGCTGCAAATATGAACAAATTCTTCCTCTGTCCAATATGCCTTATACAGGTAAAATGCATCTTTGCGGATCAGACGATCAATTGTCATAAGACCTTTGTTGTTACGTCCTTTGACACCACCTTCATTTCTTGCATCACATCCAAAATCAAACATATTCCATACATGTGTTGCCCAAAGCCACGGACGTTCCTCAATGATTTTCGCCATATGCTCATGGTACACTGCCTGAAATTCTTCGCTGTAATCTCCGCCTTTTGGATTATCATTATGATATGTTGTAATTCCTTCGCATCCATATTCAGAAATTCCGATCGGTCTTTCTGGGTGCATCTCATGGAACGCATCCAGCCATGCCTCATTATCTTCCAGCTTTCCGCCATACCATCCGAAATAATGGTTATAACTTACCACATCGGTAATGTCATTTTGCTCATTTTCCATCGGAAGGTTGGACACTTGAGCCATCGTTGTCATCCTTGTATCATCCAGTTCATGGACAAGCGCATGTAGATCTTTCAGATTTTCTACCAGTCCCGGCACTTCTCCTCCAATCGTAATCTCATTTGAGATGCCCCAAAAACAGATGGATGGATGATTAAAATTCTGGAAAATCAACTCTCTCATCTGGCTTCTGCAATTTTCGTGGGCATCCGGATCTGCGTTCATCGCTGAAATAAACGGAATCTCTGCCCAAATAATAAATCCTGCTTCGTCGCAAAGATCATAAAAATCCTGGCTGTGCTGATAATGTGCAAGGCGGATAGTATTTGCTCCCACTTCTTTGATCAACAGAATATCTTCGTAATGCTCCTCAAATGTCAATGCATTTCCAAGATCATATCTATCCTGATGTCTGGATACTCCGCGAAGCGGCATACTTTTTCCGTTTAAGAAAAATCCTTTTTGCGGATCCACTGTATATTCACGAATACCTATTCTCGTTTCAATTTCATCCAGTACTTCATTGTGTCGTACCAGTCTCGCAGAAACGGTATAAAGATATGGATCTTCGACTCCCTGCCACAGATGTGCATCAAGAAGCTCTACAGCTACCTGTGTCTCCTGTGTCGCCGGACGAACTGCAAATACTTTTGTCTCTCCATCTTCATCATAAATCTCAAACTCTACACGGTCACCTTCCAAAGGATTTGTCACATAAGAATGAATATCTACAAGCGCATTCTCTCCTTGGATTTTAGAGGAAACTTTGATACCCGGCGCTCCATAATAATCCAGGTCAAAGTGAGATTCATTTACAATCACGAGATTCACATCTCTATACAGACCTCCATAAAATGTAAAGTCTGCCATCTGCGGATAAACATTTGATTTCGGTGCATTGTCCACGCATACGGCGATCAGATTTTCTCCGTTTTCATCTAATTGCTCCGTGATATCCGCACGGAAAATGCTGAATCCACCTTCATGACTGCACACTTTCTTTCCATTTACATAAGCCACGCATACATTTGCTGCTGCCTGGAATTCCAGGTAAATGCGGCTATGCGGCTTCACTGTATATGGCCCTAATTCCTTTACATACCAGCAGGCTCCACGATAGTAGTCCGAACCCCCATCTTGCCCGTCATACTGGTTCCATGTATGTGGAAGATCGATTACTTCCCAACTTTCTTCGCACGCGGTTGGCAGTTCTTTCTGCTCTTTACTGAAAGACCATCCTTCATTGATATTAATAATTTCTCTCACGTTACTTCCTCCTTTTTCTTTCAAATGACTTATTCGGAAAGATTCTTCTGAAACTCCTTAATTCTTTCTTCTTGGTATTTTCCTGAATATGTTCCTGAAAGGAATTTTTCCAGTCCCTCTGACAGAAACCGCTCCCAGGAACTTTTTTCCTTTTTCACCAGAATCGGATAGTACAGCACTCCGTTGTCCTCCGCCGCTTTCTGGTCTCCCGGTGCATCACCAATCATCAGTACATGGTCTTTTTCATACCCTTTCTGTAAAAGCTGACCGATACAGTAAGCTTTTGTTCCTGCATCCTGCGCCAGCATAATGTCCGTATGCTCAATCAGGTTATGCCTTGTCCACTCTTCTCTGACTGCTCCTGCATTTGCAGAAGACACAATCGCTACATCTGCTGCAGCATGAGCAGCTGCAAGTCCTGCTTTCGCACCTTCAAATGGAAGATTTTCCTCTTCCGGAAGATTTTTAATTGCCACATTAACCCGCTCTGACCACTCCAGCGCCATCCGAAGCGACTTGCTCTCTTTCTGAGCAAGCACGTCCTCAATCGCACGGTTTGAAAGTTCTTTTGTTATTTCTGTCCAACGAAGAAATGTCTCCAGATCATCAATCTGCACATCATCGTAGGTTTCCTCTGCCTCTTTCAATGCGATCGCAAGTCCTTTGAACCGATTGATCCCTCTTGTCATTGTATAAAGATTTATTTCATTCCAACGTGCAAGAAGCTCTTGTTCGTGAGCATGGAGTCCCCAGACTTCGATCATACATGGGCCAAAACAGCGAAAATGCTTGATATCCATTGTATCCATTGCGCATCCGTCTGAATCGACGCAGATTAAAAAGTCATGTTTTCTTTCAAAAGAATCAAATATCGTTGACATCTATGCCTCCTAAAATCCGAAATACTCCATTGCGTTATTGTAACAAATATTTTCTACCATTTGTCCGAGGAATTCCATATCTGCCGGATATTCTCCATTCTCAACAAGATTTCCGATGTAGTTGCAGAGGATACGGCGGAAGTATTCGTGTCTTGGGAAAGAAAGGAAACTTCTTGAGTCTGTAAGCATTCCAACAAATGCAGACAGGAGACCAATCTGGCTCAATACGTCTAACTGTGCTTCCATACCGCGTTTCTGATCAAGGAACCACCATGCAGCACCAAACTGTACTTTTCCTTTGCAGGAACCATCCTGGAAGTTTCCAGCCATACTTGCAAGCATCTCATTATCTTTTGCATTCAGGCAGTAAAGGATTGTCTTTGGAAGTTCTGCATTGTAATCCATTGCATTTAAAAGTGCGCTTAATTCTTTTGCATAGCAGATATCATCGATAGAGTCAAATCCTGCATCCGGTCCTAACTTTTCAAACATTCTTGTAGAGTTGTTACGAACTGCTCCAATGTGAAGCTGCATTGTCCAATTTCTCTTGTGATAATGGCTTCCTAAAAATACAAGAACGTTTCCTTTAAATTTCTTGATCTCTTCTGCTGTCAGTTTCTCCCCTGCCAATGCTTTTTTAAAGATTGCATCTACTTCTTCTTCAGATGCTTTGATGTAGAGATTTTCATCTAATCCATGGTCGCTGACACGGCATCCAACTTCTGCAAAGTAGTTAATTCTATCTTCCAGTGCTTTCTTTAATGTTTCGATGGAATCGATCTCATATCCTACAACTTCTGAAAGTTTTGCAATATATTCTGCAAAATCAGCTTTGTCGATTCCAAGCGCTTTGTCCGGACGGAATGTCGGAAGTACCTGAATTTCAAATCCATCTTCTTTTAATGCTTTGTGGTATCTCAGATCGTCTGCCGGATCATCTGTCGAGCAAAGTACTGTGATATTCATCATGCGGAGAAGATTTCGAACAGAGAATTCTTTTGTATTGAGCATTTGGTTACACTTTTCGTAAATCTCTTTCTCTGTCTTCGGGCTTAACGGCTCTTCAATTCCAAAATAACGCTGCAATTCCAGATGTGTCCAGTGATACAGTGGATTTCCGAATGTATATGGAATTGTTTCAGCCCATTTGCTGAATTTTTCCTGGAAAGAAACTTCCTTTCCTGTCACATACTCTTCCTGGATTCCGTTTGTCCTAAGTGCACGCCACTTGTAGTGATCTCCCCCAAGCCAGATTTCTCCGATGTCGTTAAACACTTTATCTTCATAAATTTCCTGTACATTTAAGTGGTTATGGAAATCACAGATCGGCATTTTTGCCGCATGGTCATGATATAATACTTTTGCTGTCTCTGTCTCTAAGAGGAAATCTTTATCCATAAATTTTTTCATTTTTATTTTCTCCTTATCCTATCTTTTTTGTGCGCTCTGGAAGATTGTATGCTTGCCAAAGCATCTGTCATTTCACTTTTTCTATGATAAAGAACGCCAATGCAGAAAAACAGACTCTGCATGTTCTTCTGCATTGGCAATGTGTCTTTTCTATCTGATTACTATTATACGCCTGAGTAAGCAGAGAACCCTCCGTCTACCGGAATTACTACACCATTTACGAAGCTGGAAGCATCTTCGCACATTAAGTATAATAAAGTACCGATCAACTCTTCTGATTTACCAAAACGATCCATAGGTGTGTTTCTTAAAATCTTCTCTGTACGTGCTGTCGGTGTTCCGTCATCGTTAAATAATAATTTTTCATTCTGTTTTGAAACGAAGAATCCTGGTGCGATTGCGTTGCAACGAATTCCAACTTTTGAGAAGTGTACTGCAAGCCACTGTGTAAAGTTAGAAATAGCAGCCTTTGCTCCGCTGTATGCAGGAATCTTTGTCAGTGGTGTAAATGCATTCATGCTGGAAATGTTGATGATGCTCGCACCTTTTTTGTCCATCATGTCCTGAGCAAATACCTGTGTTGGAAGCAGTGTACCAAGGTAGTTTAAGTTAAATACGAATTCTACTCCAGATACATCAAGATCAAAGAATGTCTTCATCTGATTTAAATCTTCTTTGTGGAAGAATTCATTGTCTGTTGTTGCTCTCGGATTGTTTCCTCCCGCTCCGTTGATCAGGATGTCACATGTTCCGAAATCTGCAAGGATCGCATCTCTTGCTGCTTCGATGCTCTCTCTCTGAAGTACATTACATGCATATCCTTTTGCGATTCCTCCGTCTTTGACGATTGCTTCAGCATTTGCTTTTGCTGCTTCTTCGTTCAGGTCAAGAAGTGCAACTTTCGCTCCTGTCTCAGCAACAGCTGCTGCGAACATAGAACAAAGTACACCGCCGGCTCCTGTTACAACTACTACTTTATCTTTCAGATCAATTTGAAATGGAAGTTTCATATTTTTCCACGCTCCAATCTTTTTATTTTTTCGAACTATTTGTCTAATTTATCAAGGGTTTCCCAGATTCCTGTCATATACATCGCACCTAATGCTCTGTCATACAGTCCATATCCCGGTTTTCCAGTCTCTCCCCAGATCATTCTTCCGTGATCCGGTCTTAAATATCCTTCAAATCCAGCATCGTGATATGCTTTTAATATTTCAACGATATCTAATGATCCACACGAAGAATAGTGTGCACTCTCCTCAAAGGATCCGTCCTCCAGAATCTTAACATTTCTTACATGAGCGAAGTGAATCCGTCCCATTGCCGCATATTTCTTTACCATCTCTGCGTAGTTGTTAAATGTCGCACATCCAAGACTTCCGCTGCAGAGTGTCAGTCCGTGATGTTTATCATCATAGAGACCTAAGAAACGATCAATGTTCTCCTCGCATGTAATGATTCTCGGAATTCCAAAAATAGACCACGGTGGATCATCCGGATGAATTCCCATGTTGACATCAAATTCGATTGCTGTCGGCATAATTTCGTTGATGAAATAAGCCAGGTTCTCCCACAGACCTTCTTCTCCAAGATCTTTGTACGCCTGGATCAGCTCTGCCATCTCTTCTGTTGAGTAGGAAGAATCCCATCCCGGAAGAGCTAATTTTGTCGGATCCATCTGCGCTACATGCTCTTTGTAGTATACAAGTGCGTTAGATCCATCCGGAAGTTCTCTGTCAAGCTGTGATCTTGTCCAGTCGAATACTGGCATGAAGTTGTAGCAAATGCACTTCACGCCTGCTTTTGCAAGACGTCTGATGTTCTCTTTATAGTTCTCGATATACTGTTGATAGTTTCCTCTTCTCAACTTGATATCCTCGTGAACCGGAACACTCTCGATTACTTCCATCTCAAGTCCTTTTGCTTCTACCTGAGCTTTCAATTTCAGAATTTCTTCTTCCGGCCATACTTCTCCGACAGGAACACTGTAAACAGCTGTCACGACACCTGTCATTCCCGGAATCTGACGAATATTGTCCAGAGTTACCGGATCGTCTGGTCCATACCAGCGAAATGTCATTTTCATACACATTTCTCCTTTCGTTTCATTTATATATTTTATTATGCGTTATAAGGAACGCAAAATATCTCTTCTCGTACCGACAGGCAGCCATATCGCTGACTGCCGGATGTATCTAGCGCAAATTATTTTGCTGCTCTTTTATCTAATTCTTCTCTGATTTCTTCCAGTTTCTTCTTAGAAAGAGGATACCAGAAAATCAAGATCAATGCAATGATAAGATATCCGATTGCCGGAACACCTGTTGCCACCGCATAAATAGAGTTCTTTACAGCTTCTGTCTGGTCAATACCTGCACCTGACTGATATCCGATCAGTGCAAGCGCATATCCGCCAAGTCCTCCTGCAAGAGCCTGTCCAAGCTTTCTTGCAAAAGAGTAAACTCCATAAACAGTACCACCATCTTCAGAACCTGTCATTACAGTCTGGTAATCAATGATGTCTGTGATAAATGCCCAGATCATCAAGTTGAAAAGACCGCTTCCAAGGTTTCCTAATAAAATGATTCCGCAGAATACCCATGGATTTTTAATCTTTGCAACAAATAAGAATACATATACTGCAGATGCAAAAAGTAATGCCGCACTAGATGCTTCTTTCTTTCCAAATCTCTTAGTAATTTTACCAGAAAATGGAGCTAAAATCAATGTACATGCAGTACCTAATAAACTTGCAATTGACATTGCCTTTGTATTTTTGAAGTAATCCTGATACAGATATACGTTCATAGACTGCGCAAGAAGCATTGCAAGAAGTAATACGATTGCCGCAACAATGATAGATACAAGTGCGCGGTTTCCAACAAGTCCTTTTACAAGGTCTTTTGCAGAAGCCTTCTTTTCTACTGTTTTTGTCTCTGTCACAACACGCTCTGTAGACCATTTGTAACAGATTGTGTAGCAGATGAATGCACATACAGCGAAAATAAGTGAGAGAATAAACATACGCTCCCCAACTAATACCTGATTTCCCGCCTCATCTTTTACGTATACGATCATCGGCGCTACAAATCCAACGATAACTCCTGCAAGTGCTGCACCCACGCTTCTGAATGTAGAAAGCTGTGCACGTTCTACCGGATCAGTAGAGATTGCGGAAGCCATAGAACCATATGGGATGTTGATTGCTGTGTAACAGAAGCTTCCCCATAAAATGTAAGTTACAAAAATATAGACAATCTTCAGTGCATACGGAAGGTTTGCTACCCATGGAATAAATACAAGTACTCCCGCAAGGACTACTGGAATACGCATTCTTCTGATCCATGGACGGTATCTTCCTTCCTTTCCAGGTTTGGAACTATCTACAATTCGTCCCATTCCAATATCTGTGAACGCATCAACAAAACGCGCTACTAAAAACAAAGTTCCTACCACACCTGCATTGATTCCCAACACGCTTGTGTAGAACACCATTAAAAATTGACTAATCAGAATAAAGAAGAAATCGTTACCAAAGTCTCCACACATGTAAGCGATTTTGTCTTTGATTCCGAAAGGTTGATTGTTGTTTGTTGAACTTGCCATTGTCATCCTCCTAAAATCTTTTTCTTTCGGCATGTTTCGCTTTTTGTTCCTCTCCCAGCAACAAGCAGATCTTGGTATACACCTGTGTCACTGTCGGATGGGCAAAAAGACTTTTAGCATTCGGTCTGTCTTGACCTTGTTATTACTTTAACACATATTTTTTTTGAGCGAGAGTAGAATTCTCATTGATTTTCGTACTATTTTCATGTATTTTATTATTATATAGAATAATTTTAAGGAGATGAGTATGAAACAACCGAATATTTTTGCATTCCTCACAGACCTTTTGTACGCTACACTCAAAGTGCACTCTGCCGTCCTGACACCTCCATTTGAATCTTTGGAGCAGATTGACTTCGGACTGCGCAGAAAGATTTGGAGCGATTTTGACTACCAGACTCTACTCTACGGAGCACCAAATGTAACATTTGATAATTCTATTTATTTCATGGAAGATAATTTTTATTCACATTATATCATTTTTAAACATCCCGAGATTGCCAACAGTTATTATTATGTAGGTCCATTTCTCACCCGAACTGCGGATGATACCTTTCTTTTGGAAATTCTTCAGAAAAATCAGCTTTCCGAAAATATGCGTGATTCGCTCCGTACTTACTATAACACAATTCCACAGTTGGAAATGCGAACGATGATCGCCACACTCAACACAATAGGCAGTTATCTATACGGTGGCCCGGAATCTTACCTGGTCCATTTCATCACTGAAAACTGGGGAACAAATGACGTAAGCTACGAATCTTCTTCCACACCGGAGCTCTATCTTTCCATGGATGTCATGGAAGAACGTTATCGGATGGAGAACGAACTTCTAGAAGCGATTTCCAGAGGAGACCGGAGAAATGCACTAAAGTCTTTTCACGCATTTAGCTGCACTCGCTTTGAGAATCGGACAAAAGATCTTCTGCGTGATGCTAAGAATCGGCTTGTAATTTTAAATACGCTGTGCCGAAAAGCAGCTGAAAAGAGTTTTGTCCATCCTATCTATTTAAATGAAATTTCGACATCTTATGCCTTACAAATTGAAGACTCTTCTTCTGTTGAAGATTTAAATGCCTTGATGCTCGATATGATCCGGAGATATTGTCTGCTTGTTCAAAATCAGTCCATGATGAATTATAGCCCAGTCATCCGCAAAGCATTGAATTATATCCATTTTAATTTGCATCATCCACTCTCATTAAAATCAATTGCAGAAGTGCTGAATGTAAATCCAAACTACCTGTCAACCATTTTCAAAAAGGAACTTGAAATTACATTGACGGAATTTATCAACCAGCAAAGAATACACATTGCAGTGAAATTATTAAATACCACCGATCTGCAAATTCAGGATGTGGCATGGAGTGTAGGAATGAATGATGTCAATTATTTTACAAAACTGTTCAAAAAGGCGGTTGGTGTAACCCCAAGCTGCTATAAGAAAAATATCAAGCGGACCACACCTTATGATAATCAACCTTCATCTATCACACAGATTTCAATATAACAATGGAGCGGGCATTTTTCAATCCCGCTCCATCTATCTTTTATTCTTCTGTCGCAAACAATGCATTTACAAACTCATCCGGATCAAATTTTTGAAGATCCTCGATATGTTCTCCGACACCAATATATTTCACCGGAATGCCAAGTTCTGACTGGATTGCCACAGCAATTCCCCCTTTAGCTGTTCCGTCTAATTTAGTCAAAACAATTCCTGTAATATCTGCTGCTTCTTTAAATTCTCTTGCCTGTGCGAGCGCATTCTGTCCGGTTGTTCCGTCCAATACAACAAGTGTTTCACGATATGCTTCCGGAAATTCCCGGTCAATGATCCGATTGATCTTTTTTAACTCTTCCATCAGATTTTTCTTGTTGTGCAAACGCCCTGCCGTGTCACATAGCAGTACATCTGCCTTTCTTGCTTTTGCAGCCTGTACTGCATCATAAACGATTGCCGCCGGATCTGCTCCTTCCTGACCTCCGATCATATAGGCATCTGCTCTTCTCGCCCACTCGGTAAGTTGTTCCCCTGCTGCTGCGCGGAAAGTATCTGCCGCTGCTAAAACAACTTTCTTTCCTTCTTCTCGAAGTTTTCCTGCAAGTTTTCCAACTGTTGTTGTCTTTCCAACACCGTTTACTCCAATGACAAGAACAACGGAAGTACGATTTTCAAATTCATATGCCGTATCTCCGATGCTCATCTGCTCTTTGATACTGTCAATCAGAAGCTGCTTGCATTCTGCCGGCTCCTTAATATGGTTCTCTTTTACTTTTGCCTTCAGATCTTCAATGATCTTCATCGTCGCATGGATTCCCAAGTCTCCCATGATCAATATCTCTTCCAGTTCTTCATAGAAATCTTCATCAATACTTGAAAATCCATTAAAAATGCTGTCAATTCCTGATACAATGTTATCTCTTGTCTTTGCAAGTCCAGATACCAGTCGTTTAAAAAATCCTTTTTTTTCTCCCATATCTATTTCCTCCTACTTTTCTAACTCATCTTCCAAAAGATTTACCGACACTAATGTCGATACCCCTTTCTCCTGCATCGTAATTCCGTATAGACGGTCTGCCGCTGTCATCGTACCACGCCTGTGCGTAATTACGATAAATTGTGTATGTTTGGTCAGTTTATGTAAATACTTTGCAAAACGCGTTACATTCGAATCGTCAAGCGCAGCCTCAATCTCATCAAGAAGACAGAATGGGGATGGCTTTAAATTTTGGATAGCAAACAAAAGTGCAATAGCCGTCAGCGCCTTTTCTCCACCAGAAAGCTGCATCATATTTTGCAGTTTTTTCCCCGGCGGCTGTGCAATAATGCGAATACCCGCTTCTAGAATGTCTTCATCTTCTAACAATTCGAGCGTTCCCTTTCCTCCGCCAAAAAGCTGTTTGAATACACTATCGAACTCCTTTGCGATCTTTGCAAACTGTTCTTCAAATTGTTTCCGCATCGCAATATCCAGTTCTTCAATAATCTGAACCAAAGTCTTTTCTGCCTCTACAAGATCATCATGCTGTCCTTTTAAGAATTCGTAGCGCTCAAGTACATTTTTGTAGTCCTCAATCGCATTGACATTGACTGTGCCAAGCGCTTTGATCTCTGTTTTTAATCTTTGAATTTCTTTCTTTAGAAGCACAGGATCAAGCAGCTCTTCTTTTCTCATTTCCAGTGCATGAGAATAGGTCAGTTCATATTCTTCCCACATGTAATTCATCAACTTTTCAGTCTGCTCTTCCAAAGCAGTCTTTTTGCTGTCCAAGCGAAAAGTTTCTTTGTCCAGATCAGAAAGATGACGGGATAAATCTTCCCGGCTCTGGAAAATTTCTTTCTGTACAAGCTGCAGTTTCTCTTTCTGCTCCATATAAGATGCCAGTTCCTCTTTTGCTGCATAAAGTTCTTCACTCAGCTGTACGATTGTTTGACGTAGTTTTAAAATCTGCCCTTCCCGCTCCGCAATCTCATTTGCCGCATGTTCTTTTCCGGCTTGAAGTGTTTCCTCCTCGTGTGATCTGCGAAACATTTCTTCTTCCATTCGTTTCACATTTTCCTGCAAAAATAGATTTTTTTGATCCAATGCAGCACTCTCAAGATGTGCTGCCTCTGCACTTTTCAGACAGATTGCTTCCTTCTCTTTCTTTTGCTCAACTTCTTTCTGCAATTGTTGGATTCTGCGCTGAAATTCTTTCTCAAGTAATTCAGACGTTTCAAGTTCCATCTGGATTGACTCTTTGTTTTCAAAAATTTCTGCCATCTGACGTTCCAGCCGCATTCCCTCCTGATGAATATCGGTAAATGCCTGGCTCGTTTCTCCCTGTCGCTCTTTTGCCTGTGCAAGATTCATCTTTACTGTATTTTGTTTCACATACAGGTTTTGAAGAATTTCTCGATTTTTTTCAAGATCTGCATAGCAAGCTGTCCGCTTCTCTTTATCCCGAATCACAGCAGATTGCATCTGCTGCATCTCCTGATACAGCCTTCTTACCGCTTTCTCATACTCTTCAATCTCGCGCCTTCTACTCAAAAGATTGCTTGTATTTTTAAAAGATCCTCCTGTCATGGAACCGCCGGGGTTCATCAGTTCTCCTTCCAGTGTCACAATCCGCAAAGACTGTCTGTATTTTCTTGCCAGTGCAATTCCATCCTCAATGGTATGAACAACAACTGTTCTGCCAAGTAAGTGGTCAATAAGCTTTTGATACTTAGGCTCTGCTGCTACCAGTGTGCTTGCAAGTCCTATAACCCCTTTCTCTTGTAATGCCTCTGGTTGTCGAATCCCGGAGGTTCCATTGATTGCAGTCAATGGTAAAAAGGTCGCACGTCCGTACTTATTCCTTTTCAGAAAATCGATCATGCGTTTTGCAGTCTCCTCACAATCCGTAACAATATTCTGAATGTTACCGCCAAGCGCTGTCTCAATTGCGATCTCATAGGTCTTATCAACTTTGATCAAGTCCGCCACAACCCCAAGAAGCCCTTTTTCTTCCTCTTTTCGTTCCATAATTTTGCGGATACTTCCTCCATAACCATCGTACCGCTCCGTCAAGTTTCTAAGAGATTCCAGTCTTGACTTCTCTCTGTGGAATGTTGTCTGACCGATCTGTAATTGCTCATTTTGATCTTTCAGCTGTTTTTGAAGCTGTTCGATCTCATCTTCCAGACGATTGCTCTCTGCCCGATGTTTTTCGATTTCCGCCTGGACTGTAAGAAAATCTTCCTCATATTTCTTTAATTGTGCTTCCTGTTCTCCGGAGTTGCTTTTCATCTCGATCAGTCGCTGATTCATCTGTGCCCGCTGAACTTTTGTCTGCTCCATCATCGTATCATAATGTTGCAGCTTCGCTTTTGTTACAGCACGATTTTCCAATAACTGCATCGTATCATTTTTCTTTTTTTCTACCGCCACAAGAAGTTCTGCGATCTGCGTCTGGATTTCCTTTAGATTTTCTTCTACCTGACGCTCTTCTATCTTTGCGCCAGAAATCTTTTCTCCCAATTGCTCCTGCTCTTTTGCAAATGCTGCTTTCTGTTCCTGATACTCTTTTAATTCTTTTGCAATTGTCAGAAGACGTTGATCATAATGGCTATCGCTCATCTTCGCAGTCCGGATCTGTTCCTCCAATACCTGGATCTGACTTTCCGCCTGCTGTTTTGCCAATGTTTTTTCATCTCGCTTTGTGCGACACCCATCCATCTGCAATTCAGCTTCAGCAAGTTTCTGTTCTTGTTTCTCATAGGCATGTTTCAACGCTTCCTGCTTTTCCTTTGCTTCTGTCAGTTCTCTGTTGGCATCATCAAAAGATCGCTGAGCGGTTTCCATCTGTTCTTTCAACCGAATCGTATCCATTAAAAACATATTAATATCATAAATTTTTAATTCTTCTTTTTTCTTCAGATAGATTCTCGCTGTTTCTGACTGCCTTCTCAGTGGCTCCACTTGTTTCTCAAGTTCTGACAAAATATCATTGACACGAACGAGATTCTGTCTCTCGTCTTCCAGCTTTCTGACAGAAAGATATTTTCGCCTCTTAAATTTGACAATCCCTGCCGCTTCATCAAAAAGCTCTCTCCGCTCTTCCGGCTTTCCACTTAAAATCTTATCAATCTGGCCCTGCCCGATGATTGAATACCCTTCTTTCCCAATCCCGGTGTCATAAAAAAGCTCATTCACATCTTTCAGCCTGCAAGCAGTTCCATTGATCAGATATTCACTTTCCCCAGAACGGTATAACTTTCTTGTGACAGTCACTTCATGATAGTCAACCGGAAGCTGATGATCCGCATTGTCCAATGTGATTGCAACCGAAGCATAACTTAAGGGTCTGCGGTTCTCTGTCCCCGAAAAAATAACATCCTGCATCGATCCTCCACGCAGCTGCTTTGCCCTCTGCTCTCCAAGCACCCAGCGCACTGCATCAGCGACATTACTTTTTCCACTTCCATTTGGTCCTACAATCCCTGTAATTCCATTATGGAACTCAAACAAAATCTTATTCGCAAAAGACTTAAATCCCTGCACTTCGATACTTTTTAAATACATCTTCCACCTACTGTTCTTTCTTTCTCAGCATCAAAATCGTCTGATATGCTGCCTCCTGCTCAGAAGCTTTTTTTGTTCTTCCACTTCCGGTTCCGTAGCATTCCTCTCCAATGTAGGCAGACGTTGTAAAAGATTTGTTATGGTCTGGACCTTCCTCCTTTTCAAGCACATATCTTACATTTTCTGTAAATTTCGCCTGAACCATCTCTTGAAGGATAGTCTTGCTATCATAAAAGAGCTTTTTGTTTTCCAGATCTGACAAAATAAATTTTTGAATGAACTCTTTTGCACTAGCAAAACCACCATCTAAATAAATCGCTCCGATCAATGCCTCCACGGCATCCGAAGTAATTGAGTCTCGCTGCCGTCCACCAGTTGCTTCCTCACCTTTTCCGAGTAAAAGATAGCTGCCCAACATCAATTCCTTTGCAACAAATGCAAGCGCAGGCTCACAGACAATACTTGCCCTCGTTTTCGTCAATTCACCTTCCGGCATAGAAGGATTGTCAAAAAAGAGTGCTTCACTCGTTGTAAGTTCTAATACCGCATCTCCGAGAAATTCCAACCGTTCGTTGCAGTCTTGCTTTTTCATATGTTTTTCATTTGTATAAGAACTGTGCATCATCGCCTTTTGAAGCAATTCTTTTTTCTGAAATGTATAACCGATTTTTTTTTCTAATTCCTTTAATCTCTGCATTCTGATTCTCCTCTGATAAAACGAAAAAGCCCGGATGGGCTTTCTCATTTATAAAATAATAGAAATATCGCCTGCTGTTAGTTTGTAGCATTCTTAATCTGTTCTACTGCATCCCCAACTGTTACAATGCTTTCTGCATCTTCATTTGCGATTTCAATGTCAAATGCTTCCTCAATTCCCATAATGATCTGGAAAATATCCAGCGAATCTGCTCCGAGATCATCTACAAACGTTGTATCCATTGTGATCTCATCCGGATTTACATTTAATACGTCCACAATAATTTCCTGTAATTTTTCGAATTCCATAACTTGATTTCCTTTCTGTTATTCCACTTGATTTTTAGGATGTTGTTTCGTCTTTCTGCTTTTCTTCTTTCTGAATGTGCTCTCTGATCTTCTCATTGATCTTCTGTTCTTTGAAAGTCACACACTGTATGATAGAATTGGAAACTTCCTTTGCAGAAGAACTTCCATGCGTCTTCACGACAAGTCCATTCAATCCGAGAAGCGGTGCCCCACCATGTTCACTGACATCAAACGATTTCAATGTCTGCTTCAAAGCTGGTTTTACTAACAGTGCACCAATCTTACTTCTCAATGTAGACATCATCCCTTTTTTTATCTGGCTTGTGAGCGCTGCTCCGACACCTTCGTATAACTTCAAGATAACATTCCCGACAAACGCTTCACAGACAATTACGTCTGCCATCCCATGTGGAATCTCTCTTGCTTCAATGCTGCCGATAAAATGAATATCCTTACATGCCTTTAACAGTGGGAATGTTTCTTTTACAAGTGCATTTCCTTTCTCTTCTTCCGCACCGATATTAACAATTGCGACTCTTGGCTTCGCGATTCCCATCACATTCTCCATATAAACAGATCCCATTTTTGCGAACTGCACTAAATGTGACGGTCTTGCATCCACATTTGCCCCGCAGTCAATCAAAAGAGAGACACCCTTTTCTGTTGGAATCAACGGTGCAAGCGGCGGGCGCTCCACGCCTTTAATTCTTCCAACAATCAGTTGCCCTCCGACAAGAACTGCACCAGAATTTCCAGCAGAGACAAAAGCATCTGCCTCTCCCTTCTTTACAAGATTCATCCCAACAACAATCGATGAATCCTTCTTCTTGCGGATTGCCATAACCGGCGGCTCTGCCGTCTCGATTTTTTCAGTGGCGCCGACAACCTCGATCTGCTCCTTCGGATATGTATACTTGTCAAGTTCCTCCCTGACCACAGCTTCCTGTCCGACGAGAAAAACTTTAATGTCCTGACGTCTGCTGACGGCATCCACAGCACCTTTCACCATTTCACCAGGTGCATGATCGCCGCCCATTGCATCCAGAACTACTTTTGTTAAATCAGCCATATTCATTCCTCCCAGCATTACTATTAATAATATTACTAGACATCTCTGCAAAAATCAATATAATTTTTTGTACTTCCCTCTATCACAAAAATCGCTTTATGTTTACCCATAAAGCGATTTTTTGTCACAGGATCGTTTCGTTCCCTGTCTGTTTTATTTTCTTTTTCTATTCCTAGATTAATCTAAATTAAACCAGTCAGCATATCCAAGTTTTTCCAGGTTTGCTTTGCTGATCTTTAAGCTTTCAAATGGATCTCTTCCATAAGTTGCATCCTGCTCGATCAAGAAGTACTCGCTTCCTCCTGCAAGACCTGCTTCAATACATTCTTTTACCGGAAGAGAACCTTCTCCAACTTCTGCAAATTCTACATTGCTTGTAAATGCAGCCATAAATGTTTCAGGATCAAATTTTCCTTCTGGAAGTTTTACTTCACCGATTCTGTAATCTTTTAAGTGAAGCAGACGGATCCGTCCGTCATATTTCTTAATAAATTCTACCGGATTTTCTCCTCCTCTGTGAATCCAGTGGATATCTAACTCAAATCCCATATGTTTTGTATTGTTCTTGATGATGTCTAATAAGTATTCTCCATCATATTTTACAAACTCTACATGATGATTGTGGTAGTATAAATCAATTCCATGTTCTTTTAATCTTCCAGCAACCTCATCTGCACGTTTTACAAAATCAAGCGCTTTTTCGCGGCTTCCCATACATGTCATCGGAAGCATACCGATACGAAGCATATCGCAGTTTAATGTCTTACAGTCAGCTACGATTTTGTCAAAATCTGTTGTAAGGTATTCTCCTGGCATTCCTGGCATCATCGGCTCTAATGCTGCGCTGAGCGCTGCAATCTTAATTCCGAATTCTTCGCATGCTTTTTTCATTCCTGCTACGTTTTCTTCTGTCATCGGAACCTGAGATACTTCCACACAGTGATATCCCAGCTCTGCACATGCTTTTAATGTTCCATATGCACCTAATTCTGCAATTTTATCTTTGATTGTACTCATCTGAATACCAATTAATCCTTTTTTCATCAATGTTCCTCCTACTTATAAAAACAATCCGTTATCTTCTTTCGTCATGACACAGCCTGGTAAAAATGATCTTTTGCATAAGACATTTTATCGCACAGGCACATAACTGTTTGTTCTTCCAGACTCCTGGATCGCATCAATCAACTGAATGCTCATCTTTGCATCCTTCACTTTGATATAATTATCTGTTCCATCCTCAAGGCACTTGTAGAATCTGGCAATCAGTTTACTATGGCTCGCACCATAATAAAACTTGCTTCCAGGCATCTTCTCATCCTCGATCAGTTTTTTCTGGGTACCATCCTCTTGCACTTCATAAAGTACATTATCCCGAATCAGAAATTCTCCTTGTTCGAGCTGAACTGCAATCTGTACAGATTCATTTTTATGGTTAGCGTTTGTTGCAAAAAACAGACCTCTTGCACCATTTTCATATTCCAGTCTCGCAGTCACAGTATCTTCAACTTCAATTCCATAATCTAAAAGCTGACTTACCGAAGCATGTACCCCTTTGATAGTTCCACCAAGAAAATATAAAAGATCCAGTGTATGCACAGACTGATTAATCATACATCCGCCACCGGCAGTTTCCCATTTCCCGCGCCACGGTTTGATATCGTAATACTCCTTTGCGCGATACCATGGGACAATTCCTCTTGTTCCTGTAACTTTTCCGTATTTTCCACTGTCAATCAGCTCTTTTAACATCTCCACACTCTCATTCAAGCGATTCTGGAGACAAATTCCAATATGAAGCTCTGGATGCTCTGCTTCTAATTTTACATATTCTTCCGCTTCTTTTGTCGTAAGCGCTACCGGCTTTTCACAAAATACATTGCATCCCATCTCAGCTACTTCTTTTGCAACCGGATAGTGCAGGTAGTGCGGCAGACAGATATGGACACAGTCCGGCTGTGTCTGTTTTACCATTTCTTTGTAATCTGTAAAGAAAGGGACACCTTCCGGAAGCCCTTGATTGGCCTCCGGATTGATGTCGCACAGTCCGCAGAGTGTTATTTCTGGATTCGCAAGAATACCCGCAATATGAATTTGGGAAATATCCCCTAATCCAATGATCGCTGCTTTCTTCATCCTAACTCCTCCCATTTTCAATTGTGAAATTAACGTGTTGGGAATTTTCCTTCCTCTGCAATTTTCTTATTTAATTCAGCAAGATATACATCTTCGTCTACAGGAAGTTCTACTTCTTTTCCTAACCAGCTTGACAGAAGTGTTGCATTTGCAAGGTTTACTCCATTGATTCCGTCTGCCCCAGGAGCTAATAACGGTGTTCCTTCGATGATGTGTTTTGCAAAATCTTCCATAACAGTTGTGTGCTGTACTCCCCATCCATCTGTGTTCTCAAATGTTTCGATGTCGTACAGTCCGTCTGCTCCTGAAGAATTTCCCTGAGTCAGTTTTACAAGTTCCATCATAGACATTGTATCATTTAATTCTTTTTCTGATTTTTTCAGACGGTATACAGTTGCTTTCTTGCTGTCTTCCACAACAATCTTTCCACCGTCTAAGTCGATCTCAAAACGGTCTGTTCCGATTGGATCATGTGTACATGTGATAAAGCTTCCTGTTGCTCCGTTTGGATATTCTGTAACGATTGTTACATCGTTGTCAACGATAATATCTCTGTGAGCTCCGCAGATGATCTTTGCATATACTTTGCTTGGAACTCCACACATCCACTGCCATAAGTCTAACTGATGAGGAGCCTGATTTACAAGGACACCTCCACCTTCTCCGCCCCATGTAGCTCTCCAGTCGCTCTGACGGTAGTAGCTGTCCGGACGCCACCATGAGTTGATGATCCAGTTAGAACGACGAATTTCTCCAAGTTCTCCGGAAGCAACGATTTCTTTTACTTTCTGATATAATTTATTTGTACGCTGATTGAACATGATTCCGAAAGCTACCTCTGGGTGAGCTGCTGCACACTCGTTCATCTCACGAACAGATTTTGCATATACCCCTGCTGGTTTCTCTACAAGTACGTTCATTCCATGTTCCAGACAGTAAATTGCGATTTCTGTATGTAAGTAATGTGGAACAGTTGTGATTACTGCATCGACTGTTCCAGAAGCAACCATCTCTTTCCAATCTTTGAAGAAAGGAACTTCCGGATATTTTTCTTTGCACATTGCTTCCTTCTCAGGATCGATATCACAAAGTGCTCCTAATGCACAGTGCGGTGGGCATTCTGGTGCCGGCATTCCTGGGAATCCACCCTTTCCTGATAAAAATCCTGCATACGCGCCACCTTGCGCACCAATACCAATTAAACCAAATCTTACTTTTTCCATGTTTATATTCCTCCTTAGTTTGATTTCTCTATGGAATCTAAAATATCTATTAAAGCATGATACTGCATGGAGTAACCTTCTGCACCATCTTTTGCTTTATTTTCTTTAATAATATTTTCTGCATTCTCTGTCTCAAGAGACTGAAGTGCATCAAACAGTACCAGGTGCGGCTCCAATGTCAGGAAGCCTTGATAACCTTCCTCTTTGATCGCTCTTTTTAAGATTTCTGCAATCTTTCCTTCACCTGTTCCGCAAAGAACATTCTCCTTATCTGTTGTCACAGCATCTTTAATATGGATGTATGCGACATGGTCACGGAGCAATTCCCAGCATTCCATTGTATCTTCCCCGCACTGTACGAAATTCGCAAAATCAAATACCGATTTGAAATGCGGGCTTCCAAGCGCATCTAAAATGATTTTGCATCGTTCTTTGATATCACCATAAATATCTTTTTCATTTTCATGGATCATAACAACATTATATTTTGCTGCGATCGCATCAAACTTCTTTAATTTTTCAATAACAATCTCTTTGTAATCATCGGCATTCTTTCCTTCCGGAATAAAGAAGCTAAACATGCGAATATATTTACAATCAAGCACTTTACAGATTTTGCAGAGTTCTTCCATCTGCATAAGCTGTTTTTCAAATGCTTCTTCATCATCTACGTTAATCTTACCAATCGGAGATCCCAGAGAAGAAACTTTTACATTTGCTTCCCGCAATCTTGGCAGAAGCTTTTCCTCAACCTCTTCTGCTGTATAATCTGCGATGCCTTTCCCGTCTGCTGTTCTAAGAGAAATGTACTCCATTCCAAGAGAAGTCACAACACGAAGCTGTTCATCAAAATCCGGACTAATCTCGTCTGCAAATCCAGAAATTAAAATATGTTCCATTTCTTCCACCTCTTTCTAAAATTTTAAATCAATACTTTTCCATTATCATCCGGCTGCATCGGAATGACAATCATTAGATCCACAAGCGTCATCGCAAGCGGAAAACCAGTCCAGCATGTCAACAGGTAGATAAGCGCTGTTTTATACTGATGTGTATAAAAACGGTGGCCCCCCATCCATCCTGTGAGCACTGCCAGCCATATGTATGTTTTACGGCTTACCAACCTCTTTTCTCTGCTGTTGAGCAGGTTATGATACCACCCTGCGAATTTTTGCAGCAAAGTCTCCTTTTCTTCAATACCATATGCCTCTTTTGTTTTCTGTAATTCATTTTCTAACTCTAAAAACTTTTTAATGTCTTCCGGACTGTCCAGTCTTTCCTTTTTTTTCATGCCTGTTACCTCCCATGGGAAAGACTGTCAGCCAGGAATCCTCCCCCTTTTAACCAATTCTTTGTAAATATTATTTCTTTGCCATTGCTTTTGCTTTGATTGCTGCAATCTCTTCCTGAATCTCTTCCATCTTTTCTTTTGTAAGTGGATAGAATTTCATTGCGATCAAGTTAATGATCCATCCGATCAATGGTGCTCCGATAAAGCACGCCATTGTCACCCAGAAGATTCCGTCACTGTATGGTGTAGACTCTACCGGAAGTTCCTTTGTGAAACCGATTGCTGCAAACATCAACGCAACAAATGTAGCCGCAAGTGATGAGATGATTTTATCAACAAAACTAAACAGTGTTCCCATAAGTCCCGGAACATATCTTCCCGAACGATATACTTCATAATCTGCACAATCTGCCGTCATCGGAATAACGATGGATGAAGCAATACTCATAAATCCTCCCAGTACAATATACAGGAAAATAAATGTCAGTCCAAATAAGCTCCAGTTAGCTGGAGACCATGTAGCCGGATTCAGCAAACCTTTGATACCGTTTACAATTGGAAGCTTCATAGATGTTGGATCACCGAGCCACATTAACAAGAAAATTCCAAGTGCTGATGCGATTGATCCCATTGTTCCGATTACAAGAGCTTTCTTTTGCCCTAAGTTTCTTCCGATATATCCCATACCAAGGATTGTTAAAAGACAAACCGGAATAGATGTTAATGCAGATACAGAACCGTAAAGCGCATAATTACCACAAATAACACCAAACATTGTAATCATAATTGTCGCATTGTTTCTCATTGACATACTAAGTTTGTCTGAAGAAGCTGATGCAACAAGCATCTGAATCGCACGGTTATGTGCGAGTACATCCACATAATCTTTAAATCCGACTTTCACAACTTCTCCAGTTCCAAAATATTCCTGACGGTCTTTTCTCCAAAGACCAATTACTGCCAGCACTGCACAAACTGCTGCGATACAACCAAACAGTAATTGAAGGTGGTGGAACATTTCAGGGTTATAGAATGCAGAAAGTGTTACTTCTCCAGCATCGTTTGTTACGTTATATTTCGGAATCAAAGTACCAGAAATATAAATCGGAACAATCATTGTCAATGCTACAACATTATACACGGAATCGAACATAGCAAAGATTGGTCTTTGCTTTGGATCGTTTGTCAAGCAAGACTGCGCTGATTTTGTAACAACACACTGGCAAGTATATCCGATGATATAAACCATATAAACTACAACAAAAAATGGAAATCTTCCAGCTTTTGGAATACTCGGTGTCACATTAAACAGGATAAATGAAGATACAAACAAAATAATCTGTCCGACTACAATAAATGGTCTATTTTTACCAAACTTTGTATTTGTCTTATCTACAACAAATCCAACAAATGGGTCAGTCACACCATCCCAAATTCTCATAACAGTAACAAATGAACCCGCTAAAACTGCTCCTACTCCGACAATACCAATCAAATAATAACTGATATATCCCATCAATGCCATATAAATATTTGTGGAAGTATTATTCAACGCATAGAATGCTATCTCCCATAATTTCGCACGGTGGATACCGTTTTCTTCTAAAGGTTTTTTCATTCTTATTTTCCTCTTTCTTTCATTTCTCAAATCAATGAAAATACTCAAGGCAAATGGTATTTTAGAATTCCCTTTCTATTATTTACTCGTCCCTCCTTATGTTGACATTCTAACATGGATTCTCAAAAGAAATAAGTAAAATTTTGTTTGAAATAAGGAAAATTGTTATTTTTTTGACTTGTAATGTAAAAAAACAACAGAAACCCCTTTGTTTCTGCTGCTTTTTTGTAGCTTTTGTATTTTCTTTTTTTACATTTTTGTTGCCGAGAGCACTTTTTCGCGATATTTTGTCGGAGTCATCCCGGTGATCTTTTTAAAAACTTTGCTAAAGTAATTCACATCGCAGATTCCCACCCGAAAAGCAATGTCCTGGATCTGCATAGAACTTGTGTTTAAATAAAGAATAGCTATTTCTACTCTGCGCTGATTGATATATTCCGTCACCGTCTGACCCATCTCCTTTTTAAACACCGTGGAAAGATAACTTGCATTCACATTAAGCTCTTCCGACAGATTTTTCAAAGAAACCCCTTGACTGATATTCAGTTCAATATAATTCATCGCCTTTCGCACAAGCGGTGTATATTTCTGAAACGAATAATTTTGCACTAACATACAATATCTTCGAATCATTTCCCGATTAAAATGGCTGTACTCTGCACGAGTGCAAACTGTCTCAATCTTTTTTGCCAACGCACAGGATACCTTGTCGATCAAATAAGGATGTACTCCTCCCATCTCAGCCGCTTTTCGATAAAGCGTATTTGCAGTGATCAAAAAATTCCTGTAATTCCTGCTTGCTTCTTTAAAGCGATCTGCAATGCGAAAACTGGCCATTCTGGCCGTTGCATTCAGAGCCGCATCAATATTCCCCTGGGAAATTGCTTTCATAAGATCATTTTCAATTTTGTAGCGTTCTTCGATCAAGTTCGCCGACAGGTTTGACTCTTCCTGATTTTCCGGCGCAGTAAGCTCTTCTGTCCATGTAAAGTGATCCAGATAACAGATTTCCAGTTTCCCTTCATTTTTGTATAGCATACGTATGATGGATACAAGACATTCTTTAAACTCTTGATAGTTTGGCAGAATCGGCATTGCCTGATAGTATTCCTGAAGTTCCCCCATATAAATTGTAGGGATTTTATGTGTCTGCACCAGTTCATTCAGCCAGTTCTCTTCTACCTTTTCATTTTGATATGGTCCGATCAAACAGTAGTTTCCCACACTTCTCTCTTCTTCCGGCAGACAGAACATACAGTATTCCGTTTCAAAAACATCCTGCAAGACATACAGCTTCCTGCTCTCACAAGTGTCACAGACATACGCTGCAATCTTCTCATAAGTATTCTGATTCCCAAAAATCTTTCTGATCCCTAAATCAAACTTCGTGATGTCATCTTCTTTTGAAGAAATCAATGTCAGATTTACATTAAAATTTTCCAGAAAGGCTTCAAGGACTTTCCATAAATCAACCTGCATATGCTTCCTCCTCTTTCTAAAGCAAAAAAAGAATGGAAAAAAGGAGGCTGATTCCCAACCTCCTTTTCAACCTTATCCTCTTATTATTGAGCGATAATTTCTTTTTTGTTATAAGATCCACAAGCTTTGCAAACTCTGTGAGGCATCATTAATTCTCCACACTTGCTGCATTTTACCAAATTCGGAGCGCTCATTTTCCAGTTTGCTCTTCTTTTGTCTCTTCTTGCTTTTGAAGATTTATTCTTTGGACAAATTGACATAGGTTACACCTCCTTAAAATTCTTAAACACATCGCGGATAACTGACATTCTAGGGTCAAGACTTGTGTCTTCACAGTCACAAGTTCCCTCATTTAGGTTTTGACCACATACGTTGCAAATTCCTTTACAGTCTTCACAACATAGAATTTTCATCGGCCATCCTATCAAAATCTCATTATAGAGTAATTTGTCTACGTCAAGATTATATCCGTCAATATAATTCTTTTCTTCTGCTGTTTCATCGTGCGCTTCTGATTGATTCAATTCGTTCAGATTCACATCTTTCTCAAACTCAATCAAAAATTCATACGGCACTTCTTTCAGACAGCGATCACACGGAATCGAAATCACAACCTTTGTTTTCCCGGAAATAAGTACCTGACGGTTCTTCACATGCCGGATCACAAACTCTACTGGCTCTTTCTCTATAATTGGAAATCTCCCAGCCTTTGTGCGAAACTCTTCCAGTTCCATCTCTGCATTCAGACGCATCGTCTTATCTTCTGCTGTCACGACTTTCAATAGGCTGATTATCATAAAACAATTCTCCTATTCACACCTCAATTATTATATCACGTTCAACGCGTTTGTCAATGCTTTTATATGACAAAAATAAGAAAAAAGTCTGGCACAGACTTTTTTCTTATCTTCCTTCCACAAAATAATCAGAAATTAAACTAAGGCAACTGTCTCACGAGCAATCGCAAGTTCTTCATTTGTAGGAACTACAAGCACTTTTACTTTCGATTCTGGTGTAGAGATAATGATTTCCTGTCCGCGTTTTCCGTTCAGCTCTTCATCAATCTCAATTCCAAGATATCCTAAATATTTGCATACCATTGTGCGAACGATTGCTGAGTTTTCTCCGATTCCAGCTGTAAATACGATATTATCTACTCCGTTCATTGCAGCTGTATAGCTTCCAACATATTTTGCTACTCTGTACGCGAATACATCCAGCGCAAGCTCTGCAATTTCATTTCCGTCTGCTGCCGCTTCACTTAAATCTCTGAAGTCGCTTGATAAGTTATTAGAAAGTCCATATACTCCTGATTTTTTATTCAGTACGTTCATAAGTCCGGCAATGTCAAGATTTTCTTTCTTTGCAAGGAATTCCATGATTGCAGGATCAATGTCTCCAGAACGTGTTCCCATTACAAGTCCTTCCAACGGTGTAAGTCCCATAGAAGTATCCACGGATTTTCCATTTTCCACTGCACAGATACTTGCTCCATTTCCTAAATGACATACGATTGTCTTTGTCTCATCGTAAGCTTTTCCAACGAGTTCTGCAACTCTCTTTGATACAAAGCTGTGGCTTGTACCATGGAATCCGTAGCGTCTTACTTTGTATTTCTCATAATACTCATATGGAAGTCCATACATATATGCTTTGCTTGGCATTGTCTGATGAAATGCTGTGTCAAATACAGCTACCATAGGAACTCCCGGCATTAATTCACGGCATGCATTGATTCCGATCAGGTTTGCAGGATTATGTAATGGTGCAAGGTCGTTACATTCTTCAATTGCTTTTAACACTTCGTCATCGATCACTACAGAACTTGCAAATTTCTCTCCGCCATGTACAACACGATGTCCAACCGCATTGATCTCATCAAGGCTCTTTACAACACCTGTCTTCTCATCTGTCAAGGCATCGATTACAAACTGAATAGCCTCTGTATGTGTCGGCATTGCCTTATCAGATGTTGTCTTTTCTCCACCTTCTGGCTGATAGGTCAGCTTTCCGTCGATTCCGATTCTTTCACAGAGCCCTTTTGCAAGAACTCCTTCTGATTCTGAGTTGATCAGCTGGAATTTCAAAGAAGAACTTCCACAGTTGATTACTAAAATATTCATGTTTCTTTCCTCCGTTTGGTTATGATATTTTATTTTAACAGAAGAAATGCTACCACTTTTACATTTCTCCTGTCTAATGCACTTTTATTCTGCTGCCTGAGCCTGTACTGCTGTGATTGCAATTACACCCTCAATGTCTGCTGCGCTGCATCCGCGTGACAGATCATTAACCGGCTTTGCAATTCCCTGTGTGAGCGGTCCATATGCTTCTGCTTTTGCAAGTCTTTGCACAAGTTTGTATCCGATATTTCCTGCATCTAAATCCGGGAAAATCAGTACGTTAGCATGTCCTGCCACTTTGCTTCCCGGAGCTTTTGATTCACCGATTTCCGGAACGATTGCTGCATCTAACTGAAGTTCTCCATCCAGCATTAATTCTGGAGCTGCCTCTTTTGCAATCTTTGTTGCTTCTACAACTTTATCAACATCTGCATGTTTTGCACTTCCCTTTGTAGAGTGAGAAAGCATAGCAACTTTCGGTTCTGCTCCAACTAATGTACGGAAAGATTCTGCTGAAGAAATTGCGATTGCTGCAAGTTTTTCTGGATCTGGGTTCTGCTCAAGACCAGAATCTCCGAAGATAAATGTTCCGTGTTCTCCCATCTCACAGTCCGGAACAACCATAACAAAGAATGCAGATACTAATTTTGTACCTGGTTTTGTCTTTAAGATCTGTAAGCATGGTCTTAATGTATCTGCTGTGGAGTGGCATGCTCCGGATACCATACCGTCAGCATCTCCCATTTTTACCATCATTACTCCATAATATAAATAATTTGTCAGAAGAATCTCTTTTGCCTGCTCCTCTGTCATTCCTTTTTTCTGTCTCAGTTCTACGAGTTTTGCAATATATCCTGCTGTTCTCTCATCTGTTGCAGGGTCTACGATCACTGCTCCCGTAAGATCAAATCCAGCTCCATTCTTCTCGATCTCTTCCTTGCTTCCGACAAGAATCAGATTTGCTGTGCCTTCTTTTAAAACAGCTTCTGCTGCTTCATAAGTTCTTTTGTCTTCTGTCTCCGGAAGTACGATTACTTTTTTGTCTGCTTTTGCTTTTGCTTTAATTACATCAATAAATCCCATGATTTATGACCCCTTTCATTTTTCTCATATATCTTATTATAGCGCAAATGCTTTTTGTATACAAGCTTTGTTAATTATATGTCAATAATTCTCATTTTTTGCTAATTTACACTAATCTTCCGAAATTTTTCCCAAATTAAATATGAAAAATCCTTGTCACAATCGCAAAGTACACAAGAATTGTACCGGTATCCACTAAAGTTGTAATCAGCGGCGCTGCCATAATCGCCGGATCTAGTCCACACTTTTTTGCGACCAGCGGAAGAACACACCCTACTGTCTTAGAAAGAAGGATCGTTGCAATCATTGTCAATCCGATCGCAAATGCAAGAAGCGGATCGCCATACATAATGATTACGCGAACTCCATTCACCATCGACAGACAGAGTCCTACAAGAAGCGCTACCCGTATCTCCTTGAACAACACTCGGAAGATATCCTTAAACTCAATCTCTCCTACTGTCAGACCGCGGATGATCAATGTAGAGCTCTGTGATCCACAGTTTCCTCCTGTTCCTGTCAACATTGGAATAAACGTATTTAAAATCGGCATCACTGCAAGCGCTGCCTCAAAATGTCCTAAAATCAAACCTGTGATCGTTGCCGAGAGCATAAGAAACAGCAGCCATGGAAAACGGTTTCTGGCATGTTTCCAGACAGACGTACCAAAATAAGACTCCTCATTCGGAACCACACCTGCCATTACACTCATATCTTCTGTCGCCTCATCCTGCAAAACGATCATCGCATCATCGACCGTGACAATTCCTACCATGCACATCTCCTGATCCAACACGGGTATCGCGATCAGTCCATATTTGTGTATTGTATTTGCCACATCTTCTTTGTCGTCTAATGTTCTGACAAACAACGGGTTGGTCTCCATGATTTCTTCAATCACCTTATTTTCACCTGTTGTCAGAAGATCTTTGACATCCACACTTCCAATCAGTTTTCTCTTTTCTGTCACATAACAAGTATAGATCGTCTCTTTATTGATTCCGACCTGCCTGATTTTCAAAATTGCTTCTGCCACCGTCATCTCTTTTCTCAGTGCGATGTACTCTACATTCATGATACTTCCAGCGCTGTCATCCGGATACTGAAGCAACATATTGATCTGCTTTCTCGTCTCCTCATCTGTCACAAGCAAAAGACGATCCACTACATTTGCAGGCATTTCCTCCAGTACATCGACCGTGTCATCAATATACATCTCTTCCATGACTTCCTGTAATTCCGAATCCGTCAGTGCATCGATCAACACTTGACGCATCTCCGCATTCATATACGAAAAAGTCTCTGCTGCCTCCTCTTTTGGGAGAAGCCTGAAAATCAATACAACCTGTTTGTCTGTCAACTCTTCCATGATCTCTGCGAGATCCACAGGATACATATCTTCCAACTCCAGCTTCAACTGTTTAAAATCACGCTGTTCAAGTAGTTCTTCAATTCTTTCTTCTGGCATATGCACCCTCCCTCTTCTCTTTTTTACCCTGCTTTAAACAAATCGCACTAATTTAAGTGTATCGACTTCTCCCTCGATTGTCAAACAAAAAATATTATAGTATAATTCTGAAATACGATTATAGAAAGGGAGAACCAACAATGAAAATCGCAGGTCTTATCACCGAATACAATCCGTTCCACAACGGACATCTCTATCACATTCAAAAAGCAAAAGAACTGACGGATGCCGATTACCTGATCGTCATCATGAGTGGAGACTTTGTACAGCGCGGCGGTCCCGCAATTCTTCCAAAAGATGTCCGCACGCAGATGGCTCTTCAATGTGGTGCTTCTCTTGTTTTAGAACTTCCCGTCCGCTATGCCACAGGCAGTGCAGAATTTTTCGCCTTTGGGGCTGTATCTCTTCTAGACGCGCTTGGCTGTGTTGATTTCCTTTGTTTTGGAAGTGAATGCGGTGAGATTGAAAAGCTTCTTTCGCTCGCTCAATTTCTTTTGGAAGAGCCCGCCAGTTTCAAAGAAGCACTCCAGGCATCGCTAAAATCTGGCCTTTCTTATCCTGCAGCCCGAAAAAAAGCCGCCTTGCAGGCACTCAACGACCAAGCGCTCTGCAATATTTTAAATGAACCAAACAATATTTTAGGAATCGAATACCTAAAAGCATTGAAACGACGAAAGAGCCCCATCCGTCCACTCACGATCCGGCGACAAGGGGCACACTATCATGACGCTGTTCCTCATGAAACTTTTAGTTCTGCCTCTGCAATCCGCAAACTTTTTCTCTTCCAAGGAGAAGATGCCCTTTCTACCCTTGTCGGGCATGTTCCCAAGACCGTCCATCTACTTTGCAAAGAGGCATATAACATTCGCTTCCCAGTGTGTTCCAACGACTTTTCTCTCTTGCTGAAATACCGACTGCTACAGGAAACTGCAGACTCCCTCGTGCATTGGCAGGATGTCTCTTCACCGCTTGCAAACCGGATCATCCGATGCAGAGATCAGTTCCAAAACTGGGAACAATTCTGCGAGCTGTTAAAAACAAAGGAGCTTACCTACACGCGCATCAGCCGTGCTCTTCTCCATGTCTGTCTGGAAATTCCGGACCCTGATAAGAGTGTTCCCCCTCTTTATGCGCGTATACTGGGATTCCAAAAATCAGCCGCCCCGCTCTTTTCACTCCTGAAAAAGGAAAGCCGTATCCCTCTGATCACAAAGCTTGCTTCTGCCGCGCTCACATCCAAAGCTGCCGAAGATATGATTCAAGAAGACGTTCACAGCGCTAATCTGTATGAATCCGTCGTCACAGACAAATTTCAGAGGCCTTTTCACAACGAATACAGACAATCCATTATACGCCTTTAAAAGGCAAAAAACTTCGCCCAGCCAGGCTCTCAAATCTTTTTTAGATTCTCAGTTGCCTTGCAGGGCGAAGTTTTTTACTATCATTCTTCCTCTATTCGTATTATTTTCCCATCACTTTTGTACATGCGACTGCCATTGCTCCCGGCCCGATGTGGCACGCCACACTCAGAGACAATTTGTCCATATGTACCTCATATCCCGGAAATCTGCTCTCGATCTCTTCTTTCCATTTGGCAGCATCTTCCTCTGAACAGGTGTACGCAGCCTGGAGATATACCTTTTCCTTTCCAAAACGTTCCTCAATGTCTTTCTCCAGCGCATCTAACATCGCTTTTTTTGCCTGCTTCCATCCACGCACTTTTGCAAACGCATCGAGTTTCTCGCCTTGAATCTGGAGAACAGGTTTTAAATTCAGCACCGTTCCGATTGCCGCTGCCGCCGCAGTGATCCGCCCTCCCTTTTTCAAGTATTTCAAGGTATCTACGGTAATGTAAATACTCGCATCCAGTTTTTCTTCCTCCAAACGCTCCTGGATTTCCTCTGCGCTCTTCCCTTCTGCTGCAAGTTCCATTGCATCCAAAACAGACTGTCTCTGCGTCACAGAAATTCTCTGGTTATTTACTACGCGCACCCGGCCGTCATAATCTGCTGCAAGCGCCATCGCAGTCTCACACGAACTGCTCAATCCACTGGACATCGGAATGTGCACAATCTCCTCGTACTCTTCCAAAAGGCGATCCCATAATTCCATTATTTCTCCCGGCGCCGGCTGAGAAGTCGAAATATCAGAATCTTGTGTCAAATGCTGATAAAATTCTTCCTGCGTCAGCGTAATGTCTTCCAGATATAATTTCCCATCTATAAAAAACGGCATCGGTATTACTTCTATCCCCAGACGTTTTGCCTGCGCCTGCGTAATCCCGCTGTTACTGTCTGTTACAATTGCTATCTTTTTCATACATCTCTCCTTCTTGCCATTAAACAGTGATAATATCTGATGGCATATCTCTCCTTGCGACTTCCATCCGGAAATCTCCCGGTTTGTACGGAACATCACTTAACAGCACTTCCATTTTCACCGTCTCATATGCCAGTTCCGAATAATTATTTTCTTTGCTCAAATGTCCAAGCAGGACATGTTTCAAATTCTCATGCAAAATATCACAGAGAAGACGACCTGACAATTCATTTGACAAGTGTCCTCGATTTCCCAGAACTCTCTGCTTCAGATAGTACGGATAACTCCCCACTTCCAGCATATGAATATCATGATTTGCCTCTAAAAGAATCGCATCCAAATTTTGTAGCTTTGACACGGTATATTCATCATAAATCCCAAGATCCGTCGCCACTGCAACCGATTGCCCACCTTGCTCGATCCGGTACCCGGACGGCTCATTCGCATCATGAGAGATTGCAAATGCTTCCACACTCAAATCTCCAAGCGTAAATTTCTGATCTACATCAATCTCATGAAACAGTCCGTCAGGAATCTCTCCAAGTTTTTTGTATTCCCTGACTCCTCGAATGGTTCCTGGTGTAGCATAGACAGGAATCTCATATTTTCTGCTGAACACACCAAGTCCCTGAATGTGGTCAGAATGTTCATGCGTAAGTAAGATTCCATCCAGTTCCTCTCCTTTGATCTCCAGATTTTTCAATCCTTCTTCAATTCGTTTCTTACTGATTCCCGTATCGATCAGAAGATGCGTGTGATCACTTCCCACATAAATACAATTTCCACTGCTCCCGCTTGCTATACTGCATAATCTCATCGTGACTGTATCTCCATTTTTTCTAATGTCTCCTTTATCTGTCTCTTTGTTTCTTCCAAAGATCCACTATTATCAATTACTCTGTCGCACTTCCGGAAGAAAAGCTCATCTGGATTCTGATTTTGCATAATCTCTTCGCACCGCTCCTCTGTATACCCTCTCGCCTCTTTCAGGCGCTGTACGCGGATACTTTTTTCTGTATAAATATACCAGACCTCATCACAGATTTCCTCATAATGCTCCTCCAATAGAAGTGCTGCCTCAAAAACCAAAAGTGTTGTGCCCTTCATACGTTCTGATTGGATTCGTTCCAAAAAATCCCGCTTAACTTCTGGATGGATCATCTGATTTAAAAACTGTAATTCTTCTGCATCTGCAAATACAATCGCTCCAAGCTTTTTTCGGTCGATTTCTTTTTCGTCATCAAGAATCTCCGCCCCAAAGTGTTCGACAATTCTCTCATAACAGCGCTCCCCAGACATTTGTAGCTTATGCGCCATCTTATCTGCCTCGCAGACAGTCGCCTGATAATTTTCCCCTAAAAACTTCAGCACTTCACTTTTCCCGGATCCAATACCTCCGGTAATCCCGATAATCTTCATGTTATTTCGCCTCATACCAGTTTCGTCCTGTGTGCATGTCCACTTCCAGCGGAACATCCAGCTGTGCCGCCTGCTCCATCTGTTCCTTCAGAATTTTCTTCACATCTTCCAATTCTTCTTCATATGCCTCGATCAGAAGTTCATCGTGTACCTGCAACACCAGTCTTGATTTCATCTTTCGTTCCGTCAATTCCCGGTGTACTCCGATCATTGCAATCTTCATCACATCTGCTGCTGTTCCCTGGATCGGAGCATTCATTGCCACACGCTCCCCGAAAGCCCGCTGCATAAAGTTGCTTGATGCAAGTTCCGGTACCGGACGTCTTCTTCCAAACAGTGTGACAACATATCCCATCTCTTTTGCATGGGCGACTGTGTCATCTAAAAACTTCTTAATCCCCGGATAGGTCTCAAAATAGCGATCAATATATTCCGAAGCCTCTTTTCTCGTAATACTTAGGTCCTGACTCAGTCCAAAAGAGCTGATTCCATAAACAATTCCAAAGTTTACCGCCTTCGCATTTCTCCGCTGAAGTTCTGTCACCTCATCAAATGGTGTGTGGAATACCTGAGAAGCAGTAATCCGGTGAATGTCCTTCGCTTCGCGATAGGCATGGATCAATTCCTGATCCCCCGAGCAATGTGCAAGAATCCTAAGCTCAATCTGTGAATAGTCTGCATCCACAAATACATACCCTTCTTCCGGAATAAAGACTTTCCGGATCAACCTTCCAAGTTCCATCCGAACCGGAATGTTCTGGAGATTCGGCTCTGTACTGCTGATCCGTCCAGTTGCAGTGATCGTCTGATTAAACTTGCCGTGAATTCTTCCATCGGCACAGATATAATTCGCCAATCCATCTGCATAAGTCGATTTTAATTTCGTAAGCTGGCGATACTCTAAGATCTTCTCAACAACCGGATATTCCGGTGCAAGCTTATCAAGGACATCTGCCGCCGTTGAATAGCCGGTCTTCGTCTTCTTCCCATGTGGCAATTTCAGTTTCTCGAATAAAATCACGCCAAGCTGCTTCGGCGAATTGATATTGAACGCTTCTCCTGCCTGCGCATAAATTTCCTTTTCCAACTCTACAATCTTCGTCCCAAGCTGCTCTCCATAAAAACGGAGCGCCTCTGCTTCCACGCGCACACCAGCCTGTTCCATCGCAAATAAAGTAAACAAAAGCGGCATCTCAATGGTGCGGAATAGTTCTTCCGTCCCGCTCTCTTTCATTTTTTCTTCCAGCACAGCTGCCGCCGCCCAGATTACATATGCTTCGTAGCAGCTTCTGTAATAGCCTTCTGTCTTCTCATCGATAAGCAGTGACAAATGCTCTGCGGCCACGTCCAGCCACGTATAGTCGCTTTTTAACGGATTCAGCAGATACGCTGCAATTCCGACATCAAAGCACGACTCAGGGTCTTCTATCCTCACATAGGAAAGCGCTGCTTTCACATCAAACAATGCAACAACCGTTGTCTTGGCCAATGTTCCCACAAGTGAAAACAGGTCTTCCATCGTAAGCTCTCCCTCTGCCACAATCGTGTAGATTTCTTTCTCACTAAAAGCAAGTCCTACACTTCCAAATCCGGAAGAATGAGAAAACAGCGGTACTGCATCTTTTTCTTCTTTCCCGAAGCTTACTCCGACGAAAGCTTCTTTTCCTGCACGGGCAAACAGTTCTTCTGCCTGCTGTTTATCTGTCACACGGACAAATGCATTTTCTATCTGATTTCCCTTTGCTTCCACATCGAATCTGCCGAGCAGATTTTTAAACTGAAGTTTCTGGAAATACTCATAAGCTTCCTCGGTATATAGATTTCCGATTTTTGCCTCTGAAAGTTCGTAAGAAATCGGTGCATTTACTTCAATCGTGGCAAGGATTTTGCTCATCTGCGCCTTGTCATAATGTTCCTTTAATGCTTTTGCCGCACGCGGCGGCTTCAGTTCCTCGACATGCGCATAAGCATTTTCTACAGACCCATACTCTGTGATAATCTTTGTCGCAGTCTTCTCTCCAATACTCGGCACTCCCGGAATATTGTCGGAGGCATCTCCCATCAGCGCTTTCAGATCAATGAATTCCTGCGGAGTTACCTGATACCTTGCTTTTACGTCCGCGGCATAATAATCTTCAATCTCTGTCTTTCCCTGTTTTGTCTTTGGAATCCGTATTTTGACATGGTCCGTAGCAAGCTGCAGTAAATCTCTATCCCCGGACAAAATCGCCACATCCATTCCCGCACGCTCTCCGATTCCCGCGATTGTCCCAAGCAGATCATCCGCTTCCAGGCCTTCCTGCTCCACAATTTTTATCTTCATCGCACGGAGTACTTCTTTCATCACCGGCACTTGCTGTCTTAACTCCTCTGCCATTGGTTTTCTCGTCCCTTTATAGTCCGAGAACATCTTATGGCGGAAAGTAGGAGCATGGACATCAAATGCAACGGTCAGATAGTCCGGGCGCTCTTCTTCTAATATTTTAAATAAAATATTCAAAAAACCATAAATAGCGTTTGTATGAAGCCCCTCTGCATTCGTCAGATCAGGGACCCCATAAAACGCTCTGTTTAAAATACTATGTCCATCTATTAATACAATTTTTTCACTCATTCTTCTCTCTCCGTTTCGGTGTCTCGTTCTTATTTATCATACACCAAATCGGATCGTTTTAAAAGAGATTTTATTTTTTCATCAACCGGGCGATCGTTTTTTCTAATGCTTCAAACGCTTCCTCTGGATCTTCCACCAACTGTACCGTCTCTTCCATCGGACACATGCCATCCTTTGTCCTGTTCTCAATATACGGCACAAGGGTTTCAAATTGATATGGAATCTGATGCTTTTCAAATATACTAACAGCACCCTCACTCATAACTCTTCCAAATACGGCCTGAACTTCTCCGAGAACCGCCAGAAGTGCTGCAGCCTTTCCAACAACCTTGTCCGCAATCACAGATCCTTGAAATGCTTTTCTGTCTGCGCGCAACTCCACCATAAGCGGCTTGATCCCGATGGCATCCGAACACCTTACCGCTCCATCTTCCGATAAGATTACACAGCTTTTCTGCTCCTCTTTCAAAATCGTAACCGCATTGCTCAGTTGTTCTTCGATCTTCTGCTCCTTACTCCTCACCTCTGTCTCGTTCAATCATCCATCCTCCCTTTTTTAATGTAAAATAGAAAAGTGGGATTACCGTGATCTGAAGGATCATCCCCGGAATTCCAGATACAATTCCTGCCAGAAACGCTCCCATATTGGCAAACGGGAAATGGAATCCCAAAAGCTTAACACCGATGATCAAGGAACATCCATACAACACTCTTCCTAGGATCATCGCGCTGAGCAAAGTGAAATACACATTCATTTTTCTGATAAAAATCCCAGTGAAAATCCCGTAAGCCACAAGTTCCACAAGCATAAAATAAAGTTTAGGTACCGGCGGCATCCCGGTAAGCATAGAGCTTACGAGAGGGACAATCAGTCCAATCAGCCCGCCATAGCAAGGTCCAAGCAAGATTCCGGCAATCATCACAGGAAGATGCATCGGCAAAAATGCCATGCCCGCTCCTTGTCCAAATACATGGAACGCCTGCGGCAGTACAAGTCCGACGGCAGTCAAAAGACCGCCGTATACCATCTTTTTTGTTCTCATAAACTTATTCCTAACAGCAGAGTTCGCAGATTACCTGTGCGAAGATCTTAGCGCTGAGCACCAACTCATCGACAACTGCAAATTCATCCGCACCATGCATTCTATTATCCGTTCCCGGCATCGAGCATCCGAAAGCGACACCTCTTTCTAAGTGATGTACATAAGTACCTCCTCCGATTGCCAGGCATTCTCCTTTCTGTCCGGTATATTCTTCATAGCACGCAAGCAATGTCTGAACAAGAGGAGAATCTGCCGGGACATGATGCGGCGGATTCTGTGTCTCATTTAATAATGTGATCCCATCTTCTGCCATTCTTTCTTTTACGACATGTAATACGTTCTCTGTTGTACCGCAAATCGGAATCCGGCTGTCAAAGATTCCATCCAGTCCATCTTCATTTAACTCTAAAACACTAAAATTCATTGTGAGCTTCCCAGAAAGTTCATCTTCCAGATTGATACCAAGCGCCTCCGCCTGATGGTCTCCGGACGGGAACATCCGATGTAATTTTTCTACTGCATCTGTTGTACTGCATGCTGCAAATGGAAGCATACATAATAATTCCAGAAGTGCTGTCAATGCATTCTTTCCTTCTTCCGGCTTAGAAGCATGTGCGCCTTCTCCCTCTGCATGGATGATCACAGTTCCTTCTGATTCCTCACAAGTAAAGACAACGCCAGTTTCCTTTTGTACCTGTCCTGCCTTCTCCAGGATCTCTGCGCTGCCAATTCCAACTACACTTGCAGTAGCTTTTCCCGGAACAATGTTGACGATCTTGCCGCCAGAAACACTTAAAATACGTGGAGATACCTCTTCTGTATCCCATTTTGCAACAAAATGTCCATTTAGACTTCCCTTCTCAATATTGATCACCGGAAAATCTGCATCCGGCGAAAATGTCATCGGTGCTTCTTTCTCTACCGCGTAGTAATGTGCGATATCACTGCTTCCACACTCCTCGTCAGTTCCAAGAATCAAACGTACATTTTTGTTTAATGGAATGCCAAGCTCTTTCACTGCACGCATTGCATACATCGCCGCAATTGCAGGTCCTTTGTCATCAGCACTTCCCCGGCCATACACTCTTCCATCTTTGATAACTGGCATGTACGGTTCTGTCACGCTCCATCCGTCACCTGCCGGAACTACGTCAAGATGTGCCAAAATGTCCAACTGCTTTTCCATGTCGTTTAAATCTGCTGTTCCAACATAGTTTTCATAATTTTTCACTGTAAATCCGTATCCTTCTGCCATCTCAAGTGCTTCTGCAAGTGCTTTCGCCGGTCCTTCCCCAAACGGACAATCGATGACTGCTTCCCCTTTTGTACTATTGATTCTGATCAGACGGCAGATATCTGCGAGCATTTCCTCTTTGTGTGCGTCTAAATAAGCTTCAATCTGTTCTCTGTATTGCATAAATCTCTTCCTTCCCTTCTTCTGACTTATCATGAAATCGCAGAGATAAACTCTGGTATTCCGGGCAATGACAGCTTTCCTGTCATATGCCGCACTTTGTGTCTTATTATACTGCACTTTGGGGGATACTACAATCTTTTTTAAAAATTTCGCTTTGTTTCTTAATGCATACGACTTCTGATTTTCCATATATTAGAATAACAATATCTTTCAGGAGTTTTCTATGTTCAAAAAACAGCATCTGATTTCTGCTTTCAAACTATGTTTCTTATTCAGCGCCGCATTTTGTATCGGCACCATGACTGCCCATTTACAGAAACAACAGTCTTTGAAGGCAATCCCCACAGCTGCCGACGGTAACTGGGGACTAAGTTTTCCCGAAGAAGGAAAAACACCAACTGGGAATGCCACCTCCGGAGAACTTTCAAAATACAATGCATTTTATGCCGGAAATCCCGATAAGAAAATAATCTATCTTACTTTTGATGCAGGATATGAAAACGGAAATACTGTTCCAATCCTCGATGCGCTAAAAAAACATCATGTTCCTGCAACTTTTTTTGTCGTCGGAAATTTTCTAAGAGAAAATCCGGATTTAGTGAAACGCATGCAGCAAGAAGGACACATCGTTGGGAATCATACATATACCCATCCTGACATGTCTAAAATCTCTACAAAAGAAGCATTCGAAAAAGAGCTTGGGGAACTGTCGACACTTTACCAGAAGACAACCGGAGAAGAAATGACAAAATTTTACCGCCCGCCACAAGGAAAATATAGCGAAGCCAATCTACAGATGGCAAAAGAGATGGGGTATCACACCTTTTTCTGGAGCCTCGCCTATGTAGACTGGTATCAGGATCAGCAACCGACCAGGGAAGAAGCATTTGAAAAACTACTCGGCCGCATCCACCCTGGTGCGATCGTCCTCCTCCACAGTACTTCCAGCACAAATGCCTCTATCTTAGACGAACTGCTCACAAAATGGGAAGAGATGGGATACACTTTCGGTTCTCTAAACGACCTGGTCCGGACACCATAGTTTTATTCACACCCAGATTCCCACACCTCAACCTGCCTACTGTCTTTTCTCTGAAATAAATTACTTCTTTAACTGAAAGGCGATTCTTTCTGTGCCGTCTGCCACTTGGATCTTTCCACATTTGACAAATCCATTCTTTTCCAGCAGGCGCTGCATAGGCAGATTCGCCTCATGTGTATCCACTCGAATTTCCTCGCTTTGCTCAATGCTCCATTGCAGGCAAAACATGCCCGCTCCCTTTCTTTCTCCGCTGGATGCCAGTCGGTGCAAGACATGATAGGGAGACTGGTTCAACCACTGTCCATCCCATATTTTCTCATAAGTTGGATCTGGTCCGCCACACAGGCTAAAGACTGCCACAATAGCTTCTTCCTCCTCACAAACATACTGACACCCTTGTTCAATTTCTTTTAGAATCAATTCTCTGGAAGGGTAACCCTTGTCCCATTGTGTCGCATTTCCGTTTTTTCTCATAAATGCACGTGCCTGCTCATATATCCTCATAATTTTATCGATTTCTTCTGCTTTTCCTCTTCTAATCTGCATCTGTTCTTCCTTTCTTCTCAAAGAAATAGGAATGTGTCTGACACATTCCTATTTCTGCTATTGATATTCCGTACAATCTGTCTTTGACCATCGTCCGACAGATTTCTTACTACTGTAATCTTGTCTGTGCCAACTATCTTGCAGCTTTCTTATGTCCTTTCTCTACCACATCTGTCCAGCCAAGCTCTGGCTGATAATTCTGTACTTCTTCACTCTTCTTTAAATCAAAGTACTTTTTGCTGGCACCGATCTTATCACAGATCTTAAAAAATCCGAGTTCCAAAAGGTTAAAGAACTTATGGAACGGTTCAATTTTGTAATCTACATGCCCTTTCATAAAAAGCGCAGCCACAATTCCAGTCAATACAACAGTAGTCATTACAATGATACTCTGAATATGATTCAACATTGCCTTCAACCCCTTTTCTTTTCGTTTTCTTTATTTTAATTCTATTCGCCAAAATAGTCAATTATTTTTATTATTTATTTATAGTTTTCTATCATTTTTAATTATCTTTCTAAAATACACTGTTTTTTCCAACCTACAAATTACATATGACCGTTTGCGTCCCCCGATTACAAGTGTTTTTCTATGCAAAAAATCCAGACTACTTAAAGTAATCTGGATTTTACTGCCGATGGCCGGACTCGAACCGGCACGGATCGCTCCGCATGATTTTGAGTCATGTGCGTCTGCCAATTCCGCCACATCGGCTCTTTTACCTCGGTTCATCTCTCAGAACCGAGATTTATCATAACACACTTTTTTTTGAATTGCAAGTCCTTTTTTCTATTTTTTACTTATTTTATCAATTTTTTTCCAATTTCAAAGCAATCAAACGTCGCATAGTAATCCGCCGGCGTCTCTGCTCTCCGGATCATCTGTACACTTCCGTCTTCTTTCAACAAAAGTTCTGCCGATTTCAATTTGCCGTTATAGTTATATCCCATTGCAAATCCGTGTGCACCGGTATCATGGATATAAAGCAGATCTCCAATATCGATCTTTGGAAGCATGCGATCAATCGCAAATTTGTCATTATTTTCACAGAGCGATCCCGTCACATCATACTTATGGTCACATGGCGCATCCTCTTTTCCCATAACTGTAATATGATGATAAGCCCCATACATTGCCGGGCGCATCAGATTTACCGCACATGCATCGCAGCCAATGTATTCCTTATGCGTATGTTTTTCATGGATTGCCCTTGTCACAAGTGCACCGTACGGCCCCATCATAAATCTGCCAAGTTCTGTATAGATCGCAACATCTCCCATACCTGCTGGCACAAGTACTTCCTCATATACTTTTCTGACCCCTTCCCCGATTGCATGGATATCGTTCGGTTCTTGATCCGGGCGATACGGAATTCCAATTCCACCGGACAGGTTGATAAATTTAATATGGACTCCTGTTTCCTTCTGCAACTTCACTGCCACTTCAAACAAAACTTTTGCAAGCATCGGATAATATTCATTTGTCACTGTGTTGCTTGCAAGAAAGGCATGAATTCCGAAGTGCTTCGCCCCTTTTTCTTTTAAAATCCGGAATGCATCAAACAGCTGCTCTGTCGTCATTCCATATTTTGCATCCCCAGGATTGTCCATAATATCATTGCTGATCTGAAACAGTCCACCCGGATTGTACCGACAGCTGATGGTCTCCGGGATATGTCCGATTGCCTTCTCCAGAAAATCAATATGGGTAAAATCATCCAGATTGATAATTCCTCCCAACTTATCCGCATAAACAAATTCTTCTGCCGGAGTTGCATTGGAAGAAAACATAATATCTTCTCCCACAGCTCCTATCGCTTCTGACATCATCAATTCTGTATAAGAAGAACAGTCGCAACCGCATCCGTATTCTCTTAAAATCTGAATCAAAAATGGATTGGGTGTTGCCTTGACTGCAAAATATTCTTTATATCCCTTATTCCAAGAGAAAGCTTCCTTTAGTGCTCTCACATTTTCACGAATTCCTCTCTCGTCATAAATGTGAAACGGAGTCGGATAGATTTTTGCAATCTCTTCCAGTTGCTCTTTTGTCACAAATGGTTTCTTCGTCATCGTTTCTTCTCCTTTTCTATTGCAGAGAAGGCATGACCGAACAGCTGTCTGCCGTCTTGTCATGCCCTCTCGGACTATTTTATTCCACTACAGCGATTCTCATCATATTACTTACGCCGTCACGTGATTTTTTGATCGTTGGGGACGGAATTCCCGCTGTCATTACGACAATATCACCCGGCTCCACAAGTCTCTTTGCTGTCACAAGATCGATCGCATCGTTACAGATATCTTCTGTCGTGTTGTACTCAATCGATTTTACTGGTGTTACTCCCCAGTAGATCTGCATTTTTCTCAAAGTTTCTTCACACGGTGTCACACCGATAATATCTGCCTTTGGTTTGAACTTAGACACTACTCTTGCTGTTGCACCAGTTACAGACGGTGTGATGATACATTTTGCTGAAAGATTCATTGCAGTTGCCACAGAAGAATATCCGATCGCACTAGAAATTCCTTTCTTTCTATGCTCCTGCGCTTTTTCAAGAAGCACATCATAATCAAGATGTTTCTCTGTGTTTTCAATAATGTGTACCATCATCTGTAAAGCTTCCACCGGATATTTTCCCTGCGCTGTTTCCCCTGAAAGCATCACTGCATCTGTTCCATCATAAACAGCATTGGCAACATCTGTCACTTCCGCTCTTGTCGGACGCGGATTACGGATCATGGAGTCTAACATTTGTGTTGCAGTGATTACCGGCTTATAGTTATCATTACATTTCTTGATCAGCATTTTCTGTAAGTACGGTACTTTCTCTGCCGGGATTTCCACACCGAGATCTCCTCTCGCAACCATGATACCGTCTGCACAGTGAATGATCTCATCAATATTTTTGATTCCTTCTGCATTTTCAATCTTCGCAATAATCGGTATATGTGGTGCTCCACACTCTTTTAATAATGCTCGGATTTCCAGAATTCCTTCTGCGGAGCGAACAAAGGATGCTGCAATAAAGTCAATTCCCTGTTCCACACCAAAAATAATATCTTCACGGTCTTTCTTCGTAAGTGCAGGAAGACGTACCGGAACATTTGGAACATTGACACCCTTTCTTTCTCCAAGCTCTCCTCCATTTAACACTTTACAAGTGATTTCATTTCCGTTGATGGTCTTTACTTCTAACTCAATCAATCCATCGTCGATCAGGATTCTCTTGCCTGGTTCTACATCTTCTGCAAGTCCATCATACGTGATAGATACTTTTTTTGCATCTCCTTCAATTTCTTCTGTTGTCAGTGTAAACATCTCTCCTGCTTCTAACATTACCTTCTTTCCGTCTTTCAGCACACCTGTACGGATCTCTGGTCCTTTTGTGTCGAGCAGAATCGCAATCGGCTTCCCAATCTCCTCACGAACAGATTTCAGAAGATCCATTCTTCCTTTCTGCTCCTCGTGAGAGCCATGCGAAAAGTTAAAGCGTGCTATATTCATGCCTTCTTCCGCGAGACGCTTCATCATAGCTCTATCGTTCGTATTTGGTCCCATCGTACATATAATTTTTGTCTTTCTCATCTTTTACTTTTCCTTTCTTATCTCACTTCAGTCTCAAAATCATTTGACATGCTCATGCGTAAATAAATGATCCTGGCAATATTCGTAATCGCCATTGCACTTTGTACAATACCGAAACTCCAGATTCGGATCGTCCAGTTCTGTTCTGCCACACACAGCACATCTGTGTCTTGCTCCATTGGCATAAGTGTGTTCTGCCCGGTGCACTTGTTTCTTATATGCTTGTTTCCTTCTGATTTCTTTTGGTGAGTAAGCCTTCATATTCCTTGATGATACATAGAAGATCAGGAAATTCAAAAGAGATACGAATGCTGCGATTGCGTCTGCTTTATACATAATTCCAAAGACCCCTCCTGCGTAAGCCGGAAGAATTCCCTGCAAGATCGTGAATGCAAAAAATGCCCCATCCAGCAATGCCAGATATTTGACCTTAATCGGAATGACAAAGAACAACAAAAACTCTACATTCGGATACAATGCCGCAAAGGCAAAAAACAGTGACAGATTCAAGTACGAAGTCCCGATTGGGAATGAAATTCCTGTCAGGAAGTATACGATCAGCGCCGCAATCAAGTGAAACAATACCCCGGTAAAAAAGTACAGATTAAACCGGAACGCCCCCCATGCCGCCTCTAGATTCTGTCCGATCATGTAATACAAATACAATGCAAAAACAATAAAAATCGGGCTTCCGTCTGGTGGCTGAAGCAAAAATGTCACAATTCTCCAAATCTGCCCATGCAGAATTGCGTTAGCATTCAGGCTCAGATACTCCATATAAAAACCAGGTGCGATCAGGTTCAGAACGAAGCCAACCGCATAAAGGATGATAATGTAATGCATCAGATTGTGTATTGCATATCTTCCAAATTTACGTTCTAGTTTGTTGATCCAATTCATATGAATAACTACTCCTCTTGACCTTTCTTAAAATTTACTCATACTAATTGTACCTGCAAGCTCCTCTTTTGTCAATTCTAACAGTTTATTATTTTTTCGTTGTATTTTGCAAATTGTTGTCATATAATGAAAATTGTTTTTTTAAGCAGACTATATTTTAATAGGTTAGAACAGACCTTATTTCTTCTAAAAGGAGCAATATTTATGAATTACAAACAACTATATAAACTGGGAATCGACATCGGTTCTACCACTGTAAAGATTGCAATTCTTGATACAGAAAATAATGTACTCTTTTCTGACTACGAGCGTCATTTTGCTAATATTCAGGAGACTCTTTCCGATCTTCTCGGGCGAGCGCTTTATAAACTCGGTCCAATCTTAGTATCTCCTGTCATGACTGGTTCTGGCGGGCTGACACTTGCCAATCACCTGGAAGTTCCTTTTGTACAGGAAGTCATCGCAGTCTCTACCGCTCTTCAGGACTACGCACCTCAGACCGATGTTGCAATCGAGCTCGGCGGAGAAGATGCAAAAATCATCTACTTTGAAGGCGGAAATGTCGAACAGCGCATGAACGGAATCTGCGCTGGTGGTACTGGTTCTTTCATTGATCAGATGGCTTCTCTTCTGCAGACAGACGCTACCGGATTAAATTCCTACGCAAAAAATTATCAGGCGCTTTACTCCATCGCTGCACGCTGTGGTGTCTTTGCGAAATCAGATATCCAGCCTCTGATCAATGAGGGCGCTACAAAAGAAGATCTCGCTGCTTCTATTTTTCAGGCAGTCGTAAATCAGACGATCAGTGGGCTTGCCTGTGGAAAACCGATCCGCGGACATGTCGCCTTCCTTGGCGGTCCTCTCCACTTTTTGTCAGAGCTGCGAAATAGCTTTATCCGCACTCTAAATCTCGACGATGAACATATCATCGCACCGAAGCATTCCCACTTGTTTGCTGCGATTGGGTCTGCACTTAACTCTAAGGGAGATCACGAAACCTCTCTGACAACCCTTCAGACAAGACTGGCAGAACATATCCATATGGATTTTGAAGTAGAACGTATGGAACCACTGTTTGCAAGTGAAGCAGAGTATCAGAGCTTCAAGACCAGGCACGAGCGACACCAGGTTCCTGTACTTGATCTCTCCTCCTACAAGGGAAACTGTTTTCTCGGGATTGATGCAGGATCTACCACAACAAAAGCGGCACTTGTCGGCGAAGACGGAAATCTTCTTTACTCTTTTTATCACAGCAATGATGGTGATCCGTTAGGAACAACGATCAAGGCAATTAAAGATATTTATACAAAACTTCCAGATGGGGTTAAAATTGCCCACTCCTGCTCCACAGGATACGGAGAAGCCCTTATAAAAGCCGCCCTTTTACTTGATGAGGGTGAAGTGGAGACTATTTCCCACTATTATGCTGCCGCTTTTTTCAATCCAGATGTCGATTGCATTTTAGACATCGGCGGACAGGATATGAAATGCATTAAAATCAAAAATCACACTGTGGACAGTGTACAGTTAAATGAAGCTTGTTCTTCTGGCTGCGGATCCTTCATTGAGACATTTGCGAAATCTTTAAATTATAGCGTGGAAGACTTTGCACATGAAGCACTTTTTGCCAAGCATCCGATCGACCTTGGAACACGCTGTACTGTTTTTATGAACTCAAAAGTCAAACAAGCACAAAAGGAAGGGGCATCTGTCTCGGACATTTCTGCCGGACTCGCCTATTCCGTCATCAAAAATGCACTGTATAAAGTTATCAAAGTATCAGATGCCAGTATGCTTGGGAAAAACATTGTCGTACAGGGAGGTACTTTCTACAACGATGCCGTGCTTAGAAGTTTTGAAAAAATTGCAGACTGCGAATGTATTCGACCAGATATCGCAGGAATTATGGGCGCTTTCGGCGCTGCTTTGATTGCCCGCGAGCGTTTCAGTGAAAGTAAAGGAACAACCATGCTTCCGATAGAAGAAATTGAAGCGCTTACATACAGCACAACAATGACAAAGTGCAGCGGATGCACAAATAACTGTCGGCTTACTGTCAACCGTTTCAGCGGCGGAAGAAGTTTTGTTACCGGAAACCGCTGTGAACGCGGACTTGGAAAAGAGAAAAAGGAACAGGAACTTCCAAATTTATTCGCATACAAAAACGAACGTTGCTTCGGTTATGAACCGCTTTCCGAACAAGAAGCCGTACGCGGAACGGTCGGTCTTCCTCGTGTTTTGAACATGTATGAAAATTACCCGTTCTGGTTTACTTTCTTCCATGAACTGAAATTCCGCGTTGTGCTCTCGCCACCGTCTAGCCGTAAGATTTATGAACTCGGAATCGAATCTATTCCAAGTGAATCTGAATGTTATCCGGCAAAACTGGCACATGGACATGTGGAATGGCTGATCAATCAGGGAGTGACCTTTATTTTCTATCCTTGCATTCCTTATGAACGGGAAGAGTTTAAAGATGCAAACAATCATTATAACTGCCCAATGGTTACATCTTATGCTGAAAACATCAAAAATAATATGGATGCGTTCACCAATGGAACGATTCACTTTAAAAATCCATTCCTCTCTTTCCAAAGCGAGGAAGTGCTGTCCAAGAGGCTCACAGAAGAATTTTCAAAAGAATTCCAGATTCCAGAACAAGAAATTCGCCATGCAGTAAAAAAAGCATGGGACGAACTTGCCGCCTGCCGGGAAGATATCCGAAAAAAAGGAGAAGAGACGATCGCATGGCTTGAAAAACATCATAAGAGGGGAATCGTTCTTGCCGGACGCCCATATCACATTGACCCGGAAGTCAATCACGGAATCCCAGAACTGATCAACTCCTACGGGATCGCTGTACTTACAGAAGACTCCGTCTCACACTTACACAAAGTAGAGCGCCCTTTGATCGTCATGGATCAGTGGATGTACCATTCCCGCCTCTATGCTGCGGCAAACTATGTCAAGACAAAAGATAACCTGGATCTGATCCAACTTACTTCTTTTGGATGCGGACTAGATGCAGTAACTTCTGATGCGGTCTCTGATATTCTGACAAACTCAGGAAAGATTTATACTTCCCTGAAGATTGATGAAGTCAATAACCTCGGAGCTGCCCGCATCCGTATCCGATCCTTGATCGCAGCGATCCGCGTTCACGAAAAGATACACACAACCCGTACGATCCAGCCATCTTCCATCCAAAAGGCAGTATTTACAAAAGAGATGCGAAAAGACTATACGATTCTCTGTCCGCAGATGTCTCCGATCCACTTTGACCTTTTGGAGCCGGCGATCCGCTCCTGCGGCTACCAACTGGAAATTCTTCCGAATGATAATAAAGAAGCGGTCAATGTAGGTCTAAAATACGTCAACAACGACGCATGCTATCCATCACTGATCGTTGTCGGACAGATTATGGATGCCATCTTATCGGGGAAATATAACACCGATAAGCTCGCTGTGATCATATCGCAGACTGGTGGCGGCTGTCGTGCTTCGAATTATATTGGCTTTATCCGGCGGGCACTCAAAAAAGCCGGCTACCCTCACATTCCGGTCATTTCCCTGAATTTGAGCGGCCTTGAGAGCAACCCTGGATTCCAGATCACTCTCCCTCTTGCACTGAAGGGAATTTATGCTGTTGTTCTGGGAGATGTCTTCATGAAATGTCTGTACCGTGTCAGACCATACGAAGCAGTCCCTGGTTCTGCCAATGCGCTTCATGAAAAATGGAGAAAGAGGTGTAAAGAATTTTTATCTGGTGGTTATCCATCCAGGCGGACTTTCTCATCGCTGTGCGCACAGATCATACATGAATTTGACGAACTTCCGATTCTCGATAGAAAAAAACCGCGTGTTGGAATCGTAGGAGAGATCCTTGTAAAATTTCTCCCTGCAGCCAACAATCATCTTGTGGAACTGTTAGAACAGGAAGGTGCTGAAGCTGTTGTTCCGGATTTCCTGGACTTTTTTGCCTACTGCTTCTATAACAACAATTTCAAAGTAAGCCACCTTGGAATGAAAAAATCTTCGGCCACAAAGGGAAACCTTGGAATTCACGCACTGGACTGGTTCCGGGCACCGGCTTCTGCTGCCTTTGCAAAGAGCAAACGTTTTTCTGAACCAGCAAAAATCTCGGATCTGGCAGCAATGGCACAAGACATTGTGTCTGTTGGAAATCAGACTGGGGAAGGATGGTTTCTGACCGGAGAAATGTTAGAACTGATCCATAGCGGTACTACAAATATCGTCTGTGCACAGCCATTTGGCTGCCTCCCAAATCATATTGTCGGAAAAGGTGTCATCAAAGAGCTGCGACACCGCTATCCGCTTGCAAACATTGTTGCCATCGACTATGATCCAGGCGCAAGTGAAGTCAACCAGCTGAATCGGATCAAACTGATGCTGTCTACCGCACAAAAGAATCTGGAGCGAGAAGAAGACTAATTTTTAGTCTTCTTTCTGCTCTTTTATTTTCAACACTGCCATACCGATACTGATACATGCTGCTGCAAACAGACACTGAATCCCAAATGATTTCCAGATTTCGCTCTGTCTCTCCGGTGTAATCTCCCGAAACCCGGCAAGCAGATTGTTAACTTCTTCATACCAATAAACCGGAAGTATTCTGGAGAATTTCAATATCCCTTTATCTAATACAGATGTTGGAGTGAACACCCCTCCAAGAAAAGAAACTGCCAACGCTGTCACATTCACAATAATATTGATGACGTTCTCACTCTCTGCGACTGCGCCAATCAAAAATGCCATTGCAAGGCTCGTTAGAACCATCAGGAAACTGTTTCCTGCCAGATACGCAGCATGCGGGCTTTCGAAAAAACTATTTTTTGAAAAAATTATGGCAACTCCGATCATCGCTGCCCAGAAAATAATCCCTACAACTAGAAATGCAAGCATTGCTTCCACCGTCTGGCGACGCAGAGAAACTGCAGAACATTGCAGCCGCTGTCTGATTTCTTTCTTCCGGTATGCATTCATCGGAATACTTAAGATCAGACACAATACTGCAATGGAAAGGTATGGAAGGAAACGAAAAATATAATAATAAGATTCCCATTTCCCCTGATTCCCATTGAGATTTAAAAGTCTGACCGATTTCTCTTCCAACTGTTGGTTTACAAGCGCAAATGCTTCCTGCATGGAATACCCATTTTCTGTACAAAACTGTACTTGATTCAGAAACAAATTGATCTGCTGTTTCAAATAATCCGCTTCTGCATATCCCGGTATTTTTGTCAACTGTACTTCCCACTTTTCTCCCACTCCTCTCGGAATGCGGATTACACTAGAAATTTCCCCATAGTAAATTGCCTCCAAAAGAGTCCCCTCCGCATTGCCTATCTCTGTGATTTCATGCAAAGTCGCAAGATAATTTGTAAGCCCTTCTGCCAGTATTCCTCCATCCTCATCCACAACTGCAATCTTCAGACGGCTTCTTTGAAATTCTTTTTCTTCCTTTTTCTGTGTTTCCCCCTGTATGATCAGCATTGTCAAAAGAAACAATGCTGTGTAAATAAAAATAAATCCCCAGTTTCGCTTGATGATCAAAAGATATCCTCTAAATACTGTCATAGCGTTTCCTCCTCATTACAATACATCCGGCAACAAGAAACATCATCCCCATTCCAAACAGCATCATCACATTTCTCCAGTATCTTACCATATCTTCATAAATTGTCATACTGAAGAATCCATCCGAGATCAGCGCAACCGGGTTCCATGCATTGAGTAGCGGACAACATTTGTCCACAATATGTCTCATATTCTGTACCATAAGCCCTCCAAAAAAACTGAGCAACATCGTAATCAACGTCAAGAAATTCAGTCTATGTGTCCCTGAACTTTTTCCGATACTTCCTGCAATAATGCCGAAAGACACTCCAATCATTCCTCCTGCCATACAGAGAAGTAAGATTTTCCCATTATCTTCCCCAAGCGGAATCCGAAGAATTCCTTTCAGGTAACAGATCAAAATCCACAAGTTTACAAAATGGATCCCGTACACAACAAGAAAATCTGCCATCATTATCTTTCCTCTGGACAGATAACTTATATTTCTCCTCATCCCCACCGGTGACTGATCCGCATTGCTGCTAAGAGATACAGCAAACCCCAAATCGCAGCCAAACATGCAAGCCATCCCAACCAGTGCAAAAAAATACTCTACAAGAGAGTTTCTTACCGTTCCCCCAAGAGAAGTTTCTGTCGTTCGATCCCTGTATGCTTTCATCGAATCCATCATTCCTTCAAGCTTCTCCGGATGTTCTACCGCCACTTTCTCTATCAGTCTTTCATTTGTATTATACTGCTCCAGTATCGTTTCTAATATGCTGGGAGCAACTCCCGTGGCGGCAACTGTCAGTGTCCGTTCCCTTCCCTCCGTATAAATTCCTTGCACCTTTCCATTTTCCAGTGCTTTTTCTGCCTCCTCTTCTTCCATCACATGAAAAGATAGCAGATCTTCTGCACCTTCCAAAAATGTCAGAAAAGGAGAATCTTCTTCCGCGACAACTGCCACATCAATCATTTCCAGCTGTGGACAATTTGCATTTTTCCAAAACCCAAAATAGTAAAGTGTTCCGAGAATCACTGGGAATAATAATGCCCAGAACATCAATGCACGCATCCGGATGATCTGTAAAAAACGGTACTTAACTAAATGTAACATCGTTCTCCCTCCTCAATCTCTAAGAGCTTTACCAGTAATTTCGAGAAATACATCATTCAGTGTCGGCTGCTCTGAGAACACTCTTCCAAAAGGAATCTTCTCCTGGGAAAGATAGCTGAGAAGCCGGATCAGATTCTCTCCATCTTCCGTACAGTGTACCATCAGGCGCTGGTCCTTCCAGACTGCCGAGAAGACATGTGGCAATGTCCGAATTTTCTCAATCTGTTTCTCATTTAAAACAACCATGTCAATCACAATTCTCTGCCCTGTCTTCACCATTCGTTTCAGCTCTTCTTTCGTCCCCGTCGCAAGGCATTTGCCTCGATCCAAAATGGAAATCTTTGTACAGATCTGCTCAACCTCCTCCATATAGTGGGAGGTATAGATAATCGTACTCCCTTTACGATTAAGCTCCTTAATCCCCTCTAAAATTTTATTTCTGCTCTGAGGATCGACTGCCACTGTCGGTTCATCCAAAATAATCAGGCGCGGTTTATGTGCAATTCCGCAGGCAATGTTCAGCCGTCTCAAAAGTCCTCCAGAAAGCTTTTGCGGACGGAATTTTAAATATTCTTCAAGTCCTGTAAATGCAATCGCTTCCTCCACCAGCTTTTTCCGCTTTAATTTCTCAGGAATGTAAAGTCCACAGAAATAATCAATGTTCTCATAAACACTAAGTTCTTCAAAAACTGCCACATTCTGCATCACAACCCCAATCTGTTTCTTCAGATGATAACTTTCCGGCCGGATTTCTTCCCCAAATACTTTTACACTTCCTTTGTCAAATTTTAAAAGTGCCAGAATACAATTAATTACAGTTGTCTTTCCCGACCCATTTGGCCCTAATAGTCCGTAGATTTCTCCCTCTTGTACTTCGAGATTCAAGTGATCCAGTGCAAGTATCTTTCCATAACGTTTCACAAGATTTTCTATCAAAATCATAATTTTTTCTCCTCCCATGTTCATCATTTTCTTTACTGCCATTATAAAAAATCTATTCTGCTTCGAACAGTGTCACACGTCAGCTCCCTATATGACATTTGTCACTTTTTAATCCTAAATGGGAGGAAAGAACTTAAAACAGACAGAATTTCTGCAGACCGATAAAAAAGTAATGACGTCATTTCATACAGATGGTATAATATTTCTCATAGTAACAGTCCGGATCACTTCCGGGAAAGGATTTCCCATGCGCCAGTTTTTAAATAAATCATTTCTCATATTATATTCTCTGCTTCTCCTCTGCCCGACAAATACGGACCGTTCTTTTGTTGTGGGATTTTTTCTTGCTGTTTTTACTGCAATGACTACTTTCTTTTTTACATCCCGCCGCTATGCCTGTTCTGTTCTTCCTATTTTTCTTGTGGCAGCTCCATTCTATCCGGCGCTCTTTTTATTTTTTCCGGTCATTTGCTACGATCTCTGCCTTTACAGAATCCTTCCCCTATTTGTTCTGGTAGTCGCGGACTTTCTTTTCCTTATAACTTCTTCCGCTACTGATCAAATTCTATATATACTTTTCGGATGTATCACAGCCATTTTGCTGGAAAAACATACTTCTGATTACGATCAGCTAAAGGAACAGTATATTCACACCATAGATGATCAGACCGAAAAAAACATGCTCCTATCCCAGAAACATGAGGCACTCCTCCAGAAACAGGATTCTGAAATCTATGCTGCCACCTTACAGGAGCGTAACCGAATTGCCAGAGAAATCCATGACAATGTAGGCCATATGCTTTCTCGGGCAATTCTTCTATCCGGTGCCATTAGGACGGTCAACAAGGAAGAATCGTTACAGGAACCACTCAGACAGCTCACCGATACATTATCTCTTGCAATGGACAATATCCGCACAAGTGTCCATGACTTGCACGACGACTCAGTCAATTTAAAAGAAGTCACTGAGGAACTGACCTCCTCCTTTACTTTCTGCCCGATCACACTAGAGTACGACATGCCGATCACGGTCCCACGAACCATTAAATATGCTTTTCTCTCTATTACAAAAGAGGCCCTCTCTAATATTATCAAGCATAGTAACGCTACCGCCGTTTCAATCCTCATGCGAGAACACCCTGCACTCTGGCAACTTGTCATCCAGGATAACGGTACTTTACAATCTCCTTCTGCCACAGAAGGAATCGGCTTGGAAAATATGAAAGAACGAATCCGAAAACTAAACGGCACGATTACATTTTCCTGCGAAAACGGTTTTTCGATTTTTATTGCAATCCCAAAGAACAAAAAGGAGGAATCTGATTTATGATACGACTTTTAATTGTCGATGATGATTATCTCATCACTACCGCATTAAAGACTATCCTCGAGGCAGAGGGAGATCTTTCTGTCTGCGGCATCGGAAAAGACGGAAATGATGCTGTCAGATTATATAAGCAACTTCAGCCCGATCTCCTTCTCATGGATATCCGCATGGAACATCTGGACGGACTAAATGCCGCAGAACAGATTTTGCAGAGCTATCCCGATGCCCGTATTCTTCTGCTCACTACTTTTTCTGATGACGAATACATTATAAAGGCATTGCACCTGGGAGCCCGCGGCTATATTTTAAAACAAGATTATACTGGAATCTCCCCTGCAATCCGTGCTGTCCTGAAAGGACAAACTGTATTTGGCGCAGAGATCACGACACGGATTCCAAAGCTCTTTGAGCCACAGAAAGCTTTCGATTACGAAACGTATCAACTTACCAGCCGTGAATTTTCTATCATTGAGCTTGTGGCAGATGGACGCAGCAACAGAGAAATTGCCGAAGCACTGTATCTTGGCGAAGGCACCGTACGAAATTACCTCAGCAGCATTTTAGAAAAACTAGAGCTGCGGGACCGCACGCAGCTTGCTGTGTTTTTTTATCAACATTTACTGTAACGCAGAACAAAAGCATTTTACTCCAATCCTTGACAAAGAGCCAAAAAAGACCCTGAATAGAGGAGTTTCCTCTATCCAAGGTCGTAAATTCTTCTGAATATTCTCTTTTGCCTTTTGGGGAATATTTCACTTTGCCCCCTAACAACAAATTAGCCTCTCGCTATTTTACAAGCAGGGATCTTCCTGTCATTTCTTCCGGCTGTTCCATTCCCATCAGTTCGATCAGCGTTGGAGCAATGTCTGCCAGACATCCGTCTTCTCTTAACTTGTATGCAGGGTCTGCATTGACAAGAATAAACGGAACCGGATTTGTTGTATGTGCTGTAAACGGCTCTCCTGTTTCATAATCTACAAGCTGCTCTGCATTTCCATGGTCAGCACAGATAAACATCTGTCCATTCACTTCTTTGATCGCTTCCACAGTTCTTCCGACACATTCGTCTACTGCTTCAATTGCTTTGATCGCTGCATTCTCAACTCCGGTATGTCCTACCATATCTGGATTTGCAAAGTTAATGATAATTACATCGTATTTGTCAGATTTGATCGCATCTACCAGTTTATCGCACACTTCAAAAGCACTCATCTCCGGCTGAAGGTCATACGTTGCCACTTTTGGAGACTTTACAAGAATACGATCCTCTCCTTTATTCGGCTCTTCCACACCGCCGTTAAAGAAGAATGTCACATGTGCGTACTTCTCTGTCTCAGCAATTCTTGCCTGTGTCATGTTGTGTGCCGCAAGGAATTCACCAAATGTATTTGTAATTTCTGTCTTGTGGAATGCAACAAGTTTATTCGGGATCGTCACATCGTACTCTGTGAAACATACATAAGTTGTCTTCACACGCTCTCCTCTGTCAAATCCATCAAACGCATCATCACAAAATGTTCTTGTGATCTCTCTTGCTCTGTCCGGGCGGAAATTGAAGAAAATCACAGAATCTTTGTCTTTGATCGTTGCAATCGGAGCCCCATCTCTTACAACAACAGTCGGCACAACAAACTCATCTGTCTTTCCTGCATCGTAAGATTTCTGCACTGCGCAAACTCCACATTCCGCCTGCTCTCCTTCTCCTTTTACCATTGCATTGTATGCAAGTTCTACACGATCCCATCGGTTATCGCGGTCCATTGCATAATAACGTCCCATTACAGAAGCCACTTCTCCAACACCAATTTCTTTCATCTTGTCAGATAATTCCTGCACATAATCTTTTCCTGAAGCCGGTGGAGTATCACGGCCATCAAGGAAGCAGTGTACATAGACTTTGTCAAGCCCTTCTTTCTTTGCAAGTTCTAAAAGTCCGTAAATGTGACTGTTGTGACTGTGCACCCCACCATCGGATACCAGTCCAAACAGATGAAGCGCAGAATTGTTTTCCTTTGCGTTTCTGCACGCTGTAAGCAGCGCCTCATTTTCAAAGAAATCTCCATCCTGAATTGCTTTCGTGATCTTTGTCAGATCCTGATACACAATTCTTCCAGCGCCCATATTCAGATGTCCTACTTCTGAGTTTCCCATCTGTCCTTCCGGGAGTCCCACAGACATTCCACTTGCATTTCCCTCTACAAACGGATACTCTTTCATCAAGCTGTCCATAACCGGTGTCTTTGCCTCGCACACCGCATTTGCCTCACACTTTTCATTCAGACCATATCCGTCAAGAATCATTAAAACCGTAGGTTTCTTACTCATATAGCAAATCTCCTTTATGTTAAAAAAATGTCGTAATTTCTACGAAGTTTATTTTACATGATTTTTTCTCTCGTTGCAAGACTCAAATATGCATTCGGCGGCGCACTTCCTCCCGCAGTCTTGAAATCCGCATTACAGTAATCAGAGACACTGCAATGATTGCTGCACAGACAACAACCGCTGCGGACCATGTCAGACAGAATTTTTCATAAAGATAATAATAGACACTCAGATCAATGCCCGCACAGAATACTGCCATCTCGATCACAACAACCATCGCCGTGAACAAAATAGATCTGCTGACATGTTGATAGACATATAGCAGAACTGCCACAAGAACCGTTCCGAGCAGAATAACCGGGACTGCAATCTGCACATACCAGTCCATCCCATGATTCACCCATGCCACAAGCGCCAAATAAAAAAGAACTGCACACCCATCTATCAGTACCATCAAAATATACGGCAGCTTCCGATACACCATGATCGGAATGGAAAACACTAAAAATACAAGACATGCCCCGATCACATACAGAGACCATAAACTTCCCTTGTATACAAACAAATTCAAAAGTCCACAGCCCACAGCTGTACTTCCAAAAAGCACGATCAAAAGGATTGCAAGGTCTGTCCGTTTTACCTTCTCCACTGTTCCGCGCTCAGATGGATAGGGCGGAACTTTTTTCTCTGTTTTTTCCTCCTGTGGATGATACACCGGAGTATTGCAAAGCGGACATTTGGTCAGCGTTTCCTCCAGTTTCACTCCACAATTTACACAATAAGCCATCTCACACCTCTAATCTCGGTTGCTCTGAATTGTCACAGCAACCCCTTCTTCTACCAATTTTCTGAAAAATACCCGCTCAATGTCATTCTCCACAATACTGCTCGCAAAATTGATGGTCGTAAGACCGTTATAACTTACGATCGCACAATTCGTCCGAGCGGAAAATGGCTGTCCCATCAGCACATCAAATCGTTCCAGATACGGTTCCATCTCCGCAGGAACTTTGATGATTCCAGGATTGGTAAGCCCCGCGGAAGACTGACAATCCTGCACATGTTTGTAAAACTGTTTAACGACAATATCCTTAATACAAAGCGGAACAATACGGATCAGCGGACTCTGCAGTGTCTTTGCATTCGTCGTAATATCTGCATTCAAAAACTTCTCATTGATATGATATCGCATATAATAGTGGATCTCTTTTAAAATCTCCTCAAAACTATATTCTCCCATCCGCGGATCCACTCCGGGATAAATCATTGTAATAAAATTCCGAAGTGTCTTTGATGGGAAAAACTGTCTCAGATTGACTGGCATCGCAATCCTCACCGGCTTTTCCCTCCACACCTTGCTGCGCTTCTGATTCTCAATCAATGCATAGACCAATACGGCATTTAAATACTCCGTGATCGTCACACCGTATTTTTTCGATGCTGTCTTAAGATCACTGACACTCATACTTCCACTGATAATATTCAGTGTATAGAACGGTTCTTTTGTCCCACGCACCCTATAGGCACTGCCCTGACTCCTCTTTGGTGTCACCTTAGAATTGGCATACTTCATATAAGAATCTTCCAGTTCCTCTCTTTTTGGTTCCTCCTCTACAGAAAGAATACCCTCCTCATCTGGAATCTTCACACCGCGCATCCGCAGATAAACTGCTGTCAGTGTCTTTAAAAAAGTAACTGCCCCAAGACCATCGGCCAGAGAATGAAACACTTCAAAAGAAATCTGACATTCATAATAATACAGACGAATCAGATAGCGGTGCTTTGTCTTAAAATCCATCGGCATGCATGGATTTTTGACATCTCGCTCCACCTGCGGCACCGGGTTTTTATTTGGCTCCAGATAACGCCAAAACAATCCTTTTCGCAATGCAACTTTCAAGGATGGAAATCTCGGAAGGGTCTTCTCATAAGCTTTCTGGAGAATCTGAGGATCTACCTTTTCTTTCAAGGTGACAGAAACGCGGAATACCGATGAGAAACTTTTTCTCTGAAGTGTCGGATAAACATTGCCCGACAAATCCAGTTTTAACCATTGATTTCTGTTATTCATCTTTTTCTTCCTTTCCTAGCTTTATTATAAAGAATTTGATTGTATATGACAACTGCTTTGTGATAGAATAAATTACTACAAGAAAGGATACGAGGATTTATGCCAAATCAAGAGAAAAAACAACAGGGACTGATGAAGATCATCAAGGCTATTCATAATTTTACAGTCAATGACGATTTAGAAAAATACAGACGCTCTCAGGCAAACCTCGGGCGACTGCTCGGGACAAAGCAAAGTGAAGCATCCTACACTGAATTTTTGATCGATGATATTCCCTCAGAGTGGATCCGCCTGAATCGTCCACACCAGAACGAGACAATTATCTTATACTGTCACGGCGGCGGCTTCTTTACCGGAAGTCTCGAATATTCCCGTACACTGACAACAAAGCTTGCATCTGCTTCTTCCTCTGACATTTTAAGTTTCAACTACCGCCTTGCCCCGGAGCATCCCTCCCCGGCAGCATTGGAAGATGCATTAAAAGTGTGGGGGTATCTGATGCACTTGGGATACGGTGCAAAAAATGTTATTCTCGCTGGGGATTCTGCCGGCGGTAATCTGGCTCTCTCACTTGCGTTGAAGCTCAAGGAAGATGGACGGATTCTGCCAAAAGCTCTTGTTCTCTTTTCTCCGTGGACAGATCTGACATTAAGTGGCGCATCCCACGAAAAAAAAGCGGCGTTGGATCCAATCCTGACTAAGGATTATCTTGAACGCGCGCGGTGTGCCTATGTACCAGAGAGCAATAGTGATGCCAGCATTTATGCAGATCCTTTTGTCTCCCCGCTTTACGGAGATTACACGGGGTTTCCTCCTGTCTATATCCAGGTTGGAACCAATGAGATCCTTTTGAATGACTCCACAGACTTACACAAGAAACTTCTTCGACAGGATGTCGCTGCAAAGCTGACTATCTACAAAGGAATGTGGCATGTTTTTCAAATGTCAAATATGAAGACGGCGACAGAAGCCATTAACGAAGCCGCACAGTTTTTATTCCGCTTATAACGTACATTTGCTATGGGATCTTATTGCTGTTCCCGATCAAAATTACATTTTTCAAAAATAAGCAGAAACTGGGCATATCACAAATGACCGGCAGAGGGATAGATTCAAATTCTATCGTCTTCCCTCTGCCGGTCATTTCATTTTTCATAAAGCCATCTGCTGCAACACGCTTTCCTAATGCGTTGCTGCAGCATCCGCAATGATTCCACAAAAAGTGTTTCTATTATTTATTATAGTTCACGATCGCTCCAAAATCTGGTTTCAAGGAAGCTCCTCCTACAAGTCCTCCATCGATATCTGGCTGTGCAAATAACTCCGGTGCACTTGCTGCAGACACACTGCCGCCATACTGGATGCGGATTGCCTCAGCAGTTGCTTCATCATAGATTTCAGCGATACATGCACGGATTGCTGCACACACTTCCTGTGCCTGCTCTGTTGTAGCCACTTTACCAGTTCCGATTGCCCAAATAGGTTCATATGCAATCACTGCTGTCTTTGCCTGATCTGCTGTCACATCAAGAAATGCAATTTTAATCTGCTGACGGATAAAGTCAATTGTTACTCCCTGCTCTCTCTGTGTCAGAGTTTCTCCACAGCATACGATTGGTGTAATACCATGCTCAAATGCTTTTTTTACTTTTTTATTGACTGTCTCGTCTGTCTCCGCAAAATATTCACGTCTCTCAGAGTGTCCAATGATAACATATTTCACACCAACATCTGTAAGCATTGCAGGAGAGATCTCTCCTGTGTAAGCTCCACTCTCTTCGAAATACATATTCTCTGCTCCGATTGCAATATTGCTTCCCTTTGCTGCTTCCATTGCCGGAATAATGCTGATTGCCGGTACACAAAATACAACATCTGCATCTTCTGTTGCCACTAATGGTTTTAACTCATTTACAAGTGCCACTGCCTCACTTGGAGTTTTATTCATTTTCCAGTTTCCTGCGATAATTTTTCTTCTTGCCATTTTTAACGTCCTCTTTCCTAAAAATATCTATATGTAAACAGGGCTGCCGCAAAGTGAATCTTTTCTACAATCTAGCATCTGCCACCCATTAAACATTGCTGGTCCCTTGTAAAAACTTTCTATTTTGCAGCACCCCTGCTTTGCGCTAAAGTATTTTCTTATTTGTCGTTTGCTGCTACAACACCTGGTAATTCTTTTCCTTCTAAGAATTCAAGAGAAGCTCCACCACCTGTTGAAATGTGTGTCATCTTGTCACCGTATCCTAACTGGTTTACTGCTGCTGCAGAATCTCCACCACCAATGATTGTAACTGCTTCTGTATCTGCAAGTGCTTTTGCAACTGCTTCTGTACCTGCTGCAAATTTCGGCATCTCAAATGCTCCCATCGGTCCATTCCATACAACTGTCTTTGCTGTCTTTACTGTCTCAGCAAACAACTCTGCTGTCTTCGGTCCGATATCGAGTCCTTCCCATCCGTCCGGAATCTCTCCGCTTGCAACAACTTTTGTATTTGCATCGTTAGAGAAATCATCTGCAATTACATTATCAACTGGAAGTAATAATTTTACACCTTTTTCTTCTGCCTTTTTGATCATGTTCAGTGCGTATTCACAGTAATCTTCTTCTAATAAAGATTTTCCGACTGTTCCACCCTGCGCTTTGCTGAATGTATAAGACATACCTCCACCAATGATCAGAACATCTACTTTCTCTAACAGATTTTCAATAACAGAAATCTTGCTTGATACTTTTGCTCCTCCGAGAATTGCAACAAACGGTCTCTCTGGATTGTTTACTGCATTTCCTAAGAAATCAATCTCTTTCTGCATTAAGTATCCTACTACTGCTGTATCAACGAACTGTGTCACACCAACATTTGAGCAGTGTGCTCTATGCGCTGTACCGAACGCATCGTTTACGAATACTTCACATAAAGAAGCAAGTTCTTTGCTGAATGCTTCTCCGTTCTTTGTCTCTTCTGCTCTGTAACGTGTATTTTCAAGAAGAATCACATCCCCGTCTTCCATAGCTTCCACTGCTGCTTTTGCATTTGGTCCAACAACTTCTGGATCTGCTGCAAATTTCACTTCCTGTCCTAATAACTCAGAAAGTCTTGCTGCAACCGGTGCTAAAGATAATTCCGGTTTTGGCTCTCCCTTTGGTTTTCCAAGGTGTGAGCAGAGAATCACTCTTCCACCGTCTGCGATTAATTTCTTAATTGTAGGAAGCGCTGCTACAAGACGGTTCTCATCTGTAATCTTTCCATCGATCAGCGGTACATTGAAGTCACATCTTACAAGTACCTTTTTCCCTTTTACATTAATATCATCTACTGATTTTTTGTTAAGCATGTTTATATCCTCCTTGACTATAAAAATAAAAGTCAACTTATCTTTTTTAAACCCGCAAAGGGTCCGGCCCATAAGACCGGACCCTTTTGGATCTTCTTATTCCGAATCTTTTAAAATTAAGCTAATTCAGAGAAGTATTTGATTGTTCTTACCATCTGGCTTGTGTAAGAATTCTCATTGTCATACCAAGCTACAACCTGAACTTCTGTTGTTCCATTGTCTAATGGAAGAGCCATTGTCTGTGTAGCATCGAATAATGAACCATATCTCATTCCAACGATATCGCTTGATACGATCTCATCTTCGTTGTATCCATAAGATTCGTTTGCTGCTGCTTTCATAGCTGCATTAATTTCTTCAACTGTTACATTTCCTTCTACTACTGCTGTTAAGATTGTTGTTGATCCTGTTGGTGTTGGAACACGCTGAGCAGATCCGATTAATTTTCCGTTTAATTCTGGAATAACAAGTCCGATTGCTTTTGCTGCACCTGTGCTGTTTGGAACGATATTTACAGCTGCTGCACGTGATCTTCTTAAATCACCTTTTCTCTGTGGTCCATCAAGTGTCATCTGATCTCCTGTGTAAGCGTGGATTGTACACATGATACCAGATTTAATTGTTGCTAATTTGTTAAGTGCATCAGCCATAGGAGCTAAGCAGTTTGTTGTACAAGAAGCTGCAGAAATTACTGTATCTTCTGGTTTTAATGTTTCATGGTTTACATTGTAAACGATTGTTGGAAGATCATTTCCAGCTGGTGCAGAAATAACAACTTTTCTTGCTCCTGCTTTGATATGAGCTTCAGCTTTTGCTTTAGATGTATAGAATCCTGTACATTCTAATACAACGTCAACTCCGATTTCTCCCCATGGAAGTTCTTCAGCGTTTGCTTTTGCATAGATTTTGATTTCTTTTCCATCTACTGTGATAGAATCTTCTCCAGCTGTTACTTTATCAGCTAAAGCGTATTTTCCTTGAGATGAATCATATTTTAATAAGTGAGCTAACATTTTTGGAGATGTTAAGTCGTTGATTGCAACTACTTCATATCCTTCTGCTCCGAACATTTGTCTGAATGCAAGACGTCCAATACGTCCAAATCCATTAATCGCTACTTTTACTGCCATGATTAATTCCTCCTAAAGTTTCTTAAACTATTATTTGTATTTGACAATTCCTTAACTTTGTTAAAGATTCATCAACCTTTATTTATTGTACTAAATCCGCACAGAAAATTCAAGTCATATTTACAATTTTATGGAAGTTGTTGAAAAACAGGTTTTCTTCCTTTAAACTCTGTATAATATTGAAAGCCACAGCTATGCAGGATCTCACTTACAAGTCCAAATGCATAAGCAAGATGCTCCGGTCTATGTCCATCCGAACCTACTGTAACAATCTCTCCGCCAAGCTCCCGATATCTCTTTAAAATATCCGGATGCGGATGACCAAATCCAAGTCCATACTTATATCCCGCCATATTCAGCTCCAACCCTTTTCCTTGACCGATCAGCTCCCGCAGGATTTCATCGATCAGATCTGAAAAGGTACTGTAAGAATAGCTCTCTATACTTCTTCCATAGCGCACAATATAATCCAAATGACCAAGTACATCAAATTCTGAGACCGCACGGATATTTTCCAGTGTTGCCAAAAAAGCCGCCTCATATGCTTCCCGATCTGTTCTTTTCTCGAAAAACTGTGGATAATACGGATCTTCTGACTGAATCACATGCACCGATCCGAGCACAAAGTCAAACGGATACTGACTGATATACTGTTTATAGTACTCGCCAAGGTGCGGCTGAAGTCCCAGTTCTACACCGATCCGCACATCTATCTTTTCTCGATATTCCTGCTGAAGTCTCTGCATTGTCCGAAAATAAAATTCCGTATCGAACGTAAAGGAAAGAGGTCCTCCTTGATAATCTTTATCCTGATGGTCAGTAAAGCAAATCGTTTGAAGCCCTCTTCTGATTGCCTCTTGTATCATTGCTTCCGGTTCAAATTCTGCATCAGATGAAAAACTGGAGTGCATATGAAAATCCGCTTTCATCCTTTCCCTCCTTCACATTTTTTCTGCTCGAACAGCATGTTGCTTCTATAGAATAGTACCTCCTCCGACAACATACTCTCCATCATAGAAAACAACTGCCTGTCCCGGAGTAATCGCTCTCTGCGGTTCCTCAAAGGTACATGTAACCTCGTCTTTTCCGCTCTTTCGGATTGTCCCCCATGCTCCTTTGTGGTTGTAACGAATCTTGGTCCATACGCGCATCTCACCGGTCAAATCCTCAATGGACATAAAATTCAACTGATTCGCTTTCAGTGTATAGGACAGAGAATCTTCATTACTTCCTATTACAATCTCATTTGTCTCCGGCCGAATCTCAAGAACAAAAGCCGGATGTCCCAAAGACAACCCAAGTCCTTTTCGCTGACCGACCGTATAGTGCGTGATGCCTTTATGTCTCCCAAGTACTCTTCCATCAAGATCTACGAAATTTCCTTCCGGGATCTTCACAGCTGCCTCTTCTTCAATAAAAGAAGCATAATCTCCATCCGGTACAAAACAGATATCCTGACTATCCGGCTTATTGGCAATGCGAAGATTTATTTTTTCTGCAATCTCCCTCACTTGGTCTTTCGTATACTCACCGACCGGCATCAGCGTCCGCTTCAGCTGTTCCTGCGTCAGATTGTAAAGAGCATACGTCTGATCCTTTGCCAGAGTCGCTGAACACTTCAATGTATACCGTCCGTTTTCCAACTGCACAACTCTTGCATAATGCCCGGTTGCGATATAATCTGCTCCGATATCCAAACTCCTCTTCAACAAGGATTCCCATTTCACATAACGGTTACAGGCAATACATGGATTCGGAGTTCGCCCATGCAGATATTCCTGCACAAAATAATCAATGACCTTTTCTTTAAATTCTTTCTTAAAATTCATCACATAGTATGGAATTTCAAGTGCCGCCGCAACACGTCTTGCATCATCAACCGCACTGAGCCCACAGCAGCCTCCGTTTTCTTCTTCAACTGCGTGATCCTCATCCTGCCAGATCTGCATCGTCACCCCGATTACATCATACCCCTGTTCTTTGAGCAGATATGCTGCTACCGAAGAGTCCACACCTCCTGACATTCCTACGACTACCTTTTTCTTCATCTAAATTCCTCCCGCCCGGCAGATGCCAGACTGTGTTTTTGTATTCGGATTAGTATTCTTCCTCATCCTCTTCGTCTTCATGGATATCAGATTTCGGCTTCGTCAATCCTTCGATCTTGATTCCGTTTTTCTCTGCATAATCCCAAAGCGCTGCATGAATTGCTTCCTCAGCGAGAAGAGAACAGTGAACTTTCACCGGCGGAAGTCCATCAAGTGCTTCCATAACAGCTTTATTTGTCACTTTCAGCGCTTCATAAATACTCTTTCCCTTTACAAGTTCTGTTGCCATACTGCTTGTGGCAACAGCAGCTCCACAACCGAATGTTTTGAATTTTACATCACGAATGATCTGATCTTCATCAATATCAAGATAAATTCGCATAATATCACCACATTTTGCATTTCCGACAGTTCCTACCCCACTTGGGTTTTCTAATTCTCCTACATTTCTTGGATTCTGAAAATGATCCATAACCTTCTCTGTATACATAATATTTTTCCTCCTGATTCTTCCAGCAGGGCCGCTTGAGCCCTGCCTGCTGCTCTTTGATTTTTTATTTGATTCTATTTTGCTTTCTTTTCTTATTTTTTCTGCTTCTTCTGAAAATCTTCATAGAGTGGGGACATCTTTCTTAAATGCTCCACAATCTCTTTTAATACATCCGCTGTATAATCCAGATCTTCCTTCGTTGTCTCTTCACTCAGAGTCAGACGCAAGGAACCATGTGCAATCTCGTGCGGGAGTCCAATCGCAAGCAGCACATGAGACGGGTCTAAAGATCCAGATGTACAAGCCGATCCGCTGGAACCGCAGATCCCCTTCATATCCAGCATAATTAGAAGCGATTCTCCTTCAATAAACTGAAAACTAAAGTTTGTATTATTCGGCAGTCTTTTGCTCTCATGTCCATTGAGTCTACTATATGGAATCTCAGTGAGAATCCGATTGATAAAATAGTCTCTTAATTCGACTTCTTTTTTCGTTCTCTCTTCCATTGACTCAGCTGCTCTTTTTGCAGCAGTTCCAAGTCCTACGATTCCAGGCACATTCTCTGTTCCGGCGCGTCTCTTTCTCTCCTGCGCTCCACCATGAACAAAAGAGCGAATCTTTACCCCTTTACGAATATAAAGAAACCCGATTCCTTTTGGTCCGTTGATCTTATGCCCACTCGCACTTAACATATCAATATGACATTCATCTACATTGATCGGCACCTGACAGAATGCCTGTACAGCATCTGTGTGGAACAAAATTCCATGCTCCTGTGCGATTTCCCCGATTTCTTTGATCGGCTGAATTGTACCAATCTCATTGTTTGCAAACATGACAGAAATCAAAATAGTGTCCGGACGGATTGCCGCACGGAGTTGCTCCAAGTCTACCAATCCCTTCTCATCCACATCAAGGTACGTCACTTCAAACCCTTTTTTCTCCAGATACTCTGCTGTATGAAGAATTGCGTGGTGTTCGATCTTTGTAGTGATGATATGTCTGCCTTTGTTCTCATAACATTCTGCTGTTGCTTTCAACGCCCAGTTATCAGACTCTGAACCACCCGCTGTAAAATAAATTTCATTTGCCTCTGCGCCAATAATCTCTGCAATAGTCTCTCTCTGTCTCGTGATAACCTCTTTATTGCCTGCTGCAAACCCATACACGCTGGATGGATTTCCATAATATTCTGTAAAGTACGGCAGCATTGCCTCTACAACTTCCGGAGCTGTCTTTGTCGTTGCTGCATTATCTAAATAAATCAATTTTTCCATGTCTGTATCCTCCTAATTTCCGCAATGCATCTGACCAGGAATCTGTTGTCCCTTCATCGCCTTGCTCTCTTCTACCAGACGGTCAAGCTTGATTTCATCCACCGTCTGATTAATACTTTCGTTGATTTTCTGCCAGACATACTTCGTCACACATCCTCCTGCGGCCTCGCATCCTTCTTCTGGGTGAAGCCCACTGCACTCTACCGGTTCTAAATTTCCTTCCAGCGCACGGAGTACGTCTCCAACGGATATACTTTCTACTTCTCTGGCGAGCACATATCCACCGCCAGCACCACGAATGCTCTTGATCAGCCCTGCCTTCTTTAATTTCGCCATCAGCTGCTCCAGATAACGTTCCGAAATCCCCTGACGCGCTGCAATACTGCTGATCGAAACCGGTTCAATCTCGCTGTACTGCGCAAGATCAATCAATGCGCGGAGTCCATATCTCCCCTTTGTAGATAATTTCAAGTTCTCACCTTCTTTATTCTCAATCCCTACTAAATTACTAGGATTTACATTTTGTAGAATACCACTCCTTTTTTGTTCTGTCAAGACTCTGTTTTGAATATGTTTATACAGATTACATATCTTGTCACCGGAGTCATTATGTCTAAAAAATATACAATCTTAAAAGGTACTTTCATCCTTACCGCCACTGGCATCATCACACGCCTGATCGGCTTCTTCTACCGTGTCTACTTAAGTCAGACGTTCGGCGAAGAAGGTGTGGGGCTCTATCAACTTATTTTTCCAGTTTATGCCCTCTGCTTCTCTCTGACAGCAGCAGGAATTGAGACGACCATTTCCCGCTGCGTCGCAAGAAAAGCAGCGCTCGGAAAACTTCAGGAAGCCAGGGAATTTCTCTTTACCGGAATGAGCATTTCCTTTCTTCTCTCATGTATTGTTACCATTTTTCTCCAGAATAACGCACACATAATTGCCGTTCATTTTATTGGTGAAACACGCTGTATCCCGCTTCTCACTGCAATGTCCTATGCATTTCCATTCGCCGCGATCCACAGCTGTATCTGTGGCTATTATCTCGGTCTCAAACGCACCGGTATTCCAGCAGCCTCGCAACTCATCGAGCAGATTGCCCGCGTACTCTCCGTCTATCTTTTTTCCCTTTATCTTCTTCATGATCAGAATACACTTTCTGTGACGCTTGCCGTATCAGGGCTTGTCGCCGGAGAAATCTTTTCCTCCTTGTTTTGTGCCCAAATGTTTTTTCACACGCACCGTCGCCATCCTGTACACACTTCTATTCAAACAGTACACCGTTGCCTTTCCTATGTAGGAGAACTTTTCCGGCTTTCAGTTCCACTGACTGCCAACCGCATTCTACTAAACCTTCTGCAAAGTATTGAGGCAATCTCTATTCCAAAAGCACTGATTACATATGGAAGCAGCCGAAGCGAAGCTCTTAGCCTCTACGGCGTTCTGACTGGAATGGCTCTCCCATGCATTTTATTCCCATCTGCACTGACAAATTCGATTTCCGTCATGCTGCTCCCTACAGTTGCAGAACTTCAAGCTTCACAAAAACGCGAAACGCTTCTGTTATTAATTAAAAAAGTTTTTTTCTGTTGTTTTGCACTTGGTCTGTCATGTACCATTGGATTTTTGCTGTTTGGTCGTTTCATTGGAAGCACCTTATTTCACAGTACCCTTGCAGGCAGTCTGATTCTTACACTCGCCTGGATCTGCCCTTTCCTCTACACAAATTCCACACTGGTCAGCATTTTGAACGGGCTAGGACATACCGCCTCTTCCTTTTTCGTCAATACCGTCGGACTGCTGCTGCGTATCGCTAGTGTTTTCTTTTTGATTCCTCTTGCCGGAATCCGCGGTTATCTCTGGGGACTGCTTGGAAGCCAGCTGACAATCACACTTCTCTGTCTCTGGGAACTCTTCCATCTTCTTCATCGGAATCCCTCAGTCTGATGCACACAAAAAGCATATTTTGACAAAAGGATACTCCCTCTGTCAAAATATGCTTTCTCTTCTCATAACTCTTTGCATCACTTCACAAACAAGCGAATGGCAGCCTTTAAACATACCGGATTGACATATGCCTCCAAGGCGATACCTGCCAGAAACATTAGGCCTGTGAAAATACTTTTCCCGCTATTCCACCTGACTTGCGGCGATAAATATAGGTACCATAGATAGACAAGCGCCGCCGGGAGGTAAAAGAAAATTTGCGGAAATACTCCCACCGCACAAATCACAATCCCAGCAGCTCCAAGCTGAAGAATTCCTGACGTCAACACAATGCCGCTTGCGAGGCCTGTCCAAAGAAGCGTCACCACCACCACCATCTGTTTCCATCTTGTACAGCCTGCTGCCAGAAGAACTCCGACCGGGATTATCCGAATACGAAGAAGGTATCCCAAATATTCTTCTGGGATAATCTCTGTAATCTGGAACTGTCTGAGAAAGTACTCACTAAAAACACCGTACGATTCCAGATAACTGTCCGATACCATGTTCGCATATAAGATTCCCGCCAGAAATCCAGACATATAAAAAATCAAAAACTGTTTTTTACTCTGTTGTATCTTCAAAAACATCCCTCCTGTTTTCAGATACTCTATATATATGTCCTCCACATGTTCTTCATGACCTCTTCTTCGGCTGATGGAATTGTATTTATCCTTTCCGCTTATTTTGATTTCTTTCCCAGATTCTCAACTATCATTTTCTTCTAACAGTACTTTACGGCATATGCCATCAATGCAGAGATTGTCTTTCCATCTTCAATCTCTCCTGCAAAAATCTTTTCTTTCAGTTCTTCCATTGTATATGCTTCCACTTCAACAAATTCATCCTCGTCTAAATGTTGTTCTGTAGGAATTAGATTTTTTGCCACAAAAATTTCAATCCTCTCATTACAGAATGCCACTGTCGTACGAAGTGTGATCAACCATTCCAACTGCTCTGATCGGAATCCTGTCTCTTCCTCTAATTCTCTTTTGGCACAGACAATACCTTCCTCCTTTGGATCATCCAATTTCCCCGCCGGAATCTCCAAGGTTGCTCTGTCAAGCGCATTCCTATATTGTCTTACCATAAGAATCTTTCCATCCTCTGTCACAGGGACAACCGCCGCCGCGCCATCGTGATGGATATAGTCCCACTCTGCCACATTTCCATTTGGCAGCTCTACCTGATCTCGGTAAACATTCAGAACTGCCCCCTGATAAACCAGTTCCCGCTTCCGTCTTTTAATTTCTTCCATTGTCTTTGCTTCCTTTCTCTGTAAACTTCCGCATTCCATTAAGTGCGGAGCACTTTTATTTCATAGAATATATTTCCTACAACAAAAAATAACAGACAATAGAGACTGCTCTCCACTGCCTGTTATTTTTCACTTTTGTGGTCTTTGATTCTATATAGTTCTTAGTCTATTTCGCATAGTCTGTCACTCTTGACTCGCGGATTACATTTACTTTAATCTGACCAGGATATTCCAATTCAAACTCAATCTGCTTTGAAATATCTCTTGCCATCAATACCATATCATCATCAGATACCTGTTCTGGAACTACCATAATACGAATCTCTCTACCTGCCTGAATTGCAAAAGATTTATCGACACCTTTAAACTGGTTCGCAATATCCTCTAACTGTTTTAATCTGTTTGTGTACGTCTCTAACGTTTCTCTTCTCGCACCCGGTCTTGCAGCCGATATTGTATCCGCTGCCTGCACAATACATGCAATCAGTGTTTCCGGTTCTACATCACCATGGTGAGATTCCACTGCATTGATAACTGTAGCAGATTCTTTGTATTTCCTACAAAGATCCACACCAATCTGGATATGAGACCCTTCTACATCATGATCAATCGATTTTCCGATATCATGTAACAGACCTGCTCGCTTAGCCAGTCTGACATCCAGACCAATCTCTCCTGCAAGCAGTCCTGAGAGCTGTGCAACTTCAATGGAGTGTTTCAATGCATTCTGTCCATAGCTTGTCCTGAACTTCATTCTTCCTAAAAGACGGAGTAACTCAGGATGAATACCATGTACGCCCACTTCGAGAGCTGCCGCTTCTCCTTCCTCACGGATCATTGCTTCTACATCTCTCTGCGCTTTCTCTACCATCTCTTCGATTCTTGCCGGATGAATACGTCCGTCAAGAATCAGTTTTTCCAGCGCAATTCTTGCCACTTCCCTGCGAATCGGATCAAAACCTGATAACACAACAGCCTCCGGTGTATCATCTATAATCAATTCTACCCCGGTCATTGTCTCAAGTGTACGGATATTACGACCTTCTCGCCCGATAATACGTCCCTTCATCTCATCACTTGGAAGTTGTACTACAGAAATCGTAGTTTCTGCAACATGATCTGCCGCGCATTTTTGAATTGCTGTCACAACATATTCTCTTGCTTTCTTTCCAGCCTCTTCTTTTGCCTGATTTTCAAGTTCCTTGATCATCTTCGCAGTGTCATGTTTTACATCATCTTCAACAGTTTTTAATAAATATTCTTTTGCCTGTTCAGAGGTAAGTCCTGAGATTCTTTCCAGTTCCTGTACTCGTTTACTGTTAAGCTCGTCTACTTTGATCTCACGCTGCTTGATCTGCTCTTCTCTTACTGTAATCTTCGATTCACGCTGTTCCAGTACATCGGCTCTCTTGTCAAGCGCTTCTTCTTTAGATAAGACACGTTTTTCATAGCGCTGTAACTCTGCTCTACGCTCTTTTGTCTCCTTCTCAAGTTCATTTTTTGTCTTAATGGACTCTTCCTTGATCTCCAGAAGCGTTTCCTTCTTCTTTGCCTCTGCATTCTTTAAAGCATCATCTATTATCTCTCTTGCTTTGTTCTCAGCATTCCCAATCTTTGAATCTGCATCTTTCTTCAGATTGTTCACCGTTACATAGTAAGTAATAACAACAGCTGCCACAACTGCAATCAGACCAGCAATTATTGATACTATCGGCACAGGAGCACCTCCTTATTTAATTTTCATTGTACACAAATACAACACTTAGATTTTATACCGTTTTCACAAATATGTCAAGTATGCTTACACCGTTTTGGTCATTTTTATGAACCTCTCAGCTATCTCTACCAATATACTTCTTCCGCCTCCAGAGCTCTTCGGATATTCTCATAAGAAAATCCCTTCCGCATAAAATAAGCCATTTGTTTCTGCTGCTCTTCTCTTGTAGCATCGCGAAAATGATATTTCCTCTTTGCTGCCAACCGGCGGATCGCTTCTATCTCATCATCTTCTCCGGTATAGCATTCCTCCATGGCAAGCTCAATCAGTTCTCTTTCAATCCCTTTTCCTACAAGCTGTGCATACAATTCCCTTTTACTTTTCTGATTCTGTCTGTTCTGAATGTATCGCTTTGCATAGTCAAGGTCGTCTATATAACCAAATGACTTCACATATGCCAGTGCAGCTTCTACCACATCTTCAGTATAACAACTCTGTCTGAGTTTCGTGCGGAGCTGTGATTCTGTCCGATCCATGTCATTGAGAAGGTGTATTGCGCGAAGCTTAGCCCGCTTTATAATCACTTCTTTCTTAATCTGTTCAAAACTCTCCTCTGAGACTTCACATTCTTCTCTGATCTGATAGTGTGACAATTCTCTTCGATACAAAACAAAAGCGAACTCTCCGTCAACCTCTACTTTATACCTATTTTTTGATACAGGCTCTACCTTCGTGACAATCATCTCTTATTCATCTGCCTTCTGTTCCGTTGCAAGTTCCTCTTCTCCTGCCGCTCCGTCAAGCTTATAATGTGCCCGTACTTTTGCCTCAATCTCTTCCATCACTTCCGGATGTGTAGAGAGATATGTCTTTGCATTTTCACGGCCCTGTCCAATTTTATCGCCATTGTATGCATACCATGCACCACTCTTATTGATAATATCAAGCCCTGCTGCCAGGTCTAGAATGTCTCCTTCCTTCGAAATTCCTTTCCCGAACATAATGTCAAACTCAGCTTCCTTAAACGGCGGTGCAATCTTATTCTTCACTACTTTAATTCTGGTACGGTTACCGACCATCTCTCCACCTTGCTTTAACGTCTCTGTCCTTCTGACATCCATACGGATAGATGCATAGAACTTCAACGCACGTCCACCGGTTGTTGTCTCTGGATTTCCGAACATCACACCGACTTTCTCACGAAGCTGATTGATAAAGATCACAACACAATTAGACTTACTGATAACTGGTGTCAGCTTTCTGAGGGCCTGAGACATCAAACGTGCCTGAAGACCAACATGGCTATCTCCCATATCCCCTTCAATCTCCTGTCTCGGAACAAGTGCGGCAACAGAATCGACAACAATGATATCCATCGCTCCCGAGCGCACCATTGTCTCTGTGATCTCCAACGCCTGATCACCACTGTCCGGCTGTGAAATATACAGTTCATCAATATCTACCCCGATATTCTTCGCATAAACTGGATCCAGAGCATGCTCTGCATCAATAAATCCTGCAATGCCTCCCCTTTTTTGTACTTCTGCAATCATATGGAGTGCTACTGTCGTCTTACCACTTGACTCCGGTCCGTAAATCTCGATGATACGTCCCTTTGGCACTCCACCAAGACCAAGTGCAATGTCGAGGCTTAAAGAACCAGTAGGCACTGTCTCAACACTGACATTTGCCGCCGCATCTCCAAGTTTCATCACTGCTCCCTTTCCAAAGTCCTTCTCCAACTTTGCAATTGCTGCATCTAATGCTTTTAATTTATCGTCTCCTGCCATAATATTCTCCTTTTCAAATACGAACTTATGTTCGTTTTTCTAATTAATATAGTATCTTACTTACTTGCGATTGTCAATTCTTTTTTCACTTTTCTCATAGCTCGTTGGGTTCTTCGGCAGACACGCCCGAATGATTCAGAATATTTCTTAACTATAAGCGTACTATAACACCTTTTCTTTACTCTGTAAAGAAAAAAGTACAGAATGTCCTAACGACCTCCTGCACTTTCTTCTATCTTGAAAATCTATTCAGGATTCCCTCTCGAATCCGAATCAACTGCTTTGGAAATGCCTCCCGCTTCTCACGATAGAATGCATTTGCAAAGTCAAGTGTAAACAACACCGCCAAAAATCCTCCGAGCGCTTTTCCTGCCATCATCGGAATCCCATTTACGAATCCCTCTACAAATTTATGCAGAAATACAAATAATCCAATCGTATAAAACCCCCATGCGATTGAACTTTCCAGACAGAGAATCCCTTTGTAATTGAATGGCTTGTCCGTATAATCCCACCAGATCTCTCCGAAAATTTTATTCATCAATACTGCTGTGAAATATTCCAAAGTCGTTGCAAGCAAAGATCCAAAGAAAAATAATTTCCAAAGATTATCACTGTATGGCTTCAATAAAAAAAATACTGTCAAAGCTCCCACCCCGTAAATCGGACAGATCGGTCCTCTTGCAAATCCCCGGTTTGTAAGCTTTCGGTTGCAGATCGACATATAAATGGACTCTACCAGCCAACCAAGCATACTGTACGCAAGAAACCACAGCAACACATGATAAAAATCATAGCCAAAAATCACTCTGTTCCACATCCCTTATTCCTTTTATCCTTTCTCTCTTATTTTCTCTGTATTCTACTATATCTGACTAAAAATTTCTATCTCTTTCAGAAAGCCTTAAGAAATTTATAACTTTTTCTATAAAATCTCCTCTGTTTTCACAGACACAACCACTTCCTCAAACACCGCTCCTGTCACTTTTTGAAAATCCTGCGGCGTCAATTTGATCTGCATTCCTATTTTGCCGCCACTTACAATCATTTCCTCCAAGGCCTCTGCACATTTTTCTACGACAACCGGAAACGGCTTTTTCATCCCAATCGCAGTGCATCCTCCCCTGATATACCCTGTCACGGCAGTCAGATCTTTCAGTGGAAGCATAAGGAGAGATTTTTCTCCGACAACCCGGGCCGCTTTCTTTAAATCCAGCTCCTCTTCAATCGGAATGACAAATACATAATACTCTCTGCTCTTTGCGACTGTCACAAGTGTTTTATACACCAGCTCATGCGGTTGTCCGAGCTTATCTGCAATCTGTACCCCATCCACGAACTCCTCACACTCATAAGTGATATATGTAAATGGGATTTTCTTTTTTTCCAGTATCCTCATTGCATTGGTCTTCAGCTCTTTTTTTGCCATTTTTCTCCTCTTTTCTTATTATTTCCGCCTGTTTGCTTCTTTTGCAGAGGCAACAACCTCTCTCAATGGCTTTCGAACCTTTTTTCGAGTCACTTCTACAAGCTGTAATCCCGTCATATCTACAAGAATTGTCTGGACAGGATCTTTCCGCAATTCTTTTTGAAACACTTCTAACAGATCTTTTGTACACTCTTTTGATTTCAAATTAATAAAATCGATCAGAATGATCCCTGAGAGATTGCGGAGCCGAATCTGCTTTGCCGCTTCTTTGGCTGCTTCGAGGTTGATCTTCATATAAACTTCGTCATCTTTCTTACCTGCAATACATTTTCCTGTATTGACATCGATCACCGTCAGCGCCTCTGTCGGCTGAATCACAAGATAAGCGCCTGATTTCATCCACACCCTCTCTGATAGCGCCCGTGAAATGACAGACTCCAGCGAATATAACTTATAAAGTGGTAGCTGCCTGTCAGCATAACATACAAGCTTTTCTAAATCCTCCGGCTGCTCTTTCTCCAAATATGGCTTTACATCTTCAAAAAGGCTCTCCTCTACAACAATATCTGTCAATCCTTCCTGATAAATATCACGGATATTTGATAGATATGTAAAAGGGGCCTCTAAAAGACAACTAAATACCTTACGTGACTGCGCGATCTCAACTAAATGCATGTAAGATTCTGCTAGCTGCCCCAACTCTTCTTTCACAAGATCTGCCGGAATATCTTTGGCATTTGTGCGGACAATAAATCCATATCTTTCCGATCGGAGAACTTCGACAGCCTCCTGAATCTGTGTCCGCTTTTCTCCTGTGATCTTGGAAGAAATTCCAATCTTTTTGATACCAGACGTTAAGACAACATACTTCCCTGTGAAACTTAAGTTGGAAGTCACTGTCGGCACCTTCGTTTTAACCGCCTCTTTCTGAATCTGAACGAGCAGCTCATCCCCGATACAGAGCGGCTTTTTCCCGACTTTCTGCGTAAAATGCGGGGAAGGATTCTGAGGGATAGAGTAATAACACTCCACCCCGTTTGCAATTTCGATAAAGGCAGCCTGAATATTTGGGACAATGTTTTTTACTTTCCCCACGTAAATATTTCCAACACGATACGCCTCTGTATCTTTATCGCTGACATGAATTTCCACCACTTCTTCATTTTCTAACACGGCTGTCACGACCTGCTCTGCTATTTTTGTGATCACTAACTTTCTTTTCATATTCCGAATCACCTATATCCCCAGCTGGTCTAATGGTACTAGATGACGTTGTTCCTCACTTCCCACATCCGCATACACTTCCAGACGATGATGGCGCATCGCAGTCTCTTCCAAATCTATTCCAAGGAATTTTCCAAACGCCTGCATAACAAGCTCTGGTTTCAAATTCTCCACGCTTCCAGTTGCCACAAGCATATACACCTTTCCGTCTTGTTCTCTCATGTCATAGATCATAGGCTTAATATTGACATCTTTTTCACTCTTTTTCGTTTTTTTCCATACGATGATCTCTGGCTGACTCCGAAAGGCATCAATCTTATCAGCAAGATTTTCCACTGGATGTTCCATTACAAACTCAGACAGATAATCTGCTGCAGCGACAATCGCCATTCCGGTTTTCTTCTTATCGTCTGAGATTTCAATCATATTGACGATTTCCATCCCTTCCACCATTGCTTCATTTAATCTTCGAACTGCCTGTGCAAAATCAACAGACTCAGACAATTCAATATCGAAGTATTCTCCATCGCTTGTCAGACCTACTCCAAGTGGATTTGCAAACGACATCACCATGTGCGGACTATATCCGCCCGTAAATGCAATTGGAATTTCCGCCCTTCTCATTGCCTTTTGAAAATATCTCATAATATCCAGATGTCCGATGAATTTCATCACACCATATTTTCGAAATTTAATTCTTGCTTTCAACACAGACACCTCCTCCGTAAATCGCCGCTCCACATCCTGCACATTTCATTTTGCAGTTTGGTGTCACTTCGCCCTTCATAGCCCGTTCCCACTCGCGCTGTAAAAATTTCTTTGTCACACCGATATTGATGAAATCCCATGGGAAAATCTCATCCATATCTCTCTGCCGCAAATTATAAAAGCCAATATCAACACCTGTCTTTTCAAATGCTTCCATCCATTTCTCATTATCAAAAAACTCAGACCAGGAATCATACAGACATCCCATTTTATAAGCTTCTAAGATTACCTTTGATACTTTTCTATCTCCGCGCGCAAAAACTCCTTCCAGCACAGTGACATCTGCCTCGTGCCAGTTATATTTCAAACTCTTTCTGTTTAACTGCGCTTTCATTTCATTATTTACAATATGTGCTTTCTGGATATAATCTTCCTTGTTGCACATCGTCGCCCACTGAAATGGTGTGAACGGCTTTGGAATAAAGAAAGAAGTACTTGCAACAATCTGACATTTTCCATTCCTCTGATCCTTTGGAATCTGATAGTAGCGCTCTGCCACTTTTTCAGCCAAATGTGCAATCTCTTTCATATCTTCTTCCGTCTCTGTCGGAAGGCCCAGCATAAAATATAATTTTACTCTCGTCCACCCTCCTTCAAACGCCTGACCTGCCCCCTCTAAAATAATCTCTTCTGTCAGACCTTTGTTGATAACGTCACGAAGTCTTTGAGAACCTGCCTCCGGAGCGAAGGTCAGACTACTCTTTTTGATATCCTGCACTTTGCTCATGACATCCAGTGAGAACGCATCTATTCTGAGGGATGGCAGAGAAATGTTGATTCCTTTTCCTTTAAATTCTTCAATCAGAAAATTCACAAGCCCCTTCAATTGCGAATAATCACTGGAGCTCAATGAACTTAGTGAGATTTCCTCATGTCCGGTACTCTTCAACATTTTGTATGCATACTCTTTTAAGCGCTCTAACGCACGTTCCCTTGTTGGGCGATACAGCATTCCCGCCTGACAGAAACGACATCCACGGATGCATCCTCTCTGAATTTCCAACACAACTCTGTCTTGAGTCACTTTGATAAATGGCACAACCGGCTTCTCCGGGTAATAGGTGTCTGTAACATTTAGTACCATTTGCTTTTCAATAGTCGGCTTCGCGTGAACATTATTCGGTTCAAAAGAGGCAATCGTCCCATCGTCATGGTAAGTTACATCATAAAATGCCGGCACATAAAGCCCAGGAATCTCTGCTGCGCGCTCCAGAAACTCCCTCCTGCTGCTTCCTATCTTTTTATGCTCTTTGTACGCATCCAAAAGTTCATCGTAGACTGTCTCTCCTTCTCCGATATAAAAAATATCGAAAAAGTCTGCCAACGGTTCCGGATTGTAAGTACATGGACCTCCGCCGATCACAATCGGATCTTCCTCGTTTCTTTCACTGGCAAACAACGGAATTCCACTTAAGTCCAGCACCTGAAGGATGTTTGTGTAACACATTTCATACTGGATCGTAATTCCAAGAAAATCAAATTGTTTGATTGGATCCTGAGATTCAAGCGCAAACAGAGGGATCTTCTTCTCCCGCATAATTTTGTCTAAATCCATCCACGGCGAATACACCCGTTCACACCAGACATCCTCCCTCCGATTAAACATATCGTAAAGAATCTGGATACCAAGATGAGACATCCCGATCTCATACACATCTGGAAAGCACATGGCAAAACGGATATCCACCTTGCTTTTGTCCTTCATTACTGAGTTCACTTCGTTCCCAATATAGCGGGCTGGTTTCTCAATATTTAGTAATATATCATCAGATAACGCTAATTTCCTCATTCACATCTCCTATTTTTTGTATAATTTGCACAATATCTATTCCCATTGATTCAAATTGTATTTTTCTACTTTTCTCAAATTTGCCTAAATTATTTTTGCATTTTTTTGTTTGATTTTTTCCTCTGTTTTTTATAAATGGCGAATATTCACTATTCTTGCAACATAATGCATCTATATAATATGCAACAAAATTACATGAAATTATATAGTACTAAATAGCAATATATGGCTTTCTTACTATTTTAATCCATATCTGGCAAAAAAGAAAGCAAATTATCGTTTTTTATATTTATGCATTTATCTTGCATATTATTATCCTTAGTGGCGAATTTGTAAAAATCGCCCATAATCTCCGAACAATCGTTTATTGGTAATGGCTTATCTTTTACATATACCAGCTCCGAAAATTCTTCACTGGAATGTCCTAGAAACAGCGAAATTGCCTTCATATTCAATGCACCTGTACTTCCATTCTCCACTGATAACAGTGTTGCATATGTATGACGTAAGTCATGCCAATGGAAATTCGGATCAAAATTACAGCATTTTTTCAACTGATTGAAGTCTCTATTCATAGAAGACCGATTAAATGGTTCTCCTGTGATCTTGCAACAGATATAATCGTTGTCTTCAAATCGCGGAATACGTTTCATATTTGTTTCATATCGTTTTCGTGCACAGACGATTTCGTCTAACACAAATTTTGGCAATGGTAATTCTCGAATACCGTTGATTGATTTCGTACTAGTTTCTTTAGAACGTACCGGAATGTAATGATCTACCTGATCATTTAAATCCATTGTTCGATTCAATTGACGCTGCACGAGAATTGTTTGTGCGCTATAATCAATATCTGAATATTTTAAACCAATGGTTTCGCTAATTCTAGTTCCTAATGTAATAGACAATAAAAGTGGCATATATAAATTAGGAAACTTTTCTTTTGCAGTTGCTAAGGCATATTGAATTTCCTCTACAGACCAAATGTAATTTCTTTTCGTTTCGTCATAAGGTTTCATTTTTAAAACTTTATCAACAGCAATTGCTCCTGTATTAACTGAAATATAGCCTCTTTTGAAAGCATAATTAAAAATACAAGTTACGACTTTGTTCGCATTTTTTCTAAGAGATGAACCATCAAAGGATAATAAAAACTTCACCAATTCTTCTTCTTTTAATGAATTCAGTTTCCGTTTACCATTGAACTTTTTTAAGAGATAATTATCAATGATATTTCGATAAGAAATAATCGTGTTGTAAGCAAGTTTCTTTTCTTTTAAACAAACTTCATATAACCAATATTCAGCTATTTCCTGAATATTAAATTGAAATGGACAAAAGATTCCTTCAATAATATCATGAGCAATTTGAGAATACGCTTTATTCGCATCTCTTTTTGTAACAAACCCACCTTTTTGAAATGATGTTTTATAACCATTCTGAAAGGTAATATAGATACGAATTCGATACTTTCCTTTTTCTTTGGAAATATCTCGAAACTCATGACTTACAACAGGGCCATAATAAAACTTAGGATTTAATTCTGGAATAGAAATCATTTACATTGCCTCCTCTATATGTAAACGAAAAGGATCCAACTTCTCTAAAATTTCTTTTGCTTGCTCTCTTGCATCTACGATTCCAGCGTATGTATTAAATGTTGTTGTGACACTCTTGTGTCCTGCACATTTCGAAACCTGCTCCAAAGGCATTCCGCCTTCAAGCAATAATGTAACAAAGACATGACGTAGTGTATGAATAGAAAAGGCTGGAATATTTGCCTCGATACAGATTGTTTCCATCGTAACAAATATTGTCGATTGCGATACAATTCTACCCAAACAAGAAATACAGACATAATCCCGTGGTAATTTTTTCTTTCCTTTTTCCTTTGCCCGTTTCAAATAAATACGATTCAATTTTTTTCTTTTTTTTAGTTCATCAAAGATTACTTGTGGAACCTTTAAAACACGTTCACTTCCAGATTTAGGTTGTTTCTCAACCATTATTTTTGTTCTTTTTCCAGTTTTCTTGTCGACGACATAATCTGTAGTATACTGTCTACGAATATGTACAGTTTGAGTTTCTTCATCAAAATCAGAATACTTTAATCCAAGAATCTCACCTTTGCGAAGTCCCATAAGAAGCGCACATAAAATTTCAAAATAATACTCCTCGTGATTTTTCGCAGCAGCCAAAAATCTTTTCAATTCCTCCTTTGTTGGAAGTTCCATGGTTTTTGTGTTCTCTGCCACCGAAATTAAATTAGAACGAAAATCTTTCTTTACAAATCCATACAAGTATGCGCTTTCTAATGCAATGCGTAAAATCTTTTTTGCTGTAAAGCCAGCAGAATGACTAATCTTTAAACATCTTTCAATGATTGCATTTAAGTAATCTGGATTAACATAAGAAAGAATGGTATCTTTGTTACAGTTTTCAATAATCAACGTATGTACTGCATAATCTGCTACACTTATGGTAGAACCAGCTTTTGCATAATAAATATTCGAAAACCAGTGTTCCATGTACTCACAGAATGTAAATTTCATGTTTGTCTTCTTCTTAACATTATTCAATGCAGTTTCATATTCTTTCTGGTCTTTCTGCTGTGCATCATACGCTTCTTCTTCTGTCAAAAATCCACTTTTCCGTTCTGTTCCGATGGTGTAATCAGGGTAAACGACTTTTACGGTATATCCCCATGTACCGTTCATTTTTGTTATATTTTGATTCATAATAACCTCCGTATTCTTTCGCATGAATACGGGAAATGACATTATGAATTATAAGTAAAATAGGGAAATGTGTCAACAGATGGACGTTGTTTTCGACGTACCTATTTCATGCAAATTTCTTATCCATTGATCAGCCAGTCATGAAAACTTTCTTTTGGAACCATGTAATTTTTACCTATCTTAATGACACGAAATGAATCTTTGTTAAGATATGCGCTTTCGACTAACTCATACGCTTTCGAACGGCAGCAACCTAACAATTCTTGAATTTCCATTACGGTATAAACTACTTTATCCATACCAAAATCCTCCTTTCTTTCTTGATTCAATAGAAATATGAAGGATTTTTGGATTTGCTACACAAAAAAGAGACTCCGTTAAGGAATCTCTTTTAGAAGTAAGTTAAGAAACACTCCCACGTTATGTGAGAAAGTAGCCGGATCTCATCAATGGATCTGATCCGAAATAGGATCACTCCCACGCATGTGGGAAAAGGTCCTCCTTCCTAATAGTTAGAATAACATAATAAGGAATACTCCCACGCATGTGGGAAAAGCCACGTATCTCTTTTTAGTTCCACATAAACAAAGGAACACTCCCACGTATGTGGGAAAAAGACTGGGTATTTACGCGGTTTGCAAGGGGCTCTGTTCCAATTTGTATTAACACGTTTGTTCCTACTATTAATATGGCTGATTTTCGAATTTGCAGACAAAAAGAGCACGAAATACCTTTGGTTTAAGCCAAAAAATGGAACCAGGTTCCAATTTTGCAAAAAAAGAGACTCCAAAATGGAATCTCTTTCCTGTATGAATATTATTTGTGTTCCTGATACCACGCTATGAAATCATCTTTGTCTTCTACATTTTCCACGCAGGATTCGTATGATAACTGATTGCTTTTGATCATTTTTAGAATGAAGTGATACTGTTTCTCACGACCTTCTTTTAAACCTTCTTGCAAGCCTTTTTGCATACCTTCTTCACGTAGCATCTCTTCCCGTGCCAATAACATATTGTACTTCTCCTTCCATGTTGCATTGGATGAGTTAATTTTAACTTCCTGATCCAACTTTTTAATGAATGATGAATTACTTACAGTTCCACTTTTGATGTATTCCAGAAATTCCTGAAGCTTTTGATTATCTGTAACACCTGTCGTATTTACAAAAATTGTGTGACGGCCGTCCTGAAGTTCGATATTTGTATCTTCTTTACACATCGTTTCGAAGGTGTACTTTCCATACCCCTTTTCGAACAAATCGAATGTGCAGATGAAAATAACATACGTATCTTTCAGCTGGTTGTATCTTTCGCCGGACTCTAGATGCCCACGATCAATAGATGAATGGTAATATCGAGTACGTTTTGGCAACTCTTTCGTATTCGTTGTCTGCATTTCCAAGTCATAAATGGTATGCTTTTCATCTCTGACATATACATCCAGACGTATGCCTTTTCCATCTAGAGTTTCTTGGAATACCTTTTGGTCTTCATGATACACAATCTTCTCGATTTCAACATCAAGAATGATTTCTAAGAGTTCTTTGCAAATTTCTTCATTCTGCATGACTTTGCAAAACATGAAATCATCAGCAATGGTCAACTCTTCAAAAGGAACTCTTCTACTTGTAGTATAGCACCCTTCTTTTGTAATATCCATATCTTTATGTACCTCCTATATTGAATTTTTGTCATAAAGAATATGAATAAAAATCGACACTTCTTTTTCAGACAAAAAAGAGACCTCGTATGAGATCTCCCCTTCCTGCTAGCGTGTAATGTGCAAAATCTCGACAAATGCATCAGCTAGGTAGCCATAATCTTCTCCGTAAATAAGAGCCAATCCTTCTGGATCTTCGCCATTAGTAATTGCAATATCGCGGTCTTTTGAAGGGATATATACTCCTTTTTCTTCCAAAAAATCCTCTACGCAATCAATTAACTGACCCAGGAATTCAGCTTTTGACTCTTCAATTTCGTGACGAGGCCAAGAAGTAATGACTTTCTCTACATTCATCTGTGATAGATCCAAGTGGATTCCCTTATCTGATAACCATACATCAGCTGTCTCAGTGATATACTGACTCAGGGTTGCAGATCCGATAAAATTAAAATACGTGCATAGCGACATATAGCACGTAATGATTGGATCCCCCACTTTTGCATCAGGGTTTATTTCAATGAGGTGTTCTAGGTTATATCGGCTGATCTGTTTGTCTAATAACTCTAGTTCTTCTTCTGTAAATGGGAACCCTTCTTCATTGTCATAGAACCACATTCCATAAGTGGATTGCTCCTGTTCTTTTACGATAGTGCGTAATGGCTCCGGAAGTGTTTCCACCAACGGCAAATGCAAGAAATGATCCATATTATTAAATAAAATTCTCATGAAATCAAATTCGTCATCTGTTTCATCTGAGACAACACCAATCATTTTTATTTTACCATCCTCTTTGATTCTGATCTGACGATACATATAAGTTTCATCATCAAAGTAATTGTCCTCACTGATTGAAATTTCATAGCCATACATACTTGTTACCATACTTAATTCCTCCTATTATGAAAATTATTTTTTACAAAAGGAATATGAGGGATGTGAGGCGTGAAAATTACAAAAAAAGAGACACACAAAAAGGCATCTCTCTTTTTGAAATCATTCCGCGTTGATAAAGTTGAAGAGTGTGAGTAATTCATTTTTACAATGAATTAAAAATTCCCCATCTTTAGCTTCTCGATTAATCTCAATATACTGAGATAGATCAGGGAAGCCTTCTGGTAAGGTTCTTAACTCTTCTTCGATGCAGTCTAAGTCTACATCTCTGAAATGACACTGACCTTTTTTGTAACCAAAATCACTTTCACAAGATGATTCCATCTGAGAAATGATTCCGTATAAATTAAACGGAAGGTCTAAGACAGAAGGAAGATTTAATAAATTTTCTCTATTATTAAACACTTCCTCTAACAGCTCTTCATCTGTTTTTCCGGAATTTTTTAAAATTCCGTATACAACATCAGCGCATCCAACTTTGATAACGTATTCTCGATAATCCTCATCTGATGGATTATCAAAATATCCTGTTGAGAATACTTCAACTTTCGTATTTTCCATAATACAATTCCTCCTGTTATGAAAATTTTTTACAATAAGAATATGATAGAAAAGGTTAAAAAAAAGATACCCATATGGATACCTTTTTTTATCACATTACATCATTTCTGCTACTTTTTGAAGAACTGAAGAGTCATAACCCAGCAAACTAATGTGCAACCATTCTCCTTCATTTTCAACCAATTCAGCTTCCATGAGTAAATCTTCTTTGGAGAGGTGCAGCTTTGTCGAAGTTCGATAAGCTTCCAAAACTTCTCTTGGGCAAGACTTTACATCTCCCTCCGGAACGGAAGTATTTTTGACACACATTTCAAGATAATCATCAAACTCAACTCCAGTAAACTCGTAAAACATTTGCTTTACAGAATTTGGATCTTTACTTTTTTTGTAAATCTCAAAAATGCCAAAAGCAAATCCCGAAAAATGAGTATCTGATTTTTCAATTAGGTCATTTAGGATTGTGTCTGCATCCTGAATGATTCCGGCTGGGGTTTGGCTAAACAATTCCGCTACTTCTTTTATTAGCTCTAATGTTTTTATGTTTCTTTCCTCCTATTTTGAATTGTTCAGGAAAAATATGAAAGAAGAAATCTAAAAAATAGCCCTCTGATTCCGAAACCAAATGACTATTTTAATTGATTGCTTCGTTTTCAATATAATATAAAAACAAAAGAAAGCGACAATGTTACACTAAATATTCTCCAATGAATTTTAGTATATTTTTTTACCACAATGTGGACATTTACTAGAAAAAATCGTATGCCAATACATGCGATGCCCACAAAAATCACAGGTATTTAGTGGTGACACTAATGGCATAACTAAAATACATTGTAATAACAATAAAAATGTAAAAGTCCTGTTTTCCCAAGGCTCTGATATGAAAAACACCAAAATCAAATCGAAAATAGAATACACAAGTCCTATTCTCCATGCGAAAATTCCTATTTTTCGTAATTTGCCTCCGTAAACCATAATGGAAACTAGCAAAGTATATATAAAACATCTAAAGAAAAATGATACGCTCATAATGCCTTCTCCTAGTTCCTAACAATTAGCGGATAATTTAAAAAATATATTCCGCATACGTATGTCCTAAAGAATAAGTATGGCTGGAATCTAAGAAGAACTCAGTCCATTCTGTTTCGTCGATCACTAAATAATTTTTGGAACTATGCCTCCAATTACATATCGCATGATAATATACATTTTCTGCATTTTGACCAAACAAACTAGATGCTATTGTACCGGCTCCTGACACTAATCCAGCTGATAATGCACCTCGCGTGTGATAAGTAGCAATAGTTGTAACTACCGATATAAGTACTGAAATTGCTAACCCTTTAATATCGCCTTTACTTCCATCGTAGTATTCCGTTATCCACTCTCCATCAGGAACCCTAGCAGTAGAATCTGATTGTAAGAAAGAAGGAGTTATAGTAGATATATCTATTGTGCGCTGTTCAGTATCTCCTAAAAAAGATTTTATCGTTATTAGTGGGTTCCCCTCGCTATCCATGGATACACATTGTGTTGAATTTTCCACGTAAATTCCATTTTCATTTAACTGAAAAATTTGGCATTCAACATTTCGGAAATCATCTGATGCATTTTCTATTGCTTTATACATATTTCCATTCTGCTGATATGTATAAACTAAATGTGTATCACCAGGAGTTCCTTCGATAAATTGTACATTTGTGCGTTCTCCCACCATGTCTGATGCAATCACAATTTTTGATGTAATATTAGCTGCACTGGCTGATGCTGGAGACAAAGTGGTTACAAGTAAAGCCAAACTAAGAGTCGTTGATAGCATCCTAAAAGTTTTTCTCATAAATAAATTCCTCCTACATTGTTAAGACAAAAGGTAATAGTAACATTTTCTTTATATATCAATTAAAGGTGCTTTTGCTACCATATTTAAGTAAATTGTACATAAATTATTTGTAAAAGGTACAATCAAAATACTTCAACATGGGTATTGTTATTAATAAATCTGTGCGCTCTTACTTTTCTCTATCGAAAGATGATGAAATTAATAAGCCACAGCTAAGTCGGAATTTGGGAAAGCTTTTATCTGTTCAAATAGCCCACTTGAGGTCGATTTGACGGTATACATGACGCTTTGTCCTATAACATAGCCTGATAACTTTTTTATATTGTCATACCAAATACTCTCCCATAAATACATCTGTATCAAACGGAGTGATTCCATCTTCTATATCGAAGATAACATCCGCTTCTTCTTTACTTGTTACTTCTATTCCTCTCGCGTTAATGTGCAACTTAATCAAATCATAAAGAGTGGCTTTCTTTGCATTCGCAATTGCATAACAAGTTGCTGCAACACCATGAATGTTGCTTTCTACATTATTACCTCCACAATCAGAATGGAATCCATTTGTTGTTAAATTCATATCGCACCAAATCATCTCTCTTGCGATGCAATCAAAAATAACAGGAATGCAAACAGTACTTTTAGATACAAGATCCATTTTTTGTTTTACAGTTTTAGGCTCATAAATCTCCCCAAACTCACCATTTTCTCTTTCCATCCATCCGAACATTACATGTGGCATAGATGAAAAAAGTTCTTCGGAATAATTATATACTTGGTAAACAACATATCTTCCACCATTATCCAAAACTGCATTGATATCAATATCCAAAAATTCGCTTACACCTTCTCCATTTAATGGCCCACCATTTGTAATATCGCCAGAATGAACAGCATGAAATTTTTTGCTACGCAAATTTGTATAAGAGATATGATCTAAGCTTTCCCAATTTTCATTTAAAATAACTGCGGATAAATCAACATCTACTCGATCATTATCTTCTGAATTTGTCCACCAAACAAAACCACGTAACATATTCGTACTTTCTTCGCATGATAAACGAGAGCCTCTTGTAATTGTTTTTGCTGTTTTGCTTGCACTTCTTTGCGAAAATGGAATTGCATATTTTTTGTACTCTTCAGAAAGGTATACTCTTCCCATAAATTCACGTTCTTTGAATTGTTCCACCAACGCAATTTCACAAATTTTTGTAATAGCATGGCAGTATTTTTCATCAATCATGGCAAGATTGTTCTCTAGCGCGTAAGAACGAGCAAGGTTTCCTTTTGGGAAAAACACTCTTATTGATTCCTCATTATTTCGTTCTGTGAAGTGTTGTTTTACCTGAAATAATACAGGGACGGATACTTGATTTGCAATATCTTTGAATGTATTGATTACAACATTCTTAGAGTCTACATTTCGAAGTAACATATCTAATCTTCTGGCAAACTCGCCAGGTCGCTTCTTTAAAAGTTCGACTGCCTTTACATATTCCTTTTCTTTTAATACTTTTTCCACATTACTATTGAACGTTTCAATTTTCACTTCATTTCGTAATTTATGAAATGTAATTTGCACCTTTTCGAACTGCTTGTATTCGCCTGGGTGTAGACGTTCGCCTACGCGGATCCACTGCCCTTTGTATCTCAACATATCTTCCTCGATATTTCCGCAGTGCTCTAACAAGTCAAGCAACATACGACGCTCGTAACGAGAGAAACTTTTATGTTTGACAGGTGTAGACAAACTCAAATCTCCATCAGAGAGTGCTGTAGCTAGACGTAACACATCGGTCGCAGTTTTAAAATATGAATACAATTCATGGGCTGGCGTTTTCATCTCGAGACAAATCTTCCCAATAAGAGCTATGTTTTCTTTTAAAGGGATTTCGGAAGGTAATGTTACCTGAAAGTTTTTCATAATATATTCCAAATCATCTTTATCTACTCTAGAAATAGATGTTTTAGATGCACATAAGCTTTTGAAAATATCTTCCACATCAGATAACGTCCCTGGTTTGATCATTGTTACGTTTGTTGTATCAAATAATGGAAGTCTCTCTTCTTTTTCTTCTACTGGGAAAAGCGTACCATTTGACCAGTAATGCACGATTGCATTTAGGAGAAGAGTTGCTTCGTTCTCTTCCATAACAGAATGAGGGAAGTTTGGGTACATTGGATGATATTCAACATTCGCTCCCATCATTCCTTTTAAAATCACAACTAATTCTTCATAAAATACGAACAAGTCTTGTTTGGGCAGTTTTATCAGTTCTTCATAAAGTCTTGGGGAAAATGTAAATCCCAACCCTTCTATGTTTTTTATCATAGTACACACATACTTATTTGTTGTCTCTGTATTTGCAATTTCAACAACTGGAAGTATCACTTTATTTCTTCTTCTCATCAAAATTTCGTTTGTTTTTAAATAATCCATACCAAAATCCTCCGATAAAAAAAGACAAGATAAAAATCCTGTCTATACTTGAGTTGTTTTGTTGTACAAGGTGGAATGCTGACCACTCCCAACGACTAAAGTCGTGGGGTTCAGAAGAACCAAAGGTTCTGGTTCGGCACATGTCTCATTGAGGCTTTCGTTCAACGAGTTGAACAATCCCCTCTTTGTATGTTTATGCTTTTTCGTAAAAGTTTTTGATTTTTTTTGTGGAGATAATATTTATTAGATTTACCCCATTCCACCCGTACATAACAAAAGGATATAACGATGAATGCGGGAGATTTAGGGATTTAATATTATTAGCCTATAAGAATTAAGAAGGAAAACCCCTAGTAGCCCACACGTCTCGTAATGATAAGGAAATTGGAAACGTCAATACTCTGTTTTCAATATTTTATAATAGAAGGAAACGTATCCCGTAGCCTCATCGTTACAAAAAGAATATGAAAGAACAAAATGTTTGTTCAAATCCTTTTTATGCTGTTACTATAACATATTTTTGAAATGTTCATATTTTTGCAACTGAACTTTGCATTAATGAAATATTATCTGTTTGTGATTTTTTTACGTAATATTGTAGCGTGCTATTAAAAGAATATCTTCCACGTCTTAACCGACACCTGAGATATTGTTCATTTATTCCGTATTCTTTACAAAAATCTGCCAATTATCTTCCACCACGTTCCAAAACTGAGTTGATGTCAATGTCCATATTCTATTAATTAAAATGTCAAAAAAAGCAGCTAGATCCGAAATTCCAACTGCCGAAATATCCATATGTAATTTTTACTTCAATTTATTTAATTCGCTCAAATCAATCCCCATACTATCAAGAATATCATTAAAACTTACTGTCTGAAATTCATTTTTATATTTATCAAATATTGTATTTAACTCTGAATGGAATTTCTTATAATAAGATTTGTTCAAAACAGCCTTAAAATATAAAATAGCAACAACAATCCGTCTATTATTATAACTTGTAACTCCAAAATAATTGACGATATTAGATACTCGTATATTTTTATAATCAGAATTAAAGAGACGTTCATCGTGAGCACATTGATTTCTAACCAAGTTGAATATCTTTAATGCTGATTCCATATCTTCACTACTAATTCTAAGTGTATTGGTTGGTCTATATTGTTTTTCATACTTGTCGGAATAATATTTTGCAATAGCATTTTTCTCTGAATCCTTTAATGCCGAATATAAGTATGAAAGGTTTCCTATGGTAAGATAATTAACCAAAACCCATAATGGTACAGAACCATGTTCTTCAATATAATGCTTTATAGCACCTTTAGTACCTACATTATCATGTATGGTTTTAGTTAAAATCGAAATCTGCTTTAAAACACCTTTTGGATCATCATCTCGGTAATTTGCAATTTCCAAATATGAGTTGGCTTTTGGAAATTTCTGTGAAAATTCATATGAAATAGTTGTTTTGAATGAATTTTCAAAAATAAGCAAATACTTAAGAAAAAGAAATCTCAATTCACGATCAAATAAAAACAACGCTTTTAGTTCATTAAAATGTGTGTTTGGTAAATATGTTTCTGGGATAATCGTATTTCCGTGGCTGTCTTTACACAGAAACAAATCCTTATATCCGTTTATAACATTATAGTAATTCTCCTGTTCCAGAAAACGTTTTGGACTACCATCTGTTGGAACAATCATTCCCCTATCTCGTAATATTGTCAATTGTTGATTAAACGTCTTAAATTCTTTCATCTGCCGTATCTTCTAAAAAAAATGGCCAGGGCGTCATACGCTTCCTGACCTAATCTTATGCTACTATTTTATTCCCATATTTATATTATGTCAAGACTATTGTACAATATTCCTCAATAATATTGCATGGACTATTTTTTAAGGTAAAAAAAACAACCATGATTCTGATGGTTGCGATTGGTTTTTCATATGAATAAATATACATCAGTGTATAAATACGTACGAATCATACTATTTTTGATGGTCATTCCCGTATATCATGCAATAAAAATGCTAATTTTTTGAGAAATTTTTTGGCGAAAAATGTAATTTGGCGAATTCATTTTGGAGTAGTATTTTGTACTATTTTGTGTTATTTTATATTATTTTATATTATTATTGCTCCCTTAATTTAAGAATTTAGCAATATTTTACTAGTTTCCATACACATCTGGAAAGCACATGGCAAAACGGATATCCACCTCGTTTTTATCTTTCATCACCGAGTTCACTTCGTTCCCGATATAGCGGGCCGGCTTCTCGATTTTTAGTAATATTTCATCACTTAAAGCTAGTTTTCTCATATTTCTCCTTTCGTTTTTGTCTAATATAGCACTGCATAACATAATTTGATACTATAAATCACTTATTTTGCAATTAAATTCTTAAAAATTTTGTCCTGCTTTTTCTATCATTTAACACCCTATATGAGAATATGATATTGTTTGATATGAAGCAGCAGAAAACATTCTGAAACAGCATGTTAACCCATCATATTATATGCTTTTTGCAGAAGGAGTTCAAGCAAATTCTGGTTTATCTTCTCCAAGTTTTTCAAACAACTGCATATTTTCCTTTTTTCGAATTTCTAATTCTTGAAAAATTCTGAATATTTTAGCCCTAAAATTTCACCCTTGTGTAAACCTACAAACAAAGCCAGTAAAATCTCTAAATAAACAGAATGGTATTCTTACGCCGCTTGAAGCAATGTCCGTATCTGCTTTTTAGAATAAAGTACCTATTTGGTAGGTGCTTATATGCTTTCTTTTGCCATAAAGCACCGTAACATAATTGATTTGTGTGTGTCAATATCTGCATCTATGTTTGTAAACATGGTTTAGTTTCCTTCATCTAACCAATGGGCGAAGAAAGACTTGGGAATACGATAAATATTTCCAATTTTTATAACTTTGAATGGTTAATCTGAATTGCATTTATTAAAACCTAAAAAATTTTTCCAACCACCCAGCATAAATGTTAAACTGTTTTTTCCTAAAGTCAAAAATGCCCGTAAAACGCCCTTATATTTTTCACTGTCCAGACAAATTTCATATTCTCCCCAAAATATGTTTTGCTGTAGACCAGATTTTTAATGGTCCGTTTTTGCTTTGCATATTATATTCTACGTAGGATAATCCTGCTTTCACATTTGCTTTAATCTCCTGTTCCACCTTTTCTTGAAAACAAAAATCACCAAGACAAGAAAAAATATCATCTACAATAAGTGGATAATCAATTCTGCTCCTTTCTTTATAAGAAAAGGCAGAAGAATATTCTAATCCCTCTGCCTGTGTTGCTATTATCTTAAGCAAACAAATTCTACTATTTCCTGTGGATAATGGATCCTCCCTTTCCCCTGACATTGCACAATCTTCCCTCCTCTTCAGTCAACAGTAAAAAGGAGTATCCGGATCTGTTTTTTCTTTCCATTTTATTTTCTAGTTTTTGATACTCCCGAAAAATCTTGTCGTCAACATCTTTGAAATTTTTTTGAAACAAAACGTATCGGCTTTTCACTCCACGATTTAGAAATAAAGATATTACTTCTAAACTATTCTCCCAATCAAACTATCTTTGTCCTTGTAATTGTTATAAAGTATGTACTAATTCAAACAATAGCATCGTAATATCATTTTTTGAACATAACGGTTACATACAATATAGTTCTATTTAAAATCATCTTTCCTTAAAAGAGAAAAATTTCGAAATAATTTAATCTTATATTTATAACACAAAGCGTTCAGAATTTTTATTCATCTGAACACTTCTTCATCATATGACGAAATTTGTGCCAAATCATTTAATAAATCCTACTTTACATCTAAATTTAGGAATCTATCGACCATTCATTATAATCGTATTTTTCCTACCT